>ERZ1090864.360-NODE-361-length-26029-cov-22.659506_pt1 | contig 26029 bp, 35 predicted proteins | sample MGYA00478479_ERZ1090864 | MGnify/ENA primary metagenome ERZ1090864 (study PRJEB33644, sample SAMEA5815743) | chicken gut metagenome | biome: Chicken; feature: Gastrointestinal Tract; material: Caecum | place: Ireland | collected 2019-01-01 | study: A study of the...
CATGATCGGTCAGAGAAATTTCCATACCGTCAGCCAGTGCCTGAATCTCTTCCGGAGACCAGATAACCAGCATCAGTGGCGTGTCTCCCGGATACTTTGCTGCCAGCTCCCGGCACAGCGTTTCGCATGTTCCGTACATTCTCGTCTCCTTCTCAGTCTTTAAAGCACGCATCCAGTTCCAGAATTTCGGTATATGCCTCCATCAGGAGGCGGTTTGCGCGAAACAGCGTCTGACGCACCAGACGTTCCGGCAGGGTGTCGGCATTAAAGCTGTACCGCTGCTCCATCTCATTCATGGTTGTACGCAGGTCGCACATGGCATTGGCCACCTCCGCCACTTCGGCGCGAAGTTTTTCGTGTCCGGCATAGTTCATTTACGCCGCCTCCGGTTCAAACCAGTTATCATTCGCGGCCCCCTGCTGCATGGCCCGTTGCACGGCGGCCAGTCGTTGCTGTCCGGCACGGTGATACTGTTCAAGCAGCTCGATACCGATATACCGGCGTCCGGACTGAAGGGCGGCGACGCAGGTTGAGCCGCTGCCTGCAAACGGGTCCAGCACAATCGCGTTCGGATGTGTGAAGCTCTCAATCAGTGGTTGCAGGCTGGTAACAGGCTTTTCCGTCGGGTGATGGCGGTTGCCTGAATATTTCCAGCCCAGCACGTCCGGCAGCGGGTTTTGTGGCAGACGTGGACGGCCTTTTGCCAGGATATAGGCGCATTCGTGGCGATAGCCCACATATGCGGCCTTCGATGTGTAGTTTTTGGTGAAGACGAGATGCCCTACAACGCTGAATCCGGCGCGTTTCCAGGCTGCCATAAAGCGGTCAATACGGTTCCAGCCATAGAAGCTCACCATCAGCGCGTCTTTTTTCAGCACGCGGTACATCTCATTACAGGCCGGTTGCAGCCATTCGTCGGTTTTATCGCCAGCAATGGTGCGCCCGGAACGGTCACGGAAACCGACGAGATACGGCGGGTCGGTGAGGATGAAATCAATGGCGTTATCAGGAATACGGGCCATAACATCGATGCAGTTACCGAGGACAAAACGGGACATACGAAACTCCTTCTCTTACAGAGGGCACCGGGAGGGCACCCCTGTGGTGCCCGTTCCCCGCTGCCTGTGGGCTGTTCACCGCGTCCGGTAACGGGTCAGGCCGACCGTGGAATACCGCAGCCGTCGTCTTTTTGACGGCAAGGTTATGCCGCGAAAGCGGCTTGAAGGGCGTTCATCAGAAAAGGGCGACGGGCTGGCGTACACTGTCACCGACGCCAGCCGGGAGCGGTAAAAGCGCCCGCCCCGTGCCCGCCGGACGCGGGACACTGACCACAGGCAGCGTTTATGCCGCGCCGCGTCAGCCGGCGCAGTAAAAAGAGGAGCACGGCGACATCCTTTACCGGAAAAGAAACGGGCGGTTGCCCGCCCGTCTCCGTCATACTTCATCCGCCATAATGCGTCACATTGTCGACTATCCACGCAGGTCCGGTGACTTCCGGCAGCTCATCGTCATCTGTCGGGGAAGACCATTCCAGTTCCCCCCACAGCACATCAACGAGCTCTCCGCGCTCATACAACTGCCAGCCACAGAAATCACAGCCCTGTTCGGCATACCAGTGCTCCAGCGTGCAGCTGAAACGGCGGCTTAATTCTGCAATAACGTCGCTTTCCGGCTGACACCACGGCGTGTCGAAATCAACCTGAATGAAGTTGTCTCCCTGACTGCTGATATTCACCTCATACCCCACAGGCCACTTCACGCCATACTGTTCCGTATACCAGTGATACGCAGAAGGAACACCGTTCAGAACACCACCGTTAAAGCCATTCACTTCAACATCCAGGCGGGTGGGCAGAACCGTCAGCAGGTCAAACGGCATGGTTTTTTCCGGCAGTACATTGTCACACAGACGGTTCCACCACACCGATACACCCTCGTTACTCCAGAAGCCACACCAGTCACCTCTTTTGGCGGTGAAATGCACGGTGATGGTTTCCCTGACCTCATCCGGTAATCCTTCCCAGCGACGCTGGCCAGTACCACTCTGCAGCCAGAGTTCATGCAGCATCAGGCAGCTTTGTTCATCCAGTAGCACACCATTCTGCAGGTGTGTCAGCCAGCGTGTGAACGCGATATTCTCCGGCGATACAACACCACGTCCGGCAGCCGTCAGTCCGGGGCACGGTTCAAACTGCACATCTTCAGTGGTCTGCAGAAGTCCGGCACTTCCGGCCAGAAACAGCTGAATACCTTCATTTGTGGCGCGGCGATAAAGCGGTGTGACTGCACCGCTGGCCAGTCGTTTAATCTCAGCGATCTGTGCCGGTTCACCAGAAAAATACATACGATTCGAACACCAGTTTGGCATGGGAATTCTCCTCTCACATGCGGCCTCCATCAGGCCGTGCCGCACCTGTAACCGGGCGACCGCATACGAATGCAGGTGCGGCCCCGAAGCCGCAGCGCGTGGAGGAGGAACGACGAAACGTGACCGGGTGAGGAGGCCGGCGACAGCGACACACTTGCATCGGATGCAGCCCGGTTAACGTGCCGGCACGGCCTGGTTAAGTAGTTTTCGTCTCAGTTTGTGACGCAAAATGAGAAACCAATAACAACTCAAATTGAGTCACAGCAAGAACACAAGGAGACTCTAAAAGAGCCACGTTACTTGACATTAACCCAAAATGAGACACAATAAGAAATAACAAAAACTCAAAAAGATGCATCGATATAAAAGATGCTCAATTTGAGACAAACACAAACTCAAAACGAGGCAAAAAGAATGCTAAAAGTATCATGCGATGATGGTTCAACTAACGTAAAACTAGCCTGGCTTGAAGATGGCGAGGTAAGAACCAGTCTGTCAGGAAACAGCTTTAAAGAAGGCTGGAACCCGGGACTGTTTAATGCCGGCAAAGTTTACAATTACGTCGTGGATGGAAAAAAATACACCTATGATTTGGGCAGCACTGCTGTCATAGGTACAACACATGTCAGTTATCAATACAGCACCACCAATCTGCTTGCCATACATCATGCACTGCTGACATCCGGCCTTCAGCCACAGGATGTAGAACTGACAGTGACATTACCTGTAACCGAATTCTTTGATAATGACAATCAACCAAATGAAGAAAGAATAGAAAGAAAAAAGGCAAATGTTCTCCGTGAGATATCTCTGAATAAAGGGGAAACATTTAAAATTAAAAAAGTTAATGTAATGCCTGAATCTTTGCCAGCTGCATTTGAATCACTAAAAAAAGATAAAGTAAACAAACTTGAACGCAGCCTGATTATCGATCTTGGAGGAACCACTCTGGATTGTGGTTTAATTCTCGGTGCATTTGAAGGCATTTCTGAAATCCGTGGCTATTCAGAAATCGGGACATCCCGCATAACTCATACCGTCATGAATGCACTAACAAAAGCCTCCACACCCTGCAATTATTTTATTGCTGATGAGTTAATAAAAAACAGGCATGATAATGAATATCTCCAGACATTAATAAATGATGTAGCTGAAATAAAAAATATTACTCATGTAATAGACAGTGAGGTGAAATCTCTGGCAGAAAGCATCAGGCAGGAAATTTCAACATTCTCAGGAATGAACCGAATCTACCTCACAGGCGGGGGAGCTGAGCTTATTTACCCTCACATAAAGCAATATTTCCCGAATCTGAAAGTGAACAAGGTAGATGAACCTCAGTTTGCATTGGTGAAAGCAATGGTGCACGCGTAATGGAAAGCAGTGATCCGAAAAAAAGAAAGAAAGTTGTGGCATACCTGCACCCGACACTTTACCCGCAGGACAGCCTGACACAACAAACAATAGACTCTCTCCCGATACAAATGCGAGGAGACTTCTACAGACAATCTCTTATTTGCGGAGCAGCTCTTTATTCTGTTGACCCCCGACTGTTAACGCTAATCAGTGGTTTTTTCAGTGAGAAAATCACTGCAGAAAATCTGGTAAAACTTATAGAGCAAACAACAGGATACACATCCACATCAATTGATATAAATGTGTTAAAAAACATTATAGAGGCATCTTCAGAAAACAAATCAGAGAGCATCGCTTCAAAAGATGATTTCGAAGAACAAACCAGACGCAATCTGTCTATGTTAAAAAAATAATAAAAGAAGAGCAGGTTCAGTTATTACCTGCTCTTCTTTTATAATGAGGGACCAGCAGCGGTTTTAGTGCCCTAAATCGAACGTTTTCGTCCGGTTGCCCCTCAAACCCCATGTTCAAGTTAGAATAGTGGACAGACGGCCAAGAACTTCGTTCATGATAGTCTCTGGAACCCGTTCGAGTCGTTTTCCGCCCCGGGCTTTCATATCAATTGTCCGGGGTTGATCGCAACGCACAACACCTGTGGTACGTATGCCAACACCATCCAGCGACACCGCAAAGCCGGCAGTGCGGGCAAAATTGCCTCCGCTGGTTACGGGCACAACAACAGGCAGTCGGGTCACGCGATTAAAGGCCGCCGGTGTGACAATCAGCACCGGCCGCGTTCCCTGCTGCTCATGACCTGCGGTAGGATCAAGCGAGACAAGCCAGATTTCCCCTCTTTCCATGTCAGATTTCCTCCTGACCAGTCGCCGGTGCATCCAGCCATTCTCGTTCTTCAGCTGATATTTCAGCATTCGGATCACACTGTGCCAGTAGCTCAGCCAGTGAATATTGCGGGCGTCTGTGCGGCTCAACAATCAGCCGGCCATTATCAATGACCATGCCAACTTCATTATCTGTACCCAGAGACAGCGCATTCAGCAGTGCCGGTGGAACGGTCAGCATAACTGAGCCGCCAACCTTCTTCAGTCGGGTGGTATGCATTCTTCACCTCCATAAAAGTTATATTTAAATATAACATCCACTAAAAAAACACACCAGGCTTTAACGCGCAATGTTTAATAAAAATATAACTTTCAACCAAACAGTAAACCCAGCGTGGTTGCTTCCATATGCAGCAATACCGGCAGCAGCAGGCCACCACTTCTGATCCTGGCCGCTGATGTAATCACCCCCACCAGGAACAGCTCTGCCAGTGTCAGCAGGTTCTTATACTGGCTATGCGCGGCGACGAACAACAACGACGTTATCAGCGCCCCCAGCCACATCGTCCAGCAGTACCGTGAACGGAAGACGTTCAGCATAATCCCCCGGAACAGCGTTTCCTCATTCAACGGGGCAAGGATAAAGATGGTCAGCAACGTCAGGCTCACGTCAGGTATAGACTTATCGGCAAAAAGTTTCGTCATAAATGGCTCAGCAGGCAGAGCCAGCACCTTACCGAGCAGAAATACACCGATATACACCACGGCCATCGCACCGACCAGCCACGGTACGCCAACGTTGCGCAGCTGACCAACGACCGGTAGCGGAGCTATCCAACGGCGGTATACCAGGAAAACACACAGCAGGTACATCAGAACAGCACCATGACTGAAGAACAAATAGTTTTTTCCTGGCCCATAAAGCAGAACGGCCTGCTCCATGACAAATCTGGCTCCCCAGCTAATGCCCCATGCAGCCAGCATAACCAGCATAAACTGCAGATATTGATTACGTGTCTGAATCATTGTATCTCCTGTAAATTTTTAACTTGTCCTATTTTTGTCATTACTACATATATACACATGTATAACAATTCAGATATCGTCACCAGGATATGCCGCGCCAGCGGCATGGAAGGCGGCACTCCGCTGTTTCATATGATACCGCCGAAGCCCGATGTAAGCCGCTACAGTCGTCCGAAAGTCACCAGCCTCCTCCCCCTGCCGTCATCCGTGCATCAGCTATGCACTGAGTATGCCTGCCCTTCCCTAGAGAATCCTGCCAGGCTTGCCACACTGATATATCTTGACTTTATGTAAACGATATGACACCTTAACATGATAATGATTACCATTCTCTTTTAATATACAGAGAAACTAGGAAATAGATGAATGAGTTATGTTACTTTAATATTCTCTGACAATAACCTAAATCAGTTAGATTATTGTCATTTAATAAATAATGACATTCTTTCATCATAAATAAAAAGACTATTGTTTATCATATTGTTCTCAGCATTATATGATTATTTATCCTGATAACTCTCCTATGTTGTATGTTTATATGATTTTCCTTGAAACATATAATGCAAATTTTCGATTTATTTTCCATCATTAATCCAGATAAACAACAAACTAATAGTATGCAAGGAGACATTATTTGTTTCGCCAGGATGCTTTAGAAAACAGAAAAATGAAGTGGCAGGGACGGGCAATATTACTTCCCGGAATACCACTGTGGTTAATCATGCTGGGAAGCATTGTGTTTATTACGGCATTTCTGATGTTCATCATTGTTGGTACCTATAGCCGCCGTGTTAATGTCAGTGGTGAGGTCACAACCTGGCCAAGAGCTGTCAATATATATTCAGGTGTACAGGGATTTGTTGTCAGGCAGTTTGTTCATGAAGGACAGTTGATAAAAAAAGGGGATCCTGTTTATCTGATTGACGTCAGTAAAAGTACACGTAGTGGTATTGTCACTGATAATCATCGTCGGGATATAGAAAACCAGCTGGTTCGTGTGGACAACATTATTTCCCGTCTGGAAGAAAGTAAAAAAATAACGCTGGATACCCTGGAAAAACAACGTCTGCAATACACAGATGCGTTTCGTCGCTCATCAGATATTATACAGCGTGCAGAGGAAGGGATAAAAATAATGAAAAACAATATGGAGAATTACAGAAACTATCAGGCAAAAGGGCTGATTAATAAAGATCAGTTAACTAACCAGGTGGCATTATATTATCAGCAACAAAACAATCTTCTCAGCCTGAGCGGACAGAACGAACAGAATGCCCTGCAGATAACCACTCTGGAGAGTCAGATTCAGACTCAGGCTGCAGATTTTGATAACCGTATCTACCAGATGGAACTGCAACGGTACGAGTTACAGAAAGAACTGGTTAACACTGATGTGGAGGGCGAAATCATTATCCGGGCGTTGACTGACGGGAAAGTTGACTCCCTGAGTGTCACTGTCGGGCAAATGGTCAATACCGGAGACAGCCTTCTGCAGGTTATTCCTGAGAACATTGAAAATTATTATCTTATTCTCTGGGTCCCGAATGATGCTGTTCCTTATATTTCGGCTGGTGACAAAGTGAATATTCGTTATGAAGCCTTTCCGGCAGAAAAATTTGGGCAGTTCTCTGCTACGGTTAAAACTATATCCAGGACTCCTGCGTCAACACAGGAAATGTTGACCTATAAGGGAGCACCACAGAATACGCCGGGCGCCTCTGTTCCCTGGTATAAAGTCATTGCGATGCCTGAAAAGCAGATTATCAGATATGACGAAAAATACCTCCCTCTGGAAAATGGAATGAAAGCCGAAAGTACACTATTTCTGGAAAAAAGGCGTATTTACCAGTGGATGCTTTCTCCTTTCTATGACATGAAACACAGTGCAACAGGACCGCTCAATGACTAACGGGAATTTCAGACAAATTATAAATCAGCTTGATATGCGCTGGCGACGTCGTGTTCCGGTTATTCATCAGACGGAGACCGCTGAATGTGGACTGGCCTGCCTGGCAATGATATGCGGTCATTTTGGTAAGAATATTGACCTGATATCTCTTCGCCGGAAGTTTAATCTCTCGGCCCGTGGAGCAAACCTTGCAGGAATCAATGGAATAGCAGAGCAGCTGGGGATGGTCACCCGGGCTCTTTCACTGGAGCTGGATGAACTTGGTGCCCTCAAAATGCCGTGTATTCTCCACTGGGATTTCAGTCACTTCGTCGTGCTGGTCAGCGTAAAGCGTAACCGTTATGTACTGCATGATCCGGCCAGAGGCAGAAGATATCTCGGTCGGGAGGAAATGAGCCGGTATTTTACGGGTATTGCACTTGAGGTCTGGCCCGGAAGTGAATTCCAGGCGGAAACCCAGCAGACCCGCATAAGTCTCCGTTCACTGATTAACAGTATTTACGGTATTAAAAGAACACTGGCGAAAATTTTCTGTCTGTCAGTTGTAATTGAAGCAATCAATCTGGTAATGCCGGTGGGAACTCAGCTGGTTATGGATCATGCGATTCCGGCGGGGGACAGAGGGCTGCTAACGCTTATTTCTGCTGGCCTGATGTTCTTTATATTGCTCAGGGCCGCGGTGAGTATGCTGCGTGCATGGCCCTCACTGGTTATGAGCACGCTCATCAATGTACAGTGGCAGTCGGGGCTGTTCGATCATCTTCTCAGACTACCGCTGGCGTTTTTTGAACGCCGAAAATTAGGTGATATCCAGTCACGTTTTGACTCCCTTGACACATTGAGGGCCACATTTACCACCAGTGTGATCGGGTTAATAATGGACAGCATTATGGTTGTCGGTGTTTTTGTGATGATGCTGTTATACGGAGGATATCTCACCTGGATAGTTCTCTGCTTTACCACAATTTACATTTTTATTCGTCTGGTGACATACGGCAATTACCGACAGATATCAGAAGAATGTCTTGTCAGGGAGGCCCGTGCCGCCTCCTATTTTATGGAAACATTATATGGTATTGCCACGGTAAAAATCCAGGGGATGGTCGGAATTCGGGGAGCATACTGGCTTAATATGAAAATAGATGCGATAAATTCGGGTATTAAGCTAACCAGGATGGATTTGCTCTTCGGAGGAATAAATACCTTTGTTACCGCCTGTGATCAGGTTGTAATTTTATGGCTGGGAGCTGGCCTTGTGATCGATAATCAGATGACAATAGGAATGTTTGTAGCGTTTAGTTCTTTTCGTGGGCAGTTTTCGGAAAGAGTTACCTCTCTGACCAGTTTTCTTCTTCAGCTAAAAATAATGAGTCTACACAATGAGCGCATTGCAGATATTGCATTACATGAAAAGGAGGAAAAGAAACATGAAATTGAAATCGTTGCTCATATGGGGCCAATATCCCTGGAAACCAATGATTTAAGCTACCGGTATGACAGTCAGTCAGCTCCGATATTCAGTGCTCTGAGTTTATCAGTAGCTCCGGGGGAAAGTGTGGCTATAACTGGTGCTTCCGGTGCGGGAAAAACCACATTAATGAAAGTACTATGTGGACTATTTGAACCTGATAGCGGGAGGGTACTGATAAATGGTATAGATATCGGTAAGTGTCAAGGTAGTTGGCACCCCCGGTTGATTTAGGCTGCCTGTTTTTCCCGTTCTGGATTCAGCATTACCTTGCCTACCGGATGCCAGTTTCGTGTTCTGCCAGACCAGCGTTCAGGCCGTTCCGCTTTTGCCTTTTTGTACACCTCATCCCGATTTTTCAGCAACACACCGTCTTCTCCACGATGTCGCTGACCCGGCGTCACATACCTGATGCCGCTATGTCTGTGCATTTCGTTATACCACTGAGCAAAAACCTCTATCCATTCACGCGCCTCCTCCAGCTTGCCGAACCCTGATGACGGCCACTGCGGGACATATTTCAGTGTCCGGAACAGCGACTCCACATACGCATTATCGTTACTCACTCCCGGCCGGCTGTGAGAGGGGGTTATCGCCAGCTCGTGTAGCTTCATTTGCAACGTCTGTGACTTCATCGCCGCGCCGTTGTCCGCATGCAGTACCGGCGGGTTTTGCCAGCATCCTTCCCGAAGGACCGTGCGTTGTATCAGGGCTGCCGCCTGCTCACCACTTTCAGTTTCATGCACTTCATATCCCACGATTTTTCGGCTGTAGAGGTCTTCCACCAGATACAGGTAAAACCAGCGCCCCTTTACGGTTGACGGAACCCATGTAATGTCCCATGTCCACACCTCATTCGGCCCGCTGGCCTGCCAACTCGTAGCCGGGGTGACTTTCTGCGCTGCCCGTTGCCGTCCCCGGCGATGCACCTCTCCATGACGACGCAGTACCCGGTAAAAGGTTGACTCGCTTGCCAGATAAATCCCCTTATCCGCCAACGCCGGTACGATTTGTGACGGGGGGAGGCTGGCGTAGTCTGGCTGATGGCACACTGCCAGTATCTGTTGCTCTTCTTGCTCACTTAACTGGTTCACCGGGGAGGGCCTGACCGTGCTGACACGCTTGTCTTCCCACGACGTTTGCCAGCGTCGCCACGTCCGTTCACTTAATCCCGCTTCCGTCAGCGCTATTGACAGCCGAGCTCCTGACGCCATCGCGTCCCGCACGTAACCGATAAGTGCCTGCCGCTCTGTTCCGGGCGTCAGTCGTCCTCGTCGGTTTCCCCGTAAAAATCCCGCAACTGCTTTCGCAGCACCAGTATCGCTGCCGCCTCCGCCAGCGCCTTTTCCTTACGAAGCAGTTCGCGTTTTAGTTGTTTAACTTCTTTCTGGCTTTGTTTGAGCGCCGCTTTGTCAGTGGGCGAAGACACCTGCAAAAAGCCTTGTTTCCACTGACTAATCTGTTCCAGGTAAAGCCCTTTTTTACGGCAGTATTGCGCGAGTTCTGTTTCGCTGAGTGTAGCTGTTTCGATAATCACAGCCAGCCGGGCTTCGGCTGACCATTGGTCTGTAGTTTTGTTTGCACCCGGCACCGGTATTCCCTCTGCTTTCGCCTTGTTACGCCAGTAATAAAGGGTAGCTTCCGATATCCCTTCCATCTGCGCAACTGCGGTGACGGTCATGTTGTAAGGCGGTAGTAATTTAGCCAGTGCAGCCGATTTACGTTCTGGTGAAATTCGTTTCACGATCTGTTCCCATCTTGTCATTAGTATTTTCGATGGGGGTGACAACTATCCTGACAGAGGGGGATATACGCCAAATGGGAATAAATAATTATCACCGGATGATAGCCTGTGTTATGCAGGATGACCGGCTATTTTCAGGCTCAATTCGTGAAAATATCTGTGGTTTTGCAGAGGAAATGGATGAAGAGTGGATGGTAGAATGTGCCAGAGCAAGTCATATTCATGATGTTATAATGAATATGCCAATGGGATATGAAACATTAATAGGTGAACTTGGGGAAGGTCTTTCTGGCGGTCAAAAACAGCGTATATTTATTGCACGAGCCTTATACCGGAAACCAGGAATATTATTTATGGATGAGGCAACCAGTGCTCTTGATTCAGAGAGTGAACATTTCGTGAATGTTGCCATAAAAAACATGAATATAACCAGGGTAATTATTGCACACAGAGAAACAACGTTGAAAACTGTTGACAGAGTTATTTCCATTTAAAACCTACTGACATAACCATAGAGGAATTGCAACTGTATGAGGAATATATCTTCCTGTGATAATTCCTCGTTATGTTCAGTTGTCAGTTGGAGGAGGAATGGAAGATAGACAACCCACCAGGAAGCATATGTATCATTCTGTGTGGATTGTCCAATAACAGTTCTTTCCTATATTAAAAAATACTATTTATAAACAAACATCACTAAGATTATTTGGACTCCAATTACACATTCTACCTTCAGCGTAGTTCCATGCTTCTGGAGGTAGTCCTTCTGGTTTTTGTTTCGCTGAGTTGGAATTTCCTGCTGCATCATACAAAGCAGCAACAGCGGCAGAAGATCCAACAGCGAAGGCACCAGCACAAACAGGGCCGCACAGACCAGCTCCGAATGCACCGCCAATCACTCCTGCACCGTTTGTTGCTACAGTTTTCCCGACATCAACCCAATTGACATCACCAGCACCAGAGACATTATTCATTTCATTTAACGTTATTTCTCTCATATATCATTTACCCCTATTAAAAAAAATAGATATCATTAATGCAATGGCGATACCGCTAACAACAGATTGAACAAGGTTGCTAGAATTTAGTTGTTTAACAATAAGACTAATAATAATGCTTATGGGTAATATAATAAAAAATACTTGCCACGTTTTCATCTATATTCCTGCGCTAAAGTTATAGTAACGCCAACACCTCCAGAAACAGAATCTAATTCATTTAGAGTCAGAGTTCTCATATGATCTCCTTTTTATCTTATCGGATATTGAATAATAATTATCACCAACAAAGTAACATATTGCAGACATTAATGCAGAGAAGCAAAATGTATGCATGGATAAAAAATCCTTTTCTCTAAAAACACAATCATATATAGCTAATGCAATATATATTGCGGTGGCATTTATTATAAATGCAAATAACAACTCTAATTTTGTTCTTTTTCTATCCATTACTTTCTATCCCATTACCATACAAACACTAACGATAATGATTATCGTTTACATAGTCAAGAGTGTGTATGGGTCCACCACATATTGCAATTTTTATTCTCTTTTAAAATATATTCCACGGGCGTCATTAGTGCGAGCGCCTTGTGGGGTCTTTTGCTGTTATACAGCACCAGATATTCCGCCAGCTTCTGGTTAAATAGCGCCAGATCTTCAAAGAGTAAAATCTCATTAAATTCAATAAACTGCTCTCTTAACGTCCGGTTAAAACGTTCACAGATAGCGTTCATTTTTGGCGTGTAGGGATAGGTCCAGAGGTGTTTGATAGCGGCTTCCTGCAGCGTTTTGTCGAAGTTTCCCAGGAACTCTTTTCCGTTATCTGTGATTATCTGGCTGATACCGACCGGGAACAACCGGGCTGCGCGGCTGAAGAAGTGATTGACGATATCACTGTTGAGTGACGGCACAGCCAGCGCCAGCGCGTAATTGCTGCATTCGTCGATCATGGTGATGACATAGCGACGCAGTTCGCCCATTCTGAGCTCAATGGCGTCCATCCCAATGAGCTCACCTGTCTTTACCGGGCGGTAGTGCTTTGGCCTGCGGGGTTTGGCAGACCGCTTTTTGACAAGCAGTGCCTTCCCCCGCGATCCCAGACGCACAGGTATCATCCGCATTTTATCATGTGCGGCAGCGATCATTCTGCCGATGGTGGAAACACTCGGACAGGCCAGATAGCGCTGTTCGCACCAGGGCTTCAGGCGAACAAAAATCTGCTCTTTACCGAGGTTCGGCAGCTCTGTCCTGAGGCGTCGAATCTCTTTCAGCACATCGGGATGCCAGTGTTTTTTTCGTCGCACCAGAGGTGCCTTACTGTGCGGGATTAGCCCCTCAGGTCCTTCCTTGTTCAGTAACTGACGCCACCAGTAAAGCGTGCGGCAGGACACGCCAAAGGCTTCAGAAGCTGCAGAAATACCGTGTTTATCCCAGAAGTGCAGAGCCTTCATTCTCATTGTTGCTATATCAGCCATCACTGAAAGCCTCAACGCATAATCGGCCGTTTGGTAGTACTTAGGATAGCCAACCATCAGATGCTGCATTTGCATAGTGCAATCTCCCCTTACTTATCCGGAGGCAATTGCAATATCTCTGTGAACTTACACAGAGTGAAGGGTAGGGGAGCCCTCACCCCCCTATAAGGGGTCCGCCTGGAAAACGGAGTTTCCCACGTCAAGAGAATTGAGTTGAACAAGTGGTTACATCCATCCAAGCCAGCTAACTCACTAAACGTAAAGGATGTACGAAATGTTCCTACCGTCCGATAACCATTTGGCTTACTTCCGTACATTCCCTTGCGTAGATGTTCAGAATTGTACGAGTTCGGACACCAAAACCGCTGTTGTCCCGCCATTCTGGCGATTCCTGAAAGTCATTTGACTAAAAAATAGGGGCTATTTCGAATTTTCTGGACACTCCTGACGCGGAGTCTGTGACTTCAACCTGACACCTTACGCTCTTAGCGTACGATTTTTTCCGTTTCGTGAGTTGACCCCTTTATTTTCCAAATTCCAAACTGCCCCCTACATTTATACAATGTCCGGCAGGGCATAGAAGGGGAGAAAGAAAATACCTGGGCGAAGCCGCTGAACATCATTCTGGCGATTTCAATAAAGGCATTTGCTCGCGCTCTGTCATTATGATGATAAATACGATTTTAACGCCAGCACTCACCGTGGCGTCATCGGAGAGTCGCTCACAAGGCTCGGGGCGATGTGTTCTGGTAAAGAGTACCAGATACTGCTTCCTGGTGAAATTCACATTAAAGAAAGTGGTAAGCGATAATATAAGGGCCGGGATTCCGGCCTTTTTATGCAGCCTTTATAACAGTGTATTAGTCATTCGCATATTCAACATATCCCTCCTCACAATGGTACATGCCATAATACATTCTCTTACCCTCCGGACCTTCAGCTTTAAATGGGACAAGAAGTGTTTTTTCATCTTCAACATCTGTTAAACTTCTTTCAATCTTTTCCCATGTAATTTTCGGGATTTCTGTACCAAGAAGTTGTACATCGTTGTCCCAGCGTTTCATTCTTTGCAGGTAATCATTTTTTACAAACGTTCTGGCCTGTTCATCGCTGAACTGATAGCATGCCGGACCTTTATCTTCAGACCAGAAAAAAACAGCAGCAAGAGCAATAATCGTTAAAATAAAAATAAATTTCATGCTAATTACTTTCATAAAATCTCCACAACTTCTGTCGTTCATTCGATATAAAAAACATTACGAATATATCCGTACAATGTGAGCATACTGTGAAGTGGCTTTAACAATTATGAAATAATACAAGAGATCACATATTGCAGTGGTCTCTTTTTTTCACAATTCATAATTATGACTTATGATTTATGCCTGCCTGTTTTTCAGCATTGTGACAGCATCGGACTCAGGCATCAAAAACTGCACCCGGTGCCGTGCAGCCACATCCAGTGCAAACACCTTCGTGTAGACCTCCGTTGAGCTGATGGACTTATGCCCCATCAGGCTCTGCAGGACCTTCAGCGGTATACCGGCATACAGCATGTGCATCGCATAGGAATGGCGGAACGTATGTGGCGTGACCGGGACAGATAACGTCACACCGTCAGCGGTAACAGCTTCCCCAATCCAGGCCCTGACCGTTCTGTCCGTCACTTCCCAGATCCGCGCTTTCTCTCTCCTGCCTGTCCGTTTATTACGCCGTTCCATGGGGATTTTCAGTGTGGCCACCATCGTCTGCAGCTGGCTGACGTACCAGGTGTCGGAAAGCGGAACCAGCCGGTGAGTCTGCTGACCGGCGGGCATTCTTCCTGCCGTCCTGGCGGCTTTTTCTGTCCGCTGCTTCAGAGTGGCCAGCTGCACAAACGGATACGGAGGCGTGAGCGAAAAATCCCCCCGCGTCAGCGCCAGTGCTTCATTAATGCGCGCACCGGTGTTCCACAGTGTGGCCAGCAGCATCTTGCGGCGCAGATCCGGGACGTAATGGAGCAGGGCGCTCACTTCAGGGGCCAGCAGGTATTTGGGCAGTTCATCATGAACCATCGACATCTGGCGGAGTGCCAGCGCTGCCGGATAATCGATGGCAACAGGAAGCTGAGCGGCATCCCGGGCATGGTGGATCGGTGCCGGCAGGTGCTGCATATCAGTGTTCACTCCACGGGGAAACGTCGGGCAGGTTTTCCACAACCCTGTATTTTCCCGGATAACGGAGCTGGTTACCGCCACGCGTCCGGACGGTGACAACAAAACCCCCGCCCTGGTTGTTTTCGGGGAGCAGACGATCGCACTGCTCACTCAGCATGTGGATCACAAACGGCGCATCGCTGCCGTCTTCAAATATCAGTTCCAGCGCATCGCGGCCATCCAGCGTTCCCTTACTGATGATGACGTACTCAGCCCCCCGCATCTCCCTGAGTAAATGCTTTGCCGCATCCGGGACAAGCAGCCTGGCTTCGCCGGCATTCCAGCTGAGGTAGACATATCCGGCCTGCGCCTGTACAGACTGCCAGTAATCCGTTCTGGCGACAGCCTGACCTTCATTCTCAATAAAAAACATGGGTGACTCCTTTTTTCTTTTCCGGGCAGGGACGGTCATGCGATAACGTCATCCATCATCACTGCCCTTACCGTCACGCCGTCTGATAACATCATGCCGTTATCATAATCACCATGATAACAAGCATCCATATAACCACGCCGTTAAATTACTGGAGAGCCGTTTCCGTCAGATCCGACTTTCCGGAATATCACAACTTTCCGGAAGTGTACCACGCTGAGAAAATAATCATATCGCTGTTTTCCGCCCCTGCGCGGCGCATCACTGGTCAGGGAGATGACACAACATATAGTGTCATAAGCAGCTAAATGAGATACCACATGTTGTGCTGACAGGAGGTGGCGTTGTGTGGGGGGAGAGGAAGATCCTGAACCGCCGGAAACCGGATCTGCACGGCGGGAAACGGGCAAGCGATATGATAATTAAGCAATTCACATAAAATCATATCAGATATGATTTTTGTCATTAAAAATTAAACAACATCTGATATTATCAGAAATCAGGAGCACACAAATCATGCATGATATGATTTTTACCTTTAAGAACATTATCATATTGAGCGTGCAGGATGGATCAGGAAATGACGTTTTCACTCAGCTATGAACAACTGACCCGGTTTGCGGAAAAACGCATCCGGGAATGCAATCTGGACAGCCAGGGCGCGATTTATCTCTGCGAGTCAGCCAAAGCCGGAGCCGTGCTGATCTTCTGGCATGAACTGGCCATAAATGGCTATGCCTCAATGAATGCCATAAAGAGACAGGAGCTCATTGACGCCGACTTTCAGCGCCTCAGAAACCTCATCTGGCCGGAGGATGACAGGTAATGACCCAGAGCCGCCGACCGTCGCCACTGCAGCGGAGAGTGCTGATTGTGCTGGCTGCCCTTGATGAAAAACGACCGGGCCCCGTGCTGACGCGGGACCTGGAACGGGTGCTGGAGCGAAGCGGGGAAGCCCCGGTCTACGGGCCAAACCTGCGCGCGTCCTGCCGTCGTCTGGAGGATGCCGGCTGGCTGCGTACCCTGCGCGCTCCGAACCTGCAGCTGGCAGTGGAGCTGACGGACGCCGGCCGGGCCGTGGCACAGCCTCTGCTGCTGGCAGAACAGGACCGCATCCGGGCAGAACAGCGTGCGGCAGAAGTCGTCGTACTGCCGCTGGTCCCGGCAGCAGGTCTGCCCGCAGACGGCACTTCTGCCACTGATCTGGCGGTGGAGCTGAACGGCATGACGTATCAGGCCTGCCGCGGGGATTTTGTGGTGCGTCTCGACGGCAGCACCTGTCTGCAGTTATGGAATAAAGAAGGCAGGGTGGTACGCCTGGAGGGCGATCCGCTGGAAGTGGCGCAGTGGCTGCAGGCCTGTCACGATGCCGGAATGGAGGTTCGTGTACAGGTTAATGAAAGCGTCACCCCGTAAAAACATACCAGCACGGTTTACACGTTATCCCATGGTGGCAGCCGGTTAACTTTCCTGCGCCACCAGTGGAAAGAGGCCATGAGCAGTCCGAACCAAAAACCCCCCGTGATACTTATAATAATGGCCTCACCTGCCACCATTCCTGACGGCCCCCAGTAGATAAACCACATTGCACATCCCCAGGAAATGCCCCATAAGCCCCCTGTCAGCACCGTGACCTGCCAGAACGGCATAAAGGGTAATGGCGGAAGCCGGATACCCAGCCGCCAGAGAATACGCAGAAGAGGAGGGGCATAATTGCTCCGCCACATCTTTTTGCTGTCCATCAGGGCAATGGCCCGGGCTTTTTTCTGCTCAAAAGTCACAGGAGCACCTCCGTTCCATGATGTAAACGTGACACAGCTTATTGTTATTGATTATTATTATCATGCTGTGGTTATGTTGTCATGCATCAGTACACTGACAAAAGTGCAAAAGAAAGGAAAACAGGCAGATGAACAGAAAATATTATTTTAATAATATGTGGTGGGGATGGGTGACGGGGGGATATATGCTGTATATGTCATGGGATTATGATTTTAAATACAGATTACTGTTCTGGTGTATTTCTCTCTGCGGAATGGTTTTGTATCCGGTTGCAAAATGGTATATTGAAGATACAGCTCTGAAATTTACCCGGCCTGATTTCTGGAACAGCGGTTTTTTTGCTGATACACCTGGAAAAATGGGATTGCTTGCGGTTTATACGGGTACTGTTTTCATATTATCTCTTCCGTTAAGTATGATATATATTCTTTCTTTTATTATAAAAAGGCTGTCTGTAAGATAGACAGCCTGTCTTATATTTTATTTAAATACCCCAGAACTTATTCGCTTTTTCCACAAGCGATTCATCAATCAGCGCACCGGTGACAGCCATCAGTAAACCATACCCGATAATGCCTAAAGCGCTTCCGGTAAGAATACTGAAGACCAGTGCAACAAGAGCCGTTGCGGCATTGCCTGCTATAATGGCTTCTGTTTTAACAAAAAGAGGACGCCAGTTCTCTGTCCGGACAGCCTTACCAAACTCAGTGATCCAGTCAGCAAGACTTGTAAATTTTCCTGCATAACCCAGTCCCCGACTGAATCTGTTCAGATTAGACGATATATCAGACAGCTTCACAGACTCAAGGGCTGCGGCAATCGCTGCACGATCTTTTGCATTAATTTTTTTGTTAATGTCAGCCCGGTACTTTTCATACGTTTTTAATGCCTCTTCAACATTACGTATTTTCTTCCCTTTAGCCTGCCCGGCCATCTCTCTGGCTAACTGCTCAGCTTTTGCACCATATTTTTCTGAAACTGATTTCAGGAACTCTGTTGTGAAATTAATTGCGTCTTTCGTTGCCTTCAGTTCATCCTGTTTTCTTTTCTCTTCCGCTATCTTCTGATTGATGCCGGCAAGCTGGTTAAGGATATTCTCTTTTTCCTTCAACAGGGCATTAAGAGCGTCATTTGCATGCTTTTGCTCATTTGTTCTGGCACTGAGGTTATTTCTCGCCGAATTTACCGCAGATTCAGCAGAGGTGATTTTATTTCTGGCATCAAGCAATCGTTGCCGTAACTTATCCCATTCAGCAACTTCAGCATTATAAATTTTCTTGTCACCTTCCACATCCTCTGTCACCACCGGATTCCGGTCATTCAGAATATTGCGTTTATAGTCCAGACCGGAATGGGTCAGAAGATAATTCAGGTTTGCACGGTTATCGATGACTGCGCTGGTTGTGATTTTTATCGTACCGGCAAATCTCGGATCACCGCTCACAACAATAGAATGATTTGTTGATGAACGCCCCGGGAATTTTTCAGGGGAAACTATCGTTTTGCCGTCAGGCGTGTTTTTCTGTTGCGTCAGCTGTTGTTCAGCTCTGGTTAATGCATTACGGGCCGTGTTAAGCGATTCCGTCACTGAACTGAGTTTATTCCGGGCCTCTGAAATGGCCCCGTCATTCCGTGTCTGCTGCCCGAGCAGACGGGCCTGTTGTGCATCAAGAACGGCAAGGGCTGCCCCGCCATTTTTTTCCAGCTCTGACAACCGCGTGTCCAGAATACCTTTTCTGCGCTCGTATTCAGCAAGCATATCAGCGGCCTTCTTGTCTGCGTTCTGCGCATCCTTCTGCCGTTTTTCAGCCTGTTCGATTAACGACCTGGCCTCCCGGGGAGATATACGAAGAGAATCAGCATCAGCAAAGAGCATCCGGCTCTCTGTATGCAGCCGGAGGGCATCATATCCGGCGATTTCAGTACGGAATCCGTATTCTCTCAGCTCTGCCTGCAGGAGTCTGAACTCCTGTCGTGTAATATCAGCGGCATCTGCGTTTCCGGCACGGAGTGTTTTCAGTGTGTTTTCAGTGTGTTTTCATCTTTTTCCCTTGCAGCAATCGCCGCAGAGAGGCGTTTTCCGGCTTCAGTGCGCTTATTCTCATTTTCTTTCTGCTGCGCGCTGAGCGTGTTTTTGTACGCTGCGATTTCCTTGTCCCTTTTTTCGATATCACTTCGGGTTGGGGAATCATCGACCCACTCGTTTCCGCCCCAGATGGTTTTGTTCCCGAAGGAACTCCATGCAGGCGGGGTACCATGAAAGACATCGACACGTGGAGGGTTTACATAAATATCAACGGCCATAATTTCATGGCCATCTGAATCATACCCCAGCGATTCTGCACCGGGATTTGTAATACGTACAGGGTCAGACATTCGGTATCTCCTTCATCCTCTGAGGAAAACAAATGAATTAACTGCTTACGTATATGGATACATATACAGTATTAATTTATTAAGGAGAAAATGGCATGTCAAGATTTAATGATAGTGATTATCATTAACATGAAGTGATGTTACACCGTTCAGAAAGCCTGCTGACGCTGTGGCAGCATCACAGTCTGAGTATTCTCTGGTGCAATACAAAAACCGGACTTTCCCGTAACAACAGACAATGTTACGGGAAAAGTTACAGAACTGAGCCACAAAATATCTCAGTACCTGAGATGCATAAAAACACCGTACATATGTTTCTCAAAAGGGGGATGATCGTTATCCAGCCATTTCGGTGGATCGGTATGCAGAACACCAATCTGCTTCATGCCGGTATGCTGCCTGGATTTTCTCGCGCAGTAATCACTGTCTTCATATCCCATCGTTTCGATGACCACTCTGGCCGTCTTTCCGTCAGGAGCCCTTGCTGTGACAATGAAATCCGGCAGGACATATTTCTTTTCACCATTAACATAAACTTCTGTATCAAACAGGGGCCTTTCCAGACTTAATTCCGGCGTACCTGGCTTTCTTTTAAGCCAGCTGGCCACATTCAGAAGAGCAGTGAGCGTGTTTCGTTCCAGTTTGCTGTCCACAGGCACCGGACATGTCAGTTGATAAAGAGCATGAGCATACCCTTCACTGCAGATGATTCTGCCATCGGCACTCCGGCAAAAAGCAAGAATAACCCAGTAAGGGGGACGTATTCCGCCCTGCGCTTCACCATTAATACTGATCCCCCGCACAGGTCTGATGACCTGAATATTACCGTTCGCCCAGTGAATTTCCACAGCATCACGACAGATGTGCTGCGCCATAAAAATCTGAAAGAACATATGTTTTCTTCTGGCAGGCCAGTGTCGTTCTGAATTCTCCAGCGTTTCCATTAACCGCTCCTGAGACCTTTCAGACATTCCAGGCCGGAAATGGATAATTTCAGATAAGGATCTTCCCCGAATATACTCCTGCTGCAGTGTAACCTGCCGTATGGCATCAAGACACTCACGATAATTAGTCCGGATACGGGGAGTAGCCAGGGAATCCAGTTTATTCAGCCCAGCATCGTCAATAAGAGACAGGAGTAAACGGGCAAGGCGCGGACGTTTCTTGCGAACGGAGGAGCTCTCACCATTATGGTAAGCAGAGCGGGCCTGCAGTCTGATAACAGAATTACTGTCATCAGGTGGTAAAAAGTTTCTGTAATTTATACGGGTGCTAACGGGATGCCGGCTTGCTCCGGAAGATGTTTCCTCTTCATTTCCGGATAACTGACGATACATGGGGCATTCAGGTGCATGCTCATGATTAAAACTGGACAGATAAAGAGTACCCGTATTGTTTTTAAGAGCAGCAAAATTCATGGCCGGCGAATCTCCCGGAATACAGTCACACTGTAACCATGCATCATACTCACTCATTTCCCGGAGAATATCATTGGCCAGGTTATGTAGTGCCATGGTTGCTGGCTTTTTCAGTCCACAGACCGTCTTTACTGCAGTCTCTTCCTCACTGCTAAGCTCCCGAATCACTTTGCCCCGGGGATTCTTCTTTACAAGTATCATTGGCATAATGAAAGCACTCCTTATGTACATGCTTAAACAGTAAGTAAAATATACAAAGAACACCCCATGAAACAAAGGCAGAGATGAACTGTGCGCCCCGATATCTTCTTCAGATATCCTTTCAAATGAATTGTTTTTATTTATATCATGACAACATTAAAGTGAGAGAATATATCAACCATGTTTCTGTCAGGGTTCAGTAGAATATCAATTCGACTGTCACGCCATAACTGTTACTACCTCGAGTATAAATATTCAGAGAACGGACTTATTAGCCATGAAAAATCACCTGATGGGAAATTTACTAATTTATGAATTGTGATATTATTAAAGAGTAAAACCAGCCAGCCGAGGTATTTATGGGAAAAAATCAGGAAGAAAGGAAAACTCCCGTCATTGTGGTGAAAAAACGTCGTACTTTTTCGCCACCGTCCTTATCCGAAAAAACAGATATTATCGCACCTGTATTTACTGAACAGACGGCAGAATCAGCCCCCGCCGGAATAAATTCATCTGCCGTCGAAACACATATCCCCGAAGCGCCAGCCAGGAAGAAGAAAAAGAAAAGACACCGTTTTCCACGTCCCTCCCACTGGACCCGTGAGTATACTCACGAGTGCGTGGAAAAAATAAAGGCCCTGTTTCCTCATCTTCGTGCTGAAGGTGGTGGATTTATTCCCCTGAAAATTGGCATAAGCAATGATATTTCGGCATTTCTGGCAGAAAGCCCGGATACAGAACTGTCCATGGACGAATGGTTCTGTGCAGTGTCCTGCATCACCTCCCGCCGCGTATATCTGCAGCGGACCTCTGTCGCCGGCGTCCCTCGTTATGGGCTGGATGGTCATCCCGATGGGCAGGTCTCAGAAACTGAAGCACAGAGTGCTGTTCAAAGACTGGCGATAATAGAACAACGGTGGCTCAGGATGAAGGAACGGCAGACTGAGCAATAAACATTTCAGATAACATCATGACATTGTGTATCAGAGTCTGCTTACAGACTCATGGATGCCACCAAAGGCTCATCAGATGTAAGGCAGAAGCGACGTAACTGCCTTTTGAAAGGAAAAAAGCGACCGCAAGGATGCAATGGATATCTGCCGCATACTGAAATAAAGTAACAAAAAAATCACCACAATCACGGGGGCTTCCTTCCTGTACTCAGGCCATACCCCCCGCACGTATAAATTTCTCAATCAACAATACAATAAAACTGTGAATAATATCATCATGATTAACGCATAATTACCCGTGATTCTTTCCTGGTAACGTAAGTACAGTTATCCGGAACCTCCTCCATAATAAAAGACATGGCTCCAATTTTTACATTACTGCCTATTTTTACGTTAAGCCCGATAATACACGTATGGGCACCGATATCGACATTATCACCAATAACGATATAATTCTCTCTGCTGTCAGATTCCTTTTCGCCAATGGTCGTATTCTGCCGTATAATCACATTCTCACCGATTTTTACATTTCCGTGAATGACGACGCCTGAATGGTGGGGCAGCACGAGGCCTTTACCAATCTGTGCCCCCAGACCAATATCACATCCATACTTTGCCATAAGCGCATTTTTTATCTTGATCGCACATTTTCGTTGTTTTTTATTCCCCGATATATACATTTCATTAGCCAGGCGCCACCACAGAAGAAAACCTCTCTGCCTCTGCATACCGTTCCTGATAAGCCGGTGAAAAACAAACTTATCCCGCATGATAACTTCTGCTTTCCAGCATTCCAGAAGATGACGTTTTTTTCCTGAAAATAAAAACGTGCCAATATGGAAATAAGAAATCGGATTTTTTATCAACATACGCAAATTTTTAGAAAACAATGAATACAGATGTATTTTATATACACAGATAAAACCGCGCAACAGACATAAATATGACAGTAGCAATGAAAAAGCAGAGAGTGTGGGTGATACAGAAAAGTAACTGTCAGACATTAAATCTGATGCATCGATAAACAGACGCCCCAGCAGATGCACCTGTAATGCAACGATTTTGCCGTGTCTGCTACAGAAGTAATACACAAATTTCCGGGGATTCTGCCTTAGCATTTTGATATATTCAGATACGGTAAATCTCACTTTAGATGGACTAAGGACTTATGATATTTACAAAATTTCAATCTCTGACCCACAAGATAGATACAATGATTATTCATGATATTAAACGGGAGATGCCATTGAAATACGGGTTATACAGGGTGGCCAAATGGTTTGCCTGGCTCGCCCACACAGGAATTTTTTGTACCTTTATTATATATATAGGGTTTTCCATCATCACTCAGCACGCCGGCCAGGAACTACCGGAGACGTTTAAACATGGATTCGCCTTGACTTTCTGTTCATTTGCAACAGCAGCTCTGGTCAGCCAGTGGATCGGAGGCGGATTGCATAGCAAACTGGAAGAAAGAATTCGGATGAAGTGGCAGAACCACGCTCACTGACAGGATCACCCGGTCAGTGCACAGAGGGCGGGTGGCGAAGACTCCGGTGACTGCTCCCCGCCCGCATTGGGCGAGGATTCTCGGCGGTTCTTCGCTGACTGCACCATACCTCCCAGACAAGACTGTTCGGAATATATCGCTCTTACTGGGGGAGCAGTAAACTAAAAATGAAAAGTATTATTCCTGACTGGAATTTTATGGCCACTTCTGTGCGGTATGCAACACGCGCAGGACATACACTTTTCCCCACTGGCTGTCGACCTCATAAACCAGAACAAAATGGGGGTGAATAACCAGTTCCCGGGTTCCTTCCACACGACCGTTGCGACCTTTATACGGCTGCCCGGCCAGGCTGCTGGCTGAATAACCAATCCGTTCGTCCAGTTCAATGGCAGCCATCAGGTTCTGCTCCGCAATGTACTCACGAATATGCTTCCTGTCCTGGCTGGCCAGCATGGTCCAGAATATCTCCATCATTTACCGGCAACCTTCCTGCTCATTTCATCCCGCCATGCGGTAGCTGAGGATTCGACCATGTCATGGGAAAGCACATCACCGCGCTCAAGTTGCTGGCGTCCTGCCTCAACCTGGTCACGGAACCAGGTATTATGCTGCCGTTCAACGGTCTGCCGCATAAAATCCCGGATTAACTGAGAGCCATTACGGTCCATGCTTTTTGCAGCGGCCATAAAAGCATCCTTCAGTTCAGCGTCGATTCTTAAACTCATATTAACCTGTGCCATTTATCACCTCGTCATTACTACGTATATACACAGTATATAACGATTCAGACATCGTCACCAGGATATGCCGCGTCAGCGGCATGGAAGGCGGCACGCTGTGGTTACATGTGATACCGGAGTAAAACAGGAGCTTTTCGCTGACATTGCCATTGAAGCGGAGCGTCCCGTGCCGGAACGTTACCTCACAGCTGATACTGAGGGTTTCCGGGTCCTCTGCGAGCGATTCTGGCTGTTCGGCAGCTGCATCGAGAGTCACAGGAAGTAGCTGGGGGCTCTCTGAAGAAGGTAATAGCAGCTTTCCCTCGCGCCATTGTTGTCGCCATTTGAACAACAGATTGGCGTTAATGCCATTTTCAAGAGCAAGTTTTGAGATGGATATCCCGGGTTCACAGGAGGCAGCAACGAGCAGCTGTTTAAATTCGGGAGGATAATTAGGGCAGCCTTTTCGCCTGCCGGGAGTCACATTTTTCTGCATATCTGACACTTTGGTTCCCACTACTTATTTGGTGGACACCACTTTGTCTAATGCGTCAGATTCTGACCAGACGGTTCAGGCTGTACGCTTACCCGAAAGGGATTTAAAAAAGTCAGAGCTTAAGGAATTCTTTTGAGCATAGACACCGCATCGGACTCAAGCATCGAAAACTGCACCCGGTGCCGTGCAGCCACATCCAGTGCAAATACCTTCGTGTAGACCTCCGTTGAACTGATGGACTTATGCCCCATCAGGCTCTGCAGGACCTTCAGCGGTATACCGACATACAGCATGTGCATCGCATAGGAATGGCGGAACGTATGTGGCGTGACCGGGACAGATAACGTCACACCGTCAGCGGTAACAGCTTCCCCAATCCAGGCCCTGACCGTTCTGTCCGTCACTTCCCAGATCCGCGCTTTCTCTCTCCTGCCTGTCCGTTTATTACGCCGTTCCATGGGGATTTTCAGTGTGGCCACCATCGTCTGCAGCTGGCTGACGTACCAAGAGTCGGAGAGCGGAACCAGCCGGTGAGTCTACTGCCCGGCTGGCGTTCTTCCTGCCGTCCTGGCTGCTTTTTCTGTCCGCTGCTTCAGAGTGACCAGCAGGTATTTTGGCAGTTCATCATGAACCATCGACATATCCCTCAGTGAAGAGGAGGCTTATGGATGGTGTCGCTGCGGTAATTTCAGAACGTGCCATCATCCGTCCTGTATAGCGCATCTTCCTGCAGAAGGGTTTCAGCCGCCGCGGTAATAAAGTAAGCGTCAACGGAGCACCGTATTGACGCTTATTTATTGGTGAGTACTACGTT
>ERZ1090864.362-NODE-363-length-25921-cov-4.710933_pt1 | contig 25921 bp, 17 predicted proteins | sample MGYA00478479_ERZ1090864 | MGnify/ENA primary metagenome ERZ1090864 (study PRJEB33644, sample SAMEA5815743) | chicken gut metagenome | biome: Chicken; feature: Gastrointestinal Tract; material: Caecum | place: Ireland | collected 2019-01-01 | study: A study of the...
ATGCCCAGGGCCGGGGGGGGGGGCAAACCCCGCGCCCCCGCGCCCGATCGTTTTGGATTTTTTATATTGCGGGCTGTGCGCCCGCAGCTCATTCGGAAAATTCGTACTCCCCTTCGGAAAGCCGCTTCTCTTTGCCCGACGGCATTTTCAGGCGGCACACCGTGCCCTGCGGCACGCGGACGCGGATGACGAATTTTTCCGCTCTGCGGTAAGAGACGAAAATTTTGCCGTACGGGCAAACATATTCCGTTTCCGCTTCCCGCACGTATTCCGTGCACAGCGGCGCGACGGAAAATTCGCAAAACCCCGGCGAGAGCGGCTTCAATCCCGCAATATATTTGTACATCCACGCGACTACGTCGCTGAACATGTGATGATTGAGGGAAAAAGAACTTTCCCAATCCTCATGGAAGGTCGTCGCGCCGTTTTCGATCCAATGCCCGTACGAGGGGTACTCCGTGTTTTCAAGCATCTTCACGGCGGTCTCCGCATAGCCGTTTTCCGCGAGGGCGTTGAGCACGCACTTCGCGCCGAGTATGCCGACCAACATCCCGTAGCCGTTTTCGCGGACGCACGCGTCCAGCATCGCGGCATACCGCGCGCGCTCTTCGCCGTCGTTTACGATGCCGTAATGCAGAAACATGGAAAGCGCCGTCATGCTTTTGAGCGAAGTTTCGTCGCAAAGATACGCTTTGCGTATCGCGGAGCGTATCTTTTCCGCCCTGCCCTCGTATACGCGCGCGGCGCGCGCGTCGCCGCACACCTCCGCCATTTCGGCAAGGATTCGCGTCATGTAACAGCAATAAACGGAATCGGAAAGGCGGTTGTCGCACAGGACGAACCCCTCCGCACGCGTCGGGGCGCACCAGTCCCCCAAACCGTACATTGCCAGCCCGCCGCGCATGCGCGAACGCATGTAGCGCTCGTACTTTTTCGCCGCGGGATACGCCTGTTTTACGATATCCGTATCCCCGTAATGCAGATAGCATTGGTGCGGAAGTTCGAACAGGGCGACGTCCCACGCGGGCCCGCTGCCCCAATTGTAGCCCCAGCCCGATGTGGGCGCGATGCCGGGAAGCTGCCCCGTAAGCCTCTGCGCGTCGGTCAGATCCCCCAGCCACTTTTTGTAGCCGGAAAGCATATCGAAGTTTTTGACCGACTGTTCGCAGGAGAGCTGCGCGTCGCCCGTCCAGCCGTTCTTTTCCCTGTGCGGGCAGTCGGTGGGATTGGAATGATAATTGCACTCGAAAGAGCGGACGCCCGCGCAAAAGATCTTTTCAAACAGCGGATCGCTGCAGGAAAAGCGGCCGATCCGTTCAAACCCCGTGCGCATGAAAAGCGCCGTCACGCCGTCTTCGGGAAGGCTGTCCGCGCCCGAGATCTCCGCGTAGCGGAAGCCGTGATAGACAAAGCGCGCGTGCCAAATCTCCGTGCCTTCCCCCTTGAAGATATAGCGGTCTGTCTGCGATGCGCCCGATTCGAGATAGCGGGAAGTCTTTTCGGTATCCAGCTCCCCATTCCCGTCCAGAGTTTCGCCGTAACGGATGACCAGTTCCCGCCCGCGCGCCCCGCGCATGCAGATGCGCACGCAGCCCGCAAGGTTCGCGCCGAAATCGACGAGAAATTTGCCGCCTTGCCGCACGACGGAACGGGGGCGGCGTTCTTCGACGATCTTCACGGCGGGCATTTCCTGCTTTTTCAGCCTGCCGCCGGGCGGCGCGCAGATCTGCGCGGAAGCCCAGAGCGAATCGTCGTAATCCGCCGCAAAGAAATCGCCTTCTTTGCGCGCGTCGTAATATTCGCCCTGACGCAGGTCGTTAAAGACGATCGGCCCGTCGCCGCTCGCCTTCCAGCGCCCGTCCGAACGAAGAATCGGCTTTCCGTCCCGGCAAAGGCAGAAGGCCAGTTTGGGCATTTCTCTCCACGGGGCCGAATAGAAATTCCAAGCGTCGCGCGCGTTCTGATTGTACCAGCCGTTGCCGAGCAGTACGCCGAACACGTTTTCGCCCGCGCGGACAAGCCCGCTCACGTCGTAAACGTTGTAATAGACCGTCTTGTCGTATGCGGAAAAGGCGGGTTCGAGATAAGAATCGCCGACCCTTTCGCCGTTTACGTACAATTCATGGAAGCCGAGCCCCGCGAGATATACGAGAAACCGCCCGCCGCCGCCGCGAAGGCGCAGTTTTCTGCGGAACATGAAGGCGTTTTTCGGATAATCGTTCCCGAAGTTGACGATATGCGCGCCCGATGAGATCCAGGCGCTCTTTTCCAAAGGAGATGCGCTCATAAAAAACCGCTCCGAAATTGACTTTTCGATATCTATATTAACACATTGTCCGCGCGATTTCAATCCCCCGCCGAAAAAATTTCGCGCAAAAATTTTAAGGCAGATACCTTTTGAGCGGCAGGTGGTGCGCCTGCTTGCAGAGGCAGAAGCCCTCCACATATTTCGTATCGCATTGATACCCGCGCGTTCTCGCGAAGTTCTTCACCGCGGCGAGGATGTCGTAATCGTCGTGCACTTTCAGCCATTCGATCTGGCTCTTGTGGCAGGCGAACATTTCGAGTTTGGTGTCGATCGTATCGCCGATGTCCACAAATTCATCGGGGAAGGAATTGACGAGCATCGTATTTTCCATATAATAGATCGGCGTGAATTTGTCGTATTCGGGATAATCGGACGGGAACAGTTTCACCGTCGCCGCCATGGTCGCGTCGAACACGATCGTGCTTGTTATGCTGTGGTCGACCATGTATTCGTCCTTTCCGTGCGTGATGATAAAGTCGGGCTTTACCTTCCTGATCACGTCGGACACCATGCGCACCCCCTTGTCATAATCGCGGCGGACAAACATGTCGTCGAGCCCAAGACAAATATAATCCGCGCCGATGACCTTTGCGGACGCGCGCGCCTCTTCCAGGCGGATGGCTGCGATCTCCTCTTTGGTATACAGTTTATGCCCGACGTTCCCGCTGGCGAGCGTGACCATCGTCACCTTGTCGCCGCGCGCGGCGCACTTTGCCAGCGTGCCGCCGCAGTTCATTTCTAAATCGTCGGGATGACACCCGACCGCAAGCACGTTCATTTTAACCCCTCCTGTATCTTTCCAAAGTTTCCGTGTTCAGTTCGATCCCGAGGCCCGGAAGGTCGGGGATCGCGACGTTTCCGTCTTTATCCAGCCTGAAATGATGCCGCACGAGGCTCTTGCTTAAAACCGTTTCCTGCGCGCAGTATTCCAGCATGTCCGCATTCGGGATCGCCGCGATCAGCTGCAGCGTCGCCGCCATGAGGATGCCCGTTTTGAAGGCGTGCGGGATGAGTTTTTTGCCGTGCATCTGCGCAAGGTCGGCGATCTTTTTCGCCACGGTGATGCCGCCGCAACGGCTCATGTCCGGCTGCACGATGTCGACGCCGCCGCGTTCGATCATGTCGCGGAATTCGTATACCGTGCCGAACTCCTCGCCCGACGCGAGGCTGATGCTCATCGAATCGGAAAGTTTTTTGAAATCTTCGGTACGGTCGGGTGCAAACGGCTCTTCCAGCCAGTAAAGGTCTTCCTTTTCGTACTGTTTTGCGATGCGCAGCGCGCTCTTGTAATCCGTCCACGCCATGCCGATGTCGATCATCAGTTTCGCGTCCGAGCCGACGGCCTTCCTGCACGCGCGCACCAGTTCCACGTCGCGCTTTTCGCTCTTGCCGAGCGCGCCCCAGCCGAATTTGAACCCCTTGTAGTTGCATTCCTTTTTGTGATGTTCGACGAGCCGCTCGATCTCGCCTTCCGTTTCGGGCATCAGCACGCTGCAATAGGCGGGAATGGTTTCGCGGAAGCGCCCGCCGATCAGCCTCGAAACGGGCACGCCGAGTTTTTTGCCCGCAATGTCCCAAAGGGCGATGTCTATCCCGCTCATCGCGTGGATGCCGACGCTCCTGCGGGTATAGTAATAACTATAGTAGTACATTTTGTGCCAGAGATATTCCACGTTGAGCGGGTCTTCCCCTACGAGGATATCTTTCAGCCCCCTGCATTGCATGTGCGACGCGGGCGCCTCGATGATCGCCTTGACCACCTCGGGCGCACTGTCCACCTCTCCGATGCCCGTGATGCCCTCGTCCGTGTGTACCAATACGACGACCGTATCCTGACTGCCGTCTCCGATCATCTTCACTTTATCCTGCCTGACGACGATCGCCTCGATGTCCGTTATCTTCATTTTCCTTGTTCTCCGTCAAATAAAATTACCGCCTTGATGAGCGATTTGTCATGATTCCTGTACAGATCGAACGCCCGGTCGATCTCTTCGATGCGGAAGGTATGCGTGACCATCTTCTCCACGTTCAGCCTGCCGCTTTTTATCATTTCGATGAGCGGATACCACGCCTTCGTGTTGCCCACCGTCCCGTATACTGCGATCTCGCCCGTGACCAGCCTTTTGACGGGCACGGTGACGGTATCTCCGTCGGCAGGGATGCCGTACTGCACGATGCGCCCTCCCTTTTTGCAATAAAACGGGCAGGCGGAAATGATCGCGGGCGCGCCCGTCGTTTCGATCACGACGTCAGCCCCTTCGCCGCCCGTGCGGGACAAGATCTCTTCTTCGACGTTTCCGACTTTCGACGAATCCACCGCTTCGTCCGCGCCGAAACGCAAAACGAGCCGCGCCTTCTCCTCGCGCCGAACGAGGGATATGATCTTCCCCGCGCCGAGCGCTTTCGCCACGGCGATGTACCCGAGCGCCGCCGCCCCCGCGCCCGTGACGAGCACGGTCGAGCCGAACGGAATGCCGACGCGCATCAGAGATTCCGCAGGGCAGACGACGCTTTCGAGGATGCTGCCCGCAAGGTCGCTCACTTCGTCGGGGATAGGCACGATACAGGAGACGGGCACCTTCACGTACTCGGCATACCCTCCGTTGTGAGGATAAAACCCGATCTCCGAACTGTCTTTGCAAAGATATTGCTTGCCCTCGCGGCAATAGGCGCACTTTCCGCAGCCGATCGACGTGGCGATCACGCACCTCTGCCCGACGGAGAGATCTTTGCGGGAAGAATTGATCTTTTCGATCCTGCCGCAGATCTCGTGGCCCTGTACGTTGGGCGGCCTGCCGATGGCAAGCTGCCCCGAAATGATATGGTAGTCGGTCGCACAGACCCCTGCCGCGCAGACCCTGATCAGCGCTTCCTCCACGCCGATCTCGGGGATCGGAAGTTCGCGCACCTCTATTTTGTCTTTTCCTGTCCAGACGGCGGCTTTCATTCGTCCTCCTTGTCGCCGAAGGCGATCCCCGACGCCTCCTGCATCGCCAGTTTATATCCTTTCGGGAAAGGAAGCGCGTCCGCCTTGCGCAGAAGCGGCAAAAGCCTTTCCTGCACGGCGCGCGCCTTTTCTTCTTGTTTTAAGTCCATAAAATCGTAAATTGCGCATACGTCATCGGGAAAAACGGACGCAAACGCGGTCATGCTGCCGTCGCAGCCGGCCGCCAGAGCGGGGAACAGGATATCGTCCGTACCCGTAAGGACGGAAAAATTTTTCCCCTTCGCCGCGTAAACGAAGTGCATGAGGCGCTTCATGTTCGCGCTGCTGTCCTTGATCCCTGCGATGTTTTCGTGCCCGATGAGGGAAAGCACCGTATCCACGGCGATCTCCTGCGTGAAAAACGGGATGTTGTAGAGCAGAACGGGCACGGGCGAGCACTCCGCGACCGTAAGGAAATAATCGCGTATCTGTTCCTGCGTGTGCGTGAAATAATAGGGCGGGCATACGAGCACCGCCTTTGCTCCCGCGGAATGCGCGTGGCGCGCCAGGCGCAGGGTATCCGCCGCACAGGCGGTACAGGCGCTGACCACGAGTCCTTTCCCCGCCGCCGCGCGTTCCGCCGCCGTATCCGTCAGGGACATCTGTTCGTTCAGGCTCATGCACACGAATTCGCCCGTACTGCCGTTGACGGTATACCCCTTTATCCCCGTGCGGTTCAGGCGGGCGATCTGATCGGCATAAGCCGAAAGATCGGGCTTGCCGCCCGCAAACGGGGTCAAAAGCACGGCGTACGCCCCGCAGATCAACTTGTTCATTGCAATATATAATCCTCCAATTCGAGCGGCATGAGCCCTTCAAACAGGTTTTCCGCATTGCCGCCGATAAAATAATCGTTTTCGATGCGGATGCCGAAATTTTTACGATACAGCCCCGGTTCGAGAGTCGCGAACGAGCCCTCTTCCAAAACCGCCCGTTCGCCCCGCATAAAGCGCGGAGGCATGAGCGGCCCCGTTCCGAAAAGATGCCCCGCATGGTGGACGAGCTCGCCGCCCAAAGCGCCGTTTACCGCGCCGAAAACATCTTCCGCACGCGCGCCCGCGCATAATATCTTTTCGCCCGCGCGGAGCGCCCCTTTCAATGCCGCAAAATCCGCCCTCTGCTTTCGGTCGGCATACCCCACGAAGAAAGTGCGGCACACGTCGCACCACACGCCGTCTTTCCCCACGGAAAGATCCATGAGCACCGCATCCCCCGGGGCGGGCACGTAATTTTGCGTGATCCCGTCCGTCTTTGCGGAATCCGCGCCGCAAAGATAATCGTATTGCAGGCCGTATTGCCCGAGCGAATTTTCCAGAGAGCGGAGAACGGCGGAAAACGCCTCTTTGCCGTCCGCGCCGAGGCGGAATCCGCTCTTGAATTCTTTGTACGCTTTTGCCGCCGCGCGGAGCAGGCGAAGTATCCTGTCTTTCAACGCCGTTCACTCCAGATCGCAGTTGTTGCAGTTGCGCAGCGTGTATTTCGGGGTGTCGAAGCGGCGCGGATAGGTGTCCGTCACGACGAATTTGTTGCCGCGCACGCGCAGCCCGTCCACGCCGACCGCATAGATCATGCCGCCCGTGAAAGAATAGAACTCGTTGCCGAGCACGGAAATGCCCTTATGGTAATAGCGCGCTTCTTCGCACGTTTCGTATTCGGGCGTAATGCCGATCGGCGCTTCGCCCCAACTGTAATTGCAGTCGATAAATTTGTTGTTGCGTATCGTAACGTCGCGCACGGGCCCCGATTCGTACCAATACGTGCAGTCGGAAGTGATGTTGATCGCAAAATTGCTGTTGTAAAATTCGCACTCTTCCACCAAAACGGGCTTGTTTGTCTGGATGAGAAAGCCGCGCGGGCGGTTTCTGCCCGTTTTTACCCTCTGCACGAGGAGTTCGGGCATCATCTCGAAATTCTCGACAAAGCCGTGCAGCACTTCGCCCTCAATCTCTTCCTCGAAGGTGAGCAGTACGTCCGCATAGTCGTTGTCGGGCAGATATTGCGCATCTTTTACGGTGTAAACGCCGATGTTGTTGATCGTATTTTGGCTGTACAGGTTGACCTTTTTGCCCTTGCGGTAGATCTCGATCCCGTTATATCCCCACAATTTGCAGCGCACGAGCAAACTGTGCGCGTCGGGTTTATCCACCACTTCCATGAACTGCCCGTGTACGTTGAGCGCGTCGTCGAGCATATTCTCGAACACGCAGTCGCGTATGGTCAGTTTGCCGTAACAATGAATGATATGCACCGAATCGGCATTGGTGCTGACCAGCCCCTTCGACTTTTTGTCGAGCGCCGTATGCACCCGTTCGAGCGTGAGGTCTTTTGTCGTGACGCCCATGACCCCGAACGCGCCGCAATGACGGATAAAAACATCCCTGAGCGCCACGTTTTCGCTGCCATAGACGAGGAAAGCGTTGTTTTCCCTGTCCTCGTGGCAAAATTCGAGTTTGTTTCCCGCCTTGAAGTGGAAGGGTTTTTCCCCGTACAGCACGACCGTACCGTCTCCCCCGTCCTTTGCCTTGTAAAGCGTCATCGCCAGAGGTGCTGATTCGGACACGGCGACGCCGTCTCCGATGCGGCAGAGTATGGTATCGGAATTGTAGGCGGGCGCGCGCGTTTTCGGGTCGAACTCCTGCAGCATGGTGATGCATTTATCGAGGCGGTTCTCCCAATCGGCCGCATAAAAAATCAGGTTGTTGCCCTCCACCCTGTAAGGGAATCCTTCATCGAATTTCAGACGGACTTCGCCGCCGCGCACTTCGAGGATCTCCGCCTGCGAGTAAAAAGGGCGGTCGTAGTCGACGGTCAAATTGCGGATCTCGATGTTTTCGCATCCTTCCAAAAGAAAGGGCGTCACCCTGCCGTGGAATATGAACTCGCTGCCGCCGCCGTCTATCACGACGTTCTTTCTGCCTTTCAGGTAAAAGGCGATGTTCAGCGTCCCGATCAGGCAGGGAAATTTGCTGAACCAGCCCGAAAAATAGTTTTCCCTGTTGAAATGATATGTACCTTTTTCGAAAGAGAGCGTCGCCCCGTCCTGCAGCGTTTCGAGGACGGGTCTCAATTTTTTCATTGTGTCCGCGCAGTCCTCTTTCTTGATTGTAATTAACATAGCCGGTCTCCGTAATTTAATCGCTTACCAACAGTGAATTCAGAATGACCTGCGCGTAAATGCGCGACAGAAAATCTGTGGGATGAACGAGATTGTCTCCCATGTCCTGAAATTCTTTGCGTTCCAAAAGCCAGTCGCTCATGGAAGTCATGTCCGCCAGCGCCACGCCCTCGTATTCGTTCACGAGATTTTCCAGCGCCTGCTTGCAGTCTCTGTGATTGGCAAGATTGCCCTTGCCGTCGGGATTGGGAAGCATCGTGGAAACGAGAAGAAACTCGCATGCGGGCAAAAAGCGCCTCGTGTACGTGATGATCGTCTCGATGTTCGTCTGGAAAGTCTGACGGAAATCGGGGTTGATCGCCCCGCCGGCATCGTTCATGCCGAATGCAAGCACCACGAGATCGGGGCTGTAAGCGATCACCCTGTCGGTGACGTTTTCGCTTGTTTTTGCGCCCGCGGCCGTCCATCCGCCCACCGCGGTGTTGTGACTTTCGACGCCGTCATACCCGTAAAAGCGCTCCAGTTCCGCGACGATCATGTCGCTGAAGATCGGCGTATACGGTTCAATGTTGGCGAACTGCCAGCCGCTGACGCTGCTGCCCGTCGTTATGCTGTCGCCATAGAAAACAATGCTCAGATCTTCTTTGTTCTGCAATTTTGCGATCGTTTCGGGAATGAACTTCGAATCGTCGCGCACCTGCGGCCCGGCGTATTTTTCGGTGCGGATATATGTGACGCAGACCTGGCGGGAATAGAAGTACCCGCCGTCGCCGAGTTTGAGATAGCGGCCCGGGTGTTTGACCGATTCGACCGCGGCGGTGGACGACGGCGCTTCTTTCAGGTAAAATTCGTCGAACGCGAAATGCGTGACGGACGTATCCGCCAAAAGGCGGATGCCGCCTTCGACGATCTCGTAATCTTTCCCCTCCTCGTACAGCGTACCGAGGGTGGAATCGCGCACTTCCAGCACCTTTGCGACGGGATACGCGAGCTGCTCGACGGGATACGTGCCGTCCTCGTTCTGAATAAAGCAAACGGTCTCGTTGTACACGATCTGGCTCTCCCAGATCGGCAAAAGGTATTTGTCCGCTTCATAGGAAGGGCATGTCAGATCGTCCGCTTCCGCCTTTTCGAGGATCTCTTCCACGGAGAGGAGTTCTTCCTCATCCCCTCCGGGGAGCGGGTCTACGGGCGTATTTCCGTTGCCGCCGGGGTCTTTTTTTCCGTCCGAGCATCCCGCGGCGAACCCCAGCACAAAGCAGAACGAAAGCAACAACGCCAAAATTTTTTTCATATAGCCTCCTTATCATCGATAAACAAGTTGAGAAACATCTGCGCGTACAGCCGCGCGATAAAATCGTTCGGATGCACCATCGTGTCGCCCATGTCGTGAAATTCTTTTCTTTCCGCGATGCGCGCCGAATAGCGCGATACGTCGATGAACGCCGTATTTTCATGCGAAAGCGCGATCTTTTCGAGCGCGGCGGCGCACTGCGGCTGGTTGGACAGAACGGGGTAATTTTCGTCGTAATTGAGCGCGTCCGCATTCGGCATCATCGGCGAAGCCAGCACGACGAGGCAATCGGGAAACGCCGCATGCACTTTCCCGACCATTTCTTCCATGCGTTCGCCGAAGGCTGCGCCGAACGAAGGGTTCGGTTTTCCCCCGCCGTCGTTCATGCCGAAGCCCAAAAACAGCACGTCGGGTTTTTTGTCCAGCACCCGCTCTTGCAGGTATTCCAATCCTTGAATGGAAGTCCAACCGCCTTCCGCCGTGTTGACGTGCGCGATGTCCGTCTGGCCGATATAGCCGAAACGCTCGCGCAACGCCCGCACCGCAAGTTGCGAAAAGACGGGCGTATGCGGCCGAATGTTGAAATACCCCGACGCATTGACGCCCGTGGTGATGCTGTCGCCGTAAAAAACAAAATTCAGATTCTCTCTGTTACGAAGCCTTTCGCGCACGGCGACCGCCGCGCTTTGCTTTTCGGGCGGCGGCATGAGAAACTTTTTTTCCGTGCGGTAGGTAAAAAGCACTGCATATCCGTTGAAAAACACGCCGTTTTCCGTGCGCAGAAATTTCCCTCGTTCCTTAATAGATGCGACGCGCAGGCCGTTCGGCTCGTCCAAATACATTTCCCCGTAATCGAGGTGCGGAAGCGCGGTATCTTCGGGAAAGCAAAGTTCCCCGCCCCGCACAAAGTAATCCCCGGGAGCCGAAAACCGCGCCCTGCCGCCGTCCGCCCTGCGCACGGCGAGCACTTCCCGGACGGGATACATCATCTTTTTGGGTGCGAAGCCGCCGTCGCGGCTCCGCACGAGCAAAACAGGTTCTTCGTAAACGATTTCGCTCTTCCAGTACGGAAGGAGCAGTTTTTTCTCGCGGCCCGTCATAACTGCGTGTATACGGCGACGGACTGCCCGCCGAGTTCGTCGAACAGGTATTCCTGCTCGAACCCGATTTCGGTATACGCCGTGATGACGCGGTTGTCCGTCGGAACGTTTTTCACGTCGTACACGTACTTTTTCACGCTCCCTTCGGGCGCTTCGCCCGCGTTGCGGAACGCGAGTTTTTTCGCTTCGTCGGAATTGTTCACCGCGACGTAACTCCACTTGCCCGAAGGCGTTCTGACCGCGAACGCGACGATGTTTTCATCCGCCGAAGAGATCGGGTAAATGTGCGCGCCCGCGGGCACGAAGCGGGTGAGCAGCGTATAGGCGTAGAACACGGGACGGCAGGCATAGCCCTCGTTCGCGCATCCCCACAGCCCCATATCCATGTACCGCCCGACTTCCTCGCGGTTATACAGCTGGCTGAACAGCACCCAGTAACTCGCCCCCACGATGCCCGCGTTGACCATGTTCGCCGCGATGCGGCAAATTTCAAGCCCGCGTTCGGGGTCGAAATTGTCGCTCGCCGTATGCGAAGAGGTCGCTTTGTTCGTGCCGAATTCGTTGAAGTAAAGATCCTGGCCGCAGCCTTCCATGCGCGACACCCAGTCCAGGCACGCCTCGTAGATCTCGCGGTTGGTCATGCCGTAACCGAAAGAATACGTGTGCGCGTTCAAAAAATCGGATATATCGCTCAATTCCTTCGCGCAGCGTTCCAGCCAGTCCTTGTTTTCCGCGGTGTCGGAAAGGTTGAATTCCACACCGTCACGCAGCCCCGCCCCGATAAACTTTTCGTTCATCATGCGGCAGATGCGCGCATAGTTTTCGAACCCGTAAGAATTGGGCTCGTTGAAGATCGTGATCTCGCGGATGCAGGTATATCCCCTGTCTTCTTTAAGATATTTGACCGCGTCTGCAAACATCTCGCAGAACGCTTCCTCGTATTCCGCTTTGGGGAAGCTCATCCAGCCCTCCTGCGACGCCGCAAGCCAAGGGCATTTGAGCGCGTCCACGCCCCAATAGGTCAGGTTGACGGTGATATCCAATTTTTGCGCCGTTTCCAGCACCTGATAGACGGAAGACATTTCTTCGGACGCCCAGGCGTAATTTTCGGAAGCGTACTGTTCGTACGTCGGGCAGAAATAACTCGGACAGAGCATGACGCGCATGCGCTGCAAGTTGATCTCTTCAATGCGCGGTTCGATGACGTTTGCCCAATCCTCTTCTTTGCATTCCCATGCGGCGCCGTTTTCGTCCGTGCCCGACTCGCCCACGTTTTCGGATATGAAGAGCGGGTCGCACTCCGCGCCGAATCCCTTCATACGTCTGCCGTTGCTTTCTGCGGCGATATCGAGAACGATGCTGTTTTCGGGCACGGTCACTTCCTCCTTGCCGCCGTCCTCGCCGCCGCCCGAACATCCCGCAAAGGACATGCCCACCGCCGCGGCAAGGAACACGGATAATAATTTCTTTTTCATACGCTTTCCGCCCCTCACTCGGCATATACGGCGAAACTGCGGCCGGATATCGTATCGGTCAGCACCCTGCCGTCGGGAGTCATTCTGCCCGAGGAAGGGATCACCTTGTTGTCGGTCGGCACGTTGTTCTCGTCGTACACGTATTTGTTCAGCGCGGAAGGGAATTTCGCTTCGTTGAGGAAGGACACCGAAATATCCCGCTCGCTGTCGTTGACGACGAAATACGACCACTTCCCTTCGGGGCTGCGCAGCGCGAACGCCGCAATGTTCGGGTCGGGGCTTTGGATCGTGAAGATATCCGAACCGTTCTGCCCGAACCGCGTAAAGAGCGAGTACGCGTAATACACGGGACGGCAGACGTAACCTTCGTCGGCGAATGCCCAAAGTCCCATATTCATGATGCGCGAATCGACGTCGTCGTAGTATTGATTGAACAGCACCCAATAACTCGCGCCAGCCGAACCGCTGTTGATCATGTTGACGACGATGCGCGAAATGGTCAGCCCGCGTTCGGCCGTCGCGGCGTTGGTCACCGTGTGCGTGTCGATGCCCGTATTCATGCCGAGTTCACCGAAGAAATGCGGGATCTCGGGATAATCCGCCATGACCGTATGGAAATTTTTGAACGCGTACGGACTGCTGTTCTGCATCTGTTCGTTGGTATGCTCGTTGCCCCAGTAATAACTGTGCGAACTCGCGATGTCCATGATATCCGAAAGCTGCGCGCACGTCTGTGCGAGCCATACCGAGTCGCTCGTGTCGTCGCTCAGAGCGAACTTCACGCGGTCGCGGATGCCCGCCTTTTCAAACGTTTCGTGCATGAGGCGGCAGATGTCGCAGTACATGCCGTTGCCCTTGACGTTGCCGAACGGTTTGAAAATACCCGTCGGCTCGTTGAAGATCGTGATCTCCCTGATGCACCCGTACCCCTTTTCGTCCATGAGGTATTTGACCGTGTCGGTAAAAATATCGCAGAATTGCTGTTCCATGCCCTCGGCGGGGTTGACGCACCACCCCGCAAGGCTCTTATCCGTCAGCCATTCGCAGGGAGAATCCGCACCCCAATACGTGAGGTTCACATCGATATCGAGCTCGTCCGCCAGATCGAGCACTTTATACAGGGACTGCATGCCCTTCGACTCGAAGGTGTATTCCCTGTTTGTATAACTGCTCTCTTCTTCCGCCACCCACGACGGAAGGAACATGACGCGGATGCGTTGCAGGTTCATGTCGCGAACGCGGGGCACGACGTACGTATCCCAGTCCTCCGCTTTGCATTCCCAGTTTTCGCCCTGCCCGTTCACGCCGCTCCTGCCCACGTTATAACTGAAAAAATGCGGGTCAAGTTCGGCGCTGAACGCGATAAGGGCGTGCTCTCCCGGCTCGGGGCCTATGGTCAGCTGCACCGAGCCCTGCGGGATCTCGCGGTTGGCGTCCGGGTCGCCGTACGGCTCGTCTGCCGAACGGCAGGAAGCGAATACGGCGGCCAACGCCAGAAGGAGAGCGAGAGTTGTGCATATGAGCGTCTTTCTCCTTTTCACGCGCGTCTCTCCTTATGCTTTTTCCGCAAACAGCTGATCGAAGTAATCCTGTGCCGCTTTGTGTTCGTCGGCGATGTATTTGAGATAATTGGGCGCTTTTTCCTGCATATCCGCCGCATATTCGGCGAGAAGTTCCGCGGGCGTCTGATCCCTGTTCGGGCCGCCGTAGATGCCCGCCCATGCCTTGCCGCGCACGTTTTCGATCCATTCGCCGATGTGACCGGCTTCGCTGTTGAGTTCCCTCGGGATCTCGCCCATCCAGATGCCCTCCGTCCCCGAGCAATACGTTTCGAAATCGTTCGTCACTTTGACGTACCATTTGGTTTCCAGCGTGTTGTAGTCATAGCGCAGCCTGTTGGAAACGTTGATGTTTTCCAATATCTCCCAAGCTCCGGAATAAGGCGCCTTTTCCTGATACCGCGCGGCATACTGGTCGGGATATTTCCACGTCTTGTAACTAACGCCGTCGACGACTTTGTCCTCGCCTTCGACCCAGTGCGTGCCCTTGATGCCGTACTTGGCAAGTTCGTAATTCTCCACGTCGGAATACATCCAGTCGATGAATTTGATATAATTTTCGGGCTGTTCGTTCATGTACGGCAGAATGAGCCCGTAGAACGCGCGCGGGTTGCTCAGGTTGCCGATGACCTGCCGTTCTCCCTCACCGCTCGCTTCCGTCGGGAGATTGGCGATGTCCACGGTGTCCTCGAAGAGATAATCGTAATCGGAAATGTCGGTGGAAGTCGCGAGCGGCGCGATGATCATATATTCCGAACCGGGATTCGCAGCCTGCGCCCTGCGTGCGACCGTGATCAGGTTTTTGATCTCGGGATAGGCGATATAGCATGCGGCCTGCCCCGCCACGAACGCGGTGAGACGGTTGTCGTCGGAGTTGACGGAAGCGTCCTTCTCCCAGACGCCGTCTTTCGCCCAATGCCACATCATCTGCAGATACCTGTCATACTCGGGCTGAAGCTGGCTGGGTACGAAATTGCCGTCGGCATCATACGCATTGTTGAACGCGTCTACGCCGAACGCCGTGCCGAAAACGCGGCCGATATCCCAGGGCGCGCCGACGATCGGGTACGTGACGCCCTGCACGTTCTGCTTGATCGCCCACATGAGTTTATAGAATTCGTTGAAAGTCAGGTTGCCGTATTCGTCGTTGGCGATATCGTACTCTTCGGGATCGATGCCCGTAACGTCCTGCACGGCGCGCACCATGTCTTTGCGCAGCAGAACGGCAAAACAGCTCTCCTCGCTCACGCCGGGGATCGCGTGCATGCCCCATTCGTCACCGTTTTTGAACCACGCGGCGCGCTCGGCGAGATGTCCCTCGTCGTTCGTGCGGATGGCTTTGAGAATGTTCTGCCCGTATTCTTCGAGAAGATCTTTCATATCCACGGTCGCGCCCTCTTCCTTCGCATATTTTGAAATGGCGCTGCCGTCCGCGTCGGAAAGGTAATGCGTCACGCATTCGAGGTCGGTGTTGCTCTTCGGGTAATTGATGTCTACCTGCGTGGAGAGGTCGTTGCCCGAATACATTTTCATGACGAGGCGGACGGAGTCGCCCGTTTCTTCATAGTATTTATCTTCCAGCGCCTGCGTCACGGCGTCCTCGTCAGACCCGTCCACCATGCCCGAATTGCGGGAACGGTAAAAAGTGAGCGTATAATCCGCTTCCCAGCCCGATTGGGTCGTTCCCTTGTCGCACCCGACCAGCGCCGAAGCGCAGCCCAGCGCGATCGCCGCGCTCAACGCGACGGATAAAACAGTTCTCTTTTTCATGTTTTTTCCTCCCTGAAAAAAGTTTATTCCTTGACGCCGCCCACGATCGTGCCGTTTATGATGATTTTGTGCTGGCACGGGTAAAGGATGATGTTCGGCAGAGCGCGAACCACGATGCTCGCCATCTTTACGCTCTGCGACGGGGTCACGCCCGTGGAAACGCCGCCGTAAATGCTGTCGAGCGAAGTCATGATCTGCTGAACGAGGTACTGCACGGGGAATTTTTCCTTCGTCGTGAGATAAATCATCGGCGAAGTATAGTTGTTCCACAGGCTGACCGCCGTAAAGAGAAGAATGGACGCGTTGATCGGCATGGAGAGAGGCACATAGATGCGGAACATGATCGTGTAATGCCCGGCGCCGTCCAGCCGCGCGGCCTCTTCCAGCGATTCGGGAAGAGACATATAGTAGTTTTTGAGAAGTATGGCATACCACGCGCTCATTGCCTGCGGTACGATGATGGCGAGAAGGCTGTCGTCGAAGAAGGTCGAAACAACGAGAAAGGTCGGGATCAACCCGCCGCCGAACAGCATCGTGATGACCGAATAGACGGAGAAGAAGCGCTTGCCCTTCGTCGAACGCCTCGAAAGCGGATAGGCGTACAGCATGCTCACCACAAGGGTGAGGATCGCGCCGACCACCGCGATGAAGATCGAATTGAGAATGGATCGGATCATCAGCGGATTGGTGGTGAATATGTAACGGTATGCCTCGAACGAAAAATCGTTCGTCCACAGCCCGTACCCGTTGCGGATAAGCGCCAGCTCGTCCGTAAGGGAAGATATGAGGATCATCCAGTACGGCAAAATAAACACCAGCGACAACAGGCACATGAGTATGATGTTAAATACGTTGAAAACTTTTTCGCCTTTGCTTTTTAACATATCGCCGCCTCACCAAACGCCCGGATTTCCGGATTTTTTCACGATGATGTTTGCCGTCCACATCAGCGCAAGCCCGCATATCGATTGCAAGAGTCCGACCGCCGTCGTCATGCCGTAACCGTTCCACCCGGAACGGAACACTCGGTAAGCCCACGAACCCAAAACATCAGCCGTGGAATACAATTCGCTGTTGTTGCCGACGAGCGCGTAGATCTGGTCGAAATCGTCCTGCAAAATTTTCGCCGCGCTGAGCGCGAAAGTGATGCCGATGACGGGCATGAGCCCGGGCACGGTGATGTGCAGGGTCTGTTTCCATTTGCCAGCGCCGTCGATCGCAGCCGCCTCGTAAAGGTCGGGGTTGATCGCCGCAAGCCCCGCAAGGAAGGTGATCGTGCCCCAGCCGGTGTTCTTCCAGATGTGCGTGATAACGAGTATCGCCCACCATTTTGACGGATCGGTATACCACATCACGGGCTCGAGCCCCATTTTTTCAAGCACGATGTTGATGTAACCGTAATCGGTCGCCAAAAACATGTACGCGATACCGCTGATGATGACCCAGGAAATAAAGAACGGCAAATAGGATATGGTCTGCACCAGTTTTTTGAATATGCCGTTTTTGAGTTCGTTGAACAGCAATGCAAGGAAGATCGGCAACGGAAAGCTGAATACGAGTTTCAGTCCGCCTATGGCAACGGTATTCCTGACAAGGCGCCAAAACCCTTGCCCCGTCAGCGCATCGATAAAGTTCTGAAAAGGATTGATGCACCAGGGGCTTCCCCAAATGCCGCCCACGGGCGTATAGTCCTTGAACGCAAGTACGAGCCCGCCCATCGGGACATAGTTGAACACCAGCAGGAGAATGAAACCGGGGATAAACATCGTATAAAGCTGCCAATCCACCTTTTTCCCCTTGCGTTTTTTGCTCTTTTTGTTTTCTGCTTCCTCCGAAGGGGTTATCACCTCTCCGGCTTCGTTCAAATTTTCCGTTGTTTCCATTTTACCTCCCCTTATCCGCCCGCGCGGCACCGCCGCGCGGGCTCAGGTTCTTTTATCGTGCTTGAGAAACGCCGACTTTGATATTGTACTGCGCTTCGTTGCTGCCCGCTATCCACTCCATATACACGCCGTCCGTTTCCGTAAGGGAGCGGTCGGTGATGACGTTGCCTTTCCAGTCTTTCAGTTCGGTTTCATAGGAAATGCTGATGTCGCCGTTCGCGTCGACCGCGCCCGAGGCCTCGCCGTAATTTCCCCAGGAAATTTTTTCGCCGTCGTACCAGAATTCGGCCTTCACGCCCGTCACCGCCGTCTCGTCGTCCGCATAACTGTAGGTAAGCAAAAACTCCAAAGTATGCGTATCTTCGTCGGCGGGATCCCAGCAATCGAACTGAATGTTCTCGTTCGTCGCCGTATCGCGCGCATAGGCTACCATGTTTGTATGGTTTTGCATGCTGCCGACGGCGAAATACACCGAGCCGTCCGTAAAGATATACAGGCACATGCCGCTGCCCCAATGCGTGAACTCGTTGCCCGCGATCTGCAGGATGAGTTGGTCGTTTACCGCATAATTGTTGCAGTCGAGCGTGAGGGTGACTTTGCCGGCCGCGGCGGAATCGAGGATTTTCTGGGTCGCGGAATTCATGATGGTGTAATTGCTGACCGCGGGGCCCTCGTTTTCGTCGTCTGCCATGTTCGCGGCGAAATCGACTTTGCCGATCTCAAGGCTACCCGTACCGGAAATGGCATAGTAATAGATGTTGAGCGGCCCGTTCGCATTGAAGAATGCGGAACTGTACTTTTCGTACACGTCTGCGATGTTGAGCTTGAGAACGCCTTCGGTTACGTAGTCGCCGCCTTCCAGCCAAACGACCTGCGTCATCGCGTTCCTGTCCGTTCCGACCCAGACGTCTATCTGAATGTCGGTGATGTTGCCTTCCCCGTCGTCAATATAGGTGACGAGCAGATCGAAATAGGTATAGATATCGTTTTGCGTGAACATGGAGGATGCGATCTCCGTCGTCGATTCCGCGACGATCCCGTTCGCCCAGCCTCCGATCGTAAGATAGACGCGGTTGCTCATGATTTTGAGCGCGACGCCGTCGCCCCAATAATCCTTGCCCGTACCGAGGAACTGAACGATCGCCGTCGGGCCGTTCGCCGTCAGATCTCCGAATTTGAGTTTGAATGTCATCCTTTGCGTGCCGAGCTTGTTTGCGGCGTTGTAGACATCGGTGAATTCGATCGAGTCACCTTCCTGCGCTACGATCTCCGCGTCGCCCGTCGGGCCTTCGTAATCGGGTGCGGGCGGTGCGGGGATCTCGTAATCGCTTTCGACGGGTTTGCCGTCGATGCGGATCTCCTTGACGACGAGCTGCGCGTCGGGGTACAGACAGGTGATGTAGAACGGCCCCGCATGCGCCGCGCCCCAGGAGCGGGCATCCAGATCGGATACTTTGATCATCACGCCGCCTTCATCGTTGAGAACGCCGACGCCTTCCTTCGTCCATTCGATCTCTTCGCCGTTATACCACGCTCTCACCCAAACATACTCATCGCTTCCGACGGTTATGTTCTGCGTCTGATACTCAAAGAGCACGAATTTGCCCTTGACGTAATCGCGGCTGAACGGGTTGGACGCGGACGCAAAGTTCTGCACGTCGTGGCCGTACGTTCCAAGGTAAATGCCGCTGGGCTGCAATTTCATCGTGAGGCCCTTGCACCAGATCTCGTCTTTATATTCGCCGCGCAGGTTGATGAGGATCATCGGATTCGGCCCGTCCACGCTCATGACCATGGAGACCTTCTGATCGTAAATGTACTGTCCCCTGTACCATGCGCCCTGTTCGACGTTGCCGTTGAGGCTGATCGTGCCTTCCGGCGTGACGTTGACGAAGTTTTCCGCATCTTTGAGCAGATTCCCCTCTTTCGCGCCCGTGACGGTCACGGTGATGCGCTGTTCGGAATAGTTGCCCGCAAAGTCGTATACGTAGTACACGAGTTCGTGTTCGCCCGCCGCGTAAAGCGTGTACGAATCGCCGGGAACGCCGATATAATAGTTCTGATAAGGCCCGTACACGTCGATGACGAGATCTGCAAGGATGTCGCCGTCCACATTGTCGGTGACCGTAGCGGCGGGAAGCGTGAACGCCTGCCCGATCGTCACCTTGATCTCGCTCGTGTCAACGTTGATTTCGGGTTTGACCTTGTCGTCCTCGCTGACCTTGAACGCGACTCGCGCGTAGCCGATATTGCCCGCAGCGTCCGTCACATAATAGTACACGTCGTAGCGGCCCGTCACCGTAGGCGTAAAGGTATAGCCGTCCAGATCGGTCGCCGTGCCGTCTTCGGCGATGACTTTGAGTTTGATGTTCGCCGTCACGTCCGTTTCGCCGTCCTTTGCCGTCGCGGACGGGAACGTGATCTGATTGCCGACGACGTAAATCTTCTCCTCCGTATCGGAAGCGGTCACCGCCGGCGCTTCGAGATCGACGTCGAACGACTGCGTGTCAGCGGGATAGACGGTCAGGGATTTGATGGTCATCCTGTCGTCGCCGAACAGCCCGTTCGCGCCGACCGCCCAGGTGGCGCCCGCAAAGCTCAGCCAGCCCGCGCCCGTGCTCTCGTTCCAAAGCATGTCGAAATCGTCCTTCCCGAGCACGCCGCCGGCAACGTCCTCGACGTTCGTTTCGCCGCGCGTGACGTATGCGGAAATGGTCGGCTCTTCCGTCGGAAGCGCGTCGATCCAAAGGCTCATGACGATCTTCGCGTCCGCGCTGTCGGAAGCCGTACCTACGCTGGTCGCCTTGATGATAATGCTGTGGTACTGCCCGTCCATAAGGGTATACGCGCTTTCGCCGACGTTCGTATACTGCATCTTCACCTGCGAGGTGACCGTCGCGAGCAGCTGTATCTGGTTTTCAAAGACGCGGATGATCATAAAGGGCGGCCATTCGCCTTCCTGCCCCGTAGGTTCTGCCGAATCCTTGTTGTGCGAGCCGCGGAAAGAAATGTCGTAAAACGCTTCCGGAGCGTCCGCACTCGGCTTGTCGAACTTCGCGTTCAGCGCGATGTACTGATCGAAGATCTTGGTCGCGCGGAAAGTCGCTACGCTCATGCCCGTACTCGTGACGCCGTTCGCCGTTTTGCCGATCTCCAATTCTCCGAATTCGTTGAACGCCGAGTCGAACCCGAGCGTGAAATTCTTCTCATCGAGAAGGAGATTTTTCTCATGATCGAGCGGGGAAACGGTGAGGCCGAACGAAAGCGGAGCCGCCGCGTTCTGCGCCGTGTCCGAAAGGTTGTAAACGACTTCGTAACTGCCCCGCGTGAGCCTGAACGGCGTTTTGTCCGTAACGTTGGTGATCGTTTTGACAATCTTTTCCGACTCTTTGTCGCGGATCATGACGGTGATGCGGGCGGTGATGTCGTTGTCGAGCGGTTTATCCACGCCCTTCACGTCGGGAAGAATGATGTCCTCCGTCTCCGTCACGGATATACCCTTTTCGAGGTCAAAATCCGCGTCGTCCAAAGACAATACGGGCGCTTCGTTGTCCTCCACGGCCTTGAAATCGAACTCTTTCTGTTCGGTAACGCCGGCGGAATTGGTCACCTTGTAGACGATCTTGTAATCGAGATACCGCCCCGCGGGCGTGAACTCCGTCGCCACGTTGCCGGGCTGTTCGTAGATCGGCTCGCGGTAGATCTCCCCGTCGTCGTCTAAATTCTGCACCGTCAGCCTGACTGAAGCGGAAATGTCGCCGTCTTTCCCGTCGGTCGCCGTCGCTGCGGGGAGAGTGACCGTTTCCCCCACATATGCGCTTGCCGGCACTTCTCCGACCGTGAGCGTCAGACCCTGTTCGCCGCCGCCTTCTTTGTTGCAGCCGACGGCCGCGACCGCCGTAAATACCAGCAAAAACGCCAGTATCACGCTGGTTATCGCTTTCCTCATCTTTATCCTCCTATGAATTTTATTCGGCCCAGACGTCGAAAAAGCTGACGGCATCCGCGCGGACGGCACTCCCGCGTATGCGCACTCTCTTTTCTTCGCCTGCATCCAGATCGAAATAATTGTCTTCGGGCTCTCCGTCCGTAAGTATCCGCACGCACGGCACAAAGGTTTCCGCCCGCAGAACGGCTTCCGCCTCGTCCTCCGAAATCCGCTTCACCTCGAACGCGTAACGCGGCTCGTACTTCATATCCGTAAAGCGCCGCAGGTTGTACACCGCCGAAAGCCCGCCGCCCTTCGCATAGAGGTAATCCCCCTCCTCAAGAGGGAATCCGACGTCGAAAACGGCGACGCCGCCGCATTCCGAAGCGAGCCTTTTGCGCTCCGAACGCACGATCTTCCCCCCGTACGTCTTTACGCCGTACTCGATCTCCGCGCAAAATGCCTGCGTATCGCTCATCACGCGCAGCGATATTTTGTCGCCGAGGCGGCAGAACTGCATCGCCGTCGGCGCGAAACAGCGCTTCATCGCATAATAAGCGGGCTTTTTGTCGAGATAGTAGTCGATCACCGACCACGTGCCCGTCGGCCAGATGTCATTGTACATCCAGTTGAGGAACCCGTGCGAACGGCCGTTGGTGCGCGCATGGACGATCTCCGCCGCCATGATCTCCGCCTGCGCCGCATTCGCTTTTTTCGCGAAATCCATGAGGTCTTTGATCTCGCCGTACAGCGCTTCGGCAATGATCGTCTGCCTTTCGATGAAACTCGGCATGACGTGCGAATAAGGGTTGCCCAAAAAACGGTCTTTGAAAAAGGGATCGTCTACGCCCGTATCTTTGTTCCCGGGCAGAAATTTCAGCAGGCTCTTATAACTGCAAGCGCCGATGACCGCGCATTCGGAAGAGAAATTGTTCGCCGTCTCTTCCAGGTAGCGGTAATAATTGCGCGTCCTCTGCATGATGGCGCTCTTTTCGTCGCGCTCGCCGTAATCGTATTCCTCGAACCCCTTGAAAGATGTGCCGTACAGGAACGTTTCGGAAACGTTGTTGTGCGCATCTCCGTAACACGCGTCGTTTTCTATATCCGCAAACCCCATCGGGGAACAGCGCTCGTAAGGGCGCGTACCGTCGTAATGGGCGCATATGCCGCGCAGAAGGATATTCAGCGCGTATTCGCCGTATCGGATCTCTAAACGGTTGAAAGAACTGCGCGTTTCGTTGATGCCGCACCAGTACGCAACGCAGGGGTGGTTGCGTAGCCTTTTGACCTGAAAAGCGGCTTCTTCACCGATCGTCTTCGCAAACTCGGGGATATCGTCGGGTATCTCCTGGCAGGCGAACATGAAGTCCTGCCAGATGAGTATGCCGTATTCGTCGCACAGGTCGTAAAAGAGATCGCTCTCATAAATGCCGCCGCCCCACACGCGGAGCATGTTGAAGTTCGCCCTCTTTGCCGCCGAAAGGAGCGCGCCGTAGCGCTCCGCCGTGATGCGGCCCGTCATCATGTCCGCGGGCACCCAGTTGCTGCCGCGCGCGAAGATCGTGCGCCCGTTCACGCAGAAGGCGAAGCGGCTGTTCTGTGCGTCCGTCATCGATTTATCCAGCGATATTTCACGGATGCCGAAACGGCCTTCCTTTTCGGAGAGCGTCTGCCCGTCTTTCGTAAGCGTGAGTTTATATGTATATAACGCCTGTTCCCCGTACCCGTTCGGCCACCATAGCCGCGGATTTTCGATGCGCACGTTGATCAGCTTTTTGCTGTCCTCCGCGGGAACGTCCAAAACCGCCGCCGTCTGCCCTTCGCAGGAAACGCTCAACGTTAACCTGCCGTGCGGCGCGCGGGTGCATCTGACAAAAAAATTCACCTCGCCGTCTGTATGCGGAACGACTTTCACCTCTTCGATCTCATCCTCGCCGTACGATTCGAGATAAACTTCCCGATAGATGCCGTACCCGGGAAATTTCGGCGCCCAGTCCCAACCGAAATGGCACTGCGCTTTGCGGACGAAAACACGGTTCGCGTTGAAAACGCTCTCATACTTTTCCTGCGGCTTTTCGCCCATTTTGTCAAAGACGGGCAGCATGCGAACGCGGACGGTGTTTTTTCCGGCATGCAAAAACGGCCGTACGGGAAAACGGTATTCAAGATGCATGCTCTCCGTTTTTCCGACCAGCCGTCCGTTGATATAGACCTCGGAAAATGTGTCCACGCCTTTCAGAACGAGCCGGATCTGTTTATCAGACAGACCGCGGGCGAGGTCAAACTCGCGCTCGTACGACCATTCCTGCTTCTGCACCCAAAGGCAGTCGGCATAATTGTACCCGACATAGGGATCGGAAATGATACCCGCGCGCAAAAGATCGTCCGTAATATCGCCGGGCACGTTTCCCGTCAGATCATGCTCTCCGCCTTTGAGCCGCCATTGTCCGCACAAATCGATCGTAGCCATAATGTCCCCCGTTACTGTTGCTTGTAACTACATTATATCCGATAAAATTTTCGATTTCCTGCCGATAACGCTCAAAAACCTGTGATTTTTTATTATATCAGCCTCCTCTTTGCCCTTTTTTATTTTTTTCAAATCATTTTTGCGTGCCCCGCCCCGCGGGCGTCTTTTCGCGGATGCCCGTGCGGTATTCCGAAGGGGTGACCCCGAAACTCTCTTTGAACGCGCGGTTAAAATGGCTCAGGCTGCTGTATCCCAACTTCATCGCCACGTCCAACACAAGAAGATCGGTCGTCTGCAAAAGCCCCGCGGCATAGTTCATGCGCGCCTCCGTGAGAAACTGCTTGAGCGTACAGCCCATATGCTCTTTGAACAGCTTCGTCAGGTGGCTGTGGCTGAAATGCGTCAGCTTGTAGAGTTCCTCGACGGGCAGGCAGATATTTTCGGTGAGTTGTACCTTTGCGATGAATTCGTTCAGCCATTGAGGATAACTCTTTTCGCTGTGGATCGAACGGAGAAAAACCGCTTTGAGCACGTCGAGATACATAAACACGATGATCGCCCGCATCGCGCCGTGTTCCTTGTCTTTGAGCGTCTGTATGATGTGCAGATCGTCCAGAAATTGTTTGCGCTCCGGTTCTCCGACTTTCATTTTCAACGGCTCGTCCAAAGATACGATCATGTCGTAGAGATCGGGATGTACGGTCGAAGCGATGCGGCGGAACAGCGCGTCCGTCACCATGACGTTGAGTTCCTCATACCCGTCGTCGTAAGGCTTGCGGAAACAGTGCTTGTCGAACGGCCTGATCAGAAACAGGTCTCCCCTGGTCAATTTTTCAGTCTTCTTTTCGGTGCGGTGGGTAACCGAGCCGTTTGCGATCATAAAAAATTCCCAATAATCGTGCGTGTGCATGTCGGGGAAATCCGTCTTGTACAGATGGCAGTGTACCTCTTCGTCAGGATAGGTAAAATCTTCCGTATACTTGCATTGTCTGATCTCCATAAAACTCTTCTCCCGTTCTGTATTCCGAAAGGCGAAAAAAAACACCCCTCTTTCCGGGGCGGCCGAAAAAAAAAGAGCGCTCCTATCAAGGAACGCCCGCCTAGCATGCACCCCTCAATGTGTTTGCTCTCTAACATTATTCTATAGGAATAAAAGGGTACACCTATGCCGATGTAACCTATGGAATAAACTATTCTGTTAGAGAGCAAGTACAGTATACCACACCTCCCCGAAAAACGCAATATCTATTTTAAAAATACCGCGCCTTTACCGGCAAAAGAAAAACGCGGGGGCTTTTTTATGCCTCCGCGCAGAATCATTTTTCACTTTTACTTTTTGAAAAGCCCGTCGTACAGGCGGATATTTTGAAACGAGACGGGGTATTTTCCCTCTTCGATGCCGTGCACGATTTCAACCGTCTTTCGGTTGAACGGGGTCGGCACACCGTATTTTTCGCCGTATTCGCACACGACGCCGTTGATGAAGTCGATCTCGCACTTTTTCCCCTTTTTCAGATCCTGCAACATGCTCGAGATCAACCGCGCGTGCTTTTTCATGGCGACGGGGATGAGCATGTATGAAATTTTCTTTTTTAGCCACCCTTTATAATCGAACAGTTTGTCTATCCGATGCCCCTGCACGGGCTCGACGCAAATGCCCGCCGCCTTGGCGACGTCGATACACTCTTTGATGATGCTCTGCGCGACCCGGCGCGGCGCTTTTTTTTCGGAAACTTCGCCGAACGTGCCGCCGGTGACGGTGGAAAGCCCCGAAAACGCGCTGTTGATGAGCAGTTTCGACCAGCGCGCGCCGATAAAATTCTCCTCCACGGTCACGCTGCCCATACAGCCGAGCAGTTCTTTCACGTCCTGCAAACGATTGCCCTTGCCGAACGCCCCGAGCGAAAAGGTGAGCGCGGACGGCTCGGAAGTGAGTTCCGAAACGCCCTCGCCGCGGAAAGTCGCGCCCCACGCGATGGCGCAGCCGAGCGTCCTGTCCGCCCCGATGATGTCCGCCACCTTCGGCTCGGGCA
>ERZ1090864.363-NODE-364-length-25902-cov-7.608001_pt1 | contig 25902 bp, 27 predicted proteins | sample MGYA00478479_ERZ1090864 | MGnify/ENA primary metagenome ERZ1090864 (study PRJEB33644, sample SAMEA5815743) | chicken gut metagenome | biome: Chicken; feature: Gastrointestinal Tract; material: Caecum | place: Ireland | collected 2019-01-01 | study: A study of the...
CGAGATCTACACGAGCCTTATCGTCGGCAGCGTCGATGTGTATAAGAGACAGGAAAAAATCCTTTGAAAATGGAGGTATACATGATGAAGGGAAGTATGAGCACAGATCTTGGGATCATTACGGTCAATCCCGAGGTGATCGCCAAATATGCCGGCTCCGTTGCAGTTGAGTGTTTCGGCATTGTCGGGATGGCAGCCGTGAACATGAAAGACGGTCTGGTACGGCTGTTAAAGAGAGAGAGCCTGACCCATGGGATCAAGGTGGAGATTTCCGACGAGAACGCCCTTACCCTGAATTTTCATGTCATCGTGGCATATGGCGTGAATATCCTTTCCGTTTCTGACAATCTTATGAGTAATGTAAAATATAAGGTTGAAGAATTCACCGGCATGACGGTAGAAAAGATCAACATCTTCGTAGAAGGTGTGAGAGTGATAGATTAAGGAGGATATTGGCGTGGCTGTAAGAACGATAAATACGGAGATGCTTCGGAAGATGTTCCTTGCCGGAGCGGCGAATCTGGATGCAAAAAAGGAATTCATCAATGAATTGAACGTTTTCCCTGTGCCGGACGGGGATACGGGGACGAATATGACATTGACGATCATGTCAGCCGCAAAAGAAGTGCAGGCGTTAGATAAGCCGGATATGGTTTCCATGGCAAAAGCGATCTCATCCGGTTCGCTGAGGGGTGCAAGGGGAAATTCCGGCGTCATCCTCTCACAGCTTCTCCGTGGATTTACAAAAGAGATCCGGGAGCATGATGAGATCGACACCGCGATCCTCGCCAAGGCATGTGACCGGGCGGCTGCTACTGCGTACAAAGCAGTCATGAAACCGAAAGAGGGCACGATCCTCACCGTGGCAAAGGGTGTTGCCCAGAAGGCGGCTGAGCTGGCGGAGACGACAGAGGATCTGGAGGTCTTTCTCCCGGAAGTGATCCGCCATGCGGAAGAGGTCCTCGCACAGACACCTGAGATGCTGCCTGTGCTGAAGGAAGCGGGAGTCGTCGATTCCGGCGGACAGGGACTTCTGGAAGTTCTCCGGGGCGCTTATGACGCATTCCTCGGCAAGGAGATCGACTATGCGGCGATCGAGGCGGGATCCGGCACGAAGATGGTCCGGCCGGGACAGCAGGCGGAGGCGGATATTAAATTCGGATACTGTACAGAATTTATTATTATGACGGAAAAGGAATTCACGGCAAAAGACGAGGCGGAGTTTAAAGCGTATCTTGAGTCGATCGGGGATTCCATCGTATGTGTCGCGGATGACGATATCGTGAAGATCCATGTGCATACGAACGACCCGGGACTTGCGATCCAGAAGGCGCTCACTTACGGTCAGCTCTCCCGCATGAAGATCGACAATATGAGAGAAGAGCACCAGGAGAAGCTGATCCGCGATGCTGAGAAAGTAGCTGCACAGCAGGCGGAAGCGGCTGCTCAGAAGAAGAAAAAAGAGCCGAGGAAGCCGGTTGGATTTATCGCAGTTTCCATCGGGGAAGGAATGAACGAGATCTTCCGCGAGCTTGGCGTTGACTATATCATCGAAGGCGGCCAGACGATGAACCCGAGTACGGACGACATGCTGACAGCGATCGATGAGGTGAATGCGGACCACATCTTTATCCTTCCGAATAACAAGAACATTATCCTGGCGGCAAACCAGGCGCAGTCCCTTACCAAGGACAAGGATATCATCGTGATCCCGACAAAGACGGTCCCGCAGGGGATCACAGCGGTCATCAGCTTTATGCCGGAGGCTGACGTGGACACAAATATGGACGCAATGCTGGAGGCTGTAAAGAATGTAAAGACCGGGCAGGTGACCTATGCAGTCCGGGATACGCACATTGATGACAAAGAGATCCATGAGGGAGATATCATGGGGATCGGGGATGCAGGCATTCTCTCAGTAGGTCAGTCCGTGGAAGGGACGGCCAAAGAGATGCTCGCGCAGCTCGTGGATGACGATTCTGAGCTGATCAGCCTTTATTACGGACAGGATGTCCTGGCTGAGGATGCGGAAAAGTTCGCGCAGGATGTGGAAGCACTCTATCCGGATGTGGATGTGGATGTGCACATGGGCGGCCAGCCGATCTACTATTACGTGCTTTCCGTTGAGTGATGGATGTCACAGAGTGATGAAAGTCATGAGATCAGGGTTATTTTATTAAAGATCATATGAGAAGACCAGGCGTTCTTCCGTCAGGGAGGACGCCTTCTCGTATGTCTGGCCTTTCCTGCGCATGGTTTATCCTGTGTCTGGATATGGATAGAAAATAAAAAGGAGACAATGCAGTATGAGAGAAAGACAGGGCATCGGCGCTATCAAAGGGGTAGGAGAGAAAACAGAAAAACTGTTCCGGCATGTGGGCGTAAAGACTGTCGGTGATCTGATCCGGTATTATCCGCGGGGATTTGAGATCTTTGAAGACCCGGTTCCTGTCAGTGAGGCAGTGGAAGGGAGAGTGTGCACGGTGGCAGGCTCTGTGTTCGGGCGCATCCAGGTATCAGGGAGCCAGCGCGTCCAGATCACAACGCTCTATCTGAAGGACCTGACAGGCACGATAAAAGTCATATGGTTCCGTATGCCGTTCCTCAGGAACACTCTGTCAAAAGGCGGGATACTCATCCTGCGCGGACGGGTGGTCAGACGCAGGGACGGTCTTGTGATGGAGCACCCGGAGGTTTACTACCCGGCGTCAAAGTATGAGGAAAAGCTCCACACCATGCAGCCGGTCTATCCGCTGACAGCAGGGCTGACCAATAATGCAGTCATCAAGGCAGTCCGGCAGGCACTTGAATGCGCGGATGATAAAATGGATATCCTTCCCCCGGAGATGAGCGTGAAGTATCATTTCCCGCCATATAAAGAGGCGGTCAGGGACATGCATTTCCCGGAGGACAAGGAGCATTTTGCGGCGGCAAGGGAGAGGTTCGTGTTCGAGGAGTTCCTGATATTTATCCTCTCCCTGAGGCGCATGAAAGAGGCCGGGAACCGGGCGGAAAACCGATTTCATTTCGCAGACCAGGAGAAGATCGGTCAGTTCCTTGACGCGCTTCCCTACCGGCTGACCGGCGCGCAGATGAAAGTGTGGGAAGAGATCAAAGCAGATATGCAGGGATCCTTTGTGATGTCCCGGCTTGTCCAGGGGGATGTGGGATCCGGGAAGACGGTGGTTGCTTTTCTGGCGCTCCTTCTGGCGGGACTGAACGGATACCAGGGGGCTCTCATGGCGCCCACAGAAGTCCTGGCGCGGCAGCATTATGAGAATATATCCGGGATGCTGGAGAAATATGAGATTCCCTTAAAGGTAGAGCTTCTCACCGGCTCCATGACTGCGGCGCAGAAGCGCGGGGCGTATGAGCGCATCCGGAGCGGGGAGGCGTCCATTGTCATCGGGACGCATGCACTGATCCAGGAGAAGGCCGTCTACCGTGATCTGGCTCTGGTCGTAACGGACGAGCAGCACCGGTTCGGCGTCCGGCAGAGGGAAGCCCTCGCCGGGAAGGGGACGATGCCGCATATTTTAGTGATGAGCGCCACGCCGATCCCGCGGACCCTGGCGATCATCCTTTACGGCGACCTGGATATATCCGTGATCGATGAGATGCCAAAGGACCGCCTGCCGATCAGGAATTGCGTGGTGGATACCAGCTACCGGGAAAAGGCATATTCATTTATGAGAAAACAGGTGTCCATGGGAAGACAGTGCTATGTGATCTGCCCCATGGTGGAGGAGAGCGAGAGCCTGGAGGCGGAAAATGTACTGGATTACTCGCAGATGCTTGCGGAAGAATTGGGAAGCGGCATCCGGGTCGGATGCCTTCACGGGAAAATGAAGCAGCAGGAAAAAGACGAGATCATGGAGGCGTTCGGGAAAAATGAGATCCAGGTGCTTGTGTCCACAACGGTAGTGGAGGTGGGCATCGATGTGCCGAACGCGACGGTCATCATGATCGAAAATGCCGAGCGATTCGGGCTGGCTCAGCTCCATCAGCTCCGCGGCCGCGTGGGACGTGGAAAGCATCAGTCCTACTGTATTTTTATGTCCGCGTCAAAGTCCGAAGAGACAAAAGAACGGCTGGAAATCCTGAACCATTCCAATGACGGGTTCTTCATTGCCGGCGAGGATCTGCGGCTCAGAGGACCGGGGGACCTGTTCGGCATCCGGCAGAGCGGGATCCTGGACTTTAAGATCGCGGATGTGTTCCAGGATGCGAAGGTACTGAAATCTGCGGCCGAAGAGGCAGGAAAGATACTGGCAGACGACCCGGGATTGGAAAAGCCGGTCCACGCGGGACTGAAAAAACATATAGACAGCAGGATACAGGAGATCATGCTGGAGACGACATTATAATTGTGAAGAAAGTGTGAACGGGGTCAGACCCCGATGGGGAGAAAATTCTGACAATTTTCGCCATCGGGGTCTGACCCCGTTCACAAATTTTTCACACTTTTTCTCTGCGGTACTGGGTAGGAGTCCGCCCTTTCTTTTGCTTAAACAACCGGGAAAAATAGAGTGCGTCTTCGTATCCCACGGACCGGGCGATATCGCTGACTGGAAGTTCGGTTTCCGCGAGCAGTGAGCAGGCGCGACGGATCCGGTAGTCCAGGAGATATTCCTGCGGTGAGCTTCCGGTGATGTCTTTAAAGAGCCGGTACAGGTAGGTCCGTTCGATATTCAGATAGTCTGCGATGACCTGGATATTGACTGACTGGGAGTAGTTGCTCTCGATATAGCGCAGCGCTTCTTCCACATAGGTGATCTTTTTTTCTTTTGGCGGGATATATTTCCGCGGAAATTTACTTGCCAGAAGATAGAGGTACTCGTAGAGGATGCTGTTCATCATGAGGTCTCTGTTCTCGGGAAGAGATTTCTACGCCCCACAGACTTTCCTGTCCGAGGATGGACGCCGGATCCTGATCGGCTGGGCCGGACTGCCGGACACGGAGAAGACGCACCGGAATCTTTCCGTGGCCAACGGCTGGCAGCACTGCCTGACACTGCCGAGGGAACTGACGGTAAAAGACGGAAAGGTCTTCCAGGCCCCGGTCAGGGAGCTGAAAAGTCTCGACTGGCAGAGCCCGGATCCGAACGAGATGAAAGGAGATGGGATCTGCGGCTGGTCCGGCCGGACGGTGCTCCTGGAAGTCAGCGGCATCGCAGGGGGAGCACAGGAGATCCGCTTCGGGAAAGAGGGCAATGCCCTGAACATCCGGGCGCAGGATGATCTGGCAGAAATCTCCTTCCTGGACAGGGACGGACGCCCGTCAGAGTGCGGCGGCGGAAGAGGTCGGCGGATCGGGCGGCTGTTCGGTCCGATCCAGGAACTGACGGTCCTGGCGGACAGTTCAATCATAGAAGTATTTATCAATGGCGGCGAGATGACATTTACGACAAGGATTTATTTGAACAAGGATGAAAGGGAACTGTCTGTGAGCGGCCCGGGGACATACAGCCTGTCAGTTATCTGAATGGCAAAGCAGGTGGATGTTCGGATGCCCGGCGCTCTTGTCAGACGCAGAAACAGATAGTATATTTATAGGCACAGGAGGCTGATTTTTTATGGGAATTATCATAAACAATAAGAAAGACACATTTCATCTCTGCAATCAGGAGATCAGTTACATTATGACCGTACTGCCAAACGGCCAGATGGGTCAGCTCTATTTCGGGAAACGGATCCGGGACCGGGAGGATTTTTCCTATCTTCTGGAGACGATCGGCCGGCCCATGGCTTCCTGTGTCTTTGACACAGACAAAGCATATTCCATGGAGCACATCAAACAGGAATATGGAGTCTTCGGGGCAACCGACTACCGTATGCCCGCCGCGGAGGTGATCCAGGAGAACGGGAACCGGGTGTCAGAGTTCTGCTTCCGCGATTACCGGGTGGAGCCCGGAAAGCCGAAGCTCCCCGGACTCCCGGCCACTTATACGGAGAAAGAGGATGAGGCGGAGACTCTGGTCATCGGGCTGGAAGATGAGAGGGCAGGGCTCAGGCTGGAGCTGATGTACACGGTGTTCGCCAAAGGCGGGATCATTGCGCGCAGCGCCCGGTTCCTCAATCGGGGAGAACAAAATCTGCGGTTGACGACAGCTATGAGCCTGTGCCTGGATCTGCCTGACAGCGGGTATGACTGGATCCAGTTTTCCGGCGCATGGGCAAGGGAGCGCCAGCCGAAAGTGAGACGACTGGAGCAGGGAATCCAGTCAGTGGGAAGCCTGCGCGGGCATTCGTCCCACAACCACAATCCGTTCCTTATCCTGAAGCGGCCGCCAGCGGACGGATCACAGGGTGAGGCCGTGGGGTTCAGCCTCGTATACAGCGGGAATTTTCTCGCGCAGGCAGAGGTGGACACTTACGATACGACCCGGATCCTGATGGGGATCCATCCCCACGGCTTTGAATGGAAACTGGAGCCCGGCGGAGAATTCCAGACGCCGGAGGCAGTGATCGTGTACACGGACAGAGGGCTGAACCATTTAAGCCAGACGTTCCACCGACTGTACCGGAAACGGCTGGCAAGAGGGTACTGGAGAGACAGGGAGCGCCCTGTCCTGATCAATAACTGGGAAGCTACTTATTTTGATTTTACAGAAGACAAACTCCTGGAGATCGCGGAGAAAGCAAGAGAGTGCGGTGTGGAGCTCTTTGTTCTGGACGACGGATGGTTCGGACGGCGCAGCAGCGAGCACTCCGGGCTTGGCGACTGGATCGCAAATCCGGAGCGCCTTCCGGACGGGATCGCGGGCCTTGCACAGCGCATGGAAGACATGGGGATGAAGTTCGGGCTCTGGTTTGAGCCGGAGATGGTAAATCCGGATTCAGACCTTTACAGGGCGCATCCGGACTGGATCCTCTCAGCGCCGGGATACCGCAGGTCACATGGAAGATATCAGTATGTGCTTGATTTTTCCAGGCGGGAAGTTGTGGATCATATCTTCGGGATGATGGAGAAGATCCTTTCGGGGGCAAAGGTCTCCTATGTCAAATGGGATATGAACCGGAGCATTACGGAATGTTACAGCGCAGCACTGCCGGCGGACCGCCAGGGAGAAGTATACCACCGTTATATCCTCGGCGTTTATGATCTGTACGAGAAACTTACAGAGCGGTTCCCGCATGTGCTCTTTGAATCCTGCGCAAGCGGCGGCGGACGGTTCGACCCGGGGATGCTCTATTATGCGCCCCAGGCATGGACCAGCGATGATACGGATGCAGTGGAGCGGGTGAAGATCCAGTACGGAACTTCTTACTGTTATCCCATCAGCAGCATGGGAAGCCATGTATCCATAGCTCCCAACCATCAGCTCAACCGCAGCACACCGCTGCGCACGCGGGCGAATACCGCATATTTCGGCACGTTTGGCTATGAACTCAACCTGAATCTGCTCTCGGAGGGAGAACAGGCTCAGGTGAAAGAGCAGGTCTGCTTTATGAAGAAATACAGGCGGCTGATCCAGTTTGGCACATTTTACCGTCTCCAGAGTCCGTTTGACGGAAATACAGCCGCATGGATGGTAGTCAGCGGTGACCGCAGGGAGGCACTGGTCGGATGGTACCGCACCCTGGTGGGAGTCAATATGCCCTACACGAGGCTGCGCCTGCAAGGGCTGGATCCCGGGCTGGAATATCACGTGGAGGTACAGGGCTCTTACGTGGAAGGACCGTCTGTGCATGAGGCTGCTGCCGGGATGCATTACGGAGACGAGCTGATGTATCTTGGCCTGATCACAACGGACGGATCCTCCGGGGAGAATGAAGGGCTCCAGAGCTGTGATTTCGATTCCAGGATTTATATTTTAAAAGCAAACGACAGATAAAACAAAAAGAACTGTTACGAATTTCCAGTTTAAAACCTGCTGTCCTCCATATACTAACATCGTAACAGAAAACAAACCGAAAGCAGATGTATGATGACCGGCTGCAGAAGAACAGAAGGTTACATACAGATGCAGCCGGAATGATCTGTTGCAAAACACAAGATGCGGCTGATAGAGCCGCGAAAATGCAAAAGGAGGAAATTGATCATGGCAAGTCGTTCATCTAACAGAGCAGCAGTGCCGGAGGCAAAGGGCGCTCTGGACAAATTCAAGTACGAAGTGGCCAATGAGCTGGGGGTACCGTTATCTGACGGATACAACGGTGACCTCACTTCCAAGCAGAATGGATCTGTCGGCGGTTATATGGTCAAGAAAATGATCGAGCAGCAGGAAAAACAGATGGCAGGAAAATAACATCCGGATTTTCCGAATGCAGAAGAGAAAAGCGCCCGGGATTGACCTGGGCGCTTTTTTCTGATAAAATTTTCCTTACAGTTTACAGGAATCTGACAGTTTTTTGATCTTGCAGAAAAAACTGCAGAGCCTGGGAAAGCGGGGTGCCGGTTATGAGAGTGATCGCGGGGAGCGCGAGGAGCTTAAGGCTGAAGACTCTGGACGGAATGGATACAAGGCCCACCACGGACAGGATCAAGGAGACATTATTCAACATCATCAGCCCTTCCATATTCGACAGTATTTTTCTTGACCTTTTCAGCGGAAGCGGCGGGATCGGGATCGAAGCGCTCAGCAGGGGGGCGAAAGAAGCGGTCTTTGTAGAAAATAACCCAAAGGCTATGGCATGCATTAAGGAGAACCTTAAGTTTACACGGCTTGCTTCCAGGGCGATGACAGTGACCACGGATGTAATGGATGCGCTTTACCGCCTGGAAGGGGATAAGATCTTTGATTTTATCTTTATGGACCCGCCTTATGACCGCGGGCTGGAGAGAAAAGTCCTGGAGTATCTGTCGGATTCCCGGCTTGTATACGAGGATACGGTTATCATCGTGGAAGCTTCCCGGGATACGGACTTTTCCTACGTGGATGACCTGGGCCTGACGGTGATCAGGGAAAAGGTGTATAAGACAAATAAACATGTCTTTATCGAAAAGGCGGGAAAGGAAGAAATATGTTAAAAGCAATCTATCCGGGCAGCTTTGACCCGGTTACATACGGACATCTTGATATCATCCGCAGATCTTCCAAACTGGTGGACGAACTCATTGTCGGAGTGTTGTGCAATAAAGCGAAAATGCCGTTGTTTTCTGTGGAAGAACGTGTTAAAATGTTAAAGGAAGTGACGAAAGATCTGGAGAATGTCAGTATCGTGCCGTTCCACGGTCTGCTGGTCGATTTCGCTTCGGGGATGGAAGCGGATCTGATCATAAGGGGACTGAGGGCGATCACAGACTTTGAATATGAGCTCCAGATGTCTCAGACCAACCATAAACTGGAACCAAATGTTGAGACTATGTTTTTGACGACCAGTATTGAATATTCGTATTTGAGTTCCACCACAGTGAGGGAGATCGCTGCTTTTGGGGGAGATCTGTCACAGTTTGTGCCGGAAGCAGTTGCTGTGGAGCTTAGAAAAAAGATGAATACAAAAGGAGAGTGTAACAAATGAGCAGCCGTATCGAGCAGATTATCGAAGAAATCGAAGAGTACATCGACCGTGACTGTAAGTTCCAGCCGTTGTCCACGACAAAGATCATTGTAAATAAGGAGCACCTGGATGAGCTGTTGAGAGAGCTCCGCATGAAGACCCCGGATGAGATCAAGCGCTATCAGAAGATCATTGCCAACAGGGATGCGATCCTCGCGGACGCCCAGGCAAAAGCTGACGCGATGATCGAGGAGGCGCAGGTCCAGACGACAGAGCTGGTCAGCGAGCATGAGATCATGCAGCAGGCATACGCGCAGGCAAATGAGATCGTCACCCAGGCGACAGCGCAGGCTCAGGAGATCATCGATAATGCGACAAGGGACGCCAATGAGATCCGGATCGGAGCGATCCAGTATACGGACGACCTGCTCGCCAATGCAGAGAGTATCATCGGACACACACTTGACAGTTACACGACAAAATACGACGGACTGATCAATTCCCTTCAGGAATGCTATGACACTGTCCGCTCCAACCGTGCGGAACTGGATATCCCGGAGGAGGATCCCGACAGCTACGGTCAGGACGGGACGATCTGAAAAAGCGTTATATAGAAATATGCCAGGAAGCTGGCTGCCGCAGCGGCAGCCAGCTTTTGTGCGAGATAGGGCAGGATATGGATCCCGGTCCCCCGGAGCATACAGTCAGCCTGCGCGACAGAGCAGAATCCGCCGAATGAAGTCAGCCCCATGATGAGTGGATAACAGATCCTGAGGTCACGGATGTTCTTGCGGAGCATGACCACACCGTTCGTGATCTCCAGTGAGGGGAGAAGCAGATCTACAGCGGGAAGACTCCCCAAATCCCGGCACAGAGAGAGCAGGATCGAGAAAGCGATGATATATCCGCCCACTTTAACGATCGCTCCGAAACTGTCCATCATGCAGGTATCGAAGACAGAAAAGTCAAAAGCGCGGCCGGGGATATCACGGGAACCCTCGGGGGCCCGGAAAGATCTCTGCCCTTTCAGATAGAGCCTGCGGAAGAAGAAACTCAGAAAGACCGGCACGCCGAAAAGGATAATGAGACTGGGGGCCAGCAGATCTTCCCGGCCCAGTGTCTTCCACACGACAAAATTTATAATAAATGCAGGGCTTGTATTGTTGCAGAATGAGAGCAGATACTGGCCCTCGTTTTTTGTGATCCTGCCGGAGAGCAGCAGATCCGCGGCCGCTTTTGCTCCCATTGGATAACCGCAGAGAAATCCGGTCAGCACGGCAAAGGCTCCGCTGCCCGAGACTGCAAAGATCCTGCCGAGCGCTTTGCCGAAGATCCCGGAAATGACGTCCAGACCTCCGCCTGCCATCATCAGCCCGGAGACCAGCATGAACGGAAATAATGTGGGGAACACGGTGTTGAACCAGAGGAGGAGCCCGTCCTCAGCGCCGGAAAAAACTTCGCGGGGAGAAAAGAGCATGGCGGTGAAAAGCAAAAATATCAGGATGCCCGGGAAATACTGCTTTGCAGAATGTGTTTTTATCCGGATCCCCTCCTCCCTGTACGGTCATTTCGGATATAACCTGTACGGTCATTTCCAGATAGATCCTGCGCGGTCATTTCAGATATATGACAGAAGCATGATCCTTATGCGGGGATCATATAGTGTGATATAGCCTGGATCTGTCAAAGGAGAGGATTTTTGAAAAAATCTGCTGAAAAGATGGCCCGATATAGTATCCTGCTGTTTCTCCTTGTATTTTTCACCGGGATCTGGATCCCCCGCCTGAAATACGTCAGTGAGAAAAGCAGGCTTTCAGAAGAGATCCTGATATCAGATGGATTCCGCAGGCAGAAGGTCTCGGGAGATGCAATGAAAAAGCTCAGGAAGATCGAAGCTCCCGGGGAGACGCTTGCGGTATACTGGCTGGAGAGCGGATTCGGCCAGGAATCATTTTCGCTTACAGCGGAGAAGACGGCTGCCGCCAGAAAGCGCTGGGAGAGGGCGAAAGGCTGGGGAACGTATCTCTCTGCGTGCCAGGCGGTATGGGATGACCTTGAGTATTTCCCGGTTGCCGGGTCAGCGGATGGGAAGGGGCTGACAGTTTCCTTTGAGGATTCCTGGATGTTTGACCGTTCTTACGGAGGCGAGAGAGGGCATGAAGGCACGGATATCATGCCTTCTGTGAACGAACCCGGGGTTTTCCCTGTAGTCAGTATGACGGACGGGATCGTGGAAAGCAAGGGCTGGCTGGAGCTGGGCGGATGGCGTCTGGGGATACGGGCTCCCCATGGCGCTTATTTTTACTATGCGCATCTGGATTCCTATTCGGATATCCGGGAAGGGGATCGCATAGAAGCCGGGGAGCTTCTCGGCTTTATGGGGGACACCGGGTATGGCACGGAAGAGGGGACGAGAGGAAAGTTCCCGGTCCATCTCCATGTGGGGATCTATCTCTATGAGAACGGACAGGAGATCAGCGTGAACCCGTACCCTGCGCTTTTGTATGTAGAAGGACGCAAAATAAGCGGAAATTTCGGATAAAATGCAGGATGCCGCGCCGGGTAACACTTCGTATCAGGGGGTTCCGCGCACAGGAAAAACGTGATATAATGTCTGGATGAATACGCAGTAACCGCCGGTGCAGACCGGCTATGGAGGAAAAGATATGAACGGCCTTCCGGCAGAATTTGAACAAAAGATGAGAGCCCTTCTCGGCGGGGAATATGACGAGTATGAGAAATGCTTTGACGAACCGCGTCATTACGGGCTCCGTGTAAATACAGCGAAGATCTCAACAGAAGATTTTTTAAAGATCGCGCCGTGGGCGCTGGAACCTGTTCCCTGGATCAGGAATGGGTTTTATTATGATGGCGAAAACTGCCAGCCCGCGAAGCATCCGTATTATTTTGCAGGTCTGTATTATCTCCAGGAGCCAAGCGCCATGACCCCGGCTGACCGCCTGCCGGTGGAACCGGGAGACCGGGTGCTGGACGTGTGCGCGGCGCCGGGAGGCAAAGCCACGGAACTGGGGGCAAAGCTCAACGGGACAGGAGTGCTTGCCGCCAATGACCTGAGCAGTTCAAGGGCAAAAGGGCTGCTTAAGAACCTGGAACTGTTCGGCATCGGCAATGTCCTTGTCCTGAGCGAGGAGCCGGGCAGGCTGGTCCCTTATTTTAAAGGATATTTTGACAAGATCCTGATCGACGCCCCATGCTCGGGAGAGGGAATGTTCCGGAAGGACCGGAAGATGATCCGCGCCTGGGAGGAGCACGGGCCGGACTATTTCTCGAAGATCCAGAGGAGCATTATCACCCAGGCGGCTGAGATGCTCCGGGAGGGCGGGATGCTGCTGTACTCGACCTGTACGTTTTCCCCGGAGGAAAATGAGCAGACGATCGAATATCTCCTGAATGAGTATCCTCAGTTTGAGGTGTGTGAGATCGAAGGCTACGGGGGATTTGCCGAAGGAATGCCAGAGACGGTTGAGTCAAAAGACGAGCGCCTCAGGAAGACTGTCCGCATCTTCCCGCACCGGATGAAAGGGGAGGGGCATTTCCTGGCCCTGCTGAGGAAAGGCTCCGCAGAAGCAGTGAGACCGGTGCAGTATCAGGAAGCAGGCGGGAAAAAGAAAAGCCTTCCCGCAGAGCTGGAGGAATTCCTTGCTGATGTGGACCGCCCGATGGATCCGGCAAGGATCGATATCCGCGGGGACAAGGTCTACTATATGCCGGAAGGAGTGCCGCCTCTGAAGGGGATCCGGTTCTTAAGGACAGGGCTCCTTCTCGGGGAGCTGAAGAAAAAGCGGTTTGAGCCGAGCCAGGCTTTTGCCATGAACCTGAAAAAAGAAGAGTATGCTCATATCCTCGATCTCCCTGTCTCTGACGAGAGGGTGGTCAAATACTTAAAAGGGGAGACTCTTGATGTGGAGGATCTGACGCAGCCCGGGGAGAAGGGATGGTATCTGGTCTGTGTGGACGGGTATCCCCTGGGGTTTGGAAAGCTGGGAAACCAGACTCTGAAAAATAAGTATCTCCCGGGATGGCGGTGGCAGTCCTTATGATCATACGGCTTGATAAATTCCTGGCTGAGATGGGATATGGAACCAGAAGCCAGGTGAAAAAAGAACTTGCAAAAGGAAATGTGACCCTGAACGGCCAGGTTATCCGTAAGCCGGAGACAAAGATCGATACAGAGAAGGATCGTGTATGCTGGAAGGATGAGCCGGCCGTGTATGCGGAATACGAGTATTTTATGCTGAACAAGCCTGCCGGTGTCGTCTCAGCTACGGAAGATAAAAGAGAAAAGACTGTGATCGACCTGCTCAGCCGGGACGGCAGTGAGCAGGGGATGCCGGCAGCCCGCCGGGGGGATCTCTTCCCCGTGGGAAGGCTGGATAAAGACACAGAGGGACTTCTCCTCATTACAAATGACGGGGAGCTGGCGCATCGGCTTTTATCGCCGCGAAAGCACGTGGACAAGGTGTATTACGCACGGATCCGCGGGCGGGTGACAGATGAGGACAGAGAGGCGTTTGCCCGGGGGATGGATATCGGAGACGATAGGCCCGCACTCCCGGCAGAACTGGAGATCCTGGACGCGGGGGAAACTTCTGAGGTCCGGGTCACGCTCCGGGAGGGGCGCTTCCATCAGGTAAAGAGGATGTTCCGGGCAGTGGGAAAAGAGGTCGTTTATCTGAAACGGCTCAGCATGGGAAGCCTTGCACTCGATGAGGGCCTGGCCCCGGGAGAATACCGCAGGCTGACAGAAGAAGAGGTAAAGAAATTATGTTAAAAGGAAAGAAAGCTGTCATTTTTGATATGGACGGTTCCCTGGTGGATTCCATGTGGATCTGGACGGAAGTGGACCGCATCTATATGGAGAAGTATGGGCTGACAGAGCCTGAGACATTCCATAAGGATATCGAAGGGATGAGCTATGTGGAGACTGCTCAGTATTTTGTCGACACCTTCCATACACTGGACCAGACCGTGGAGCAGGTGATGCAGGAGTGGCGGGAGATGACGGTCAGCCTGTATGCGACCAAAGTATTTCCAAAGCCGGGGGCAGTGGAATTCCTGGATGAGATGAAAAGACAGGGCGTGCGGCTCGGCATCGCTACGAGCAATGACCGCAGGATCGCACAGGCAGCCCTGGATGCGCGCGGCCTGAACGCGTATTTTGACTCTGTCTGTACGTCCGATGAGGTGAGCGCAGGGAAGCCGGCCCCGGATATGTATCTGAAAGTGGCGGGGGATCTGGGAGTCGATCCCGGAGCATGCCTTGTGTTCGAAGATGTGCCAAACGGGATCCTGGCCGGAAAGAACGCGGGCATGGAAGTATGTGCCGTTGATGATGCTTTTTCAAGAAAATACGAGAGGGAGAAAAAGCGGCTGGCAGACTATTTTATCCGTGACTTCTATGAGATCATGGATGAATCTTACGAAAAATGCGGGGTTATGGAATGAATGACAGATTTTTGCCCATAAGCAGGGCTGATATGGAAGAGAGAGGATGGGACCAGGTCGATTTCGCCTATGTGATCGGTGATGCGTACGTGGACCATCCTTCCTTTGGGCATGCCATCATAAGCCGTCTCCTGGAGTCGAGAGGGTACCGGGTAGGCATCATCTCCCAGCCGGACTGGAGGGATCCCGCGAGTATCCGCATCTTTGGGGAACCCCGTCTCGGCTTCCTCGTGTCATCCGGCAATATGGACTCCATGGTAAACCACTATTCGGTCTCAAAGAAACGCCGGAAGACGGACGCCTACACGCCGGGCGGAGAGATGGGGAAGCGCCCGGATCATGCCTGTACGGTATACGGAAATCTGATCCGCCAGTCCTATAAAGAGATACCGGTCATCCTGGGCGGGATCGAAGCAAGCCTTCGAAGGCTCGCCCATTATGACTACTGGTCGGATTCATTAAAGCGGTCGATCCTCCTGGATTCCGGGGCGGATATCATCTCCTACGGCATGGGCGAGCGCTCGATCATTGAGATCGCGGAAGCGCTGGATGCAGGGATCCCCGTGGAGGAGCTGACTTACATCGACGGGACAGTGGTCAAGGTCAGAGACCGTGAGCGGATCCGCAGCGCAGAATTCCTCCCGTCCTATGAGGAGCTGAAGCAGGATAAAGAAAACTATGCGGGAAGCTTTTATACGCAGTATAGGAATACGGACGCTTTCAACGGAAAACAGCTGGCAGAGCCTTACTCAGATCATTTATATGTGGTGCAGAATCCGCCGGCAAAACCTCTCTCTACGATGGAGATGGACGATGTTTACGCCCTTCCGTATACAAGGACGTATCACCCGTCCTATGAGGAAAAGGGCGGCGTGCCTGCCATATCGGAGATCCGTTTCAGCCTGATCAGCAGCAGAGGCTGTTTCGGCGGATGCAGCTTCTGTGCCCTGACCTTCCATCAGGGGCGGATCGTCCAGACCAGGAGCCATGATTCTCTCCTGGAAGAGGCGGAGATGATCACAGGAGAAAAAGATTTCAAAGGATACATCCATGACGTGGGCGGGCCCACCGCGAATTTCCGCCATCCGTCCTGCCAAAAACAGATGGAGCACGGCGTCTGCCGGGACCGCCAGTGCCTGTTCCCGGCTCCATGTAAAAACCTGGACGCGGACCACAGTGATTATGTGTCCCTTTTGAAGAAACTGCGGAATGTGCCCGGCGTGAAAAAAGTGTTCATCCGGTCAGGCATCCGGTTTGACTATCTGCTTGCTGACCGGAAGAAGGATTTCCTGCGTGAGCTGTGCGAGTACCATGTGAGCGGACAGCTCAAGGTGGCGCCGGAGCATGTGTCAGACCAGGTGCTCTCCCTTATGGGGAAACCTCAGAACCGCGTATACGAAGAATTCACACGCCAGTTCCAGAAGATGAATGACCGGCTTGGGAAAAAGCAGTATCTTGTCCCATACCTGATGTCCTCCCATCCCGGTTCCACGCTCAAAGAGGCAGTAGAGCTGGCGGAATACTGCCGGGATCTCGGCTATATGCCGGAGCAGGTGCAGGATTTTTATCCCACACCGTCCACCCTCTCTACCTGCATGTACTATACAGGACTGGACCCGCGGACCATGAAGCCGGTCTATGTGCCGAGAAGCCCTCATGAGAAGGCTATGCAGAGGGCGCTGATCCAGTACCGGGACCCAAAGCTCTATGATCTTGTGGAAGAGGCTTTGAAAAAAGCAGGCAGGACCGACCTGATCGGATACGGGCCGAAGTGCCTGATCCGTCCGCGGAATAAAGCTGGATACGTGGATCCTTCCGCCCGAAGCCGGGCCGCCGGCCGCCCGGACCGGAAAAGAAAGAAAAAGACGATACGGAATGTCCACAAAAAGAAATGAGGCGGAATATGAAAAAACAGATACGGATCGCAGTAGTGACAGGCGCATCCTCGGGAATGGGGAAAGAGTTCGCCCGCCAGCTGGGATATTTTTATAAAAACCTGGATGAGATCTGGGTGATCGCAAGGAGAAAAGAACGTCTGGAGGCGTTAAAGAAGCAGTGCCGCGTACCTGTCAGGGTCTTTGAGGGGGATCTGCTGAAAAAGCAGGTGTATAAGGAATACTACCGCTCCCTGAAAGCGTTCTGTCCGGATGTGAGGATGCTGGTCAATTCCGCCGGATTCGGGAAAAGCGGCAGCTTTACCGATATCGCCGGCGAGGGGAAGAAGATCCAGACCGACATGGTCGACCTGAACTGCCGCGCCCTTACGCGCATGACGCAGATGACACTGCCGTGGATGAGCAGGGGAAGCCGGATCATTAACCTGGCGTCTGCCGCGGCGTTCTGCCCGCAGAACGGATTCGCCGTGTATGCGGCGACAAAAGCTTATGTCCTGAGCTTTTCCAGGGCGCTCGGCTCCGAGCTGCGGCACTCCGGGATTTATGTGACCGCAGTGTGCCCGGGACCTGTGGACACGGAATTTTTCTCCGTCAGCGGGGAACTGACAGACCCGCTGAAGAAACTGACGCTTGCCGGAGCGAAAGAGGTAGTCCGAAAGGCGCTTACAGACAGCCGCAGAAAACGCTCGATTTCCGTATACGGCGCGGGGATGAAAGCCGCGCGCCTCGGGGCAAAACTGCTGCCCCACAGTTTGATACTTAAGGCAGAGGAGTTCGTTACAAAATGAAAAGAGTAGAAAAAGGTACTCCAGGTTATCTGGATCACAAGAAAAAGGTAGAGATCATAAGGACAGTTATCTATTTCGGCATTGTTGCCGCGGTGTTCTTTCTCGGATATTCCCAGACCGGGACAAGGCTGAACCTGCTTACCGTGGTGGCGATCCTGGGCTGTCTTCCGGCGGGCAAAGCGCTCGTGGGAGTGATCGCCAGGTTCCCGTACCCTTCCATCGGGCGGGATATGGCGGACGAGATCAAAAGTAAGACAACTCACCTTACCGTCTGCTATGACCTGGTCATCACAAGTGAGGAGAAGATCATGCCCGTGGACTGCATCGTGATCTCGGGAAGCAATATCTTCGGGTATACCCATTATAAAAAGGTAGACCTGAAAATGGTCTCTGACCATATCAAAGCCATGCTGAAACAAAACGGTTATACAGGACTTGCTGTCCGCGTGCTGAATGAATATAAGCCCTTTATCACAAGAGCCGAAGGACTGGACAATATCGCGGCAGTAGAAAAAGCAGACACAAAGGAAAGAGAAGAAGGGATCCGGGGGATCATCCTGAATATTTCCATGTAGCGGAAAGAGGCTGGTTATGAAAGAACTGTGCATCGGCTCAAATGAGGCAGGACAGCGCCTGGATAAATTTCTGGGGAAATATATGGACAAGGCGCCAAAGAGTTTCCTGTACAAGATGCTCCGAAAAAAGAATATCACATTGAACGGGAAAAAGGCATCGGGGAATGAGATGCTCTCCGCCGGGGATACTGTGAAGCTCTTCCTTTCAGACGACACCATCGGTAAGTTCTCGCAGAGCAGGACCGCGGATCATTATCTGGCGGCGCAGAGCAGAAGAGGGGCAGAGCTTGACATATTATATGAGGACAGGCATACGATCTTTATAAACAAGCCCGCGGGCATGTTGTCCCAGAAAGCAGCGCCAGGCGATGTTTCTCTCGTAGAGCACCTGACCGTCTATCTGCTGGAGAGCGGGCAGATCACGGAAGAAGAGCTTCAGACATTCCGCCCCTCGGTGTGCAACCGGCTGGACCGGAATACAAGCGGTATCGTCGCGGCAGGGAAAACTCTTCCGGCGCTCCAGGAGCTCAGTGAAATGTTCCGGGAACGGAGCATTCAGAAACATTATCTCTGCCTTGTGAAAGGAGAGGTGACGGAAGGCTGCCGGATCAGAGGTTATCTGACAAAAGACAGAAAAAGGAATACCGTATCCGTCAAAAAGGAAAAAGAGAAAGACGCGTCTGTGATCGAGACAGAGTACCACCCGCTCGCATCCAGGGCAGGAGTTACTCTGCTGGAGGTCCATCTGATCACGGGCAAGACCCATCAGATCCGAGCCCATCTCGCATCCCAGGGACATCCCATCGCCGGGGACTATAAGTACGGGGACCGGGCTTTTAATGATAAGCTGAAAGGACAATACGGGCTGTCCGGCCAGCTTCTCCATTCATACAGGCTCTGCGTCCCTGAGTGCGGCGGCGCCCTTTCCGGGATCTCGGGGAAAGAGATCAAAGCCCCGCTGCCTTCCCTGTTCCGGAAAATCTGTGAGGACAAAGGAGTGATCTAGTATGGCGACATGGAGTTCCAGAGGCTTAAGAGGGTCCACGCTGGAAGAGTTTATCAACCACACAAATGAGAGATACGATGAGCTGGGGCTGGCGCTGGTGCAGAAAATACCGACGCCCATCACGCCGGTAAAGATCGACCAGGAGAGCAGACACATCACGCTGGCATATTTTGACAAGATCAGTACCGTAGATTATATCGGGGCAGTGCAGGGGATCCCGGTCTGCTTTGACGCCAAAGAGTGCCGCGCGGATACGTTCCCTCTCCAGAACGTGCATGAGCATCAGATTGATTTTATGGGGAAATTTGAGCGGCAGGGCGGTGTATCTTTCCTGCTTATCTACTATACAGAACGGGATGAGCTGTATTATATGAGGTACAGCCAGATAAAAAAATTCTGGGACCGGGGCATGCAGGGAGGGCGGAAGAGCTTCCGATATGACGAACTGGAGCCGGACTGGTCCATGCAGCTTAAGAACGGCTACTTTGTCCCGTACCTTGATTATATCCAGAAAGACCTGGATCTCAGGGATTGACAGACATCAGTAAAATCCGTATAATTACAAGAGTATTTTAACGTGTTAGCACGGTAAAGTGAAAGGAGCGCTTTATGGAACAGAAACTTCATACCCCGGAAGGTGTCCGGGATATCTACAACAAAGAATGTGAGACCAAACTTGCACTCCAGAGAAAACTCAGCAAAGTACTGCATCTGTACGGATATCAGGATATACAGACTCCGACGTTTGAATATTACGAGGTCTTCCGAAAGGAGATCGGATCCACCTCGACCCAGGAGCTCTATAAATTTTTTGACCGCGAAGGCAATATCCTGGCGCTGCGCCCGGATATCACGCCGTCAGTGGCGAGGGCTGCCGCGACTCTGTTTGAGTCAGAGGATATGCCCATCCGCCTCTGCTATGCGGGGAATACCTTTATCAATCATTCCAGTTACCAGGGAAGGTTAAAGGAGAATACACAGCTCGGCGCGGAGCTGATCGGGCTGGACTCTGTGGAAGCGGATGCAGAGATGCTGGCAATGGTGGCGGACAGCCTGAAACAGATCGGGCTTCAGGAATTCCAGATCAGCCTCGGGCATGTGGACTTTATCCGCAGCCTCCTGAAAGCAGCCGGGCTGGGGGAAGGGGAGAGCAGAGAGATCCGTGCGCTGATCACAAACCGGAATTTCTTCGGGATCGAGGAGATCCTGGATGCGCATGAAGTAAAAGAAAGCGTAAAAGAGGCATTCCGTCTCCTCCCGGAACTCACAGGCGGGCCGGAGGTGCTGGAACAGGCGATGATCGCTGCGCCGGATCTGGATGCGAGACTTGCGGTCACGCGGCTCCAGCAGATCTTCCGTCTCCTCAGGCTTTACGGTGCGGACGACCATATCACCTTTGACCTGAGCATGATCGGGAATTACGGTTACTATACCGGCATTATTTTCCGTGCGTACACTTTCGGCACAGGAGACGCGGTGGTCAGGGGAGGACGGTATGACCATCTTCTTGAAAAGTTCGGGAAAGACACACCGTCCATAGGTTTTGCGATCCTCCTGGACGAACTCATGGGCGCCCTCGGCAGGCAGAAGATCTCCGTGGAGACCATCCACCGCAATCTCATCGTCTATACAGAGGCAACAGAGGAGCAGGCGGTTGCACTTGCGTGCAGCTTCCGCAGAAAAGGGCGGAACATCGAACTGGTAAAACGGGAACCTGAGGAAGAGCGGGAAATCTATGAAAATTACGCAAAGCGTACCTCTGCCGCTGCTATGCTCTATCTGAGAGACGACCAGAAGATCGAGATGGTAAACCTGCGGACAGGAGACGAAAAACTGGTAAAGATACCGGGTGTGGATTAAAGGAGAGCACGATATATGAGATATTTGACATTTGCCCTCACAAAGGGACGCCTCGCCAGCAAGACTCTCGATATGCTGGAAAGACTCGGCATCACATGCGAGGAGATGAAGGACAAAGATTCCAGGAAACTGATCTTTACGAACGAGGAACTGAAGCTGCGATTCTTCCTTGCAAAGGGACCGGATGTCCCTACCTATGTGGAATACGGGGCAGCGGATATCGGAGTCGTCGGAAAGGACACGATCATAGAAGAAGGCAGGAAAGTGCACGAGGTGCTTGACCTGGGCTTTGGGAAATGCCGGATGTGTGTCTGCGGCTATGAGGATGCTGCGGAGCTTCTGCAGCACAGGGAACTGATCCGTGTCGCAACGAAATATCCGAAGATTGCAAAAGACTATTTCTATAATAAAAAGCATCAGACTGTGGAGATCATTAAGATGAACGGCTCCATCGAGCTCGCGCCGATCGTCGGACTGTCCGAAGTGATCGTGGACATCGTGGAGACAGGCTCTACCCTGAAGGAAAACGGGCTCGTAGTCCTTGAGGAAGTGTGCCCTCTTTCTGCGCGCATGATCGTCAATCCGGTGAGCATGCGCATGGAGAATGAACGGATCAAAAAGCTGATCACAGATCTGCGGGCTTTACTCAGAGAAAAGTAAGTCAGGAGGAAATTATGCGGATAGAGAGACTTGACCAGAATACAAAGAAAAACCTGCTGGAGGACCTGTTAAAGCGCAGCCCCAACAGTTATGGAAAATATGAAGAAAGCGTGCGCGTGATCCTTGACGCGGTAAAAGAGCGCGGGGATGAGGCGCTGTTCGAATACACGAAGAAATTTGACGGAGCGGAGATCAGCGCGTCAAACATCCTCGTGACCGAGGAGGAGATCAGGGAGGCGTATGACAAGGTGGATTCCGGCCTGATCGAAGTGATCAGAAAGGCGCTTGTCAATATCCGTTCCTACCATGAGAAACAGATGCAGTACAGCTGGTTTGACAGCAGACCGGACGGAACGATCCTGGGACAGAAAGTAACTGCCCTGGCAAAAGTGGGAGTCTATGTTCCCGGCGGGAAGGCAGCGTATCCCTCGTCCGTGCTCATGAATATCATGCCCGCCAAGGTGGCTGGGGTGGACGAGATCATCATGGTCACGCCTCCGGGAAAGGACGGAAAGGTAACACCTACAACTCTCGTTGCTGCAAAAGAAGCGGGAGCGGACAAAGTATATAAAGCCGGCGGGGCGCAGGCAGTCGCAGCGCTGGCTTACGGCACGGAGAGCATCCCGAAGGTGGATAAGATCGTGGGCCCGGGCAATATCTACGTGGCTCTGGCAAAGAAAGCGGTGTACGGCCATGTCAGCATTGACTCCATCGCCGGGCCCAGCGAGATCCTTGTCCTGGCAGATGAGACGGCAGATCCCCGCTGTGTGGCTGCTGACCTGCTCTCCCAGGCAGAGCACGACGAACTGGCGAGTGCGATCCTCGTGACCACAAGCATGGAACTTGCAGAAAAAGTATCCGACTGGACAGACACTTTTATCAGCCAACTTTCCAGAGGGGAGATCATACAGAAATCACTGGATAACTACGGACATATCCTTGTGGCGGAGACGCTGGGAGATGCGATCGACGCGGCGAATGAGATCGCGTCCGAGCATCTGGAGATCATGACAGCAGATCCCTTTGAGGTGATGACAAAGATCCGCAATGCCGGCGCGATCTTTATCGGGAAATATTCAAGCGAGCCGCTGGGAGATTATTTTGCCGGACCGAACCATGTCCTGCCGACAAACGGGACAGCAAAATTCTTCTCACCGCTGTCCGTTGATGATTTTATCAAGAAATCGAGCATCATATCCTATTCGCGGGATGCATTGGAGAAGATCCACAGGGACATCGAGCAGTTTGCAGAAGCGGAGCATCTGACTGCCCATGCGAATTCCATCAAAGTGCGTTTTGACGGAAAGGATGCACAGGATAAGAACGGACAGGAGGAGAGATAAGATGGGACAGCGGATCGGAAGCTGTATAAGAAAGACAAAAGAGACAGATATCAGCCTTACGATCGATCTTGACGGACAGGGCTTAAATAAGATCGACACAGGGATCCCGTTTTTTGACCATATGCTGGACGGGTTCGCGCGCCACGGGCTCTTTGACCTGGATGTACAGGTGAAAGGGGATGTGGAAGTGGACAGCCACCATACCATAGAGGACACGGGGATCGTGCTGGGGCAGGCGATCGCGGATGCCCTGGGAGACAAGGCAGGGATCAGGCGGTACGGATATTTTATCCTCCCCATGGATGAGACGCTGGCTCTGTGCGCAGTGGACCTCTCCGGACGTCCTTATCTGAAATATGATGCGGATTTTACCGTGCCCGCTCTGGGGACAATGGACACGGAAATGGTGCGGGAGTTTTTTTATGCCGTCTCATACAGCGCGGCGATGAACCTGCATGTGAAGATCATGGAAAAAGGAAATAACCACCATATGGCGGAGGCAATGTTTAAGGCGTTTGGAAAGGCGCTCGACATGGCAGTATCCCCGGAACCCCGGATCCAGGGGGTGTGGTCCACAAAAGGGACCCTCTGAGAATGGAGAAAAAAGGAGAAGAGATACATGAGCTATAAAAGACTGACCCCGTGTATATTTATCGACGGCGGGAAGGCAGTAAAATGGTTTGACGACAGGTCGGTCATGGCTGACGATGTCATTGAACTGGCGAAACAATACAGCGAAAAAGGGGCTGACGAGCTGATCGTATTTGACCTTTCAAACAGCGATGAAGAGCACGATGAATCTATTGACCTGATCCGGAAGATCAGCCGTGTCATCAGCATCCCGATGATCGCGGGAGGAAATATCAGACGGACAGAGGATGTAAAGAAGCTGCTTTATGCCGGCGCGAAGAGAGCGGTCCTGAATTTTTCCAAACGGCTCTCCATCGATCTGATCGAGGAAGTGTCAAAGCGCTTCGGGAAAGAGAGGATCGCAGTATCCCTCAATGATTTTGACGCTCTGTTCAAACAGCAGCACCTGATCGAGGAGTACAGCACAGAGATCGTATTCATGCACAGGCTGGACCTGAACTCTGTCATCAATGTGACAGATGTTCCCTGTGTAGTCCTCACAGATACGATGGAGCAGTCGGAGATCCTGCGCATCCTGAAATCAGACGGCGTAAAAGGGGTATCAGGCATGTTTGTCAGCAGCCTGGACATGGATTTTAATGCATTTAAGGAAATCTGCTCAGATGCGGGGATCCAGATGACTTCCTTTGAGAGCGTAATGGAGTTTTCTGAGTTTAAACTGAACGAGCAGGGGTTGATCCCGGTCATCGTACAGGACTATAAGACAAATGAAGTCCTGATGATGGCGTATATGAATGAAGAGGCATTCGACCATACTGTCAAGACAGGGCGCATGACCTATTACAGCAGGAGCAGGCAGTGCCAGTGGGTAAAAGGCGAGACGTCCGGGCACTATCAGTACGTGCGCTCCCTGGCGGCGGACTGTGACAGAGATACTCTCCTCGCAAAGGTCGAGCAGATCGGGGCGGCATGCCATACAGGAAACCGCTCGTGCTTCTATACGACGATCGTAGGTACGGACCATGACGCAAAAAATCCTCTCCAGGTATTTGAGTCCGTCTACGATACGATCATGGACCGCAGGCAGAATCCGAAAGAAGGATCCTACACGAATTATCTGTTTGACAAAGGGCTGGATAAGATCCTTAAAAAAGTGGGAGAAGAGGCGACGGAAATCGTGATCGCGGCAAAAAATCCGAATCCTGAGGAGATCAAATACGAGATCTCAGACTTCCTTTACCACGCGATGGTGCTCATGGTGGAGCGCGGCGTGACGTGGGAGGATATCACGAATGAGCTCGCGGACAGATAACTGAAATACAGGGAACCAGATAGGACAGCTGCCAGGCAGAGGCTGCCGGTTCTAATAGAAGAGACAGAGACATAGGATATTGTAGCTGACAGTACCCTTTGTCTCTGTCTTTTGTTTATGAAATGGAAAAATCGCTTGGAAGGGAGAGAGTGATATATGAATGATCCGGAAATACGCCGCAGGGAGCTCCTTAAACAGACAAAACAGATGTACGATGAGCAAAGAGAGATTCCCGCTGTTCATCCGAGATACGGCAGGATCTATCATGATCTGTATCAGCAGGAAAGTGACCGGAAGGAGAAGGCAGGAGGAAGTTTCTACCTCCGCCTGGTGATAGGCATTCTTTGTTTTATCTGCTTTGTGTACATGGATCAAAGCGATGCCGGAGTAGCGGAGGTTAACAGTACATCGATCACAGACCAGATCAGAAAAGACATGGATACAGAAATCCTCACAGAAGTGTGGAATCATTTATGAACAGTGCGGCTCTATGGAGCCGTGCTGTTTTTGCTCCTGATATATTCTTTGAGAAGCAGTGTTACAGTCTTTTTCTCGCTGTTTGACAACTGCTGAAACAGCTCGTTAAATTCGCTTTCCAGATAATTTCTTTCAGTTATATCCGTACCGTCTAAAAGCAAGGATATACTGCAGTCTAAATAGTGCGAAATATCTACAAGCCTCTCCAGACTGACTCTGGTTATGCCTCGCTCGATCTGACTGATATATCCGACTGAAACATTCAGGTATTCAGCAAAATTTTCCTGAGTCCTTCCTTTATTCCGGCGCTGCTGTCTGATCCGGTCTCCAAGTAATCTGTAATCTATCAACATTATAAGCGTCACCTGCTTTTTGTAATTATATTTGACTATTATTAACAATTAAAGATACTTTTAACTAAATATTTACCTGTTAGTGTATAATTATTATTGGCAAAAATAGGAATTATTCCTAAATAAAAAGGG
>ERZ1090864.364-NODE-365-length-25852-cov-26.610110_pt1 | contig 25852 bp, 24 predicted proteins | sample MGYA00478479_ERZ1090864 | MGnify/ENA primary metagenome ERZ1090864 (study PRJEB33644, sample SAMEA5815743) | chicken gut metagenome | biome: Chicken; feature: Gastrointestinal Tract; material: Caecum | place: Ireland | collected 2019-01-01 | study: A study of the...
GAAATTTCCGGCGTGGAACTGGAGCTAAATGGATACAGCGTACTGCATCCGGGCTATTCCATCCGGCATGGACAGGCTCTCTTCATGCTTAGAAACTACCTTATAGGCAAAGTCAAAAAGAATGTTGCGCCGCCGCCGGAAGTATCTTCAAATCCAATTTTTCCTGCCAGCATCCTTGTCAGTTCTTTCGCAATACTAAGCCCCAAACCGAAGTGGGATTTGTCTGTACGGGATTTATCCGCGCAATAGAACCGGTCAAAAATAAATGGCTTATCTTTTTCGGCAATCCCGCGTCCATGATCTGTGACAAGAAAAGTAAATTCCCTTGCCGCCCATCTGGTCTGTATTTCAATGCTGCTGTTTTCCGGTGAATAAGAAACTGCATTGTCCAAAAAAATGCTCAATATCTGAAAAAGGCGTTCCTGATCGGTATGAAGCTGCGGATAGCTGTCCTCGCCTAACACCAAATCTAAATGTATCGCTTTCTTCCTGCAAACCGGCTCATAAGCCTCATACAGCGTAATAAGTACGGTATCTATATTCACTTCCTGTATCTGGACTGTCCATTGATCCGCGTCCGAAGATGCAAGAAGCAGCATATCCCGTACTAATCTTGACATTCGCGTACACTCTGCGTCAATCACTTTCAGATGGTTTTGCACCTGTGGTTCTGCTGTCTCGATATTCTGAATATTCTCTACATTCGCCATAATCACCGCCAGAGGGGATTTCAGTTCATGGGAGGCGGCGGCAACAAAGTCTTTTTGACTTTGCAGCATCCGTTCGGTCGGTTCAAAAGCCCGGCGCAGCAAGAACCGGCTGACAAAGAAAATACATACAAAAGCCAGAAGCCAGATACCGCAGTATGCCGGGGCTTGCCGGAATGACAGTGCGTTTATGGACGGCTGCTCATAAAACAGAACCAACGAATACCAATTTCCTGATTTTGTGCTGATGCTTGCAGGGATAACATAATAGCGGTCATGGTTAATTCCTGTGATTTCTCCATATCCTCCCTGTTCTGTGATGGGAAAACTATTTGTTTGATTTGCCGGAGATTGGATTTCAATGCTTTCCTTCGCGATTTTCCCTAATGTATCAAGGTCTGTCAGCGTGTCCGGGTCACTTTGATGCAGGATATTGCCAGCGCTGTCCTTCAAGATACTGTAAACATGCATTTCTCTTTCATAATTAGAAAGCAGCTCATCCGGTCTGGCAGGGTCAGCTTCTAACTGATAGATGATCAGGGAGGCCATCCGCTGGACGTAAGTAATATCGGCAATCTGCCGGGCCTGCCATGTATTCCAAAAGGAAAAACACAGGATCAGAGAAACAACCGCCATAAAAATGACAATCAAGAAAATCCGCAGCCGGTTTTGTAAGCGCTTAAGCATTTGATTTCTCCAATCTATATCCGGAGCCGTAAATGGTTTTGATTTCACAACGACTGTGAAGTTCTCTTAATCGCTTCCGCAGAAAGGAAATATAGTTGTCCACGTTTCCCGGCTCTATATCGGCATTGCTTCCCCATACTTTTAAGACAAGCTGTTCCCTTGAAAATGCAGTTTCCGGCTGCTTCATCAATACGCTTAAAAGTTCTGCCTCTTTTGCGGTCAATACAAGCTCATGTCCATTACAGGTGACTTTCCGGTTAGGATAATCAAAATGAAGATCCCCATAGGAAAGTTCCGCTGTTTCCCGGATTTGCTGCGGCCGCCGCGTCAAGGCCCTTACCCTTGCCATCAGTTCCCGGATATGAAAGGGTTTCACCAGATAATCGTCCGCTCCGCTGTCCAGCCCGTCCACCCGATCATCCAAAGCGGACATTCCCGTAATGATAATGACAGGAATTTGAATATTCTTCCGGCGCATTGCTTTTATGATTGTCAGGCCGTCAATGACAGGCAGCATACGGTCTACGATGGCAAGATCATATCCGTAATCCGTATTCAGGGCATACAGCATAGCCGTCTCTCCGTCATTGCAGCAGTCTGCGGAATAACCATTCTTCATCAATTCCTGTTGAATGGATCGGCATAAATCAAGATCATCTTCCATGAGCAATACTTTTATCATTCTTGTGTATTCCTTTTCTTTGACATAGTTTTTACCTTTAGTATAGCAGAGAAATTCTCTAAAAGTTCTCTAAAAGAGGCCGAGAATTTCTTTTTTTCTTTGAGGATTTTTAGAGAAGTTTTTCTGTATGATAAGCCGGTAAAAGCGGAAAGGAGATAGATCAAATGAAACACATGAAATTAGTAACTACGACATTAGCATTGATCTGCGCACTCCCCCTGGCGGGGTGCGGAACTTCTAACTCGGGGCAGACAGCCAAACATGAACCGTCTGCTTACAATCAAACCGAAAATCCATCTGACGGTGAGAACACAAACACATCCGATGAAACCGCGACAAATCTGGACGACTTGCTGGAAACTGTCCTGTTAAGAGGAAGCGTCGCCGATTTTCAGGACGGAAGTTTTCAGGTTGTTCCCGATCAGGACGATGGGCAAATGATAAAAGCGGCTGCGGAGGGTATGGAAAACAGTATGGAAAGTACAACGGTTTCTTATGATGAAGGCTGTATATTTCAGAGTGCCAACATCGACAGCTCCACCGGTGCGGTGGAATTAAAAGCGGCTGCGGCTTCTGATGTAAAAAAGTCTACGCCCGTTTATGTTTATGGAGAAACACAGGATGATGGGAAAATCCATGCGGCAAAAGTGCTGATTACCCGATTTAATTAACGGGAGGGATAGAAAAAGATGCCTTTTTATAAGAGAGGATTCCTTTATCTGATACGGAAACGCGGAAAGTCGGTGCTGCTGCTGTTGATTTTCCTTTTGGTCAACAGCATGATCCTTGGTACAAACATGATTTTACACGCCACAGAAAGCACCGAAGCTGCTATGAGGGAAAAAGCAGGAGCAAAAGTAGTCTGTGAAATTTCAGACACCGCTTATCCGATTACAGATAAAGAAGCCGAAACCATCAAAAATTTAGCAGGCGTAACGTCTGTCAATCGAATGGGCCGGCAATCCGCATATTTAACGGATTTTGCGCCAGTTACGGCAAGCACTTCCACCGAACCGGATAATTTGAAAGTCAGCCTGCTATCCTATGATGATATGGACACAGACAGTCCCTTTGCGGATCAATCCTATCGGCTGACAGAGGGCGAATGGATTACGCCGGATACACAAAATGCCGCTGTCATCAACGCCCGGTTTGCAGATGCCAATAGTTTGCAGATTGGCGATACACTTTCTTTTGAAGCAGAAAGCGGAAAAACTGTTACTGTGAAAGTGATTGGAGAATATCTGACCGGCAATGAAAGCCAGCAGGAAAACACTGCTCTTGCCGTCTATCGCTTGGAAAATCAGATTTATATTGATAATACAGCTTATTTAGAATTATTTGACGGCAGCGGATTTTATAAAGTATCGGCCTATACTGGACAGCCAGAGCTTTTAGATCCATTGGCCGAGAGTATACAGGGAGTTTTGCGGGATAAAGCGGACGTTACTGCATCGGATGCCCTGTATCAACAGATGAAAGCGCCATTAACACAAATAACAAGAGTAGTGTCGCTGATGCGTTTGCTTACCTTTTTCACCGGTACGGTGATTGTTTCCCTGCTGCTTTGTATGTGGATGCGGAACAGACAAAAGGAAATGGCAGTGTTTATCAGTATGGGCGAACAGAAAATCATCATTTTTTTACAGGCTCTTTTGGAAGCGGCAGTTGTGTTCCTCATTGCCCTGATTGGTTCCTGCGGCCTCGGTTCGCCGGCATCAAGTTGGCTGCAGGACCTGCTGCTGTCCTCTGTGGAAACAGGCGTTTCTTTGCAGGTTTCCTTACAATTTACGGATATAGCTTTGCTATTGGGGATTGGCGGCGGAGTGACTGTAATTGCTGTATTGCTGTCATTGCTGCCGGTGATCCGGGCAAATCCAAAAGATATTCTATCACGAATGGAGGGATAAACGATGAATTTATTTGGGCGGGCGATCCGTTCCTGTTTTAGAAAGCCAGTTAAAAGCCTGCTGCTCCTGCTTGTGGTTTGTATGATCAGTCTGCTTTTCCTGTCCGGCATGGCAAGCCGTTCTGCGAATATCGCCACAAAAGACAGCACACGGCAAGCCATCGGCGCAGGATTTTTACTGGAATATAATCCAGAGAACAGAAGCCAGCGGGTAGATGAAGCCTGTCAAAAAATATCTGAACTATATCCAGACGGTCAAGGAAGCTATGATGGAGTGCATCTGGAAAAAATGACCGTCATGGGTTCAGAGAGTTGGATGGTAACAACAGACAATTCTTTTGAGTCGTTAAAATCAGATGATATTGAGAAGATCGCTGCTGTGGAGGGAATTGCCGACTATAATATAACAACGGTTCCAACCGCGGTGAAACAGGCAAACTTTCAACGGATTGAAGATGCCGATGCAGACCAGACCAATGATTTTCAGGGTGTGGCCCTGATCGGTAATCGGGATATGTCCATGGACGCCAATGTCCTCAGCGGCAATGTCGCCATCCTGGAAGGGCGGATGACAACAAAGGATGATACAAATGTCTGTGTTATCTCCGAAGAATTGGCGGAAAAAAATCAGCTAAAGGTAGGCGGCCATCTGCAATTTCATTCGGTAAAAGCAGAAGAACCTGTGCGGGAGGCAGCGATTGTAGGGATTTATCAAGTTAAGGAACGGATGGAACCCTATATGTCCGGCGATACTTACCGTTCCGAAAATGTTATTTTTACAGATTTGCATTTTCCTGAAAAAGTGGAGCAGGATGACCCGCTGTATGAAAAGGCTTATTTCAAAGCAGCGAATGTGGATGACTACGATGCCGTAAAAGAGGCTATCAAGAAAACAGATATTCACTGGCAATGGTATGACTTAATCGACAACAACGGAAATCTGGACACCATGGCTTCTAACTTCAATGATTTGGAAAAAATCAGCAACACGCTGCTGCTGGCTGTTGCCGGCGCCGGCTTTATCATTTTATTCCTGATTTTTGTTTTCTGGATCAAGAACAGAACAAATGAGATCGGCATCCTGCTCTCCATCGGAATCGCAAAGGGAAAGATACTCTTGCAGATTTTAACCGAAGCCGTTCTGATCGGTGTTTTGGCACTTGCTCTTTCTTTCCTGATTGCTCCGGCGGTCTCTGGTGCCGCTGCTGATTATCTGGCAGGCCAGCAGGCAGAGCAGGCCGAATTGCAGGACGATATGGATGCAGGCAAAGCTGCCACGGATTATCAGGCACCGGAACTCACCGTCACGGATGTAAAAACGGAAATAACTTCATATATGCTGTTAGTAGACAGTCTTAGCTTAGGCGTCTTGATTGTTTTATCTGCTTGCGCGGCAAGCGTCCTGATTTTCCGCAAGAACCCGAAAGATATTCTAAGTGAAATGAGTTAGGAGGACTGGAAATGATTTTAGAGGCAAAAAATGTCTTATATTCCTATAAATCGAAGCGGGATAAAATTGTCCTGAAAAATGTATCTGCAGCTTTTGAGGAAGCCACGTTCTATGCGATTGTCGGTTCCAGCGGTTCAGGCAAAACCACCTTTCTTTCCCTTCTGGCGGGATTGGATCATCCGGTATCGGGAACCATCCTTTATGGAGGAGAGGATATCCGCAAAAAAGGATTGAACGATTACCGCAGACACCATGTTTCGCTGGTATTCCAGAACTATAATCTGATTGATTATCTGACCGCTGAAGAAAATGTAAAGCTGGGGGGCAGGAGAGACGCCGAAGAATTATTGCGGGAAGTCAGTATTCCCCGTGAGGATTGGAAGCGGAACGTCTTGCAGCTTTCCGGCGGACAGCAGCAGCGCGTGGCCATTGCCCGCGCTTTGGCAAGTGAGGCCAAGGTACTTCTGGCAGATGAGCCAACCGGCAATCTGGATGAGGATACAGCCGGAGAGATAATCGAGCTGTTAAAGAAAACCGCCCATGAGATGGGAAAATGCGTGATTGTGGCAACACACAGCAAACAGCTTGCAGAAGAGGCGGATGTTGTATTGGAAATCAGTCAAGGGAAGCTATTTCGATAAATGGAGGGACCTTGTGCCTGCATGCCCATTTGGCAGCGGCCGCGAGGGTTTGATACCCAGAGGACTGTCCCTTCATTCCTTTGTAACCAGCTGCATTTGCAGCGACATCCCCAGGGCAGCCGCAATTCGTACCAGAAGTTCCAAAGACGGATTGTAGCTGCCGCTTTCGAATCTTGTAATATTGCTTCTGGGAAGCCCTGCCCTTTTGGCAAGTTCCGCCTGGGTCATGCCCTGCTGTTTCCGGCAGCGTATATACTGCTCTATAACAGAGCGTCTGGTGCCGTTTTGTTCCGCTTCAATCAGAATTTTCTGGTCGCCCGCTGTATAAATATAGTCCATACTATTTCTCATGATCTGTGTATTCTCCCTTTTCCATGCGCATATGCATGTGTTTTCTGATCTTTTTATATTTGGCGCAGAATTCCTGGCCGGCAATATAATCAATGCTGTCTGCGCATATAAGATCACCCCCTGATTTTGTATTTGCCAATAAAATATCCCCGGGCACAATCGGTGCTTTTAATGGATAAATCCAAACATAGCGTTTTTCGCTTTTTTTCCTCCACTTGCCATGGGAAAATTCCACATGCCTTCCTGTGACAATTTTTCTTAAAGGCTGTTCAGATACCATTTCACAGATGTCCGCGGGGGCGCCGTACTTTTGGGCCAGAAGATAGGAGATATAGCCGTCTCTGAGCTGTTTGTTTTCATCGACTACGATCCCATGGGGAAGCTGTTTGGTTTTCTGATAATATTCTTCATAATACCATACTTTATGGGGAGAGGGATTTGACATAAGGTCTGTCTGAATCTCTCCAAGGGGGCAGGCATTTGTCAGGGTGCCGGTGGAAGTATAGGCTAAAATGCCTTTCAGCCAATCTGTATTCCGCAGTAATTCTTCTGCCCGAAATACTGTCTGATCGCGCTTCTGATGATCCACCGGCGCATACAGGTTCATGATGCCGGAATACCGCATGCCTGCCGTCAAAAGCAATTCGTCAATCTTTTTGAGCAGGTCTTCGTTTTTACAGCATTCTTCCGGAGTTAAATTTAAAGATACAGATAACAATTCATTCATTTGAGAGCCTCCTTTCCTAAAAAAGAATCATATATGATACTTAAAATGTATCGTATATGAATCAAAAAGTCAAGAAGAATTTTATAGGGGAAAGGAAATATGGATTCGCCGCGGTTTTTTGTAAAAAATCTTAAAAAAATATAATGTTTTTTACAGATAAATTACGGGATAATAAAAGTACAAAAAAACAGCAGAGGAGGAATAAGATGAAAAAGAGAATAGTAACTGCGACGGTGGCTGCCGCTTTATTTATGGGGTCTCTGGCGGGCTGCGGAGGTAGTTCGGAACCCTCTGCCGGTTCCGGTTCCCAGGCGTCTTCATCCGGCTCCGGCAGCGGAAAGGAAACGATTACCATGTGGCACGCGCTGGCGGACAATGAGCTGGAAATTTTTCAGAAGTACGTGGATGAATTCAACGCCCAGAGCAAGCTGGCAGAAGTGGAACTGGTCTATACCCCGGCGGATGAGTACATCAAGCAGCTGACTATCGGAAACATCGCTGGGGATATGGCGGATCTGGTTATGATGGACAACTGCTATACTTCTGAATTCGCCGCTTCCGGGGTTTTGGAGGATCTTTCTTCCTATTACGATGAATGGGATGAGAACCAGATGCTGGAAGGCCCCATGCAGTCTGTGATCTACGAGGACGGCGTGTACGGACTTCCCTACGCCTGCAATACCATTGCGCTGTTCTACAATGTGGACATGCTGGAGGAGGCCGGAGTGGAGGTTCCCACTACCTGGGAGGAATTGGTGGACGCCGCGGAAAAGCTGACTACAGAGGAGCACACCGGCTTTGCTTTCTGCGGCGCCAAAACAGGAGAGGGAGCGTTCCAGGTATATCCCTTCCTGAACCAGGCGGGCGCGGATATCAACACCCTTGACTCGGAAGGCGCCATCGCCGCTGTTGAAATGCTGGGCAGCATGGTGGAAGCCGGCTCTGCCAGCAAGGAAGTGATGAACTGGTCTCAGGCGGATCTGGAGAAACAGTTTGCCGCCGGGAATGTGGCTATGATTATTGAGGGAGTCTGGCAGATCGGGCAGCTGCGGGAGGACGCCCCGGATCTGAACTGGGATGTGGCCAAGATCCCCATTCCGGCAGACGGAAAAGACGCTACTGCTCTGGGAGGAGAAAATATCTGCGTTACCTCCGGAGCCAATACGGAGGCCTGCTGGGAGTTTCTGTCCTGGATCTGCAGCAAAGACGTCAGCCCCAGGCTCTGTAAAGAAATGAGCAGATTTTCTGCCCGGTCGGATGTTGACAATGAGGAGTGGTTCTCGGACGATCCTCAGACCCTGTTTTTCGCCAATTATATGGAGTACACAGTGGCCAGGGTACATCCCAGATGGACAGAATGCGCTACGGCCTTTGAGGTAGCTTACCAGAAAGTATTTTCCGGGGAAGCATCGGCGGCTGACGCTATGGCGGAGGCCCAGGCAGAGATTGACGAGATTAACGCGGAAGAATAATACCGCCGGACAGAGCACGCTGGCTGAAGCATAAAGAGATTTCGCGGCTGGGAAAGGCGGATCCTCCGACTGGAAAAAGGATCCGCCTTTCATTTGTATCAGCCGGCTGATTATAAGGAGAAGTAGGTTCATATGAGAATAACACGAAAAAAACGCGCCGGATATTTTTTCTCCCTGCCCGCGTTCCTGTTTATGATCGCTCTCATGGGCTTCCCCATCCTCTATAACTGGATCATCAGTTTTCAGAGCATGACCATCCGAAGCTTTAACGCAGGCACTGTAAAATTCAACGGTCTTGAAAATTATATGGAGGTGCTGGGGGATTCTAATTTCTGGAACGCCTTTGGAAACACCTTTCTCTACACGATTGTGTGCATCGTGTTCCAGTTTGTCATCGGTTTTTTGCTGGCCCTGCTGTTTAACCAGAAATTCAAAGCTGCCAGGCCCATGCGGGGACTGCTGGTCATAAGCTATATCCTTCCCATGACAGTGGTGGCCCTGATGTTTAAATACATTTTCAGCGATTCGGGAATCGTTAATTATATTCTGACCAGCCTGAACCTGATTGAGGAACCTGTCCAGTGGCTGACCAGCACCGGCATGGCTTTGCCAACTGTAATCATCACTAATATATGGGTGGGAATCCCTTTCGATATGCTGCTTTTATCCACAGGACTTTCCAATATTCCCGCGGATGTTTACGAAAGCGCTACCCTTGACGGGGCGGGAAAACTGCAGAAATTTTTCTACGTGACTCTGCCCATGATGAAGGAATCCATTCTGGCAGTGCTGGTGCTGGGGTTTGTGGGTACTTTCAAGGTCTTTGATCTGGTTTATGTTATGACAGGAGGCGGGCCGGTAAACGCCACAGAAGTGCTGTCTACGTATTCCTACCGGGAATCCTTTGAGGCTTTTAATTTCGGAACCGGGGCGGCTTCTGCCAATATCCTGTTCCTGTGCCTCTTAGCGGTGGGACTTATCTATATCAAGTTTGTGGGAAAGGAGGAAGTCCAGTGAGCAGAACATCGGTTTTTTCAAAAAAAGAGAAAAAGCGAAGGAGGATTTTTACCATTATCACGATTCTGGTGGCGGTTCCCCTGCTGTTTCCCCTTTACTGGATTGTGATCAGTTCCCTGAAGGGGGACGCGGAGATTTTTCAGCGGATTCCCAGCTTTTTCCCCCAGAAGCTTGTGGTGGAAACCTACGTCAGCCAGCTGCTGGATCCGGCCACTTTGATTGCCCTGCGGAACAGCTGCATCATCGCGGTGGGCTCCACGGCAGTCTCTATGATCCTGGCGGTTCCCTGCGCCTACGGCCTGAGCCGTTTCCGCTTTAAAGGGAAAAAGGCCATGCTGCTGACCTTTCTGGTCACCCAGATGCTGCCTTCTTCCCTGATCCTGACTCCGCTGTATCTGATCTACAGCAAAGTGGGGCTGCTGAATACCTATCTGGCGCCCATTCTCTCCACCGCTACCCTGTCTATTCCTTTTGTGGTGCTGATGCTGCGGCCCATTTTTTCAGGTATTCCGGCGGAATTGGAGGAGGCGGCGCTGATCGACGGCTGCGGGAGATTCAAGGCCTTTACCCATATCATACTGCCTATTACCAAAAACGGCACGGTAACCGGTCTGGCTTTCAGCTTTATCTACGCCTGGAATGACCTGATGTACTCCATTACCTTCAATACCCAGGAATCCCTGCGGCCCATGACTACCAGAGTGTACAATTTTATGACGCTCTATGGAACCAAGTGGAATTATATTATGGCTTACGGAGTCATCTTGGCTCTGCCTGTGCTGATTCTGTTTATCGTACTGCAGAAATATATTGTCCAGGGCCTGGTAAGCGGCTCTGTGAAAGGATGAAAATAATGGAAAGACTGGAAGAACTGAGACTGGGTGAGATACATATTGACGACGGTTTCTGGAATTTTTACAGATCTGTGGTGAGAGACAGGATGCTGCCCTATCAGTGGGAGATCCTCAATGACCGGGTGCCGGACGCCCCCAAAAGCCACTGTGTGGAAAATTTTAAGATTGCCGCCGGACTGGCGGAAGGTGAGTATTACGGGCAGGTGTTCCAGGACTCGGATATCGCCAAATGGCTGGAGGCTGTGGCATACGCCCTGGCCGGAGCCGAACTGCCGGAACTGGAGGCGGCTGCGGACCAGGCGGTGGATCTTCTCCGGAAGGCCCAGCAGGAAGACGGGTATCTGGATACCTACTATACAATCAAAGAGCCGGGAAACCGCTGGAGCAACCTGCGGGAAGGCCATGAACTGTATGTAGCCGGGCATATGATCGAGGCGGCGGCGGCATACTATGAAAATACCGGAAAAAGAAAGCTGCTGGATCTGGCGGTCCGGATGGCGGACAATATCTGCCGCACCTTCGGCCCGGAACCGGAAAAGATCCATGGCTGTCCGGGCCATCCGGAGATTGAACTGGCCCTTGTGAAGCTGTATCGGGTCACCGGGGAAAAGGCCTACCTGGACACGGCAAAATATTTTCTGGATCTCAGAGGCACGGATCTTTCCAGAGAACGGTATGAGGCCGAGCAGAAACGGCCCGGTTTCCGCCATATTTTTCCGGAATTTGAACATCTGGGATATGATAATATTCAGGCTCATAAGCCTGTCCGTATGCAGAAGAAGGCGGCGGGCCACGCGGTGAGGGCTCTGTACCTCTATTCCGCCATGGCGGACGCGGGAGTGGAAGCAGGCGATGAAAGCCTGGTGGAAGCGGCCAAGGTGCTGTTTGATAATGTGGTGAAGCGGCAGATGTTCCTCACAGGCGGAGTGGGTTCCGCGGCGGACGGAGAATGTTTTACCTGCGATTACGACCTTCCAAACAATTATAATTATTCCGAGACCTGCGCCTCAGTGGCCCTGATGATGCTGGGCAAACGCCTGTTTCAGACTGAGCGGGACGGAAAGTACATGGATATTGCGGAACAGGCGCTTTACAATACGGTACTCGGAGGAATGTCCCTGAAGGGCACGGAGTTTTTTTATGTCAATCCTCTGGAAGTGGTGCCGGAGCAGCTGGCGGCCAACCGCACCCTGCACCATGTGCTGCCTCAGAGGAGAAAGTGGATGGGGGTGGCCTGCTGTCCGCCCAACATTGCCAGAACTGTAATGAATCTGGGAAGCTATATGTACGCAAAAGATCCGGAAACCCTGTTTGTAAATCTTTATGTGTCGGGAAAAACAGACGTTTCTATGGAAACCGGCTGTGCCCGGCTGGAAATGCGCACCGGATATCCAATTGAAGAGCAGGTGGCCGTGAAAGTGACAACTGCTCCGGGAACCAGAATGCGTCTGGCTTTTCGGGAGCCGGGGTGGACCAGGATTCGGGAGGTCAGGGATGCGGTTCATGGCAGAACGATTCCTGTGAAACGGGAAAGAGGATATTTATATACGGAGATTCTGCCCTCCGGGGAGACCGCGGAACTCTCCTTCTGTATCCCTTTGCGGGAAAGATGGATGCAGGCCAATCCCCGGGTGCCCTTTGACGCCGGAAAAGCGGCCCTGATGAGAGGACCGCTGGTATATTGTCTGGAAGAGGCGGACAACGGGAAAAATCTGGCAAAGATCCGCGTGGATCCGGATTGTAAAGCTGTTCCGGGGCCGGATATTCCCGGCGGGGAGAGAAGCATTCCCTCCCTGAAGGCCCAAGCCTTCCGGGTCAGTGAAACGGAGGAAGAGGCATGGCTTTACCGGGAATTCAGGGAAGAATCTCTGGAACCTTTTGAGATCCGGGCTGTCCCCTATTGTATGTGGAACAACAGAGGGGTGGGGGAGATGCGGGTCTGGCTTCCGGTTGTCAGAAAAACCGGAGCCTGTAACATTTGTCGGGGATAAAGGAGGAAATCATGTCAGAGGAGTTATTTGATCAGAAATTTGTACAAAAATCAGGAAAGGTTGTAAACTGTATCCTGCTGAGCATTCTCTGGGCGGTGTTTTCTGTGCCGGTTTTCACCATCGGCGCCTCCTCCGCCGCCCTGATAAAAAGCTGCGGCAGAACGGTACTGAAGGATGAGGGATATGTGTGGAGAACCTTTTTTGACACGTTTCGGTCCCGGTTTAAGAAAACCACCCTCCTCTGGCTGGCGGTTCTGGCTCTGGAAACCCTGCTGTATCTGGATCTGAGGCTGATCCTGGCCCTGGCGGGCCAGAACAGCCTCTGGCATATTCTGACCGCGTTCTGCGTCATGATGATGCTGTTTGCCGGGAGTATGGGAATTTATGCCCTGGCCCAGGCAGCGGATCTGAACCTGCCCGTGAAAGAAACTTTAAGAAACGCGGTGCTGCTGGTGTTCTGCGGCATCGGGCGGACGCTCTGTATGGGAGCGGTCTGCTGGGCGGCAGCCGGGGCCTGCCTTCTTTTTCCCTTCCTCATAATTATACTGCCGGGACTGGCGGGGATTCTCTGCGGTAAAATTGCTGATGGGGTGATTCAGAAATATATCGGCGGGAGACGGAAGGATCCCGCCGATCCCGGAGAATTTCCGGATGAAACGGAGGCGGAAATCTGATATACTGGGAGTACTGTATCCCGGAGGGCAGATCATAGTAAAGAAGGGATGGTATGACCTTAAGTAAAAAATCTGTGATTGTTTACCTGCTGATCGGGATCGCTCCCCTGATCCTGGTGACGATTCTGTTTATTAATTTTACATTGGGAGTGATTCAGAGCAACGCTCTGGCAAGCGCGGATTATCAGCTGCGGCACATTGCGGAGATCTTAAACAGCGAATCCAGGAATATCCTGAATCTGGTCTATGATTCCGTGGCGGATTCGGAACTGAACAGAAGCTTTTACAATTTTAATAAGGGAACCGATACGGAGTATATGGCATCCAAAATCGCTGACCGGTTCCGCTATTATCTGTCCCTGAATGAATATATCTCTGAATGCGTGTACGTCAGCGCCGGGGATCATTATATTCTGGAACAGAATTACCATGCGGACGGAGATCAGTCCAGATGGAGCAGCGGGGAATTCCGCCGCAGATCCTGGGAGCTGGTCCGCTCCGCCAACGGTCCGGTGGTGGCCGCTGCCGGGGAGATTACGGGAAGATATGACGCGGAGCCGGCCTATTATATCGGCATTCAGATTGTCAGCAGCAAAACCGTTATTGGAGAAGTGTTTTTCGGGATTTCAAAGGAGATCTTCCGGGACTCATCCTTTGTGGAGATGGATACTATGGATGAGAACGTGCCGGAGCTTCTGCAGTCCACCCAGCTGCTGCTGGTCAGCGGCGGGGGCACGGTTATCTACGCTACGGATCCTTCCATGACCGGAGCGGAACAGACACAATATATAGAAAAGTACAAACTGGAAGACAGAGAATACATCCACAGTCAGTATTCTGTGGAACAGATGGGGTGTGTCCTCAGCGCCTATGTTCCGGAAAATTATTTTTTCCGGGACGTGCTGGAGATCCTTCCCTGGATTTCTCTGTTTATCTGCATTTACGGGGCAGCCATTGTCTATCTGTGTACAGTGCTGGTGCGGCATCAGAGAAGGCAGATTGCTTCGGTAGCGGAGGGAATCGCCAATTTCCACGGGTATGAAGAAAATTATTATCTGCAGAAATCAAAAAATGAGGATATCAACCTTATTATCGATCAATTCAATACCATGGCAGAGCATATTTACGCTTTGACCCAAAAGGTGGAGCTGGCCCATAAAAATACGGAAAAGGAGATGGAACTGCGCAGGATCGCGGAAATCAAGACACTGGAAGCGCAGATCAACCCCCATTTCCTATATAATACCCTGGATACCATCAACTGGATAGCTCTGGAAAACAATGAACTGGAGATCAGCGAGATGCTGGGGGCCCTGGGAAGCCTTCTGCGGTACAGCGTTACAAATATTGATATGGTGGTGCTGGTCAAAGCGGAGATTGAATGGATCAAAAAATATCTGTATCTGCAGCAGAAACGGTTCGGAGACCTGTTTCAGTATGAAATCCAGGCGGAGCCGGAAACCGAATATCTTTCCATCCACAAAATGCTGCTGCAGCCGTTGGTGGAAAACGCGGTGCTTCACGGGTTTGCCGACATTACCGAAGGGGGAAGGATTCAAATCGTAATCAGAAGAGCAGGGGAAAAGGGCCTTTATATAGAAATCGCGGATAACGGATGCGGAATGGACAGGGAAAAGATCGCGGAGCTGTATGAATGTGTGTACCATCTGGAACTTTACCAGAAATCCAATATCGGTTTCTTCAATGTGGTGAACCGGCTCAACGCCTATTACGGGGACAGATATCATATAACCATTGACTCACACATCGGGGAAGGGACAAAAGTGATAATTGTGATTCAAAATGGAGAAAGCAGCCATGAAGATAGTAGTCGTTGAAGATGAATACAGGATCCGGCAGGGCCTGTGCCAGCTGATTCCCAAGCTCAGCCCGGAGTTTCAGCTGGCAGGCAGCGCGGAGAACGGTTACGAGGGAATGTATCTGATTAAGGAGCTTCAGCCGGATGTGGCGGTCTGCGATGTGGAAATGAAAGTTATGAACGGACTGAGCATGATCCGGCAGCTGAAGGATCTGAACATATCCTGCGCCTATCTGATTCTCAGCGGGTATTCTGAATTTGAGTATGCCAGAGAGGCTATCAGCCTGGGAGTGGCGGGCTATCTGCTGAAGCCTGTGATCCCGGGGGAACTGAAGGAAGCGCTGCTGAAAATCCGGGAAAAACTGGAGACAGAGCCGGGAACTCCCCGGGAAGAGCAGGAGCCCCATCACTCCTATCTTGTGGAGAAAGCCCTGGAAGAGATTCGGGAACATTATCAGCTGGGAGTTTCTCTGAACCAGGTGGCGGCTGCCCTGCGGATTTCCCCGGAGTATCTGAGCACGGTTTTCGCCAGAGAGACAGGAGAAAATTTTGTGTCCTATCTAAGGCGGTACAGGATTGAGAAGGCGTGCGAGCTGATCCGCACCTCCAACAAAAAGATGTACGAGATCGCATTTCTCACCGGTTTTGAAAATCCCCAGTATTTCAGCAATGTCTTTAAGAGCGTCACCGGGATGACGCCCAAATCCTATATGGCCAGATATAAAAAATGAAGTTCGCATAAACTGGTAGACCGCAGGCGGAGCCCATGCTATACTGTTAAAAGTATGAGACAAGCGACAAAAGGAGTTTTCGTTATGCCAGTTTTTGATTTTAATCACGCCTCTGAGACCGTAAAGGAATCGGAATGTACCTACCATATTTTTTATTCCGGCAGCAGCCAGTCCTCCCCGGAGCAGCCGATCCTGCTGCTGAGCAACCGGGAGGGGCAGCTGAAGCATCACACGGACGGTCTGTTTCTCAATCCCATCAAGCGGACCGCTTTTGAGTTCAAAGGGGCGGCAGGTATGGTCCGCGAGGATATCCTTAAGATCGACGCCCGGTTTGTGAGCCTTTTGAAATGGCTGGGGGAAAACCATATCAATGTGCGCCTGTCCGGAGCAGTCCGGGAGGACGGGTATGCAGTATACAAGATTCGGGAAATCGCTTTCGGAGGAGGGGTGAAGCTTTCCGCCGAGGACGGGTTCCTGCAGTTTATGATTGAGCGGCTGCTGTCCAGCGACGCTCCTTCACGGGAAATCCCCGATGAGGATGAGGAGGAAACCGGGGACAGCATGAAGCTGACCAGCATTCAGAGCATTACAGATTTCCTTAACTGCGCCGGAAGAACTCTGCCGGACAATATCAGGCTTTGGGCCAGAAGAAATCTGGCGGTGGCAAAATCCAGCGAGGTCTCCCAGGAAGAGCGGCGCCATGCCCAGCACGCCCTTTCCATTATGATGAATATTCAGTGGAAGGGAAATTATTTCCAGGCCATTGATCCAAAGGAGGCCCGGAGAATCCTGGATGAGGAGCTGTACGGCATGGAGCAGGTGAAGCAGAGGATTATCGAGACCATTATCCAGATCAACCGCACCCACACGCTGCCGGCATACGGACTGCTGCTCATCGGCCCGGCGGGAACCGGAAAGTCTCAGATCGCCTACGCTGTGGCCAGAATCCTGAAGCTGCCCTGGACCACCCTGGACATGAGCTCCATCAACGACCCGGAGCAGCTGACGGGAAGCTCCCGGATTTACGCCAACGCGAAGCCGGGTATTATCATGGACGCCTTTTCTGTAGCGGGGGAATCCAATCTGGTCTTCATTATCAATGAGCTGGACAAGGCGGCTTCCGGCAAGGGAAACGGCAATCCGGCGGATGTGCTGCTGACTCTTTTAGACAACCTGGGCTTTACGGACAATTATATTGAGTGCATGATCCCCACGGTGGGGGTTTATCCCATCGCTACCGCCAACGATAAAGATCAGATCAGCGCGCCCCTGATGTCCCGGTTCGCGGTGATTGAGATCCCGGATTATACTCCCGAAGAGAAAAAGGTAATCTTTTCCCGGTACGCCCTGCCCAAAGTACTGAAGCGCATCGGCATGGAGGAAGGAGAATGCGTGCTGACAGAGGAGGGGCTGGAGGCGGTGATTGACCTGCACAGAAATACCAGCGGCATCCGGGATCTGGAGCAGGCGGCGGAACACCTGGCTGCCAACGCCCTGTATCAGATTGAGGTGGATCATGTGAAATCGGTGATCTTTGACGGGAACAGGGTGCGGGAACTGCTGGGATAAACAAAGGGAAAAGTATGGGACAGATTATTGAGATTACAGATTTCCAGGCCAAGGCCCTGGATGTTTACGCAAGGTTTACGGAAAATCAGCTGCTGCGCCGGGACAGGCCAATGGAGGGACTCTTCATCGCGGAGAGTCCCAAAGTCGTCATGCGGGCCCTGGACGCGGGCTATGAGCCGGTGTCCATCCTGGCGGAGGACCGGCATGTGCAGGGGGAAGCCCGGGAACTGATAGCACGGTGCCCGGATATTCCGGTGTATACGGCGCCCTTTACTGTGCTGGGAGAACTTACCGGATACAACCTTATCCGGGGCGTCCTCTGCGCTATGCGGCGGAAGCCTTTGCCCTCTGTAAAAGAAATCTGCCGTGCCGCCCGCCGCATTGCCCTGCTGGAGAGCGTAGTCAACCCCACCAACGTGGGGGCCATTATCCGGTCCGCGGCGGCCCTGAACATAGACGCGGTTCTGCTGACCTGCAGCTGCAGCGATCCCCTGTACCGGCGGGCAGCTCGGGTCAGCATGGGAACGGTCTTTCAGATTCCCTGGACCTATCTGGAAGAAAAAGAGTGCGGCTCCTGGCCGGAGCCGGGCATGGACTATCTGAAATCCCTGGGATTTTCCACCGCCTCCATGGCCCTTCACAGCCAGTCCGTGGACATCGATGACCCGCGGCTGAAGCAGGAGGAAAAGCTGGCGGTAATCTTAGGATCTGAAGGTTACGGACTCAGGGAAGAGACAATCCTGGCTTCCGATTATACCATCAAAATTCCCATGTCCCACGGAGTAGACTCCCTGAATGTGGCGGCGGCCAGCGCCGTGGCCTTCTGGGAACTGGGAAAGTAAAAGGAGATGACCGTGTATGGCCCTTTACGCTCTGGGAGATCTGCACCTGAGCTTTCAGACAGACAAATCCATGGATGTGTTCGGCGGCGTCTGGAGACATCATGAAAAGAAAATTGAAAAACAGGTGAACCGGCTGGTAAAACCGGAGGATACTCTGGTTCTCACCGGGGATCACTCCTGGGGAAGGAAACTGGAAGAGTGCCGGGAGGATCTGGATTTCATCGAAAATCTGCCGGGACGCAAGATCCTGCTCCGGGGCAATCACGACATGTTCTGGGACGCAAAAAAGACAGAGCGGCTCAACGAAGAATTTCAGGGCAGACTGTTTTTTCTGCAGAACAATTTTGCGGTCTATCGGGATTATGCCCTGGTGGGTACCAAAGGATACACCTTTGAAGGCCCCTTTTACCTGAACCGACGGGGCCAGATCCTGGGATGGGATGAAAAAAAGGAACAGCAGGCCAGAAAACTGGTGTCCCGGGAAATGACCCGGCTGCGGGAAGCCTTCCGTCAGGCATGGGAAGCCGGCTATCGGAAATTCATTCTTTTCCTGCATTACCCGCCTACCAATATTCTGGAGAAAACCTCCCCTTTTACGGAGATCGCGGAACAGTACCGGGCGGAGGCGGTGGTATACTCCCACTGTCATGGCGAGAGCCGTTTCGGAGACAGTATCCGGGGGGAGTATCACGGGATAAAATATTATCTGGTGTCGGGGGATTATCTGAAATTCCGGCCGCAGCTGGTGCTGGAGTGAATCGGCAGACAAAAGTCCGCGATTGGAGCCGGAAGCCATGCCGAAAAATACATTTCCCTGTTGCAGTCCCCCTACGATTGATGATACACTAAGCGAAGACTTTGGACTCGCTCCGGCGGGCTTGGAGTAAAATGCAGGAGGATACAAGAGATGAAAATAGCAGTAACTTACGATAACGGTACAATTTTTCAGCACTTTGGCAAGACTGAGTTCTTTAAGGTATATGAAACAGAGAACAATCAGGTGGTTTCCAGCGAAGTCATCAGTTCCAACGGAACCGGCCACGGAGCCCTGGCGGGACTGCTGGCAGATCAGTCCGTGGATGTGCTGATCTGCGGCGGCATCGGCGGCGGGGCACAGGCAGCTCTGGCGGAGGCCGGGGTGGAGCTTTGCTCCGGAGCCCAGGGAGACGCGGACCAGGCAGTGGAAGCATATCTGAAGGGGGAGCTGGTTTCCACGGGAGCCAACTGTGACCATCACCATGAGGAAGGCCACAGCTGCGGCGATCATGAAGAGGGCCATTCCTGCGGAGGCGGCTGCGGGGACAGCTGCACAGGCGGCTGCGGCTCTCAGCCTGCCCTGACGGGAAAAAACGTGGGAAAGACCTGCCGTACCCATTACCGGGGCACTTTCAATGATGGAACCCAGTTTGACTCCTCCTACGACCGGGGCGAGCCGCTGGAATTCGTCTGCGGCGCCGGGCAGATGATCCGGGGCTTCGACGCGGCAGTGGCCGACATGGAAGTGGGCCAGGTGGTGGATGTCCATCTGATGCCGGAAGAAGCCTACGGTATGCCGGATCCCAATGCCATTCTGCATATTGAGATCGCTCAGCTGCCGGGCTCTGAAAATCTGGAAGTTGGACAGCAGGCCTATCTCTCCAATCAGTACGGACAGCCTTTCCCGGTGAAAGTGACCGCCAAGGACGAGACTACTATCACTCTGGATGCCAACCATGAGATGGCAGGCAAGGAGCTGAATTTCCGTATTGAGCTGGTGGAGGTTCGGTGAAAGACTATGGGCTGCGTCTATTTTGTCCGGCACGGGCAGACTGTGTGGAATGTAGAAAATAAGATCTGCGGGGCCACAGATATTGCACTGACGTCCCTGGGGCATCGGCAGGCCATAGAAACCGGAAAGAAAATTCTGGCGGAGGGGATCCGGGCAGATGAAATCCTGGCCTCTCCGCTGATCCGGGCGGCGGAAACCGCCCGGCATATCTCCGAGGTCACCGGAATACCGGTGCGGCTGGAGCCCAGGCTGAAAGAACAGAACTTCGGCAAATGGGAATCCACCGCCCGGGACGGCCTGGAATTCCGAAAAGCCAAGGAGGATTTCTGCTGCCGGTACCAGGGCGGAGAATCTATGCTGCATTTGGCCCAGCGGGTCTACAATCTGCTGGATGAGCTACGGGAAGAAGCGGACCGTAAAACGTATATCCTGGTAGCCCACAACGGAATTGCCCGGGTGGTTCAGTCCTATTTCTTTGAAATGACAAACGCGGAGTACGCGGCCTTTGGCGTGGCAAACTGCGCAGTACTCCGCTATGATTTTGGATTAGAATGTGGAAAATCGGGAAAAGCAAATCGGAATTGAAGGTTACTCAATTCAAAAATTTTTATATTGACTTCCGGCGTTCTATATGGTATCGTTCAGTGGACAATAATAAGTGATTTTCGCTTGCCGCCGGGGAAGCTTTCAGCGTTGATTTCGTATCGTTAGGCCAATGAAGATACGAAGTTGGCGCTTATTTTTTTGCCTGAACAGGCATTGCCTTTCCCTTCTTTCGTGCTGCGGCGAACTCTGCTGTGAAAGGAGTAAAGTGACATGAAAAAATATGTCTATCTGTTTCATGAAGGTAATGCCTCCGTGCGGGAACTGCTGGGAGGCAAGGGGGCGAACCTTGCGGAGATGACCAACATCGGCCTTCCTGTACCGCAGGGATTTACCGTTACAACCGAAGCCTGCACTCAGTATTACGAGGACGGGCGCAAGATCAATGATGAGATCAAAGGCCAGATCATGGAGTACATCGGCAGGATGGAGGAAATCACCGGAAAGAAATTCGGCGACAAAGAGAATCCCCTGCTGGTTTCTGTGCGTTCCGGCGCCCGCGCCTCCATGCCCGGCATGATGGACACCATTCTCAATCTGGGCCTGAACGAGGAAGTCGTGAATGTTATCTCTGCAAAATCCGGCAATCCCCGCTGGGCATGGGACTGCTACCGCCGCTTTATCCAGATGTTTTCTGATGTTGTTATGGGCGTCGGGAAAAAATATTTTGAAAAGCTTATTGACATTCTGAAAGAACAAAAAGGCGTTACCTTTGATGTGGAACTGACTGCCGACGACCTGCATACGCTGGCGGATCAGTTTAAGGCGGAATATAAGGCACAGATCGGAAAGGATTTCCCGGACGACCCGAAGGAGCAGCTTTTTGAAGCTATCGAAGCGGTGTTCCGCTCCTGGGATAATCCACGCGCGAACATCTACCGCATGGACCATGATATCCCTTATTCCTGGGGAACTGCGGTCAACGTGCAGATGATGGCTTTCGGAAATATGGGCGACACCTCCGGCACCGGCGTTGCCTTCACCCGCAATCCTGCCACCGGCGAGAAAGGGCTGATGGGCGAATTTCTGATGAACGCCCAGGGCGAAGATGTGGTGGCTGGTGTGCGTACACCTATGCCGATTGAAAAAATGAAAGAAATCCTCCCCGAAGTGTACGAAGAATTTCTGGGGATCTGTACAACCCTCGAAAACCACTACCGGGATATGCAGGACATGGAGTTTACGATTGAGGACAAAAAGCTCTACATGCTCCAGACCCGCAACGGCAAACGCACGGCTGCCGCTGTCATCAAGATCGCCTGCGACCTGATCGACGAGGGCATGATCTCCGAAGAAGAAGCCCTCATGCAGATTGACGCAAAATCCCTCGATATGCTGCTGCATCCGGGATTTGATGCTGAGGCTCTGGGAAAGGCGGTTCCCATTGGCAAGGGCATTGCCGCTTCTCCGGGAGCCGCCGCAGGCAAGGTCGTATTCCATGCCGAGGACGCCGCTGAACTTGGAAAACAGGGCGAAAAAGTGGTGCTGGTGCGTCTGGAAACCTCACCGGAAGATATTGAGGGTATGAAGTATTCACAGGGGATCTTAACCGTGCGCGGCGGGCAGACCTCCCACGCGGCCATCGTTGCCCGTGGCATGGGAACCTGCTGTGTGTCCGGCTGCGAGGATATCAGAATGGATGAGGACAATAAGCAGTTTGAACTTGGCGGCAAAACCTTCCACGAGGGCGATGCGATTTCTCTGGACGGCTCCACAGGCAATATCTACGATACGCTGATCCCTACCGTTCCCGCAGATGTGAGCGGCGGCTATTTTGGCAGGATCATGGAGCTTGCAGACAAATATAAGTCCATGGCTGTGCGCACCAACGCCGACACCCCGAAGGACGCTGTGCAGGCCGCAGGATTCGGCGCGGAGGGCATCGGTCTCTGCCGGACAGAGCATATGTTCTTTGAGCCGGACCGCATCGGCGCGTTCCGTGAGATGATCTGCGCGGAGACCGCAGAGGAACGTAAAGCTGCACTGGATAAGATCGAGCCCATGCAGCAGACAGATTTTGAGGGGCTGTTTGAAGCGCTGGGCGGACATCCGGTCACGATCCGTTTCCTTGACCCGCCGCTCCATGAGTTTGTCCCCACGGCGGAAGCCGATATTGAAGAGCTGGCAAAAGCACAGGGCAAATCCGTGGAATATATTAAACAGGTGATCGCCGGGCTGCACGAGTTCAACCCCATGATGGGGCATCGCGGCTGCCGCCTGAGCGTTACTTATCCGGAGATCGCAGCTATGCAGACAAGAGCGATCATCAAAGCGGCCCTCTCCGTGAAGGCAAAACACCCGGACTGGAATCTCACGCCGGAGATCATGATCCCTCTGGTTGGAGAGATCAAAGAGTTCCGGTATGTAAAGGATATTGTCGTTGCCACTGCCGACGAGGAGATTAAAGCGGCGGACAGCGACCTGCATTACGAGGTGGGCACCATGATCGAGATTCCCCGTGCCGCCCTCACCGCGGACGAAATTGCGAAAGAAGCGGATTTCTTCTGCTTCGGAACCAACGATCTGACACAGATGACATTCGGCTTCAGCCGGGACGACGCCGGAAAGTTCCTGTCCGCATACTATGAAAATAAAATCTATGAATCCGACCCGTTCGCCCGTCTGGATACAAAGGGCGTGGGCAAGCTCATGGATATGGCGGTCAAACTGGGCAAAGCCGAGAATCCGGCTCTCCACTGCGGAATCTGCGGAGAACACGGCGGAGATCCGTCATCCATTGAGTTCTGCCAGAAGATCGGGCTGAACTACGTCTCCTGCTCGCCCTACCGTGTGCCGATCGCACGGCTGGCAGCGGCGCAGGCAAAGATCCGGGAATCAAGATGTTAAATATTACTGCCGAGTAATAAGCGTCAGGCTTTCTATCATTAGGCCAGGGAAGATAGAAAGCACTGGCGCTTTTTTATTTAAAGTTGAGGTGGGCTTGCCCACTTTGTTTTTTTGCGCAGGCAGAATGTGAAAGGAGTTATTAGTTTATGAAGATTCTTTTGAAGTTTCTGCGGGAGAACAAGCGGCTATTCTTTTTTACCTTGTTTTTCCTGCTGCTGCAGACGATCTGTATTCTTTTGATCCCGTTCTTTACGGAAGAGATCGTAGACCATGGAATTGCAGGCGGCAGCATTGACACTGTACTTTCCATCGCGCTGAAAATGATCGTTTCCTCGGTGATCGGTGTGATAGTTTCTATTACCTGTACTTACTTAACTGCAAAGCTGTCCTCCAAATTGGGAGCCAGTATCCGTGAAAAGCTCTATACCCATATTCAGGGGTTCACCCTGGAGGAGCAAAAGGCGTATGGTCCGGCAGCTTTAGCCACCAGGGGAAGCGGGGATGTTGCCAATGTCCAGCAGGTGCTGGTCATGCTGATCCAGATGATCCTCCCCGGCCCGTTTATCGGAGTTGTGGCAGTGATCATGACATGGAGTGTTTCCAGGGAACTGGCATTTATCGTGGCGTTTACGATCCTGCTGTTTTTCGGGACAGTCATATTTGTGTTCTGGAAATCACTGGATAATATGAAGGCGATCCAGGAGCGCATTGACCGGATGGTGGCAAAGCTGCGCGAGGTATTCGTGGGCGTGAAGATCATCCGCGCCTTTGACAACAGCGCCTATGAGGAAGAGCGCACCAACGATACCTTTGTGGCCCACGCTGAAAATATTATCGCCATCAACCGACGGTTTGCTTTTATCAGCCCCTCCGCGTTTTTATTTTTGGGATTTGTCATGGCGGCCATCCTCTGGTTTGGTTCCTTTGAAGTGACGACTGGCGCGGTAAAGATCGGCGCGGTGACGGCTGTGATCGAATATGTCACGCTGGCTCTGCTGCAGCTTCTCTCCGGCGCGCTGGTCACGGTCATGATCCCACGTGCCGTGGCTTCCCTGACCCGTGTGCAGAAGGTGCTGGATCAGCAGACAGCCTTAACCGACAGGGAGCAGGTCAAAGACAGCCAGTATAACCCATATATGCGGGAGATTTACCCTACGCCGGAATCCCAAAAGGCTTTGACGGTATTCCTGCTTTATGAAGGAAACGGCGAGTGGTTTGATCTGTCCAAAAAGCCGATTGAACGGTTCGCCTTTTCCTTTGGTCAGGAAGAGGCAGCGCCGGAAAGATATTTTATTACAGAAGCCTGTACCGGCTGCCGGGCCTGTGAAGCGGTCTGTCCGCAAAATTGTATCGATTTTACTTCTATTCCGGCAGTAATTCGGCAGGAGCATTGCCTGCACTGCGGGAACTGCATGGAAGTCTGCCCGCAGAGGGCAGTCATTCGGGAGGGAGCAAAATGACACAGAGGGAAAGAAGATTGTATTTAATTTCTGAGCTGCTGAAGGAGCAGCCGGGATATAAGGGAATGGAAATCCCGGAGGACGAGGATGGCCAGAAACGCCTGCTCCGTTCCCTGTTCAATATTCGGATGCCGCGCCCTGCCGGTCAGGAGTTTCTTGCGGTGCAGGACGCATATTTACAGGAAGAAACACAGCGTAAGGGAATTACGGATTTTGCTGATTTACAGCCGGTGCGGGAAGGAATTTATCTCTGGCAGGGGGATATTACAACCCTGCGCTGTGACGCGATCGTCAATGCGGCCAACAGCCAGATGCTGGGGTGCTTTGCCCCCTGCCACGGGTGTATTGACAATGCCATTCCTCACTCAATCACACAGGGGTTTACCTGGTCAAGCAAGATCGAATGCTGCTGCACTTAGAATTTCCGTGGGTTTCGATTGCCCCTGATGCCTCTCCAAGAGAACAACTCCAATATTATCGAGAGTACCGCGGCCTTCTGCGGCGGGAATTAGGAGATATAACCGGAATATCAGAGACAACGATTTTGAACTATGAGCTTGGCTATATGCCCATTGCCTATGATAAGGCAAAGAGACTGGCAAAGGCGTTAGAGATAGACGAAAAACTTCTCTTTGACGATTACTGCCGGTTTCTGGACTATCCATTTCAGCTTCGATGCAAGGAACTTCGTTTGGAATTAGGACTGACGCAGGTTGAAATTGCAGATAAAGCAGGAATAGCCCGTGGGACGTATGGCACATGGGAATGTGCTGCGGTCAGACCTGGCCGTGAGCCGTTTCAGAAATTTGCAGCTTTTATTACTTCCCAAGGAAAAGAGGTAGTGTAGTTTGGACCAGAAACAGATAGAAAGATTATCCCAGCAGCTTGCCAGCTCCGATGCGATTGTGATCGGAGCCGGGGCTGGCTTATCCACATCAGCAGGCTTCACATATACTGGGGAGCGGTTTGAGTATTACTTCCCGGACTTTATTGCCAAAAAAGAGGAAGTATGAGCTTTCCTTTTACCTCAATGACCGGGGGCGTGTCACTT
>ERZ1090864.366-NODE-367-length-25826-cov-6.959800_pt1 | contig 25826 bp, 27 predicted proteins | sample MGYA00478479_ERZ1090864 | MGnify/ENA primary metagenome ERZ1090864 (study PRJEB33644, sample SAMEA5815743) | chicken gut metagenome | biome: Chicken; feature: Gastrointestinal Tract; material: Caecum | place: Ireland | collected 2019-01-01 | study: A study of the...
GGCTGGCCGTAAGGGGGTGGATAGGCGCCGGACTTCGGCGGGCGCTGGCCAAACGTATACTGCGGCGCGCCTTGCCAGAAACCCTGGGGCGGTTCTGGCTGGCGGCTGGCCTGCTGGGCAGGATCCGCCGGGCCTGTGGGCTGTGCAGACGCCCCCTGGGCGGGTGCTGGGCCGGCCGGGTTTGCTGCGGCGGATGCGCCGGTTGTTGCCTGCGGGCCGGACGCGGCGTTTGCGGCATCGTCGAGCACCGTGCCGCACCGCACGCAGTATGTCGCTTTCTGGTCATTTTCAGCGCCGCAGCGCGGGCAGATTTTTGTTGCCATCTTAGATAAGCTCCTTTCATCCGTGCATGGCCTGCTTGGGGTCCATTTCAGTGTAGCACGCGCCGGACGGGCATGCAAGGAAAGCCGGCCATTTGTCAGAAAAAAGTCAGAATTGCTTCACAGATTCGTCAGATTTCGGTGGGTTACGCGTCCAAGATTTTCAGGAATTCCGGCCACGCGGCGATGCGGGTGCAGGGCACGCGCGGCGGGGTCAGGCGGTCAAAATCGTTATAAAGCCGTACCCAGAACGGCCGCAGCCCAACGCCTGCGGCGCCCTCCACATCGCAGACGGGGTGATCGCCGCAGAACCAGACGTCCTGCCCGGCCGGGAGGCCCAGCTTGTGCAGCGCCATTTCAAAGAGCATGCGGTGCGGCTTGCGGAAGGCGTACTCGCTGCTGGCCAGGATAAACTGGAAATTCGCCTGCGGCAGGCAGGAGAAGAGCCGCCGCTCCAGCGTGTCACCGGCAAAGCACATGTTGCTGACCACGCCGTAGGGGATTTTGAGGCTGTCCAGGCGCGAGAGGACCGCCTGGACGCCGGGCGCGGGGGAGCCGGGGGAACAGGCGTCCCAATAGAGCACCTCCGCGCGCTGGAGGGGGACATCGAGCACCAGGTCGAGCCGCTCGAGCGTATAGCGCAGCACCGCGCAAAAATTTTCCTCCATGGCCTGCTGGTAGAGCACATCGGGGTCGCGGCGGCTTTCCTCGCCCACAAAATAGCCCAGGCCGCCATGCACGCGGTCGAGCTGGTCGAGCAGGACTTTTGGCGTGACGTGGTGCGGATTGGCGGCCGCGTGCCGCAGCAGAAGTTCGGCGCCGCGGTCGCGGTTGATGGGTGGTTCGGTACACAGCGTCATGCCATAATCGAACAGAACGGCTTTAGGCAGCATCAGAGATCGCTCCTTCTATAGAAAGATATGTGTTGAAAAGCCGCGCCATGCACCCGCAAGAACGCGGCGGATTCCGGGTTTATGAAACCGGATAGGCGTACAGATAATCGTCCATCGCAAACCCGCCGCCAATGTCGGTGACGACCGCGCCGGTGCGGGCAAAGCCCAGATGCTCATACACCTGAATGGCCTGGAGGTTATGTTTGTTCACGGTCAGATGGATGCGCGACAGGCCCTCCGCGCGCGCCAGTTCCACCAGGGCTTCGATCGCCTTGCGTGCCAGGCCGCGGCCGCGCGCGTGGCGGATCAGATAGAGCTTGCTCAGGAACAGCCCGCCATCGGGGTCTGCCTGCACGCCGGTGTAGCCGGCCACCTCGCCGCCGTCGGTGATGAAAAAGTAGCGGTAGCCCTCTTTTTCGACCTGATGCGTCAAAGCGGGCAGGGATTGAAAATGCTCGACCATATAAGCCACCTGCGCCGCGCCGATAATCGGCGTGAAATATTCCTCCCAGATGGGCTTTGCGAGCTGGGCGAGCAGCGGCAGGTCGCTGTGCGCGACAGGCCGCAGGGCAAAGGAACGATCCGTCATGTAAAAGCACCTTTTCTTTCCGTCAAAAATTTGGTACAATAGGAAACAGATCGACGCGGCAAAACCCGCGCGATACAAAAAAAGGATACCATGATTTCGGGAGGAATGCAACGATGGCAGAACAGAAAGTACTGCACGTGGAAGTAACGGAGGATATGCTGGCCTGCAACGTGGGCAGCGGGCTTTTGCGCGTGCTGGCGACGCCGACGCTTTGCGCGCTTTTTGAGCAGGCCGCGAGCCAGCTGGCACAGACGCTGGTCGATGAGGGCCAGACGACGGTCGGCGCGAGCCTGCAGATCGATCACCTGGCGCCCACGCCGCTGGGCGGACATGTGACGGTGACGGCGGAGCTGGTGGAGCATGAGGGCCGCAAGTTCGCGTTTAACCTGCATGCGGAGGACGCCGCCGGCGAGATCGCAAAGGGCACGCACAGCCGCGTCGCCGTGGGCAGCGAACGCTTCCAGCAAAAGGCGGACGCCCGCCCCAAAGCCTGAGCGAGTTTGCGATCGATTGCCAGACAACCGTTCAATAAAACAAGCGCTTTCCAAATGGCCGGTTTGGCCCCTGGAAAGCGCTTTTTTCTCATTTTTGGGGGCCGGCGAACAGTTCCTTTCAAGATTATGGTAGCCTTCTATTGAGAGGGTTCGCAGCATGGCCTCCCTTGCATTATGAGTTTTTGTTTTAATTATTAATTTATAATATTTTTTATTCCAGTTATATCGCTACATTTTAATCTTATAAAACACAAATTTCATTTTAGGATCAACCAAACAAAATAAATTGAAATGAACAGAAGAATAAACATCGCGGCCGCAAAAATTCGGCAAAATGCGAAAAAATCTATGTGATATCATGTCAAAATAAGCAGAATGCAAAAAGAAAGGTTCAACAATGAACAATTCTGTTCAGAATATTGCAAAGCTGCGGGGAAACGATATAATAAAATCAAGTGACAAGGGTGTTACACCAAAGCTGCTTGGCTTGGGGGTAACACCCTTGTCTTCGTTTATGGACTAAAGGAGAGACCAGATGACGGTATCAAATCGCGGAGAGTTTGAGCAGTCGTTTCCCAGCCGTATCAAATACATCATGGATATCCTGCAGCGATTTGGCAGTATCCGGGTCAACGACGCTGCCGAAGATCTGGGTGTTTCGGCCGCAACGATCCGCCGGGATCTGCAGGCGCTGGAGGACAAGGGGCTGCTTCGCCGGGTGTATGGCGGCGCGTTGCTGACTGGCACCAGCACCACATTTGAATATCCCTATAACGACAAAATCGGTCTTCAGGCAGACGAGAAAATTCGAATTGCCCGGGCTGCTGCCGTGGAAGTAGCCGACGGGGAGTCGGTTTTTCTCGATTCCGGCACGACAGCGTTTCAGCTGGCACAGTGCCTGCGGAAAAAGCGGAACCTGACGATTGCCACGGTGGACCTTTCCATTGCATCGTTGGTGTATGATCCTACCACGCAGCTGATTCTGACGGGCGGAATCGTGCGCCAGGGCTACAATGTGCTGGTCGGCACCACCGCCGAAAATTTTATCCGGGACATGCGGGTCGATAAGGCTTTTTTGACGGCCGATGCCGTGGACCTGGATTTCGGGATCTCCAACACGAACTACCTGGAGGCCGGCGTCAAGTCCCAAGTGGTGCATGCGGGGCGGAAAGTCATTCTCATAGCGGATCACTCCAAATTCGGCATGATGGCCTTGACGAAACTCTGTGACCTGACGGATGTCCAGATGGTCATCACGGATCAGGGGCTGGCCCGAAACACGGTCGTGGAAATGCAGAACATGGGCATCGTTGTAAAATGCGTTTAAATTGCTGCGCTGCGGACAAGGAAAAAGATTGAGGAAAGAGATTGAGGTGTGTTCAATGGAATGGGCAAAACAGGTATTTGGAACGGAAAAACCGATCATCGCCATGTGTCATGTGCGTTCACTGCCGGGGGATCCCGGCTACGATGAAGAAAAGGGAATGGATTATGTCGTTGAGATGGCGGCGCGGGATTTGAAAGCACTGCAGGACGGCGGTGTGGACGCCGTCATGTTTTCCAACGAATTTTCTCTTCCGTATCAGACAAAGGTTGAGCCGGTCAACACGGCCGCCATGGCCCGCGTGATCGGTCAGCTGATGCCGGAGATCCGGGTGCCTTTTGGCGTCAACATTCTGTGGGATCCCTACGCCAGCCTGGATCTCGCCGCGGTGACGGGCGCTTGCTTTATCCGCGAGGTGATGAGCGGCGTTTATGCCGGCGATCTGGGCCTGTGGAACAACGACGCCGGCGCCATTGCCCGCCATCGCCGGGCGCTGGGCATTCAGGACAAGGTCAGGCTGCTGTATAACATCTATCCCGAATCGGCCACCTACCTCGGCAGCCGCGATGTGGTGGACATTGCCAAGACCAATGTCTTCAACAATAAACCCGACGCCATTCTGATCTCGGGTGCAACGGCCGGTTCCAGTACGGACGAAAACATCCTGCGCAGCGTCAAGGCCGCGCTGCCAGACACCTATGTGTTCTGCAATACCGGCTGCAAGTTGGAGACCATTGGGCAGATCCTTTCCACAGCGGACGGGGCGGTGGTCGGCACCTATTTTAAAAAAGACGGCAAATTTGACAATTTCACCGAATATGACCGTGTGGCGCGGTTCATGGAGAAGGTTCGATCGATTCGCTGAAGGAGGCGGTTGCAATGGTAGAGTTCTGGAAAAACATTATCAGCCAAGATCTGGATTCGGTGGACAAGGAGAAAACCGTGGTGCTTTTGCCTATTGCCGCGATCGAGCAGCACGGGCCCCATCTGCCGGTAGGCACCGACAGCATCATTCTGGAAGGCTTGCTTCAAGAATTTGTCAAAACGCAGCAGGGGACCTTCGGTGACAGCAATGTTGTGATTGCGCCGCAGCTGTATGTGGGCAAGAGCAATGAGCATCTGGGATTCTGCGGCACCATGACGCTGACGGCCAAAACACTGTACGATGTGATTGACGAGCTGACCGACTCCATCGTCAAAAGCGGTTTTAAGCGTATTATACTGACCAATTCCCACGGCGGCAACACCGATCTGCTGAATCTGGCTTCACGGGACCTGCGCATCAAGTATGGGGTCGAGGTTTATGTTTTTGACTGGTGGTTTACCGATTTCTGGCAGGATCTTCTGAAGGATGTCAAGGAATCTGACAGCCCTTACGGCGTCTTTCATGCCTGCGAGCTGGAAACTTCGCTGATGCTGAAATTGCAGCCCGAATCGGTGCATATGGACCGCGCGGCGGACGAGACGCCCGACGCAATGTTCGAAAAAAATCGGTACATCACCCTTTACGGCCCCGTCAACATGGGCTGGAAGACCCGCGACGTGACCAAAAGCGGCGTGATTGGTTCGCCCACTTTCGCCACGGCGGAGAAAGGTGAAAAAATGCTGCGGTACGCGGTGGAAAAGCTGGCCGCAATCGTGGCCGAAGTACTTCGTTTTCGATATTGATGAAAACATAGATTACCAAAAACATGAACAGAAGAATTGGAGGTTGCATCATGAAAAAGAAAGTCATCAACAAAGTCATCAGCATGGTCCTGACGGGCGCGATGTCGGTTTTTCTCCTGTCAGCCTGCGGCGTTGCCGGCGGTTCCGGTTCGACGACCGGCGGTGCTGCCAGCACTGGAAGCACGGAAAGCGCCGCGGCCAGCCAGAACACGGCCAGCGGCAACACCACCAAGATCGCCCTGCTGCTGTCCGGCAACCTAGGCGACATGTCCTTCCTGGATTCCGGAAACAACGGCGTGCAGGAGATCGCCAAGACCTACGGCGCGGAAGTGAAGGTCGTCGAGATGGGCACCGATGCTACCAAGTACGAGGCCAACGTGCTGGACGCTTCTGATGCTGGATACGATATCATCATTGGTTCCGGCTGGCAGCTGCAGGAGCCCTTCCAGGATGTGGCTCCCGATTATCCCGATACGGACTATATTATTTATGACGCGGCGGTCGACTACTCCGCGGGCGACTACAGCAATGTCTATTCCATCACCTACAAGGCCAACGAGGCTTCCTATCTGGCGGGCGTCATGGCGGCCAGCATGACCAAAACCGGCACGCTGGGCTTCCTGGGCGGCATGGATGGCGCAGGCATCAACGACTTCCTGATCGGTTACATTGAGGGTGCCCAGCACGTCAATCCCGACATCAAGATCATCAGCGGCTACGTTGGTTCCTATGCCGACAGCCCCAAGTGCAAGGAAATGGCACTGGCCCAATATAACCAGGGCGCTGACTTCGTCTTCACCGCAGCCGGCGCTTCCGGCATCGGCACGCTGGAGGCTGCAAAGGAGACCGGCAAGTGGGCCATCGGCGTTGATTCCGATCAGGCCATGTTGTACAAGGACAGCGATCCCGCTCAGGCAAACCTGATCCCCGCTTCCGTTTTGAAGAATATTGATAAGACTTTGGTCCGCGCTTATGGGCTGTATGTTGACGGCAAGCTGCCTTTGGGCAAGGAGGAATCGCTGGGCCTGGCAGATGAGGCTGTTGGCCTGAGCGATAACGAGTACTACCAAAAGCTGGTTCCCGACGATGTCAAGAAAGCCATTGATGACGCCAAGACGAAGATCGCTTCCGGCGAGATTACCGTTACCAGCGCATACGGCCTGTCCACCGACAAGGTTACCGAGATCATCAACAGCGTGGCCCCGTAACCGGGAAAAGTGCTTTTGGGAAATGTGCGGGCTGTTTTACAGCAGCCCGCGCTTTCCCGCATTTTGGACGACGGCAGCCGGTTGGCATCAACTGAATCGAAAGAACGGAGGCTAGAAACCGATGAGCGATGAACTGCTTACAATGACCGGCATCACAAAGATTTACCCCAATGGTGTGATGGCAAACGATCGGGTCGATTTCTCGGTGCGAAGAGGGGAAATCCACGCGCTGATGGGAGAAAATGGTGCGGGGAAATCCACCCTGATGAACATTCTGTTCGGGGAGCACCAGCCGGAGGAAGGCACGATCACGCTAAACGGAAAACCTGTGACCATCGGTTCCCCCATGCAGGCCATCGCACTGGGCATCGGCATGGTGCACCAGCATTTCATGTTGGTCAACAACTTGACTGTGGCACAGAATATCTATCTGGGCATGGAACCCAAAAAGAACGGCCTGGTCGATGAAAAAAAGATGGTGAAGGACGCCACCGAAATTGCTGCAAGATACAACTTTAAGATCGAGCCCGAGGAACGCGTGGCAGACATCCCCGTGGGCATGCGCCAGAAGGTCGAGATTCTGAAAGCGCTGGCCCGCGGCGCAAAGATCCTGATCCTGGACGAGCCCACTGCAGTGCTGACTCCGCAGGAAACCGACGAACTGTTCCATGAACTGGAGCTTTTTAAGGAAAGCGGGCACACCATCATCTTTATCTCCCACAAGCTCAAGGAAATCAAACAGATCTGCGACCGGATCACTATTATGAAGAACGGCCGCAGCGTCGGAACCTACGACATGAAAGATATGGATATCCGCAAGATCTCCCGCCTGATGGTTGGCCGTGACGTAGTGTCCAGCATCGAGAAGAAACCCGCGGACCCCAACCGGACGCTGCTGAAGGTGGAACACCTCTCCTGCAGCAACGACGAGGGCACTCCGGTGCTCAAGGACGTGAGCTTTTCGGTGCGCGGCGGCGAGATCGTGGGGGTGGCCGGTGTGGAAGGCAACGGCCAGACAGAACTGGTCGAATGCATCACAGGGTCCCGCAGGGAATATACCGGGAACATTGTGCTGCAGGGCAACAGCATCCGCAACAAGAGCATTTTCCGCATTCGGCGGGGAGGAATGTCGCACATTCCCGAAGACCGCATGACACAGGGACTGGCCGGCGACGCGACCATTGAGGAGAACCTGATTGCCGACAAGATGGGCCTGCCCAGTATCGGCTGGGGACCGGTGCTTTCCGGCAAAAAGATCCGGTCGGGTGCAGACAGGCTGATCGAACAATTCCGCATCAAATGTTCTTCCGGCAAACAGATGGTCAGCATGCTTTCCGGCGGGAATATGCAGAAAGTGGTCGTCGCCCGCGAAGTTTCCAGCAATCCGATGGTTATGGTGGCCAACCAGCCTACCCGAGGCGTGGATGTGGGTGCGTCGGAGTTCATCCACGAAAAGCTAGTGGAACTGCGCGACAGCGGGAAGGCGGTCTTTCTGGTGTCCGCCGACCTCAACGAAGCCATTGAGCTGAGCGATTCACTGATGGTTTTGTACGGCGGCGAGATCGTTGCGTGGTTCCCCGATGCATCCAAGGTGGACGAGCGGGAACTGGGCTACTACATGCTGGGCTTGAAAAAGCAAAGCGAAGAAGAAATCGGAGGTGCGACCCATGAAGAAAAAAAGTGATGCGCTGTTTCAGATTCTGACGCCGCTGCTGGCGGTCGCCGTGGCGCTGCTGATCGCTTTTGTCATCATTTTCATGGTCAGCGATGAACCCGTGAAAGCATTGCAGGCGTTCATTACGGGGCCTTTTACGACGGTGCGCCGCATGGGCAACGTGATCGAGGCCATGATCCCGCTGGTGTTTACCGGCCTTGCCGCCTGCGTAATGTTTCAGGCAAAGCAGTTCAGCCTGATCGCCGACGGATCGTTTCTGGTCGGGGCGCTGGCCTCAGCGGTGTTTGTGCTGAATGTGGCGATGCCCGCCGGTCTCCACAGCACCATCGCCATTCTGCTGGGCGGCGTGGTGGGAGCCATCTGCGCCATCATTCCGGGCTTTTTGAAAGCCAAGTGGAACGCCAACGAATTTGTCGTCTCCATGATGTTTAACTTTATCCTTGTGTATTTCACATTGTATGTCCTGCTGAATTTTATCCGCGATAAAGATTCGGGTTTCCTGGCTTCCTTCAAGTTGCCGAAAACCGCCAAACTGCCCGTGATTGTTCCCAGGACGCAAATCCACACCGGCCTAATCATCGCATTGGTTATGGTGGTTTTGGTCTGGCTGTTTCTGTATAAGACCAAGTGGGGATACAGCATCCGCATGGTCGGCTGCAACCCCAGCTTCTCCAGCTTTGCCGGCATCAACACGTTTATGGTGGTCTTCTCCTGCCAGATCATCGGCGGCTTTATCGCCGGTATCGGCGGCAGCGTGGAGTTGTTCGGCATGTATGACCGCTTCCAGTGGCAGGACACGCCGGGCTACGGTTTTGACGGCATGACGGTGGCGATTTTGGCGGCGAACAACCCGGCGCTGGTCCCAATCGGCGCTGTGTTCATCGCTTACATCCGCGTCGGCGCCGAGATCATGGCCCGCACCAGCAATGTCCCCAACGAGATGGTCAATATCATTCAGGGCATCATTATGCTTCTGGTTACGGCCAGCGCGTTCCTGGCCCGTTGGAAGCACCGTGCAGTGATCAAGTCAGTGCGCGCGGAGAACAAGCTCGAGACGACTGCAAAGGGGGCCAACTGACATGGATCAGATCCTCAGTATCGTATTCACCACCTCATTTGCGTTTGCCGTGCTGCGCATCAGCACGCCGCTGATCTTTGCGGGCATGGCCGCCGTTGTCTCAGAGCGCGCCGGTGTCGTCAATATCGCCATTGAGGGTATGATGCTGACCAGCGCGCTGACCGGCGTGGTGGTATCCGCCTTTAGCGGCAGCTGGCTGGCCGGCGTCGTGATTTCGGTGGTGCTCAGCGTTGTCATTTCACTGGTGCTTGCGTACTTTCACCTGAATCTGAAGGCCAACATCATCATGTGCGGCCTGGCCATCAATACGATCGCCAAGGGCGGCACCATCTTTGTGCTGTACATGCTGACTGGCAACAAGGGCGCGTCCACGGCGCTGGCCAGCGTCAATGTACCCGAAATCGACATTCCCCTCCTGAAGGATATCCCCGTTTTGGGAGAAATCCTTTCCGGTCAGAATCTATTGACCTATCTTTCGTTTTTGGGTATTATCGTTCTGCATGTATTCATTTTCCATACCCGCACCGGCATCCACATCAGCGCGGTCGGCCAGAACCCCGAGGCTGTCGCCTCCGTCGGCATCAATGTGCGGCGCACGCGCTATATTGCGCTGCTCATCAGCGGCGTGTTCGCAGGCCTGGGCGGATGTTTCATGTCCATGGGGTACATGAACGGCTTTACCGCCAATATGGTATCCGGCCGCGGATTTATCGGACTGGCGGCCAACTCGATGGGTCAGAACGCCCCGCTGGGCACGATGGTGGCGGCGCTGATCTTCGGTGTGGCGGATGCGGCAGCAAATAACTTCCAGTTGTTGCGTGTGCCGACCCAGTTCATTCAGATGATCCCGTATGCCACCACGCTGATCGGCATCACCGTCTACTCAATGAAGCGCTCCGGCGACAAACGCCGTCGCCGCATCAAAGCGGTAAAACCGAGCACAAAGACTTTGGAAAAGGCAGGCTGACTATGGAAAAACGTAAAATTGTGATTGACTGCGATCCCGGAAACGACGACGCAACCGCGCTCCTGATGGCCAACGCGGCCCCGAACCTGGAAATTCTGGGCGTCTCCACGGTGGCCGGCAACCTGAACGCCGACATCACTGCATACAACGCACTGGCCGTTGCGGACTACCTTGGCATGGACGTGCCCGTCACCCGGGGCGCCTACCCGCTTATGAAGAAGTACGAACCACTGGACGTGAGTGTTATGGGCGCAAGCGGCCTGGGCCGTGCCGTGCTGCCCAAGCCGAAAAAGCAGCTGGACCGGCGCACCTCGACGGAACTGCTGCGTGATCTGATTGAAGAGAATGCCAGCAACATCGACATTCTGGCACTGGGCCCCTTGACCAACCTTGCGCTGCTTTTGCTGCAATATCCTGGCTGCCGCAGCAAGATCCACAGCATTGTCCTGATGGGCGGCGCTGTGGAGGGCGGCAACAGCACCCCCCGAACGGAGTTCAATATTTACACGGACGCCGAGGCGGCAAAGATCGTCTTCCACGCTGGAATTCCCACCACCATGATCGGCATCGATGTATGCGGCAAAACGTTCGTGACGGCTGAGGATATGGCAGCGTTGACGGCGGGCGGCGGCAAGGCCGCAAAGTTTGTGGCGGACATGATGTTTTACCCCGGTGACGACCAGCATCCCTTCCCAAAAGAGGGCATTCTGATCTATGATGCACTGGCCGCGGCGACGATGATTGATCCCGAGATAGTCCATACTGAAAAATACTATGTGGATGTGGAGACAAAGGGCGAGATCACCTATGGAGAAACCGTTGTCGACCGCCACAATTTCCTGAAAAAGGAGCCCAACATTGACGTGGGCTTGGAAAGTGATCGGGAGGCCTTCCTGGCGCTGCTGGCAAAGAGTATCGCTTATTATGACGGAGGCAAGGCATGAATACCGCCCAACTGAAGCAGACCCTGAAAGAATATATGGCCATTCCGAGACTGTCCGGCTACGAAAGCAGGATGGCGCAGCGGTTCGCGTCCGATCTGGAAGCCCGCGGCGGCAAGGTGCAGAAAGACCGCTTCGGCAATGTGATTGCCGAGTTTGCAGGCACCGACCCCGAAGCGCCGAAGGTAATGGTATTTACCCATATGGACACGATCGGTTTTGTGGTTACGAACATTGACGAGCAGGGATTTTTGTATGTGGACCGGGTGGGCGGTGTGCCCGAAAAACCGCTGCCAGCGCTGGATTTGTTGGTGGGAACCGAGGACGGCGGCTATGTGAACGGGCTTTTCGGCATGAAGTCCTACCACGTGCTCAACGATGCGGCGAAGGATCAGGTGGACCATCTGAATACGCTCTTTATCGACATCGGCGCGTCCAGCCGCAGTGAGGTGGAAAATTTGGGCATCCATGTGGGCTGCCCGGTGGTGTATGCCCCACGCTTTCGGGAGCTGCTCAATGACCGCATCGCGGGCAGCTATACGGACGCCGCGTCCGGTCTTACGACGCTGCTGCATCTGGCGGAGTTGTTGCGGGAAAATCCAGCGCCCTGCACGGTCGAAATCGTCGGCACGGTCATGGAGGAATACAATGCCCGCGGCGCCATGCTGGCACAGCGGACCGCCCACGCAGAACTGGCCGTCTGCCTGCTGGGGCCCGGGGCGGGGGATACCCCCGACCTGAAAGGCAGCAATCTGGTTCGCTTGGGCGGCGGCATCGGGGTGAATCTGTTTAACTTCCACGGCAAAGGCACTCTCAACGGCAACATCGCCCACGCGGGGCTGTTTCGAACCATGCGGGAGGCTTCCGAAAAGACCGGCATCCCGATCCAGCGCCAGGCAGCCCGCGGCGCACTTTCAGACACCGCCTACCTGCAGCTGGAGGGGGAGGGCGTTCCCTGCCTGGATATGGGGACGCCCGACCGATACAGCCACAGCCCCATGGAAGTGCTGGACCTGAAAGATTTAAAGCGGTGTGCTCCGCTTGTGTATGCTTTTTTGCAGTCTATCACGGCAGGGTATGCGCTGGATCGATATTCCATATGAAAACTGAAATATAAAATCAAAAACAGAGCATGGCGGGCTGCGGGGTGTGGCTGCTCTGCTCTGTTTTCTTTATTGGAGAGGTCAATGCTATGAACGGGAAAGTGATTCTTGGAATTGATGTGGGAACCACCGGCCTGCGCGCGGGGTTCTACCAGGCCGATGGCACGGAGGTTGGTTTTGCGGTGCACAAGCTGGACACGGCGCGCCCCCATCCATCCCGGGCCGAGCAGAATCCGGAGGATTGGATGACAGCCATGCGGGACACCGTGCGGCAGGCAATGGAGCGATACAGCATCGCACCGGAGCAAGTGGCGGCGCTGAGCACGGCGTCCACCTGCTGCAGCGTGGTCGTCTGCAAAAAGGACGGCACGCCCCTGCGCCCCTGCATTCTCTGGATGGATGTCCGCGCGGGCGAGCAGGCACAGCGCATCGCCGAAATGACGGGGGAACACCTCTCTGCAGAGTGGATGCCCTGCAAAATGCTGTGGTTGAAGGAAAACGAGCCGCAGGTGTTTTCCGACGCCGATGTGATCTGCGAGTGTCAGGACTGGCTGACTTACCGGTTGACCGGTCTGTGGTCTGTGAATGTAAACACCGCCTGCAACTGGGGGTATAATGCTGACGAAAAAGGATTTCCGGCGTGGTTTTACAAAAAGCTGGGGCTTGAGGACGGGATGGCCAAATTTCCGGCTGAACACTGCTACCGGGTAGGCGATCCCATCGCGCCGCTCTGTCCGGAAGCGGCCGAGATGCTTGGGCTCACTGAAAAAACATTGGTGGCCCAAGGCGGCATTGATTCCTCTGTGGGCATCTTGGGAATGGGGGTATGTGAGAGCGGCCACGTTGCGTTGATGACGGGTTCCTCCAATCTGGCCATGCTGCTGACCAAAACACAGATGTTTGGGGAGAGCACCATCAACGCCGGGCCCGATCACCTGATTCCCGGCTATTACACCTCGTTTCGGGGGCAGCTTTCCTCCAATTCCATCATTGAGTGGTACCGGCGGGAGATCTGCGAGGCGGGGGATGACCCCGGATTCTTTGATCGAATGGAGACGCAGGCCGCGAAGCTTCCTGCCGGAAGTGAGGGACTTTTGGTGCTGGATTACTGGCAGGGCAACCGCCATCCATACTATGATGCTGACGTCCGCGGCATGATCTATGGGTTGTCGCTGCACCATACACGGGCCCATCTATACCGCGCCATTCTGGAGGGCATCTGCTATGGCACGGACAATCTGTTAGAGCAATTCCGCAAGGCGGGGTTTCCGGTGCGGGATGTCCACATTGCGGGCGGCACCACCAACTCGCGTCTATTTTTGCAGATACAGGCGGATGTCAGCAATGTGCGCATCCATTTGCCAAAGGACTGCCAGTCAGTGTGCATGGGCGCAGCAATTGCGGCGGCTGTGGCAGTGGAAATTTACCCCGATCTGCCCGCCGCCGTGCGGGGGATGGTGGACTTTACGGATGTGATCGAACCGAATTCGGAGCGCCATAAGATCTATCACAGGATTTTTGAACAGTACCGCTCGCTGTATCCACAACTGAAGGACTGGATGCACACCACCACCCGGGTTACCGGCGGGCTTTGAGCGAAATCAGCCCGCAACAGGCCGCCTTACCGGCTTACCGGCACAGAACCGCGCCACGATCCGTTCGGGGTCGCTGCTGTAGATGAATTTTTGCAGGCGGTCCAGGGGAGAACTGTGCATGCTCCCTGCCCGCAGAGGGCTGTCATCGATGACAAGTCCGTGAAAAAGATGACCGGGGACAAGACTGCCCGTGCGGGGAAAGAACGCCCCGCCGCCCGCTGTTGCCATCCAGAAGGCGGCAAGAAAGCTCAGCCGGTTTCCGGGTTTGGCAACAAGGTTCGAATACTGGATGGCCGCCACGATCTGCGCCATGGGGTTCAGGGTGTGTCCGCCGCCCACATCACTGCCGAGGCCCACCCGGACGCCCCGTTTGAGAAAATGAGCCGCATAGAAGGGGCGGTCGGGGGGAATGTCGCCCAGCGCCATGGGGCAGTGCGCGACGATCGTCGGCGTTTCGGCAAATAGGGCCAGCTCGTCTTCGGTGGCGGCGATGCTGTGCACCATCACAGCGGGGGTATCGCCCAGAAGGCCGAAACGGCGGTAGACTTCGGCATAGGTGATGGCTGGGAAGCGCCTGCGGGCCAGTTCCACGTCCCCGGCGCCCTCGGCGTGGTGCGTTTCTATTGGGACCCGAAAGCGGCGCGCCAGCCCGCCCAGTCCCCGCATCAGCTCGTCGGAGCAGCAGGGAACGAATTCGGGGCAGATGCAGTACCGTACCAATGGGGCGAGAGACTCGCTATCACGGATCAGCTGTTCGGTCTGGCGAAGAGAATCCGCGGTGGTTTCCGCCGGGGGTCCATAAGCGCCCAGATCGGAATTCATTTTGCCGGCCGTGATCTGCATGCCGGACTCAGCCGCCAGACAAAGCAGATCATAGATCGGTTCGGCGGCGGTGCTGCCCATGATGACGGCGCTCATGACGCCCATCCGCCACAGCGTGTCAAGAAGCCGGCGGTTGACATCGCGGTAGATCGCAGGCCGGGCATAAGCCCTTTCGGCCGGATACGTATAGCGGGCCAGCCATTCTTCAAACGTACAGTCGTACCCGAGCCCCGCATTGGGAAACTGGGCCGCATGCAAATGCAGATCGCAAAACGCAGGAATGACAAGCTTCCCGCGAAAATCATAAAAAAAGTCCTGCTCCGAACCGGCAGGACGGTCCGGGGTCAAGCTGACGATGGTGCCGTCGCCGGCAAAGCGAAGAAATCCATCGCTGACGGCGGTGAAGCGTTCAGGTGTGTCACAGGTGAAAAAATCTCCGCGCAGGAGATTCATGGCGATACCTCCGATCTGATAAGAATAAACTTGCCGTCCCAATGGAGTGGATCACAGGAATACGACAGAAAACAGACCGTCTGTTTCTGTGGGGCAGCTGGCTTTGAAAACACGGCTGGGGACACTTGGTTGGGCTTTTATTGCGGAAAAAGAAAAACGTACGTATAATGAAGCGTGAATGCTTCGGGATTGATGTGGAAAGGCAGGGGCAAAACCAATGAAAGTGCTAAATCTGGGAAGTCTTAATATCGATTATGTGTATCCGGTCGAACATTTTGTGACAGCGGGCGAGACCATTCTGACCGGAGAACTACAGGTCAACAGCGGCGGCAAGGGCCTGAACCAGTCCGCCGCATTGGCGCGCGCGGGTCTGGAGGTCTGGCATGCCGGTCTGCTGGGTGCGGAAAGCGCTTCCCTGGCCGAAACGCTGAACCGGTTCGGCGTGAACACACGGCTGATGCGGACCGTGCAGGAACGCAGCGGCCATGCGATCATCCAAGTGGAGCCAAAAGGCCAGAACTGCATTCTGGTCTATCCCGGCACAAACGGGAAATTGACGGATGCATATGTTGACGAGGTGCTGGCCCATATGGAACCGGATGACGTATTACTGATGCAGAACGAGACGAACCTTGTGGCCGAAACTATCCGAAAAGCCCATGACCGGGGCATTCGAGTGGCCTGGAACGCATCACCCGTCAACGATACCATGAACAGCGACCTTCTTGACCGGATCAAATGGCTGTTTGTCAACGAAGTGGAAGGCCAGGCTTTGACCGGGGAATCAGATCCCGCCCACATGGTAAAGACACTGACCGAACGGTGTCCCGGCATGGAGCTGGTGCTGACGCTTGGGGCGCAGGGCAGTATCTATGCCCACGGCGGGGCCGTGGTCTGCTGCCCATCTTGCAAGGTAACGGTTCGGGACACCACCGCAGCGGGGGATACGTTTACGGGATTTTTCCTGCGCGGCGTGCTGGAGCCGGTGGCGGGATACACGCCGCTGACCCTGGCAACGGCTGCCGCCGGGATCGCAGTCACTAGGCCCGGCGCGTCCAGCTCGATCCCCTCGCTGCAGGAAGCGCTTGATTTTGCACCCGGCAGAAAGCTGCAGGAAACTGCCTGGCAAGCATAAACAAAATCCCCATATTCATCTGAAAAAACGGGCGGGCGTTGCAGAAAACGCCAGTCCGCTTTTTTAATTTTCGGCTCCGAGAGAGAATAGAACCAGGCCTGACTAAACTTTCGTCAGGCCTGCGAATATCGATCGAGAAATCTTTCATACAAATCGGCGGTCTGCGGAATCTGCGGCAGGTCGGCGGTTTCGTTGGCTGTGTGGCATTGCTGCGGATCACCCGGCCCACAGATGGCAAAGGGGACGTGCAGCATAGGAACGGCAATAGACGCGTCTGTGAAAAAACGGACCCCAGCCGGCGCCGGATCCATATCCAGCGTTTCCATTGCCCGCATCAGGCACTGCACGCCGGGATGGGAGAGGCTGGCTTCTAGTTCCGGGCGGCGGGTCAGGCATTCGGCTTTTAAAGAAAGCCCCGGAACTTCGGCCGTCAGCCGCTGTATGGCGCGAAAGACGAAATTCTCAGTTTCGATTAGTGTGCCACCGTGGATCGGGACCGTTCGCAGATCCATCTCGAATTCGGCAAAGTCGGGGACAATGTTGATTTTGACGCCGCCTTTCGCGCGGGTCACAGCGGCGCAGGCTTTCCCCAGCAGCGGATGGGGCGGCAGAGAATCGAAGCGCGCCAGGATGCGGCGGGTCAGGGCCATGCCACATTCCAGCGCATTGATGCCGTTGTGGCACATGGAGGCGTGGCAGCTTCGCCCGTGCACAGAAAAACGGTACCACAGCGTACCCATCTCGCACAGGCCCGCGCGGTTGGCGGTGGGCTCGCAGACCAGCAGGAAAGAGGAATCGTCCAGAAGGCCGCTTTCACATGCGGCGCGGATGCCGGCGCCGTCGCTTTCTTCATCGGCGGTAAACAGAAAGCGCAGCGTGCAGGGGGGCGGCGATCCCGATGTGTGATAGCCGAGATACAGCATGATCATGGCACATAGGCCGCCTTTCATATCGACGGCGCCGCGGCCGCTCATTTTAGAATCATGGCGCACGCCGGCCAGAGGCGGGTCACTCCACCGTGCGGGATCGCCGGCGGGAACGGTATCCATATGACCTGCCAAAACAACGGTTTTATCCCGGCGCCGGCCCGGCAGCGTTACCAGGAGGCTGCAGCGTCCGGGTCCGCAGGGGATCAGGGCATAATTTTCTTTGGGAGGATCCATCAACCGGAGAAGAAGTTCTGCCATGGCCTGCTCATTGCCTGGTGGATTCTGTGTATCTACCGATACCAGCCGGCGCAGCAGACCGGCGCATCGGTCCAGCCGGGAAGAGGGGGTATCCATCATTCTGCTGTCTCCTTTGTCATTATGGGCCGGGCATACTCAGCGTTGGTCGTCGGCCACCTGAAGCTCGATGGGGGTGACTTTCATGCCATTGACGGGGACCAGATCCTGGGAACAGGTGGTACAGGCGCAGACACAATCCTCCAGTGCCCGCAGGCAGACATAATCCCCCGGACGGGAGAGGGGCTCTTGAATCTCGTAATCCCCGTATTCGTTCATGACGTTATTCATAAACCAGTTGATGGGGTCGGGCAGGTGCTCGCGGTCAATGGGGTATTCCCGCAGGGCCTGCAGCAGGTTATCGTGGCAGTTGGGATGGTTTTCGACGCCGAAATCCACCCGATAACGATATTCGTCACAGGCCGGGAAAAAGAAGTCATGTTTGCCAACGGTGTCGGCTTCCAGACGCATCAGCCCCCGGCGGCGGTTGCTGTACAGCAGGTCGCCAACCTTCAGACGGATGCTGGACAGCGAGGAGCGCATGTGCACCGGGGAGACATGCTCGGAATAATCGTGCTGGTTATAGCAGACGAAATCGCCTACCTGTTTGCCCTCGACATCAATGATATAAAGCAGCTCGCCCTTTTTGACCTCAACGCTGCGCGCGGAGTAGGGCGGGATGGTGACACGGTTGAGAAGAAGCATGTTCGGACGCCTCCATTCAGGGCAGGATTGCTACGGCGCGGATGGGTGCACCGCTGCCGCCGCGGATTTTCAGCGGCAGACCGACGTACATGAATTCCTTGCCGGCAACCTTGCGAAGATTGCAAAGATTTTCGGTGTTGAGCATCCGATATTTCTGACAGATCAGATGCCCTTGATATTGGGGATCGTCGGGCTTGTCGATGGAGGGGGTATCCACGCCGATATTAATCACGCCCTGACGGCCCAGCCATTCGGTTGCAGCGGCGTCCAATCCGGTGTAATCGGTCTGCCAGCGATCGGTGCCGTAATCCCGGTCATAATGGCCGGTATACAGCAAAACGATATCCCCGCGGCGGATGGTCAGGCCGCTGTCCTGTTGCGCCTGCCGCAAAATGTCGGCGGTGATAAAGCGGTCGTCGGGGACTTTGCTGACATCCAGGCAGATGCCGCGGCCGACAAAATGGTCCAGCGAGGCTTTCTCGATGGTCTGCCCGTGCGGGTTGGACTCATAGAGCGCGTCGGTGTGGGTGGGGCCGTGTTCATTGATCAGCAGGTTGTTGGTGGAAAACATAAAGCCGAATTTCTTCAGGCTTTCTTCGTGGGTGATGTTTTTAAAAAGAAAGGTCTTCTGATGCATGGGGAACACGGACATCCCCTCAAAGATCTCCTGTGTCAGATCGATGATCTGCATGGCATTACCACCTCCCTTGTAGAATGGGATCCAGAATCTGACCACGCTCGGTATCGATCAGACCCAGGTCGGTCAGTTTCCATTTGGGGCTTGTGACGAGACTGGCAAATGACAGGTGCATAAAGGGATCGTGCAGCGTTACGCCCAGCTGCTGCGACGCGGCGTCACACAGCGCCGTTAGGCGCTCGCTCATTTCGGTGGCAGTCATGACGTCGCTCATCAGGCCCGCCACGGGCAGCGGCAGATCCCCGATGCATCGGCCGTTTAACACCAGGGCAATGCCGCCCTGCATGGCGGTCACGCGGTTGGCGGCTACGGCCATATCGTGATAATCGGCGCCCGCCACCATCAGATTGTGGGTGTCGTGACCCACGCTCAGGGCAATGGCGCCCTGCTTTAGCCCCAGGCCGCGGACAAAGGTCTTGCCGATGCCTCCGCGGCGGCCGTGCCGCTCAACGCAGTCAAAGGCCAACAGATCCCGGCTGGTGTCCGGCTGCACAATGCCGTCTTTCACCGGAAGGACGTCCTCCACACAGTCGGTCAGGTTCTGGTCCGGGATGATGCCGATGCCGCGCACCCGAACCGTCCGGCCGGAGGCGTTCAGGGCCAGGTCCTCGGCATGAACGGGGGCGTTTTTGACGGAATGCCGGATATCATCCGGGTAGGGGCGGGGAGCCGGCGGCTGGAACATGACGCCATTTTCCGCCACAAGCTTTCCGCGCAGCACGACGGCCTGCACATCCATTTCGGTCAGATCTCCCACAAGGCAGAGATCGGCGCATTTGCCGGGGGCGATCACGCCGAGCTCCCGATGCCCGTAATGCAGGGCGGGGTTGACGGTTGCCATCTGGATGGCTTCAACAGGATCGATGCCGCAGGCGATGGTGCGGCGGACCGCTTCGGCCATGTGGCCGTGGTTGAGCAGATCGGCGGCTGTCATGTCGTCGGTGCATAGCACAAGTTTGCGAGAGTCAACGCCGTCTTCCGTAACGACACGGATACACGCCGCCATATTTTTCTGTGTGGAACCCTCCCGCATGAATACAGTCACGCCGTTGCGCAGCTTTTCTAGGCATTCCTCTTTGGTGGTTGTTTCGTGGCAGGAAGTCTCGCCGCCGCAGATCAGAATATGCGCGGCGAGTTCGGCACCCGAAAGACCGGGGGCATTGCCCTCGGTGGTTTTGCCCAGACTGCCGGACAGAAACGCCGCGGACAACATATCGTCAATCAGAACACGGTCACGGTGATACGCCTGCCGGGGATTGCTTACGCCCTGCATCTCCCCGAGCCCCTGCACATTGGATTCTTGCAAAAGTGCGGCGATGCTGTCGCAGCGAAGATCGGCCCCGGCGGTTTCCAGGCCCGGAACATCGGGGGTCAGCGCAGGTACTGTAAAAAAAATACGGTTCGGCAGTTCCTTTGCCTCTTCCAACATGGCGCGGATACCCGTCGTTCCCAGCACATTGGCAATCTCGTGCGGGTCGGCAAACAGGGCGGTGGTTCCACTGGCGATGGAGGGCCCCGAAAACGCCGAACAAGTCAGCATGGAACTTTCAAAATGCATGTGCGCATCGATAAGGCCGGGAATCACATAGCGCCCGGTGGCGTCCAGGACCTGCGTTTCAGGACCGGTCAGCGCATCGCAGTTGCCGACGCAGAGGATGGTGTCACCGTTTATGGCGATATCGGCCGGATAGATCTCGCGGGTGATCACATTGACGACCTGCCCGCCGTGCACCACCAGATCGGCTTTGCCATTGCCCAGCAATATGTCCACAGCACGGCTAAATTGCAAGGTTTGTTTCAGCGACAGATGATCCATGTGTCGCCCTCCTTCCGATAGCGGTCAATGCGGTCTACGATCGCCACGATGGAAGCGTCGACCGGAGCGTCGGCGCAGCGCATGGCACGGGAAGCCACCGAGCCCCGCACATACAGGACGGTTTCGCCAACACCGGAGCCGACGGTATCCACCGCGACCAGTTCGGAATCCTCGTCCTGGCCGGGGGCGCAGGGACGCAGAATCAGCAGTTTGCTGCCGGTCAGATTTTCATCCTTGCGGGTGGCGACCACTTGTCCGACCACAATGCCCAGTTTCATAGTCTCGTCCTCCCCTTGTTATCTGGATGCCGTGTGCCTTTGCATAGTCTCGGGCAAGCGGCGTTAATAGATCGTTCGGGCCAAGCTCAAGCGGACCCGTATGATGGCGCAGTGTCTCTTCACTGATTACCCGCTTCTGTGAAGGGACGATGCTGTTTGACGCGGCGGCTTGATCGCGCCGGATGCCGTATTGCGCCAACAGCGCATCCTCCAGCTTGAGACGTTGCACCACGGGGGACGGCAGACGGGAACGATCCGGCCAAGGATCTGCACAGAATACGGGAATACCGCGCTGCATGGCCGTGCACAGTAGGCGGACGGCCGCGTCCCGAAAGTCGCCTGTTTCCATTGCATGAATCAACGTTCCGGGCAATACGGGCAGAAATACAGAGCCGATGCCGTGAAGCAGATCTGCGGCAGTGCCCGCATTCGGCGCCAAACCATCTTCCCGACAGCGCAGGCGTGTCAGGCGGACAGGAAGTTTGCACATCCGTTCTTTGACAGCGTGGAGTGCCGAGTCGTCCGTTCGACCGGAGTCCGACAGCCAGAGCACCAGCACACGCGCCGGTTTTGTCCCACTCATGGTGGCACGGTCGATTATTCGTCAGCCTTTGCTTCGGCGGTGGGGGTCAGGATCACACGCTCCACCTCGCTGTGCGGACGTGGAATCACATGGACCGAGACAACCTCGCCCACCTTGGCAGCGGCGGCCGCACCGGCGTCGGTGGCCGCCTTGACGGCGCCCACGTCGCCCCGGATCATGACGGTGACCAGACCGAAGCCGATCTTTTCATAGCCAGTGATGACCACGTTGGCCGCTTTTACCATTGCGTCGGCGGCTTCGATGGCGCCGACAAGACCTTTTGTTTCTACAAGGCCCAATGCTGCATTCATATTTTTTTCTCCTTTCAGATTGCGTTATGATACATGCCGCTGCGCACCTTGGCGTCCAGGTTGGGGATCACATTGCTGGCAACAACGCGCCCTACCCTTTCCGCGGCCTCGCAGCCGGCTTCCACGGCAGACTGCACAGCAGCGACTTCGCCGCCCAAAAATACAGTAACGCCGAGAGAACCGCCGCTGCCGATGGTGGCCTCGATCCGAAGAATGGTCACGTCAGCCGCTTTCAAAGCCGCATCCGCGGCCTGGATGGTGGTGCCGTAGCCAAAGGTTTCGATAAAGCCCATAGCGGAATACTTCATGTTGCCTCATCCCTCCATTGTGCCGTTTTGCATCCGAAGAAACCGCAGCCCTTCTTCGAAGCCGTTTTCTCCCAATGTGGCGGGTTCAAAATCTCGGCAGACAAATTCAGCGTCCCCGGCTGCGACGGATGCATCCTGTGGGACCGGGCCGCGCAGCGGCGGCGCGGGCGGCGGCACGCAGCCGGGGTTGCGAACGGGCGCGGCTGTCTCCCGGACAGGGGCGGAAAACTGCACCGGCTGCGGGGCGCCTGCGGTGCGTGAAGGGGGCGGGATCATCCGCTGTCTGCGCTGCCGTTGATAGTTGGGACGGGTCAATCCGCTGTCGGATGCCGAGGATTGCGGGGCGGTTGTGCCCTGGCCCAGTACTTCGGCAACGATCCTGCGCACCAGATCATCCATTCAGAATCACCTCCGGATGGCTCGTGAGATAAGCGACCAGCTCGGGGTGGGGATTCGGGATCACAAACGAACAGATGATATCCCCGCCCACCTGTTCCGCAGCGGCCGTGCCGGCTTCCACGGCCGAGGTGACGGCGGCGACTTCGCCGTCGACCAGCAGTGTCACATGGCCGCCGCCCGGATGTGCCGCCTGCCGGACGCGGATCATGGCGTCTTTGCACATGGCGTCCAGCGCATCGGCGGCCGCAGTAAAGCCCCTGGTTTCAACGATTCCCAATGCCATTTTGAATCACCCTTTCTTTGCGTCCAGATACGCGGCCAGATCGATCTTTTCTTCCCCGATCACCCGGGTCCGCTCAAATTTTTCGTTGCCGAGCGGTTTGGTGGCGTCGATCCCCACTTTGTCGGTCACACCGCGAAGATTGTGGGATGCCTCCAGCGGAGACCCCATGCATTGCGGGACTACAAACACATCATGAGCGGCCTGGACCCGGGTGCTCAGTGCCCATTCCCGTTCGTCGGGATCGAAAATGTTGACATCCTCATCCACGGCGACGGCGTATTTCAGGTCCTTGTCCGAAGCAAAAGCGGCAAGCGCTGCCTGACGGCCGTCCCCTTCCGATTCCTTGTGCAGCTGGATAAACGCAATGTACCGGCCCGCGCCGCCCGGCGTCAGATAAACCTCTCGAACACCGGGCACCGTCATGCGCACCGTGTCGAATAGATTGACTTCCCGGCTAATGGCCATCGGGATTTTCTCCTCCTGGCCGGAGGGGAAAAACGTCTGCCAAACGGGGGACTCCTGCATCGTCATGCAGGAAAATTCGCAGACCGGAAGCTCGGCAATCTTGCCGTAGTAGTACGCCATCTCGCCAAAGGGACCTTCCGTCTGTTTGATCCACGGAAAACATTTGCCTTCCAGCACGACCTGCGCGTCCGCGGGAACTTCCAATTTCACGGTTTTGCAGGGGACAACGTCCAGGGGCTTGCCCAGAAGCGCCCCCGTTACAGCAAGTTTGTCGGCATTGTACAGGTGGGTGCTGATCTGGGAGCCGAGTACCACGCCGGGAACCAGGCCAAAGACCAGCGCAATTTCCATTGGTGTATGGGTCTGCTCGTGCCGAGCAAGCTGCTGCTGCATTTCCCTGGAGGTGATCAGCAGCGTGGTTTTGTTGGCGCCCATATACCACATGCGGCGTATAGAGGTATAGGTTTTGGAACCATCATCGGATTTGGCCGTCAGCATACCGGAAATGAGGAAACGCCCGTTATCTTTTTCATAATGGCGCAGTACGGGGAAATACGAATCCAGCGAAAAGGGTGCCGTGATGCACCGCTGCTGACAGGGGGCCTGCGTAACGACGTGGGGTGCCAAAGGATGGGTGATGGCATGGGCGAGGTGCTGTCGCAGCATGCCGGCCCGGATGCCCATGGAGGAGGCGAGGAGATCTCTTGTGCCGCCCAACCCTGTCACAACCGGGGCCGCGTAGTCATCCACATGGTGAAAGATCATGGGGCGCTTGCCGCCGGTCTTCTTCATGACGGCCATCAGTTCGTTTTCACTCGATACCTTGCGGCTGACATGGCTTAGAAGATGTGCGTCGTCGTATAGCTTCGTCAGTTTTTTGAGATCAGTGATTGCTCCGTTTGTCATTGCCAGCGTTTCGCCTCCTTTGCGGGGATGCCGAGCTGGTCCAGAATCCGATACGCGATGCCGCCCACCAGATCGGAGATCCGCTCAGGCTTTTTGTAAAATCCGGGGCAGGCCGGCATGATGATGGCGCCGGCCTGGGCCAGCCGAAGCATGTTGTTGATCTGGATTGTGTTCAGGGGCGTTTCGCGGAACAGCGTAATCAGCGGACGCTTTTCCTTCAGGGCAACGGAGGCACAGCGGGTCAGGAGCGTGCCGCTCTGGCCGCCGGCGATCTGTCCCAGCGTGTTCATGGAACAGGGGGCGACGACCATGGCGTCGTACAGGCAGGAACCGCTGGCGATGGGCGCAAAGAGATCGTCGTCCGCATAAAGCGTCGCTTTGGCGGCAATCTCGTCCCGCGTGATGCCACACTCGTAGGCAAGCACCCGCTCGCCCATGGAAGTCAGAATGACCGAGACATCAACTTTCTTTTGTTGCAGCAGGCACAGCAGCGTATATCCATAGATTGATCCGCTTGCGCCAGTTATGCCTAGTATCACTTTCATGTCAGATCGCGGCCTCGATTTCTTTTTCAGTGACGACACGCCCCAGAATGTAGCGGATGTGTTCCAGGGCGGCCTCGTTCTGGGCCGGTGTGGTACCGGCCACACAGTCCTTGGGAACCAGCACATGATACCCATGCTGCTGGGCGTCAGTGGCGGTGGCGCGCACACAGACATCAGTAGCAGCGCCAGTGATAATCAGGGTGTCGATCTTCAGCCCGTCCAGAAGGAGTTTGAGATCGGTCTGGAAAAAAGCGCTGTACCGGCGTTTGCAGATCACATAATCCTGTGGCGCCGGCGTAAGCTGGGAAATGATCCAGCAGCCGCTGGAGCCTTCCAGGCAATGAATCGGTTCATCGCCGTCCAGCTCCCGCCCGAAGTCCACATGGGAACTGCGATGGGCTTCCTGTGTATAGATGACTGGCAGATTGTTGGCGTGGCAAAATAAACGCAGTGAATTGATGGTTTCGATCATTTTTTCCGGACATTTGCAGGGAATTACGGCATCGGGACCGACAAAATCGTTCTGCATATCAATAATCAGCAATGCGGCATGGGATAAATCCATAAAGCGTACAACCTCCTTCGAACATAGTAAAAACAAAGACGCCACTTCCCTGCGGAAAGAGACGCCTTCGTCCTGCTGCATATAATGTATCCCAACGTGGTGTAACCCGGGTTGGAATTGCTTTTCAGTATACGGACGTGAATTTGGTTTGTCAAGGAAATATCTGGAAAAATTGCGTTGAAAAATGTTCATTTTTGTGTAATATTGCAATATAAATGTTTAATTCATGTTCATTATGCCTGCTTTGTTCGTTTCAGTGCCTGTGCGTTATAGACGCAGAAGTGGACAGAAAAAAATTAAAAATGTAGCCGGCAAATTTTTAGGAATCGACAAAAAGGCGGACGCCCGCCCCAAAGCCTGAGGGAGTTTGCGATCGATTGTCAGGCAGCCGTTTTATAAAACAAGCGCTTTCCAAATGGCCGGTTTGGCCTTTGGAAAGCGCTTGGCTTTTTATGGAATATTTTCTTATTGGAACAA
>ERZ1090864.368-NODE-369-length-25711-cov-10.155636_pt1 | contig 25711 bp, 23 predicted proteins | sample MGYA00478479_ERZ1090864 | MGnify/ENA primary metagenome ERZ1090864 (study PRJEB33644, sample SAMEA5815743) | chicken gut metagenome | biome: Chicken; feature: Gastrointestinal Tract; material: Caecum | place: Ireland | collected 2019-01-01 | study: A study of the...
AGGTGTCCAACCGGGTCATCTTCATCGACGAGGGCGTCATCCAGGAGGACGAGCCGCCCCAGGAGCTGTTCGAGAACCCCAAGAACCCCCGTCTGAAAGCATTCCTCTCCAAAATGCTGTAAAAAGGTCAAAGCCCCGGCGTTCCTGTGCGTGTTGCACAAGAGTGCCGGGGCTTTTTGGTTCATTTGCTGCGCAGGTATTTGATGCAGGCCAGGATAACGGCCAGGTAGCAGCCGCAGCGCAGCAGGTTCATGACGACGTTCAGGACCACGCTGGCCCCGACCATGATGGTGGGTGACATCGCGTTTCACCTCCTCCCTGCCCTCTCCGTCCCGCCGCCTCTCCTGCGCGCGGGAATGGGACGGCAGACTCCTTCGTCCAGCCGGCGGGTTGGCCCGGCACGTTTTATTTAGTATAGCATACTTCTAAAGCATAAAGCAACCGGTCCGCAAAAATGCCCGGCCGCCTGTTTGGACAGGCGCCGGGCCTTCTTTTGGGCTGGACGTTCACAGACTCTCGCCGGAGCCTGCATCGCCCTCGCCGGTCTGCTGGGTGTAGAGGATCATCAGATGGCTGGCGCTGGCCTCCAGGGTCTCCTTGGCCTGGCGCAGGGCAGCTTCCTCGTTGTCGTTCATCTTTTCGGGGTGGTCCTTGCGGATGCAGCGGCGGAGGTTGGAAAGGTCGGTCTTGACGCGGTTCTTTTCCTCCTTGTCGATCTCCTTTTTGCACTTGGAGAGGGCCTCGTCCACCTTGTAGGCCAGGATCTCGGCCTGGTTGTGGAGTTCCAGACGGCCCTTGCGGCGGCTGTCCTCGGCCTCGTAGGCGGCCGCGTCGGCCATGGCCCGCTGGATCTCGCTCTCGGAGAGGTTGGTGGAACCGGTGATGGTGATGTTCTGCTCCCGGCCGGTGCCCAGGTCTTTGGCCGAGACCTTCACCACGCCGTTGACGTCGATGTCAAAGGTGACCTCGATCTGGGGCTTGGAGGAAAAGCCCGCCCGGATGCCTCCCAGCTTGAACTTGCCCAGGGACTTGTTGTCCTTGGCAAAGCGGCGCTCCCCCTGCAGGACGTTGATCTCCACCGAGGTCTGCATGGGCCGCGCCGTGGTAAAGATCTGGCTCTTGCGGGTGGGGATCATGCTGTTGAGGGCGATGAGGGGGGTGGCGACGCCGCCCAGCGTCTCGATGGACAGGGTCAGGGGGGTGACATCCATCAGCACCAGGCCCTGGGCTGCCGCGCCGGTGGCGCCGGCCAGCTTGCCGCCTCCCTGCAAAAGGCCGCCCTGGATGGCCGCGCCCATGGCCACACACTCGTCGGGGTTGAGGGTATGGCTGGGCTCCTGGCCCAGCAGCTCCTTGACCTGGCGGGCCACCGCGGGCATCCGCGTGCTGCCGCCCACCAGCAGCACCCGTCCCAGGTCGGCGGCCGAAAGGCCCGCATCCCGCAGGGCGTTGTTCACCGGCTCCACCGTCCGGGCCAGCAGGTCAGCGGTCATCATCTCGAACTGGGGCCGGGTCAGGGTGGCGTCGATGTGGTGGGGGCCGTCCCGGCCCACCGCGATAAAGGGCAGGTTGATCTGGGCCGAAGGGGCGCTGGACAGCTCTTTCTTGGCCTTTTCGGCCTCCTCTTTCAGGCGGCCCATGGCGGCTGGGTCCTTTGTCAGGTCGATGCGGTCGCTCTTTTTGAACTCCTGCACCAGCCAGTCCACGATCCGGCCGTCAAAGTCATCGCCGCCCAGCCGGGTATCGCCGCCGGTGGCCAGCACCGTAAAAGTGCCGTCCTCGATCTCGATGATGGAGACGTCGAAGGTGCCGCCGCCCAGATCGTAGACCAGGATCTTCTGGGGCGCCTCGTTGTCCAGACCATAGGCCACGGCGGCGGCGGTGGGCTCGTTGATGATCCGCAGCACGTTCAGCCCCGCGATGCGGCCTGCATCCTGGGTGGCCTTGCGCTGGCTGTCATCAAAGTAGGCGGGCACCGTGATCACCGCCTCGGACACCTTCTCGCCCAGATAGCTCTCGGCGTCCCGCCGCAGCTTGGACAGGATCATGGCGCTGATCTCCTGAGGGGTCAGGTCTTTGCCGTCGATCCGGACCCGGTAGTCGCTGCCCATCCGGCGCTTGATGCTTGATATGGTGCGGCCCGCATTGGTGGCCAGCTGGCGCTTGGCCGCGCCGCCCACCAGACGCTCGCCGTCCTTGGTGAAAGCCACTACCGAGGGGGTGGTGCGCTCTCCTTCCGCGTTGGTGATGACCACCGGCTTTCCCCCTTCCACCACCGCCACACAGGAGTTGGTGGTGCCAAGATCGATCCCGATCACTTTGCCCATATGTGCAATCCTCTCTTTTTCTTCCTGGGCCGCAGGCTGCGCCCGCAGCGCCCAATCAAATATCCTGTTCTATTGTACCGTAGGATTGTGGCTGTTTTTCAGCTGAAATGTAAAGAATCTGTGTTCGCCTGCTCGGCCAGGCGGGCCAGCATCTCCTGCAGGCCGGCCGCTCCGGCGTACATCTTGCGGATGTACCGCTCCATGGCCTGTGCGGCGGCGTGCAGCTCCCGGCAGGCGTCGGGGTCTTTTTCTTCCCGGCAGAGCATATGCAGCCCGTGCACCGCTTCGGCCAGCAGACAGCCGGTGCGCTCCAGGTCCACCCCGCACTCCTCCGACTGGGCCAGGCGCAGGCAGACCACCGGCCAGGTGGTGATATCCAGTTCCAGCTCGGCCATGGACCGGGCCTTGCGGTAAGCCATCAGGGCCTTGCCCGGGTCGGCGGGGATGCGGGCCGTCCCTGCGCCGTACCGGTCCCCCAGGGCGATCTGGGCCAGCACGTCCCCTGCGGCGGCGGCCTTTTTCCACAGGGTCATGGCCCTGCGCCGGTTCCGGGGGCCGCCCAGGCCCCGGTCGCAGCAGTTTGCCAGACGGCGCACCCCCTCGGTGCAGCCGGCCGCGGCAGCTTCCTCAAACAGGGCACGGGCCGCTTCCCACTGGCCCTGGGCCGCCAGCTGCACCCCCTGGCGCACCTGGGCTTCCCCGGGGCTGTCCTCGGGGTTGGGGGCCCGCAGCAGCCCTTTCAGCAGACCCTTTTCCAGAGAGGCCGAACGGCCCCACGGGTTGACCACCAGCCCGGTCAGGTCCTGACGGGCCAGGGTCTCCTCCATCACCTGCTCCAGGGGCAGCTCCGCCATGGGCAGTCCCAGGGTGGCGGGGTTGGCGTCCGCCTCCTCGGGCCGGGTGAACACCGGCAGCATCTTGATCTTTTTGGGGGTGGTCAGGGTCCAGTAGAACAGGCCCCGGGCCTTCTCGGGCGGGATGGGGTCCTGGGCCCAGCTGAACTCTCCCTGCGGCTTTGCGCCCGACAGCTGCACCGGCACCAGCACCCGGGTCTGCATCTGCAAAGCGTAATTCAGCCCCCGCACCAGACCCCAGAACCGGGTCTCCCGGTGTTCATCGTCGGACTCGTACAGCCGCCGGATGGCCAGTTCCACCGCCGGGCATCCGGTAAACACCGGGCTGTATTGCAGCATCGACGCTGCCCCCTTCCTGTTTCGTTTGACCGGCCTGTACCGGATATGCTTCTTTCCGCTTGCCATCCCTTGGGTGACCTCCTGCCTGTATTTGTTCCAGTATAGCAGGATTTTCCCGTTTTCTCAACAGGGTGGGGCGAGCGCCGGCGGGCCTTTGTCCCCTCTTTGGCCAAAAACCTCAGAAAATGCGGTCCTGTGCGGTGACATTTGGCGTTCGCCGCGGTATAATAGAGCAGTATCATAAAGTGCGACCGCACAGGAAAGCCCCGGGAAAGGAGCGTTTATCACTTGAATCGGATGCTTGTTTATCTCAACGGCTACAAAAAGGAGAGCGTCATCGCCCCCCTTTTCAAGATGCTGGAGGCCTGCTTTGACCTGCTGGTGCCTCTGGTGATGGCCGACATCGTCAACGTGGGGATCGCCGCCCACGACAGCCGCTATATCCTCACCCGCTGCGGCCTGCTGCTGGCGCTGGCCCTGGTGGGCCTGGCCTGCAGCGTCACCGCCCAGTATTTTTCGGCCAAGGCGGCGGTGGGTTTTGCCACCGCCCTCCGCCATGCCCTGTTCGCCCACATCCAGTCGCTGGGCTTTTCCGAGATGGACACCATCGGAACCAGCACCCTCATCACCCGGATGACCAGCGACATCAACCTGGTACAGGGCGGGCTGAATATGTTCCTGCGGCTGTTCCTGCGCAGCCCCTTCGTGGTGGTGGGCGCTATGGTGTGCGCCTTCACCGTCAATTTCCGGGCGGCCCTCATCTTTGTGGTCACCATCCCGGTGCTGTCGGTGGTGGTGTTCTCGATCATGGCGGTCACCTCCCCCCTCTACAAAAACGTACAGGCCCGGCTGGACCGGGTGCTGGGCCTGACCCGCGAGAACCTGACCGGCGTGCGGGTGGTGCGGGCCTTCGGCAAAGAGGCCAGCGAGACGTCCCGCTTTGAGCAGACCAACGGCCAGCTGACCGACCTGCAGCTGCGGGTGGGGCACCTGTCGGCCCTGTCCAACCCCCTGACCTATGTCATCATCAACCTGGCCATTGTGGCCCTGCTGTACACCGGCGCCATCGAGATCGACGCGGGCGGCATGGCTCCGGGCGATCTGATCGCCCTGGTGAACTATATGAACCAGATCCTGGTGGAGCTGGTCAAACTGGCCAACCTGATCGTCCAGATCAGCAAAGCCCTGGCCAGCGCAGCCCGGGTCCAGGCGGTGCTGGACACCAAGCCCGGCATGGCCTTTCCCCAGATGCCCGAGGGCCGCGTGGATCCGGCCCGCGCCGCCGAGGCGGTCCGCTTCGACCATGTGGGCCTGACCTATGCAGGGGCGGGCGCCCCCAGCCTGACCGGCATCACCTTCACCGCCCGCCAGGGAGAGACCATCGGGGTGATCGGAGGCACCGGCGCAGGCAAATCCAGCCTGGTCAGCCTGATCCCCCGGTTCTACGACGCCACCCAGGGCCAGGTGGATCTGTTCGGCCGGCCGGCCGCCGCCTGGCCCCGGGAGATGCTGCGCCGCCGGGTGGGGATCGTGATGCAAAAGGCCCAGCTGTTCACCGGCACCATCCGCTCCAACCTGCTGTGGGGCAACCCCCAGGCCACCGACGAGCAGCTGTGGTCCGCGCTGGAGACGGCCCAGGCCGCCGACTTTGTCCGTGCCAAACCCCTGGGCCTGGACGAGCCGGTGGAACAGGGCGGCCAGAACTTTTCGGGCGGGCAGCGCCAGCGCTTGACCATCGCCCGGGCCCTGGTCAGCAGCCCCGATATCCTGATCCTGGACGACAGCGCCAGCGCCCTGGACTTTGCCACCGACGCGGCCCTGCGCAAGGCCATCGCCGCCCTGCCCGGCTCGATGACCGTCTTTATCGTCAGCCAGCGTGCCGCCAGCCTGCAGCACGCCGACCGCATCCTGGTGCTGGACGACGGCCACATGGTGGGCTGCGGCAGTCACAAGGAGCTGCTGGAGCGCTGCCCCGTCTACCAGGAGATCTACGAGAGCCAGTTCAAGCGGCCCTCTGAGCTTGTGAAAGGAGGCGTACAGGGATGAAGCGGCCCAAAAAGAAACCGGTCCTCTCCTCGGCGGAAAGCCGGGCGGCCCTGCGCCGGGTCCTGGCCTACATCCGGCCTTACAGCCTGTTTGTGGCGGCCAGCCTGTTTGTGGCGGCGGCCAGCGTGGCGGCCCAGCTGTATATCCCCCTGCTGTGCGGCGATGCCATCGACCGGATGCTGGGCCCCGGCCAGGTGGACCGCAGCGGCGTGTGGGGGATCATCCTGCAGATCCTGGCGGTGATGGTCCTAGCCGCCCTGGCCCAGTGGGTGCTCAGTGTCTGCAACAACAAGATCACCTTCTCGGTCACACGGGATCTGCGCAATGACGCCATCCACAAGATCCAGTCCCTGCCCCTGTCCTATCTGGACAGCCACCCCGCAGGGGATATCGTCAGCCGGATGGTGGCCGATGTGGACACCTTCGCCGACGGCCTGCTGATGGGCTTTACCCAGCTGTTCTCGGGGGTACTGACCATCCTGGGCACCCTGCTGTTCATGTTCCGGGAGAACGTCCTCATCTCCCTGGTGGTGGTGCTGATCACCCCCCTCAGCCTGGTGGTGGCGGCCTTCATCGCCAACCACTCCTATGGCTACTTCCACCGCCAGAGCGCCGTCCGCGGCGAACAGACTGCCCTGGTCAACGAGATGATCGAGGGCCAGAAGGTGGTACAGGCCTTTGGCCATGAGGCCGACAGCCTGGCCGCCTTCGACGAGGTGAACCAGCGCCTGGGAGAAGTCAGCCTGAAGGCCACCTTCTTTTCCAGCCTGACCAACCCTGCCACCCGCTTTGTAAACAACATCGTCTACGCGGGGGTGGGCCTGGTGGGCGCCTTCTATGCGGTGGCCGGAGGCATCACCATCGGCCAGCTCAGCGTCTTTCTCAGCTACGCCAACCAGTACGCCAAGCCCTTCAACGAGATCTCGGGGGTGGTCACCGAGCTGCAGAACGCCCTGGCCTGCGCGTCCCGGGTCTTTGCCCTGCTGGACGCGCCCGACCAGGTCCCCGAGGCCCCCGGCGCCGTCACCCTGGCGCCCGACGGCCGCGTCAGCCTGAAGGACGTCTCCTTCCGCTACCTGCCCGACCGTCCTCTCATCGACCATTTCAACCTGGAGGTGCAGCCCGGCCAGCGCATTGCCATCGTAGGCCCCACCGGCTGCGGCAAGACCACCCTCATCAATCTGCTGATGCGCTTTTACGATGTGGACGGGGGCAGCATCGCAGTGGCAGGCACCGACATCCGCCAGGCCACCCGGGCTTCCCTGCGGGGCAGCTACGGCATGGTGCTGCAGGATACCTGGCTGCGGGCGGGCACCGTCCGGGAAAACATCGCCTACGGCAAGCCCGACGCCACCTTACAGGAGATCGAGGCGGCGGCCAAAGCCGCCCACGCCCACAGCTTCATCTGCCGGCTGCCCCAGGGCTACGACACCGTCCTGGCCGAGAACGGCGGCAACATCAGCCAGGGCCAGAAACAGCTGCTGTGCATCGCCCGGGTGATGCTTTGCCTGCCCCCCATGCTGATTTTGGACGAGGCCACCAGCTCCATCGACACCCGCACCGAGGTGCGCATCCAGAAAGCCTTTGCCAAAATGATGGAGGGCCGCACCAGCTTCATCGTGGCCCACCGCCTGTCCACCATCCGGGAGGCGGACGTCATCCTGGTGATGCAGGACGGCCACATCGTGGAACAGGGCACCCACGATCAGCTGCTGGCCCGGGACGGCTTCTATGCCAGGCTGTACAACAGCCAGTTCGAGCAGGCCGAACGCCCCGCCACCTGACGTTTTTCGTTTCCGCCCCTGCTGCCGTTTGGCCGCGGGGGCGGTTTTGTTATCACATTTTTTACATTTTATCCATCCTCCTGCCGTATGTCGGGATTAAACTTAGACCGTAACCAAATTGTACGCTAGCGTACAATCAACAACAGAGGAGGAGACATACCATGAAAGAAGTCAAGAGCCCCAAAAAGCCCCTGATCTACTACTATGTCCTGGTGCTGGCCATCCTGTTTCTGTTCAATCTGCTGGTGCCGCCCATTCTGATGCAGCCCCAGATCGATACGGTGGATTACGGCACCTTTATGGATATGATCGAGGACAAGGACATCGGGCAGGTGGAGATCACCGACACCGAGATCACCTTCACCAACAAAGACAACACCCAGCTGTACCAGACCGGCGTCATGTACGACCCCACCCTGGCCGAGCGGCTCCACGATGCGGACGCCGTCTTTGCCACCGACCTCGGCAGCGACGGTTCCCCGGTGCTCAGGTTCCTTTTGACCTTTGTGCTGCCCCTGGTCATCTTCATCGGCCTGGGCCAGTACATGGGCAAAAAGCTGATGGAACAGATGGGCGGCAAAAATTCCATGTCCTTCGGGATGGGCAAATCCAACGCCCGGATCTACGTCCAGTCCTCCGACGGCATCCGCTTTTCGGATGTGGCGGGCGAGGATGAGGCCAAAGAGAACCTGGCCGAGATCGTGGACTACCTGCACAACCCCAAAAAGTACACCGACGTGGGCGCATCCATGCCCAAGGGCGTGCTGCTGGTAGGCCCTCCGGGCACCGGCAAGACCATGCTGGCCAAAGCCGTGGCCGGCGAGGCGGGGGTCCCCTTCTTCTCGATCTCGGGTTCGGAGTTTGTGGAGATGTTTGTGGGTATGGGCGCTTCCAAGGTGCGCGACCTGTTCAAGCAGGCAAAAGAAAAAGCCCCCTGCATCGTCTTTATCGATGAGATCGACGCCATCGGCAAAAAGCGGGACGGCCAGCTCAGCACCAACGACGAGCGGGAGCAGACCCTGAACCAGCTGCTGACCGAGATGGACGGCTTTGAGGGCAACAACGGCGTGATCATTCTGGCGGCCACCAACCGCCCCGAATCCCTGGACCCGGCCCTGACCCGTCCGGGCCGGTTCGACCGGCGGGTGCCGGTGGAGCTGCCCGACCTGCAGGGCCGTGAGGCCATCCTGAAGGTGCACGCCCGCAAGATCAAGACCGCCCCCGACGTGGACTTCCATACCATCGCGCGGATGGCCGCCGGCACCTCGGGCGCCGAACTGGCCAACATCATCAACGAGGGCGCCCTGCGGGCGGTGCGGGCCGGCCGCACCACCGTCACCGAGGCCGACCTGGAGGAGAGCATCGAGGTGGTGATCGCGGGCTACCAGAAAAAGAACGCCATCCTCTCCGACCAGGAAAAGCGTGTGGTGGCCTACCATGAGATCGGCCATGCCCTGGTGGCCGCCAAGCAGACCAACTCTGCCCCGGTGCAGAAAATCACCATCATCCCCCGCACTTCGGGCGCGCTGGGCTACACCATGCAGGTGGAGCAGGCCGACAAGAACCTGCTGACCAAAGAAGAACTGGAAAACAAGATCGCCACCCTGACCGGCGGCCGGGCCGCCGAGGAAGTGGTCTTTGGGCAGATCACCACCGGCGCGTCCAACGACATCGAACAGGCCACCAAGCTGGCCCGGGCCATGATCACCCGCTACGGCATGAACAGCGACTTTGACATGGTGGCCTTTGAGACGGTCAGCAACCAGTATCTGGGCGGGGATACCTCCCTGGCCTGCTCGGCTGAGATCCAGAAGGAGATCGACCACAAGGTGATCGGCCTGGTCAAAGCCCAGCACGCCAAGGCCAAACAGATCCTGGAGGAGAACCGCTCCGCCCTGGACCGCCTGGCCCAGTACCTCTACGAGAAAGAGACCATCACCGGCGAGGAGTTCATGCAGCTGCTCGGCCAGGACAGCGAAGGAGGCGCAGCGCAATGAGAGGGCGTTCCGGTTTTGGCTGGAGCCAGTTCATCATGGGTATCTGCCTGATCCTGCTGGGGGTGTTCACCTTTATGAATCCCCGCAGCATATTCACCGGCATCGCTGTGCTGTACGGCGTGGCGGCGGTGATCACCGGCATCTGCGACATCATCCTTTACATCAAAGAGGAGCGGTTCACCGGCTTTGGCCCGGCGGTCTCTCTGGTGTCGGGCATCCTCAGCATCATGACCGGCATCGTGCTGCTGGCCTTTCCGGGCATCGCCGAGTGGATCGTGGCCCTGCTGTTCCCCCTGTGGTTCATCACCCACTGCATCTCCCGCCTGACCCATACCGGCCTGATCCGCTTTATGGCCGGCGAGTTCTACTACTGGTTCACCATGATCGTCAACATCCTGGGCCTGGTGCTGGGCTTCCTGATGCTGTTCGAGCCCTTCCTCACCTTCTTCACGGTGGGATATCTGGTGGCCTTCTGCCTGATCGCCTTCGGCATCGACAGCATCATCATGGCCTTCACCAATATGGGGTCGAGGTGGTAACGCCCGGTTTTCCCGTTTCTCATGCAAAAAGGAGCGCCCTCTGCCCACGCGGAGAGCGCTCCTTTTCCTGTATTTTAGTGTATTTTAGAGAGTCTCCACCACCGTGGGTTCCGCCGGGGGCGGCAGCAGGGTGGAGCGGGCCAGGATGAAATCCGACGCCCGCTGGCGGGCCAGCTTTTGAGCGGCCTTGTTCCGGTCGTTGGCGGGGAAGGTGCGCTCCCCATCCTTCTTTTCGTCCCAGGCGGCCAGGGCAGCGTCGATCTCGGCATCGGTGGGCCACAGGCCCTCCCTGCGGGCCACCAGCAGCAGGCCCAGCTGGCTGCGCAGCTTGCGCTCCGAATCGGCGTGCAGTTCCGCGCGGAACTGTTCCACCGTCTGGCCCCGCACCTGCAGGTACTGGTCAAAATTGACCCCCTGAGCCTGCAGGCTCAGGTTGAAGCGGCGCTGCTCGGCAAAGTAGCTGATCCCCGCCAGTTTCTTGGGCAAAGCCCCCTTCACCTGGTCCCCCAGCTGCACCAGCAGTTTGCGGCGGGCCAGTTCCTCGGCCTGCCGGCAGCGCTTTTGGTAGATCTCCGCTGTCACGCGGCGGCGCAGCGCAGCCTTGCCCGCCTCGTCGGCCGCCCGGTCTTCGGGACCGTGGTGCTGGTTGATCTCCAGCTCGATGGTCAGTCGGCGGATGGGCCGTGGCTCAACGGCCTGGACAAAGCCGGTGTACCGCCCCAGCTCGAGCGGCGGCAGGGCGAAAAAGGTGGCCGACGCCCGGAAGCCTTCGTCCTTGTTCAGTGCCTGCAGACTGAAATCCGGGTCGGTGACCGGGGTCAGGCCGGCTTTTTCCACCGCCTTGGTCCATACGGTGGAAAACCCATCCGGCGCCAGGATCGCACGGTTGACGGCGTCCGCCAGGCGGTCCTGTTCGGTCTGGCCCTCGGCCTCCTGCAAAGCCCGGGCCAGTTCCTGGGCGCTGGCCCGGAAGGTGATCTTCCAGGCCCCGGGTTCCCCCTGATAGAGATGTTCCAGGATCATAGCATTCCCTCCTTACTGCATCATCTGCAGCACTACGCCCAGGCCCAGCAGCAGCGCCGCCAGAGCGTAATAGATGATCTCCGCTCCCAGCACCGATTTGTCCCCCTGGACATACACCTTTTCGGGTTTGAGCGGGTCGTAATAGAGGGTGACGCGGCTGCCCTGGGCAAAGCCTTTGGCTTTTTGCGGCACAGGATAGGGCAGCCGCCGGGTGCTGCCGCCGGGCGTGGTGAACTCCAGCGCCAGGGACACCCCGTCCCGGGTATGGACGGTGCCGGCCACCAGGGCCTCCACCTTTTCCCCTTTTGTAATAAGGGAGCGGCGGGCTTTGGTGGCCCGCAGGCCCATGACCAGCATCAGCACAGCGCCGGCCATAAAGATCACAAAGTTCATGCGTTGCTTCTCCTTCTGTTTGAAATACAGGTTTTATTGTACCATATTTGCGGCGCGCAGAGTGCAGCAAATTCGTCCGGAAAATTTGTCAAAAAAATCTGGAAGTTCCTGTTGACATTTGCCCCGCTTTGCGCTATAATAGCTAACGTTCCCGGCAGCGGGGCGCAAGTGAATAAGCGGATATGGCGGAATTGGCAGACGCGTTAGATTCAGGTTCTAATCGGGGCAACTCGGTGGAGGTTCAAGTCCTCTTATCCGCACCAAAGAAACAAAATCCGAACCTTTTTCCTGTGGGAGAGGGGTTCGGATTTTTCATTTTCCTCGAGAAAAAGAATCCCTGTGCAGCTTCTTCTTCCTAAAAGCGCTGTGGAAGAAGAGAACCACGTCCTTTCTGATTTGGTACTACAGAAAACCAGCAGCCTCTCGTTCTGAGAAGCTGCCGGTTCGTGATTGGGAGGTTAAGATCCATCAGATTGCTGAGAATTAGCTTGGACTTTCTCAAGCAGATGGAGACTCAGGTGATTCCCCCGTTTTCTAGAAGAGTTTTCACATCAAAAAGGGTTTGACAACAGCGGTTGCAAAGGGAACGGATCTCGGGGGTCGGCTGTGCCAGATCGGGGACCATTATGGTGAAAGCGCCGGAGGCATGCCCGGCGCGCACCCCGTTGAAGCTGTCTTCTAGAACGAGACAGCTATGGATGTCGAGACCGAGGCTCTTTGCGGCAAGCAAAAACACTTCAGGGTCCGGCTTGGAGCGCCGGACGTCCTCGCCGCAGACGGCGCTGTGAAAATAGCGGGCCAAACCGGTGGTGCGCAGGTTCAACTCCACGATCCTGCGGGGGCTGGAGCTGGCAACAATCCGGGGCAGGTCCTGTGCTTCCAGCCAGGCTAACAGCTCCGATGCGCCGGGCTTTACGGGGACACCCTGGGCAAAACGCTCCGCACTTAGGGCACGGATGGTCTGAATGATTTGAGTGGTATCAGCCTGGGGGTAGTACCGGCGGATATTGACCTCGGCGTTCTTACCTGACATGCCCCGTCCGTCCGAATAAAAGGAGAAAGGGGGCAGAGGCAGGCCGAGCTGCTCAAAACACACGGGCCAGAGGCTGTCCCACACCCGCTCTGTGTCGAACAGGAGGCCATCCATATCAAAAATTACTCCTTGGATCATAAAGCTGGTCCTCTCTGGCTTCTCTGTCAAAAATTTGACTGGAAAAAACTTTCCAGCTGTGAAGCGGCGGTGTCCTCGTCCGGACCTTCCACTACCACTGTGATGGCGTCGCCCTGACTGACACTAAGGCTCATAAGTGCCATCAGTTTTTTGGCGCTGGCGGCTTTGTTCCCTTTTTCTATGGTGATATCGCTTTGGTAGCGCTTGCATTCTTTGACCAGAATGCCTGCCGGGCGGGCATGGATGCCGACTGGGTCAGTTATGGTATAGATGAATTTCTGCACGGGAGGCTCCTTTTCTCTGGGAAAGGCGGACGACCGGCCGCAGAAAACTGCGTCCGGCCGTCCTGATTCGGGAAAGATTTCTGCAAAAGAAGAGGATCAATACTCAAACTGCCGATAGTAGCGGCGCATATCCAGGTCGTGGCCGGTGTTGGCCTCGAAGTGCTTGGACAAACGGCCGTTCAGCAGAGCAGTGGAAATGATGGGGGCCACCATCGGTGCGAACTCCTCATCAATGCCGTCGATCAGGTAGTCCTTCACATCCACGATCACCAGCTCGTCGGTGTGGTCCTTCAGGAAGCGCTCGGCGCGCTCGTCAATGCTGCGGCACTTGCCGACGCTCTTGACCAAGAAAACAGGCATATCCTTTTCCACCAGCTCCAGCGTGCCGTGGAAGAACTCGCTGGACTTGACGCTCTTGGTGCGCAGCCACTGCATCTCTTCCAGGATGCACATGGTGAACAGGTAGACCTCGCCCCACAGCTCGCCGTCGCCCAGCCACATCATGTAAGGGCTGGTGTAATACTTTTTGGCGATGGCGGCCGCCTTGGCATCGAAGCGCTGCTGGTCGGCCACAAGGCCGTCCGCCAGGTGGGCTTTCAGCTGGGCCACAAAGTCGTCAAAGCGGGGGAAATCGCCGTTGTTGGCCAGCAGGCCGTAGAACACGCCGAACATGTTCAGGTACTCGAACTCAACGCCCTTAAAGACCTTCAGGGGGATGCACCACTTGCTCTGGCTGCCCAGGGGGCTGGCGGGATCAATGACCATCGACACCACCCGGATTCCCTGCTCCTTCATCCACTTGGCGGCGGCGACCGTCTCCTTGGTGTCGCCGGACTTGGAGCCCATGATGACGATGGAATCCTTGTTCAGCTGCGAATGGCCGGTCAGAACGATTTCGGCGGCGTGCTCCACATAGACAGGGATCTTGGTGTACTGCTTGGCGATCTCGCCGAAGTGCATCATCATGGCGACGGTGCCGCCCACGGCCACAAAGAAGATGTTGCTGAAGCCTTCCTTGCTGATTTCGTCGGCGATCTTTTTGCCGTCGGCGATGGCGTCGATCTGGGCGTTCAGGTTTTTGCGGTAATCTGCCTCATCAAACTTGATCATGGTGGTTTTCTCCTTTTTATCAAACGATGTATGGTGGATACAACGAACAGCGTGGGAAACGGGTCAGCCCAGGATGCCGAACTGTGCGCAGATGACGCCCAGCACCGCGGTGCCGACGATCAGCCAGACAGCGCTGACTTTTTTGTCCAGCAGCTTGTAATATGCGCCCATGCCGCCCAGGCTCAAAAGGCCCGGCATGATGCCGTCTAGGATTCCCTGCACCGAGCTTGCGCCATCGCCGACACCGATGGTCAGGGGGGTGGACACCACCACCAGCTCGTTGGTCATGCCGCCGACGACCATGACGCCCAGCAGAGCGGCGGCAAACATGAACTTCTCCATGAGGCCGGACTTCTGGATCTTCTCCAGGAAGTCGGCGCCCAGCTCATAACCCTTCACGGCGCCGAAGTAGTGGAGCAGGTAGTTGGGGACGTTGAAGACAATCAGGAAGAGGATGGGGCCGAGGATGCTGCCCTGCATCGCCAGCGAGGTGCCGATGCCCACCGCCAGAATCCGCAGGGTGCCCAGGATGATCGAGTCGCCAATGCCGGACAGGGGCCCCATCAGCGCAGACTTGATGGTGTTGATGGACGAGGTGTCAAAGTCTTCGTCGTTGGCGTTCTTTTCTTCCATCGAGGCGACGATGCCGCCGATGAAGGTGGACAGGGCCGGAGTGCAGTTGAAAAACTCCATGTGGCGCTGCAGAGCCTGAGCCAGCTTTTCCTTGTCGTCGCCGTACAGCTTCTGGAGGATTTTGGCCAGCATAAAGGTGAAGCCCATGTGCATCTGCCGCTCATAATGCCAGGAAAACTCCATCGGCAGGGAGCGCCAGAACAGGCCCTGAATGTCTTTTTTGGTAAGCTTTTTATTAGAAGTCATCGTCGTCTACCTCCGTTGCTGCGGCTGCCTGGGTCTGCGGGTGGAAGTTGATGGTTGCAAAGATGATGATCAGGCCAATGATTGCGATGCCGACCACCGGCACGCCGAAATAAGCCGACAGGACAAAGCCCAGGAAGAAGTAGGGCACCACATTCTTGCTCATAATCATGCGGGCCAGCATGGCAAAGCCGAGAGCGGGCAGAAGGCCGGTCGCAATGCTCAGGCCATCGGTCACCACCGCGGGGATCATGTTCAGGAAGGCTTCCATCCGGCTGCTGCCGATGGCAAAACCCAGGAAGGTCAGCAGGAAAAGAACGGTGCAGGTGATGAAACCGGTCCCCATATGGATGACGCAGACCGCTTTGGTGTTGCCCTTGGCGGCGTAGCGGTCAGCCAGCTGGGCCAGCAGGGGACGGACCAGGCTGAACAGCACGTTATCAACGGCCTGGGCGATCAGGGCGATGGGCATGGCCAGGGTGATGGCGGCCTCAGTGCCCTGTCCTGTGCTGATGGCGAAGGCGGTACCCAGCACGCCGCCCACAATGACGTTCGGGGGAATGTACGCGCCCACCGAGATGCTGCCCAAGAAAAACAGCTCCAACGTGGCGCCGATGGTGATGCCGGCCGACAGGTCCCCCAATACCAGGCCAACCAGCGGGCCCAGCACGATGGGTCTTTGGATCATGTTTGTACCGGTGGCAAGGTCGCATTTGCCGATGAACGCGATCAGGCCCAACAGGATTGCTTGAACGATCATAAATGTCCCTCCTTTTTTGTGGGATGGTCAGATGACATCCTGCGCTTTGATCTTGCCGTCGGACGGGACCTGCCGCAGCTCCACTTCCGCACCGGCAGCTGCCATGGCGCGGATGTCCTCCACGTCCTGTTCCGTGGCAAAGATAAACTTGCTGATGGCTTTCTTGTCGGGGGTCTTTTTGGTCCCTCCGAGGTTGACGGCCCGGATCGAGGGGCAGCCCTCCACCATCCGTCTGGCGTCGTGGATGCTCTCCACAATGATGAAAAGCTTGTACTTGTCGGTCACGCCGCTGTTGACGGCGGCAATGGCATCGTCTATGGTCTTGATGACCAGCTTGACGCCATTGGGTTTGCTGAGCTTGAGGGTGGTTTTGCGGATATCGTCCCCGGGCACGCTGTCGTTGGCGATCAGGATGCAGTCGGTCCCGAGGGCGTTTGTCCACGAGAACGCTACCTGCCCGTGCAGCAGACGATGGTCTACGCGCAGCAGTTTGATCATGGTGTTCCTCCTTCTTTCTGTTTAAAAATCCTCGTCCTGCACTTCGGTTTTTTCGTTGCAGCAGACGATGGTTTCCTGGGCAGTCCGGATGGCATCCCGGATCATGGCGGGGGTATCCTCATCCTGATTGACCTGCATCTCCAGCAGCAGGGCCAGATTCATCCCTGCCACAACATAGACGCCCGGGACATCGGTATAGCCCATAAACTCGTTGTTGACGCTGCCCCGGAACAGGTCGGTCACGACGATCAGGTCTTCGTCCGGCTTTTTGCTCTCGATCAGCCGCCTGACACGCTCCTTGATGTCATTTTCCCCGTCGCGATAGGCGCAGAAAGCCTCAAAGTTTTCCTGCTTGCCCATGATCAGCTCCAGCGAATCCAGAATGCCGGCGGCAAAGTTCCCGTGGGTCGCGATGACAAAACGCTTCATGCTTTTCCCTCCTTTCCGGTTCCGGTAAGCCAGGGGCTGAGGGTATCCAGGCATTTCTGGTCCGCCAGCCAGGGCTCCGTAAAATAATCGGGGGAAGTCAGCTCCAAGGTGAAATACCCCTGATAACCATATTGATCAAAGACTGCCAGATCGGCTTCGGGGCAGCGCGTCCCATCGCCCCAGGCCAGGTGCCCGGTGGGGCGCCCGTCCACAAAGTGGCAGTGAACGATATCCTGCCCAAAGGCTTCAAACCACTGGCCGACCGTCTCTCCTGCCGCGCCCACAGGCCCGAGGTCGATGTTGACTTTCAGTCCGGCAGATCGGACGTCCTGCAGCATCTGACGTTCCTGGCCGAGGGTGTTCACCAGCCGGCTCTCGGAAGGCAGCAGCGGCTCCATCGCCAGCGTCACGCCGTGGCGCCGGGCCTTTTCGGCCAGCTCGTGCAGCATCTGGACCGCCCGCTGCCACCCGTGTGCGGCGGGTTCGGAGTAGAAGCACCAGCCGGAAGAGACGGAAATCAGCTTGCACTCCAATTCTTCCGCCGCAAGGATGGCGTTGGAAAAGTAACGGCAGGTTCGGCGGATCAGTTCAGGATCCCGTGCCGCCAGGTTGTGGGGTTTGGGGTTGTTCTGTTCCGGCGTCAGGCAGATGACCTCGACCCCGTAGCGCCGGGCGGTTTGGCGGAGCGCTTTGGCGTCCTGCCAGCCCTGCTCGTCCAGCAGATAGTGGGAGGCGCAGGTCCACAGCTCCGCATGGGTGATGCCGCTGCGCTGCAGACTGGAGAAGAAATCCTCCAGGGTGTAGTAGCGGTAGTGACAATTCATCCCCGCGATCCGGTCCAGGCTGAAATATTTCATGGCACAGTCCCCTTTCTATGGATGGCTGTCGTGGACGATATAGTCATAAATATAGGCGATCTCGCTGGTTGGGAACTCCACTTTGTAGTGGATGCTCACATCCCGGAAGGCGTTGCGGACCATCTCAATAAAATCCTTTTGGTCCCGCTCGAAAGCCTCCTGGTCGGCGCAGGTCTCGATGGGGGTTTTGGTGACCAGCCGCTCGATCAGGCAGCTGATGTGGATGTTCAGGCCGATGATGGTCTGGGCCGAGAACTTCTGCCGCATCATCTTCTGCATCTGATCCAGTCCGGTGTTGACCAGGTCCAGGACCTTGTCGGCGTTCAGGATGGTCAGGTGCTGCACGACATTCTGCAGGGAAAAATTTTTCAGCAGCCGCTGGTGGAAGGCCCGCAGGTCGTCTTCCTGCATATACAGAAAGAACATCCGGCTGATCCGCTCAATCTCCCGCATGGAAATGATATCCTCCATCGGGATAAAGGCCACGTCTTTCAGCTCAGGGTTGGCGGTGCCGGAGACGAACAAGATATCGTATCGGCTCTTCAGGTCCTCCAGCTCCTCCGCGTGCTTCAGGCTGAGGTAATCGTAGCCGAGGAACTCCACCTCGATCTGCCGGGGCAAGCTGTTGTAAAACAGCTCGGCCATCCTGCGTGCCACGCTGACGCCCGCCTCGCTGACAAAGAGGACGGCGGCCTTCTTTTTCTGGCGCTCCATCAGCTTGTAGGTGCTGACATGACCGGCACAGGCAGTCTCCAGGATTTCCCGCATGGGGGTATGGTTTTGAATCTTGCAGCCCACGTCGAGAGCCAGGCGGGTGGAGACGTTGTTGATGATCCCCAGGTTGAGGTCGGTTTGTCCGCTCAGGAGGGTGTTCATGTCCTCCAGGGAGCCCATGTCAACCAGAAGAATCACATCCTTCGGGCCAGGCACATAGTTGACATATTTTCTGAACCGGACGGCGATCTCCTGCACCGAGATGTCGATTGGCATATCGATGGCCTCGAATACCCGCCCGCCGTTCAGGCGGTTGACCACGTCGGCAATGCTGCTGGCCGTGGAATACCCGTGGCAAATGATGATCCCCCGGATTGCGTCCATCCGGACATCCTGGCTGTACTGGCGTAGACCCAGCACCAGCAGGAGCTGGCTGAACCCGTTGATGCTGACGTCCAGGCTCTGCTCAATCATTCGGGAGATTTCATCCGCCAGCAGAGCCTCTTTTGGAAAGATCCGCAGCAGCAGGTTCAAACAGCCGGCCACCCGCTCGTCCTGGTCGGGCGCGTTCCATCGCATCTGCAGATACAGGCACCGTGAGAACACATAATGGAAGTGCCCCGGCAGCTGGAGATAGTGCTTGTCCGACATGACGCCGAACACTGTCTCCATCACCCGCTCGATGGCGTCAATCTTTGCGTTGGCAAAGCGTTTGGAAAAGACCAGATAGTCTGAATAATCGTTGAAGATCTGGGTCAGGGTGCGGATCAGGGCATCCTGATCGCACTGATTGGCGCAGTAGGCGTCGTACTCCTTCAAAATGTTGTCGTAATACTGGCCGATGGTCTGGGCCACCGTATCGCTGCCGAAGCTGCGGACGTTCATCATGCTGCGCTGTTCATCGCTGTAGCCTCCGTCCACCCGGGCGGTGACCATCAGATACTCCGGCAGGTGATACAGGTAGATCAGCAGCTCGCTGCACCGGGCCTCCTGCTGCACCAGGGCGTTGGCGCAGCTGGTCTGGATGCAGTTTTTCAGCTGTTCGATATTGGCCGGAAATTCATACTGCAGCAGGGTGTCAAACACCCGATTGCTGATGAAAATCTCCTTGTTCATCCGATCGGATTCCTGGCAGAAAAAGTGGAGAATCAGCTGTTCCCGCTCTTCCACCGGCCGGTCGCTGAGGGCCGGCATGTGGATGACCACCGGCAGCCGGCGCATCAGCCGCTTGGAAAGATGGGATTCCGGTTCCTCGCAGGAGGACAGGATCAGGCGGGCCGTGCTTTTCCGCATCTCACCGGTCTGGTCGGAGGTGTTGTAGCTGCCGGTGTCCAGCAGCTGCGCGAGCCTGTCCTGCGCCTCCTGACTGAGGAACTGCACATCCGACAGATACAGGATGCCGCCGTCGGCCCGGCGAAGAGCCCCCTGGTTTTCCCGCGGGTCGGTGCTGGCCGCCAGCCCGAACAGCGCGTCACACGCCTGCTGCGCATCTTCATACTCCGAGCAGCAGAATCTTTGAAACGTGCTTTCGGAGGACAAGATCCCGCTGTTCTGCGCATATTCAAAGGTGAGTCCCGCCAGAAATCCCTTGCCGGTGCCGTTTTTTCCGGCAATCAGGATGGGCAGACCCCGGGGCGGATATTTGACGGCGGCCTTGCACTGTTCCACCTCATAGCTGAGTCCTGAGCCGCTGCCGATCATCTTTTCAAAATCCCGTTTGCTCTTGACCCCTTTGGCCAGCTCCTGCTCCAGCTCGGCCATGCTCAGGTAGGGCTCGCTGCTCAGGCGGACGCCATTGGCTTCTTCCAGGCACTTGCGGTCCAAAAAATACACTGGCCGAGAGTTAATTTTAAGGATGACCCCTTCTTTGGCCAGTTCGTTCAGGTATTGACTGGCCAACGCCCGGCTGATGTTCAGCTCTTTGCCGACCTCGTTTGCAGTAATCCGGGCTAGGGTTTGCTTTTCATGTGCACGCGTTTTGGCCTGCACATAGCCAAGCACCTCTTTTTTTGTTTTCACATATGTCATTTTGTCTTTACCATATTCCCGGGCGTCTTTGCAACGCGGTGTGATTTGGCGTTGATTTGTTTCTGGGTGCATTGTAGCATACATATCTCCTCTCGTCTGATTTGCTGGGAAAGTCCAACACAAGGTCGTGTGGGTTCAACACTAGAATAGGGGTCAGACTTGTTTGGCCCCCTTATTCAACACTACCCTGACTCTATTTTAGACAATGACAGCGCAAGTGACAACAAACACGGAAGGATTCACTTTCTTTTGGATGCTAAAACAGTAATTTTTCGGGATGCTGATGAGCGAGCAACATCATGGTGGCCAAAAATAAAAAGGCCCCTGCCCAGCGCAAGGCAGAGGATGACCATCTTCTGACGACCAAACTGTTCTGCGGTTACTGTGGCTCCTTGATGTTCGGGAGAGTGGTACCAGCCGTTCTGGGGACGTGCACTGGTACTATAAATGCGTGACAGTTAAAAAGAGAAAGTCCTGACAGTCATGACCCTCGGCAAAGCCGGGGGTTTGAGTAAGACTTAGAAGGGCAGTATACCGGCAAGCCTCTCAAGAGGCACCGAATGATCCGTCTTTTGCATCACTCGCACTGCAACCCGTAAACAGGCCACAAATCCTCAAGCACCGACTTTTTAGAGGATTGAGGTTTATTATTCTTTTTCACTTCGCTTAATTACTTCATGCTAAAGCCTTTTTACTCTCCCCAGCAGAGCTGGGGGTTCTTATATCGCTGAAGCATACAAAAGAAGACTATTCGTAAGCAGTGGCTGGAAGACTTGGTGATGGCAAAAACCAAATTTATTATTATGGACGATGCCGTGATGGATTCCATTGTTTCCAGTGTGATGGAACTGCAAAACAAAGAAAACACCAACCTGCCGCTCTATGAGAAGCGGCTTCGGGACACAGAAATCGGCATCCAGAATATGCTCACGCCATTCAGGCAGGTATCCTGACCAGCTCCATCAAAGAATGTCTGGAAGCCCTGGAAACGCAGAAGAAAGAGCTGGAAGCCAGAATTGCCGAGGAGCGGCTGGCAAACCTTAAGCTCAGTCCGGACTTCGTAAGGTTCTGACTGATTCGGTTCCGCAAGCTGGACCTTTCTCAAAGGGAGCAGCGTCAGGAGCTGATTGACACTTCTATCAATGCCATTTACCGGTACGATGACAAAATGCTTATCACCTTCAACGACAAAGAAGGAACGGAGATCGTTTCCTTGTTTTTATCTGGCAGTGTAAAGGAATAGATAAAGGCTGTTTTCCTGTGAAAGCAGAAAGTTAAGGCTTTACATATATTTAAATTTCGTAAACTATACACTTGACTTTTTGAAAAAAGAATGTAAAATAGATGGTGCAAAACCAGTCTTTATCGGGGGGCCTCTTATGTTTATTACGGGTCAAAATGACATTGGCAAATCCGTTGAAAAGATGATCGCTTTAGTTGTTGCAAGCATTTATGAAGGCTATGAGGACAATGAAGCTGATTATGCGGATCTCGAATGGAAAAACGGAAAAGGGCAGCATGCATGGGCGTGTATTTTTAAGCAGACCTCTGTGTCCATGCAGAAGTATAAGGCATATTCTATTTTTTCCATGAAAGCTGGACAGTGGCCATATATTATGGTTTTTGATTCTTCCAGTAATACTGCTTTGATGGTTTTAAAACGACTAAATTTTAATAATCGTAGGACTCAATTGTATGCCGGGAAAATGCATTACATTTTTTCGGGAATTCCTGCGAATTCCGACCTTGACCAAGAGTCTCCAATGTACCAGCAGACCTCTTTTCTGCAACCTGATCCATCTTTGAATACTCTTATTCAAGATGAATTTATTAAACTTCAAAATCGTACTGGAACAACAATTCGACGGTTTCTTGTTCTCACTTTTGATGCTGATTCAGTAAGAATTATTAAATCGTGCGAAATTCAGTTGATGAATTCACATGGTGATCTCATTAAGACCTATAATATAGATCATCTTATTCCTGTTCGCTGGACAGAAGAACCCTCCTCTATTTCCATTACTACGCTTCGGCCGGATGATGGAAAAACTAATACAAAATCTCAAATTGATGATAAAACAGTCGTCAAGCCCAAGAAACAATTTATTAGAAAAGATGGAACTGAATGAATATTTCTCTGCATCCTGATTTTAATGGTTCTCGAATTACACTGATACGTTCAATCAAAAATATTTCAAGCACCAAATTAGCAGAAGAAATCGGTGTAACAAAACAAACTATTTCGCAATATGAAAATAATATTATAACCCCAACGCCAGACAGAATTCTGGCTATTTCTAATGTTCTTGGATTTCCGCCGAAATTCTTCTTTGAAGGAAAACCCGAATCATTTTCTGCAGGGCTAGCTTACTGCAGAGCAACTACAACTACAGCGAGAAACATAAAATCAAGGCAAACTCATATTGATGTGTTAAAGGCTTATATTTACCGTTTCTTCTCACAGTATATTGACTATCCGTCTCAAGATATTCTCATTCAATGCATGAAGGATATATCTGAGCTATCCGATATCGAGCAGATTGCAAATACAGTTCGTCAAAGCTTGGAGTTAAATGATCGTCCGGTTCAAAATATGGTATATCTACTCCAAAACATTGGTATTATCGTGACTTCTTTTTCAGAAGAAGGCAGTCATCTAGACGCGATAAGTCATATTCCTATTTTGACTAATCAGGAGGGGGAAAACAAATGTTATTATTTCACTACATTTAACACTCTTAAAACAACTCCTGCACGCCTGAACTTTACTTTAGCCCATGAACTTGGCCATTGGATTCTAGGACACATTTCTTCTGACGATAAGACTCCAGCCGATATAGAATATCGTGGCAATGAAAACGACGCTAATCAATTTGCGGCAGCTTTTTTGTTGCCCAAAGAAGCGTTTTTAAGAGATTTGGATAATCCTACGTCATTAAATTCTTATTTGCATTTAAAGCTCAAATGGCATGTATCTATTGCAATTATGATACGCCGAGCATATATGTTGGGACAGCTTTCACCAAGCCAATATCAATATTTATTTCGTCAAATTGGAATAAAGAAATGGCGGACGTGTGAGCCCGGAGATATGGAGGAATTACCTTCAGCTTCGTTGTTTTCTATGACCGTAGATATTCTTGATGAAAATCGGATTATTTTGAAAAACGAGTTAATTCACTATCTAAATCAAAATTGTTTTACTGCAAAACAAGACACATTTGAATTTCTGCTCGGATTAAAGTCACATGAACTAGATTCCAAACCAGCCTCTCCAGAAAAAAAGATCGAATTTAAATTTCAATAAATAATGGGTGCGCCCTGAAGGACGCACCCAACTTGAAAAAAGCTGTCTATGTATGGCAGGGCGTTCCCCAACGGGAACGTCCTGCTTTTCTTTTGCCGAACAGCGGGCCTGTTCTGCCTGCCATGCGGCAAAGGCTTTCTGGTCCTCCTCATTGTTGAAGCTTTCCAGAATCGCCGGATAAAAACATCGGGCTAGCCGCTCGATGACTTCGTCCGGATAACAAGAGTGGTTTACAGCTTTTTTCTTTTTGTTCAACGACACCTCCTGTTCTGGTCCACACACCCAGTTGATCGAAAGCTTTGAAGCTTCCCGTGTGGAAAAGCCGGCGTTCATGTTTATACTTTGGAAGCCGGTAAATTTTACAAGCAGGAATGCAAAAATACCCGCCCGATCCTCCTCCCGCCCGGATCTCAACCTGTGAGAATTGAAAGCTAGGCAGATTGTTCACGCTTTGATTCCATCACCCCTGACAGGTCAAAGCCCAACGCAGCCAAATACGCAAGGTGTTTCTCCAGAATGGTCTGAACCGCTTTCCTCTGTTCCGGTGTTGTAAGAAGTGTGGGCATTTGCTTGAAGACGGTGTCCCAACGTTCCTGCATGGTGGTTGAGGCATCGGCAAGCTGGCTGTAAAGGGAGGATGCCTCCTCAGGGACCAGCTTGCTCTCGTCTGGGGGTGGTACCAACGACGGGTTGTTTAATACGCTTTTCTCTGTTTGAAATAATTTCTGCTTGGCGGCAGGCTTTGCTCTGGACTGGGGGTTCTTGATCTGCTCCAGAAGGGCATCATAATCCTCCGGCCCGGCCTTGGCCAGCCGCTCAAAAAGTGCGTCCGGCGCTTTCAAATCGCCGGAAAGAACCCGCTGCCGGATACCAGGACACAACTCCTCTGCGAGATCCACGCCTGCCGCGAACAGTGCTGCCCGGCGGACAGCACTGGCGCTGATATGGTTTTCCCGTGCGATCCGCTCACAGGTTTTCTCGGCGGCCTGCTGGTGTTCATTTTGAGCACCAGCAGATGGGACCGGGCGCGTGTGCTGGTTTCCATGAAATCCATCGGCCTGCTTTTCAGCGTCGTACTGCTTGCCCATCAGAAACTTTTTCTGTTCTGGGGTTAAGTTCCGACGGCCAAGTTGGTGTTTGCAAATCCAGACGAGGACTTCATCTCTTGTTTCCAGCTCCAAGTTACGGACAATGCATGGGATTTCCGGGTGGCTTTGCAGAATTTCATAGCGGTTGTGTCCGTCCACAATGGTGCCGTTCCAAACAAGGATCGGAGCCAACAGCTCGCCTTCGGCCAAAATGTTTTCCTCCAGCTGTTTGCGTTCATCCTGGGTCAGGGGTGGAATCTGTGCCTTGAATTCAGGGTCAATGTGCAATGTCTGTGTCATGCAGCCCTCCTTCCTGTACCTGGTGGCGTTCGACCTGCCGAAGCATGGACTCCAGATTATGCTGCGCGTTGCTGAGTTCTATCCACGCCTTTTTCGCTTCGCGGTACGCCTCATAGAACCGGGCCTTTTCCGAGATCAGCTGTTCGCGCTCGGCTTCGAGCTGTTTCAGGCTAGGCAGTTTGGTGATTTTTTGGGCCTTGAAATAGGCAGCTGCCGCCTGGTAAGCTGTCAGTTCGGCGCGGTGTTGTTCCCGAAAGGTTTCCGGGTTCTTTGCTGTCTTGATTTGCTGGGCAAGCTTCTTGTTCTGGACATAGGCCAAAACATGGCGGCTTAGTTCCTGGTTGGCTTTGATGCGGCCCTCCAGGTCTTTCACTACCTTGAGGGCTTCGTCGCGCTTTTCCTGAAGTTCAGCAACCCGAGCGTTTAGTTCTTCCTCGCTGTTCAGATTGTACCGGGTGAACAGTGCCAGGGATTTTGCCATCTGCTTGAGATTGAAAATCTTGGCCCAGTGCTCGTAGCCGGCGCCCTTGTCCGCGGCCAGCTTGGCCTGAATGTCAATCAGACGACTGATGCGGTCGGGGTGAGGATCAGAACTGTAGAGCCTGGCGGTTTTCTTTCGCTCGGCGTTTTCAGCGAGAACAGCCAGAACGTTCTCTTTGGAAAAATCGTCACCCAGCTTGCGGGAGGAGATGGGCTTGGTGCGACCGGCGGTGAGGTAACTGAACCGGCCGCGGCTCTCACGAACCGTGATGCCATGCTCCTGCAAAAGCTGAGCGGAAAATTCCTCCAAGCTGGTAGCCTTGGTCAGAACAGAACGGATTTGCCGGCGAAGGGCCGCTTTCTCGGTTTCATATTTGGTTTGCCGGATGGGCTGACCGGAAGCAGCTGCCTTCTGGTTGGCGTGGTCGAGGCGGCGCTGGCCGCGCCTCTGTGCCCAGTATTCCTTTTCGGTAATCCGTTCGCCGGTGCCGTTCAGCAGGTCGATCT
>ERZ1090864.371-NODE-372-length-25632-cov-10.633108_pt1 | contig 25632 bp, 17 predicted proteins | sample MGYA00478479_ERZ1090864 | MGnify/ENA primary metagenome ERZ1090864 (study PRJEB33644, sample SAMEA5815743) | chicken gut metagenome | biome: Chicken; feature: Gastrointestinal Tract; material: Caecum | place: Ireland | collected 2019-01-01 | study: A study of the...
CATCCTTGCCATCAATATTCACTGTCTTTGTAAGTGCCATGATTAAATCCTCCAATCACGATTAAGGGCAGAGCCAAAGCCCTGCCCCATAGTCTTAACCCTGTCCCTGCTCAGTCGGTTCCGTTGTCGGAGACTGATAAACAGCAGAATACCAGCCGTTGTAGACCTCATCCGTTGTGTTCGCTCCGGTCTTCACCTTCACAAGACCGCTCGGAAGCGGCGTTGCCGTGATCTCCAGCGATTCCGTCTGGACTTCCTTGGAATCCTCATTGGTCTTGCCTTCGATGGTCGGTCTTGCGGCAGTGCAGTAATACATACAGTGCCTGATCTTTTTCTTGTCTCCGGAGAACTCGAAAAGCAGAGCGAAATGCTCCGGCTCCACCGTGGAATCTTCCACCAGGACACCATTGCTGTCTTCCGTTTCCTTCAGGATGTCTTTCCTGAAGCTGTCCGGAATCAACGCGATCTCCAGATCACCCGAATAACCGTTATTCGCTACCGTGGTGTAATAAACCATATCGTCCGCATAGAACGGCTCGGTATCCCCTTCCGGATCCAGAGACAGATTCACAGCTCCGGGAATCGCAACAGGCGTACCAAATGTCACGGCATTGGTATCCGGATCAAGTGTCGCCTTCGCATAATGGCAGTTCTTAAGGCCGAACTTCACCTTGTTGTTTGTACTCGGCATAATTAACCTCTCTTTCCGCTATACCGTCATCTGGTACAGCACTTCGTATAGTTTTTCTGATTCAATCCATACCTCCGATTTGTTCCAGAACAGTTCATTGGCATTCAGCACCGCCTCAACCCTGTCTTCCAGTTCCGGATCCTTCTCATCGGTATAAAGTTCAATGCTCAGGTTGGAAAACTCCATATAGACCACGTTGTCCGCAGCAAAGTTCTCCGAACCCGGAAATAAAAAGCAGATGAACGGCGGATCAGGACTTTCCCCCTCTGCGAAATGGTCATATGCAAAAGGGATCTCCGTTTCGGCCAGCATCTGCATTACATCTTCATGCGTCATCCTTCTTCCTCCCGATCTCGATAATGCATTCTGCAGCATGACGGCAGACCGGGCAGTTATAGGGATAACCATGACAATCCTCGCCCCTCCGGGTACCGTGATAGATCACCAGACCAAACACGGTAAATCCGACAGCGATCACGAATAACAAAAGCAATATCTCCATTTCTAACCGCCTTTCTGCAGGTCACGCTCGATATCCCTTGTCAGCTGCTCGATGCCCGCCTGCTCTGCCGGCGCGATATGAGGAAACGCCCTTGTCCTTCCACCGCCGCGCTTCGCATGGCCAAACTCCAAAAGATGTGTCAGCTGGTATCGTTTGGAATGCACCACGATCTGGATGGAATCCGACGTTTCCCTGGTTTTCTTCACTGCCCAGCTCTTGGAATACTTCCCCGTCTTCTTCGGAGCCGTGCTTTCGATCTGCTGCTTTACGGTCTTACCCGCCTTCTGGACATCCTTCTTCAGGTCCTCCGCAGCAAGCTTCGCGTATTCCTCCATGCACTTCATTACGGCATCCGCCAGCTGGTCAATCTTTATCGTCTGTGCCATCAGCGCCGCTCCTTCCTGCAGGTGAACTTCAATGACTTCTTCCGGAAGTTCATATGGTCAATGTTCACGATGTTGTAGATCTCACCCATAAACATCACCCGGAAATGCGTGGAATCGATCGCAGCAGCCTTCCGGCAGTACCGGACAGATACGGTCATGGAAAAATCCTCGACCGTAGTCCCGGCAACCTGCTCTTCCTTGGAACTGGCCAGCCCTTCACCGCCGATCGTGGCAAAGCAGGTATAGTAATCCGTCCAGGCATTCTTGTGATTGCCGTACTTATCGGTCACTGTTTCATTCTTCTGGAATGTCACTTTAGATCTCAAAGCTGCCACATCCATTAGAATCCCTCCTTCCGGCTGCCGAACAGCAGAGCCCGAAGCGTCAGATCCATCGCGTGATGGTCAGCTTCTTCCCGGTGCTCATACAGATAAGCCACCGTAAACATCACAGCGATCTTTCCGTTCTGAGCCGCATCCAGGTCCGCCTCATCGTCCGTCCGCAGGATATCCATGCACTGCTTCTTTGCCGCCGTTATAAAGTTTTCGATCAGGGAATCATCATCCTCGAAATCAACCCGAAGATAGCTCTTCATCTCTTCCACAGTCACAGTCATCTGCATCACCTCACAAATTGGCGGCAGCACAATCATCTGTACTGCCGCCGCTATTACTTATCCTTGCGATCAGGCACTTGCCTTCATCTTCAGGAGCTGGATGCCTTCCGGAAGGCAAAGACCTGATCCGCTACTTCTGCAGTCCCTGTAAACCGACCAAAAGCAATGGCGGCCGGACACGGAACCTTCCGGAACATGATCCGGAGAAGTGGTCTCTCTTCAAATCCTACAATAAACGAGATGTGGAAGTAGAAATGGCGATACATAAGCGCCTGTCGAAATACCCTGTCCCGGACTTTATCTGGGATGAATATCATCTCGATCAGGAGATCAACGACAGAGGTATCGCCCTGGATATGGACGTGGTGGAAAACGCCATCACCTTTGATGAACGTTCAAAGGCTACCCTATCTGAAACCATGCAAGATATCACCGGTGTAGAGAACCCGAACAGCGTGATACAGATGAAGGCCTGGCTCTCTGAGAACGGTGTGGAAGCAGAATCCCTCGGAAAGAAGGATGTGGCAAAGCTAATTGATGATACTGACGGCCAGGTAGAAGAAGCCCTCCGGCTCCGCCTGCAGCTGGCAAAATCATCCGTAAAGAAATATCAGGCCATGCAGAACGCTGTCTGCAAAGACGGCAGAGCCCACGGTATGTTCCAGTTCTACGGAGCCAACCGCTCCGGTAGGTGGGCAGGCAGACTGATCCAGTTGCAGAACCTCCCGCAGAACCACATGCCGGATCTCGCAGAAGCCAGATCCATTGTGAAAGCCGGCGATTACGATACCCTGCAGCTTCTCTATGATGATATCCCGAACACACTGTCACAGCTGATCCGGGCAGCCTTCGTGCCCCGTCCCGGATACAAATTCATTGTCAGTGACTTCTCCGCCATCGAAGCCAGAGTACTGGCCTACCTTGCCGGTGAAACCTGGCGCTCCAAGGTATTCGCAGAAGGCAAAGACATCTACTGTGCCTCTGCCAGCCAGATGTTCGGCGTTCCGGTCGAAAAACACGGCATCAACGGTCATCTCCGGCAGAAGGGCAAAATCGCAGAACTCGCTCTCGGTTACGGTGGCAGTGTCGGAGCACTGAAATCAATGGGAGCCTTGGAAATGGGACTGACCGAAGAGGAACTACAGCCGCTGGTCAACTCCTGGCGGAACTCCAACCCAATGATCACCGCTTTCTGGTGGGACATCGACCGTGCCGTCAAGACCACCATAACGCAGCGTATCCAGACTGAAGTACGCGGGATCCGTTTCTTTTATAAGAGCGGCATGTTGTTCATCAAACTCCCCTCAGGCCGACTGCTCTCCTACGTGAAACCCCGTATCGGAGAAAACCAGTATGGCGGCGAATCCGTCACCTATGAAGGAGTCGGATCCACAAAGAAATGGGAACGCATCGAATCCTACGGTCCGAAGTTCGTGGAGAACATCGTACAGGCTGTCAGCCGTGACATCCTCTGCTATGCCATGAAGACACTCCGGCATAGCTTCATTGTTGGTCACGTTCATGATGAGCTGATCATCGAATGCAGTCCTAATGTTGACTTGAATGTGATCTGTAAGCAGATGGGCAAATCTCCGGACTGGATGTCGGACATCCTGCTCCGTGCTGATAGTTACGAGACCAGCTTTTATAAAAAAGACTGACATAAAAAAAGCGGCTCCCGGTTCATCGCCGGAGGGCCGCTGTCGCGTAGTAATACTTTTAAAACTCAGCAACATTAAGATATTTATACAGCGCATATAGCTCTTCTAATAACGTCTCATATAATTTTCTATACTCGGAAAAATCTGTAAGATTATATGCTTTTATTATTCTGTCTTTGCTTTCCTGTATTGTTTCAGCCGATAACAAGTGTGCGAAACATACTCTTAAATCATTTAGATGAAACAGCGGTGCTATAATATCCCGTGCTTTATCATCTCCTTCTTTATGAGCGATGATTTCCTGCAATAGTTTTCTTGTTCGCAGTTGACTGATATCTTTTGTTACACCTACTACATTACAAAGGCTCTTGAGACCTTCCTGATCTATACCTTCGTTTAAAATCCCATCAAGAGTAATTATGTTGCTCGAAACTTCTCTCTCATTAAATACAACAGGTTTTGTGATCCCTTTTATTTTCTCGGCGATCTCTTCTTCAAGATGATGAAGGTCTATGTTGTATTTAGAAAGTATTCTGTCGTAGAATCCCTTTCTCAACCGGATCACTCTCTGCTCTATAACAGGGTTACTAAAAGTACAATTCATCTGTGCTTGATACAATTCTGTATCTATAAGCTTATGATCTGATGGCACATTATATGACTTTAAGAATAATATTGATCTTTCATCGTCAATTTGGTCAAGATCGCCTAAAAACATAACGACTTTGTTATTCTCATTAATCCCAAAAGGAATTTTCCACTCATATGCCCAACCATCGCTCCCGCGCCTTGCAATATCACCATAGCTTTCAGAAAAAAAATCTAGTTCGTATTCTTCGTCCGTATAGAAATTATTCAATACTTTACGATCAAAATAAACCGGAAGCGAGAAGCCATCCGCATGTCCTGGATCAAGATCCACATCACATCCGGGGATATTTAGGTCTCGACTATCATATAAAAAATTAGCATCCTTGGCGTATTCGAAACGACCATTTCCATTAAGTGTTAATTTACAAGATTTATCCCCCGGATGGTTTTCAAAATCCCAATATGTGCTATATATCAGACTGATAACTCGATGTCCCACTTGCTTCTTTCCACAGCCTTTACAAACTAAAACCGGGCACTCGTATACAGATATTTGCTTATCTCCTATTTCAAAAACAGCTTGAGAAATATCCATTTCTTTTAAGTTGCCACATGAGCATTGATCCACTGGATAATAATTGCTGTATTTTCTTTCAAAATCTTTTATATCATGAAAAGTAAATCTCATAGACTTCTATCCTTCTTTACTGCCGTAAGAACTCTGACATCTTCCCGTACCCGCTGATATAAGCACCCTTTTGAGCTCTTGTCAGCGCCACATATAGCAGACACTTTTCAGCTGTCATTGTTTCCTGTTCACTGACGGCATCCGTATGATCAATCGCTGAAGCTAATGGAATAATCCTGTTGTTAGCCGCTACAACAAACACATACTGGAATTCCAGTCCCTTAACTCTGTGCATCGTGGCAACACGGATCCCATCCAGACCACGATCATCCGCCTTATTTCCCTTGATTTCATAACAGCGGATCCCACTCGAAGTAAAATGAGCGATATAGTCATCCAGCAATCTGTGCGTCCTGGCGACAACACAGATATTTTTTGCAGACACACCGCCATCGATCAATCCTTTGATTTTCGCCAGGATTGCTTCAAATTCCTCGTTTGCGTTCGCAGTAGCAATTATCTCCGGAACTGATCCGTGCGTAAGGGACTGACAACGGTCCCCTGTGTCGAAGGAGTCATCCAAATCATCAAAGAATATTCCATTCAGCAAAGCAAATGCCGCCTTCCGAATCTCTTCCGTTGTTCTGTAATTGATTCTCAGAACACTGCTTCTGCCTCTGATATTGATTCCACACTTTGACAGAGCGGCTTTGTTTTTATAAATCCTCTGGTGCGCATCGCCGACTATAAAGATATCGTTCTCGTGTTCTTCACCGGCGATCGACCTGAGCAAACGAAACGCATTAGCGCTAAGATCCTGTCCCTCATCGACGATAACGTGCCTATATCGTGTTTCTGAGGATGTTTTTTCTATTAACAGCCTGCACTCATACATAGCTGTATTGATATCACGGACCTGATTTTCCTTCATCAGATTCTGGTAAGCTTCAAACACCTTCCATATCTGCATTCTCTTTTTTCTATCGAGTCTGGTGCCGCGCCCGGTTCTGCTTGCCTTAACATACTTCTCTAACGAAAAAGCCTCCTGTGCTACAACTACGCGATTATATTCTTCTTCATAGAAGCTCACAGGAAACTCCCCGGAAAAGTCCGTTCCTGTCACCGCTTCTTCCCAAAGGTTGTCCGCCTTTTCGTCATAGGCAATCTCTGCCGGATATCCATGCTCACGAAGGAACTGTGATACCCACGCATCCAGATTGATCACGTCAATTCTTCTGATCTCATCCAGCGTACAGATCTTTCGCAGATTATCCTTAATATCAGAGGCAAGGTTTGCTGTATAAGTGGTGAAAAGAATTCTTTCCTTATTCTTCAGCCCTGCTGCCAGATGCTTTGCCCTGTGCATTGCAACAACGGTTTTTCCGGTTCCTGCTCCGCCAAGTACTCTTGCAGAACCAGAATAGTTTTTATTCACAATTTTTCTCTGCGTTGGATGAAGGAACACTCTCCACTTCTCCAGCGGCTCAGCCATGATACGACGAAGTTCTTCTTCCCCTTCAACCACAACAAAGGACTTCAAAGACAACGGGCTTTCCAGAGCATCTGCCAAATTTTCCGCAGGTTTGCTGCCCTCTTTCTCTTCTTTGAAAAGCTCAATTACCTCATCACCGGGAATGCCTTCTACTACCCAGGACAGTGCCTCGAATGTATCACTGGCAAAGCTGGCTTTTTTAGCATAGAATTCCTGTGCATCTCCGATGGATCTCACGAAAGGAATCTGTTCTTCCGGAACCCCCAGTTCAATCAGCCCCTCATCCGTAAGTTCCGCAAATAGTACAAAGTCCTGTGCTGCAGGCTCCACAACCGGTGTTGTAACGATATCAAATACCTGAATGGCACCGGTCTTTGGATTGATCTCGCATTTTTTATTCCGTGCCCAATCATAAGCCTCATCATGATGGTCAACCCACAGAAGCAGATAAACTCCTGTCTCAGGCTGTCTTACAGTAATCCCACGGTAGGTATCATCGATCCGTACAGACCAGATTTTTTTATCCATACCGCCATTGATCTTCTCATAGTTTATTCCCGGAGACTGAGGATTATTACGGAACTTATTGATAAACTCCGTAACTTTCCCCTGGATCTGCCTCGGCAATGCTGCAAATGCAGTCAGGAAATCTGCGGATATAGCTACCTTTGCTGCTGCCTCCATCTATCACACCTCCTTGAACGTATCATCTATTTCATCCGATACGGTAAATATCTTCCAACCTGAAGCTTTGGCCTTTTCAATATCTTCTGCCTGATCTTCGGTCATAAATCCTATCTTCTTCTCAATCCACGCTAGCTCTATTTCAGCAATGACTTCTCCGGATGCATCTGCCAGCTCATATCCAGCCTCTTCAGGAGCAGGAATGCCCCGTGCCTTACATTCATCGGAAATACTCTTGCTGATATCATCAAACAGCATGGATTTAATCTCATCCCAGGCTTCCACAGAAGCTTCAGCCGGTGCAACATCCTCTGCTGCGGTCTCCACCTTGCCATTAGGTAATGCTGAATACGTCTGATTGTCCAGTCCTGTGTAGCATACAGCAATGAACTGATCATCAAACTGCATCACATTGGAGAACTGCCAGAAGCCATTCCATTCCTGTTCATACTTATCTGTTCTGGAATCTTTACGATCATCCAGCACAGCACACACTGAAACAGCTGCATTTCTGTCGGCCTTCATCTTAGATGCCAGAATTCCGGCATACATATAAAGATGGGTATTATCACTCCGCGGAATCCACGTTCCGAAGAACGTTCCCGGCTGTACAAAATCATCTTCCGTATAATGAGTCTGCCCGTTCACCTTTCCGGTAACATCGTTCCAATTGATGAAATCTATGGAACTTGCTGCCTTAGTCGGTTCCAGAAGCGACAACGATATGCCGTGCGCATGAGCCGCAAATAACTTATCAGATCCATCAAGTTCCAGATATCTCATCAGCAGTTCCATAGCGGACATTTTATTCGGTCTTAAAGCATCTGCTTTAGCCGCACTGATTGTAGGCTGATACATCTTTGCACCGGACGGCATCTTCTCATAAGTTAATGTCGGGGTGAAATAATCTCCCTGCTGCGTAAACACAGATTGTACGTCTCTCCAGCTGAGGCTCCATACACGATATCTTCCGCTTCTCCGGATTGCCTCTCGCTTTAATGTATCGTCTGCAACTTTATCCTTATGATAGATAAACCCATCTGTGAAGATTGCCACCGGAAGCTTATCTGATTTCCCGACAGGGCTGATTATGAAGTCCGGCTTGCAACTTACTTTGACGCCCTGAGTCGCATCAAGTAATACCTGGGCTTCAATCTCCCAAGTCTGATCATTGATCTTTAATATGTATCCTTCCTTGCCTGAAATAAGCGACTTGGAAATATCTACTTTGCGGTTCTCATTTCCCATCTGAGCAAGTGCTTCAACAAAACGTCGCTCCAGCTCACTGTCAAACAAAGAGTTGACGGGAACGCTGGCCAGCTTCTCAATCTTTGTCAGATTGTCTTTTCCGCTCAAAATAGAACGCAGGATTCGGATTGCCGTGCTACGTGATATATTGCCGATATTCTGGCTCTGTCTATAAGCATACAGGCAGTGATAGCAGCCATCCTTCTGCGGATCCTCTTTGCAGGAGCACTGCTCCAGTTTCTGGAGAGCGCGCTCAAAGATGTCGATGAGCGAATTCTTTTCGTTCATCAACTGCTTCAAATATCCTGTACCGCCAGGAACGGAATCATATATTACAAGATACTGCTTCCGGTAATCAGCATCCGGGACCGGCACCTCACTTACTGTTGCCCGCAGGTGATCCACGTTGCCAAAGTATTCCTTCATTCCAAGCATAAAAGCGGCTGTAAATGACTCCGTTCGTACATTGGAAGAATCCATAGTAGTCGCCGGAATCAGAATACGCAGCGCCTCTGTTGCAAACTCGCGATAAAGGAACAAACACTCTTCAAATGGATCGTTACTGAACGCCGGCATCTTCCTGGTCTTGCAATAGAATGTATGCACTTCCTTCCCATGATCCGGCTGAATTTTTCCACAATATTTACAGATCTTGAAGCCCTTTCTGACATCCTCAACACCGGATACAGAAAGCTTCTCTCCCACCATATCGCTCTCACCGAAATTGATCTCCCTGAGAGTAGCCTTCTTTACAAACTCATAACCGAATGCAAACTCTTCATTATCCATCTGGTAAGCGCTTGAAATATCATGGTCTTCGTCTACATCTACAAGCAGTTGCTTACAATAAAATACGTTTGACCGATCATCGCTTTCATCAGAAATAAGGCTCTTGGTATAATCCATGTTGGAGTAGACCATCTGCACTTTCAACATGTTCCGAACCTGCCCGGAATCCGCCCATGCCGGGCTACCGCACTGCGGACAACATGCGGTATTCTTTCCTGCCTCTTCAATCTGTGCATGAGAGCAGTTCGGACACAGTCTCCACTTTGCGGACTGAGAGCTGGTCAGATCGATCTGGTCTATAGTCAGCTTTCTTCCATCAACGTAAAAGCTGTTGTTCGGAGCAAATTCACTGATAGCTGCAGAAGCACTGCGACTGTATTCATAAACAGACTTCCTATATTTTTTCTTTGCTTCACCTTCGCCAGAATCTGCTTCATCCTTACGATAGAGAACGGCTTTCAGAATGATGCCGGCCTCCGGGAAAGCATAGTTAGGAAGCAGACCCTCATCCGACAGGAAATTGAACACATCTTTCTTGTTCAATTCCTTTAACACGTTGATGAGAGCTGCCTGCTCTGCCTTCAGTTCCTTTATCTCATCCTCATAGGAAGAATCTTTCGGCTTGCTTTTCAGATCCTTCACCATATCCTTCAGTTGCTTAATGCTTGCCGACAAAGAATCCCTCTGCTTTTTCATTGCCTCAAAAGCTTCGAGGATGCTCATATGCATCGGACTCTTTTTGAGACGGTCGCCTTGGGCAAATTCTTTCAGTTCCTGCTTTGCCGTATCATCCAGGTACTGAACAAACAGCTGGATGAAAGAATTCAGCAGATGCGTAAGATTGTTCTGCACATAGCTTAGAAAATTAAACGGGAACATATCCATCGGATGGTTCTCTAGTTTTCCAAGGATAATACCGATATTTTTAGGGATAGACTGTTCCGGTACTCCACGCTTCACCCAGGAATCCATGCAATAGGCTACAAACTGACGCTCCAAAACAGCAGAAGCCTTCAGGAAAATCTTCGGTGGCTGTACATTGCCTTCCATCATATCCAGCGGATCTGCATAGAAGTACAGATCATGCGGTCTTGCAGCTGCGACAGCCAGCGTTAATGCATTTCCATCTTTACGTCCTGCACGTCCGGTACGCTGCAGGAATTGCGCCTGAGCCGGAGGCATACTGCAAAGGATGACGGTTGAAAGGTCACCGATATCGATACCCATTTCAAGTGTTGGCGTACAAGACAGAACATTCGGATCCCAGACCTTCTGTCCGTCTTTACTCCGCTTGAAATCCACTTCCAGAGCTTCTCTGTCATCCCTCTCCAGAAGTCCGGTGTGCTCCTTAGCATTTATCCTGGCGATATCGCCGGATGTAAAGAGCTTCCCATAATAATCCAGCTCATCGCTCTCTGATGATTCAAAAGAGCCGTTGCAAACGCTTCTCGTGCAAGGCGCTCCTTCCCATAAATCCTTATTCTCTTCAGAAACAGCATGGCCGATTCCACAGGTATCGCACTTAAGCTGAATCACCTTATCTGTGATATATACACGATCCTTATCCAAGCCATAAACCACATAGTCCGGAGCAATCTGAATCGTTACTACCAGACCAGACTTTACCAGTTCCTCCAGAATGATCTGACTGATCATAGTAAAGGTCGATGGCTCAATCATAAATTCATCGCAACATGAGGAAATCCAATCCGTATATTTTCTCTCAGCCACCGTATCGAAATTGAAGTTCCGCTTTCCCGTGGGATTATTCTGCTTAAAAATGAATCGTGGTGTATTTCTTCCGGACTGCCTTCCGGGCATCCAGCTCACGCGATCATTGGAAAGCAGATAGGTATTTCCGTTCTCTTTCAAAAACAGATAGAATGCATCATCATCAAATGCACCATTCTGCCGCATGATATTTACATAGCCTGCAACCATCTGCTCATATCGCTTCGCAGAAGTGTTCGGCAATGATCCGATCTCGTTAGTCACACGCTCCTGCACATTTCCTGCAACCTCAAGAAGCTCTTCATCCTTGAAAGAAAGGCAAGAACAACCCGATTTCTCCAATGTGCGTCCTATACGGCTTGTAAGTCCGTATTCAAGCATGATCTCATAGGAGATCCTTTTTTCTATATCTGACATCAGCTTTTTGGCAAGTGCATCCTTACCCAGCTTACGATTCTGGATCATTTCCTCATAGGCACGCATCCAGGTCATATTCGGAGCGATAAAGAAGCTGACAAAGCTTTCATCGTCCATCTGGTCATGCCAGTAATCGATGAACCCCTTTGTAAAATCAGCAAGCGACTTCCCTGCACCGCCGTTTTCTACATAGCGCTGCAGTGCGCTTCTAAAACCAAATCTCCATGTTCTGGCATTAAAGAATCCGGCTCGATGTGCAGCATCCTGAACATTGTCAGAAAATGCCAGCGTCTTTTTGTCATCATTGAATTTTGATGCAAACAGCTGTGAGATACTCGTACTGATCTCTGTAGCACTCCGAAGACCCATCAGGGAAATACCGCGCTTTGATCCGCAGAACGGGCACACAAACTGCTTATGATTTTTAGAACCTGAGGTTTTGATCGGATTCGGAATCAGGACTTTAACCGTATCAGCCCCGCAATTATCACAGGAGGCAGATGCGTCCTCGCCAATCTTTACCTGCAAACACTCAGGGCATAACTGGGCTTCTATGAATCCCCACGGACGATCGTTCTCCTTATGCGGAAACATCATCACGATTTTTTCATCTGCCTTAAAATACAGGTTATAGAATGCTTCCAGGCTTGTTATGGTAGCATTCATACGCTCGCTTAATATAGACGTCCATCCGGTAGCTCCACAATCACGACAGTTTACCACAGGCAGATATTGCTTCGCCTGTTGTGTATTCAAGTCATGTGCGATAGAGTATGTGACCATCTTCGGCGACACCTTTGCCACCAGACGACGCAGTTCTCTCATCCAAAGCTGAACCTGAACATTTAGGAAAGGCCTCAGACTTTCCGCCGATCCTGTTCTGGCATAGGAAACAAGCGCCAGAAGTGCATTTACAGCCTCTGCCGGGTCTTCCATCTCTTTCAGTGCCGGATAATTGACCTGCAATTCATCAACAATTGCTGATACTTGATAATAATTTCCCTTTATGAAGGAAATCATCGCCTGCATAAAGCTATGATGCATCAGCTGTTTTCCTAAAGCGATTTTTCCCTCTGGTGTTGAAATATCAATATCAGGAAGATTCATCCATACCTTTACCGCCTCAGCGATATAAGCTTTCTCGTCATCCTGCTGTGTCAAAGTAGTGAGTTTCTTAACTTGTTCATCTGTCGGAATAGTAAAATCCGTGATGTCAGAATCTGCAAAGAACTCTGCCGGTGAAAGTCTATCCTCCGTGATGACAGCATTCTCCTCAAACGGTTCTCCAAAGATCTCCGATGCATACTCCAAGATTCCTTTTCCGTTGTCTTTGGATCCCATCGTTGCAGATGTTCCGATACAGCAAAGATAACCTGCTGGAGTCCAAAGACGTGATTTTAAGCGACGAAGCAGGCAGGCTAAATCTGTACCCTGCGCACCATCGAAAGTATGTAATTCATCGACAGCAATATATTTCAGTGTATCCGGTGCATTATCCTTCCAGAGTCCGGCATCTTTCGGACGAACAAGCAGGTAGTCAAGCATCTTATAGTTCGTCATCAGAATGTCCGGCGGTGCATTAAGCAAAGTCTCATGATCCGTAATGACATTATCTTCGCTCATCATACGGCTCGGAGTATGCTCTCGACCACCAACATACATGCCCACCGTCACGTTGCCCCGAAGCTCTGGGCTTTTGTGAATAAGACCTGCTATACGCCTGGCCTGATCTGTCGCAAGCGCATTCATCGGATAAATAATGAGTGCCTTAATGCCATTCTCGCCTCGATGCTGGTAGCAGTATTCCAGAATAGGATACAAGAAACACTCCGTCTTACCGGAACCAGTTCCTGTTGCAATCAAAGTGGAACGCCCATCATCTCCGGTCAGTCTCTGAAAAGCTGTATCCTGATGGACATATGGGAGGTATGCAGGATGGATTGCCTCGAAGCAGTCCGGCATCTTCTCTGCCACCCGGAAAGGAAGGCGCACAGATACATAGGGTTCATGATAAACAGAATCCTTTGTCTCCAGCATATTTCTAACGGAGCCTCTAAAAGGCTCATTCGTCATCGGGAATGTGGTTTCGATATAATCCCCGATACCCTTTTCCAATTGCTTGGCAAGTATGGAAGGTAACATACTGCATAGCCTCCTTCAATATCGTTTATTTTTTTATTAATTCCTTTAACTTTATGCCATTTTTATCCTTCCACACCAAGTATCCATTTGCACTCTTTCCAGTCACAATCTGGGCTGCTGTAGATGGGCTTTTAAATTCGCAATCCTGAATAACTATACCCATATCATTAACATAGGACCGGTCATCAAGATAGCTTTTCGCTTTCCGTCCTCCTCGTATATGGCTCGCCAACTGCAAGCTTACTCGAGATCCCTTTTTAACTATCATCCTTCCGTCATCATACTCTGCCTTAGCATCATAGTTACCGGTTCTTGTTTTCAAGAATAGCAAAAGCATTCTACTGATCACCTCCTACATCTTCATATTTATTAATAAAATAATCCCATGCTTTTTCGTAATCGGATTCTCTGTTACAGCAATCAAACGGTGCAACAAATTCTATCTCACGCTCAATTGGTCCACCCGGAATAGTGTCATCCATAATAATCTTTTTAAATACTTGTCCCTCTGATGCACCTTTGATATCGCGCTCCCATTCAGGCCTTTTATAAGTCAATTCACCCATGCTTTTAGCGGAAAAGACTATACGACCTTCGGAATCATACCAAGTATCATCTTCATACTGTTGCATCAGATTAAACTGAAGGCGATAAATATTCTTTAATTCATCTATTGTCAATCCAATTGACAAAGCAACTAAAACATCTATTTCAAGCAACGCTTGTCTTCGTTCATAATCTGATCGTAAAGGAGTTGAATATGTCCATTCATTGCTTAACCCTTTAAAAGTATTACCAGAAAGACGTCGGTCTTCCTTTCCCCACGAGTCTTTCTTGAATTCATCATCCCAACAATCTCTCCATAATTCCTTATAATGAGAAGTCACACAGTTTAACAACAACGCTCTTACTATCAGTGCGTTCTTGTATTTTCCTTCAATTAAGGGCAATGTTCTAAGTACATTTATTCCTCCAGAATCTTTACCCAGTACTTTGATGTAAAAATCAATTACAATGGATGACATAGTTGCTTGGAATAAAACCATAGTTTTAGGATCTTTAAAACCACACTCTAGAACAGCATGTACATGTCCAGATAATGGCGGAGCAATAGCAGACATTAAAGTTCTTTCTCCGACTATATCGAACATATTCCTCATGATTATTCTTGCTTTTGCATTACAATCTGCTCCCCATGGAGTTTTTGGCATCCTGCTTATATATTCCTCAGAACTACAAGCAATATCAAACTTGCAGCGTGGCAAAAAGTCCTCATTTATATAGTTGAGATCCACAAAATCGAACGCTCTATGTGTATTACAAACTCTTTGTGCCCCTTTATATATAGGATTCGACAAACCAATAAGTGGACCACTATATATAAGATTTCTCGCGCTTTCAGGGAAACCTACCTCTACTTTAAGTGTTCCATTCTTTTGTGAGCCAGTTTCATTCCACATTTCGGTTGTAAACGTATCGCTTTCTATGGATGCAAGAGTCTTTTGCTTTCCTATTTTTTCCAATACCGAAATATATGGTTGAGCATGAATAATAGGCAATCTCGCAGAAGACCATTCATCATTCCCGTCAAACAATCTTGCAAAAAGAAGCAATGTGTTTTTATCAACGTGAATTACTCTTTCCTTTGCTCCAACCGTATTCCAATTACCCGACTTATCTTTTACCCCCATTAATTCTCTAGGAACGCCATCATATATTTCGTCTATAGTTGACGGTGTATACAAATTAGACACCGAGTCAAATCCATTACTCTCTCTGTTCGAGTATACATTTACGCTATATGTCCTTGTGTTTCCGATATCAAACAGTTTCATTTGGTTTATAAACTGAAAATGATATCTTAATTTCCTGTATAAGTGCTGCCTCAGTAAGCCTCCATTCGGCGAATTATATACACCTTCAGGATGTATAAAAGCTACAGAAGACTCTTTATTAGAAATCTCCCACCCCTGCGGTAAAAAGCATTTAAATAAATTAGCAGGCGTACCTTGCAGCAGAGGATAGTTCTGAATAGCATTCAAGAAATTCTGCTGTCCTGTCATTAACTCATATTCATTTAGATAAGCACTATAAATAACCTGATTTTTTAAGGTGCTCTCCCTCAACTGTGCCGTCTTTGCTGCGTTCAAATCTTTTATTGCAAATATTGGTTGAGAATCAGCTAGAATTCCTTGCTCCTTCCATTCTATTTTTATCCAGGGTGGATTTCCAAGAACTAGATCAAAGCCACCTCGTTCTGCAAATAGATCTGCAAACTCTAATTCCCAATGCATGAAATGATTTTGTTCTGCAATTTCGTACGCAAGATTAAGTCGAGGATTTTCCTTGCGAAGACGTGGAATATCCACTTCTGTCCCTAATCCATACGTTGCAACAATATCTAGAGCGATCTGCTCCATTTCTGTTGGGAAGAAGGATAACTGTCCCCCTTTTGCTGTGTTACTGACATTCACTGATTTCATGGTACCTTCCAGAATCAGTGACATATCAAACAAGAATTCACTTCTGCTCGGCAGTAAATCTGCCTTGTCAATCGGCCAGAACCAGAGCGCACACCAATAATCCATAGCAAACTTAAGTCTTGCATATGGACCGGCGTTTCTCATATGTTCGGATTTATAAAGTTCACTCAGGATCTGATCCTTCTGTCTAATAGTTGTATGGGAATCTGTAGCATCATCCTCATATCCATAAACAGACAGAGAATCCTGTGTTTTAGCCTCCACCTCTTTTCTCAGATTGATCTGTGCTTCCCACAATTCATCAATGGCAGTAGACAAGCGGAGCAGCGTTACCAGATCATCTTCACTGTATGGCTCTGTGAACTTCTTACTCCACTTAGCCATAGCTTTAATCTTATCCGGCTCCAGAGATTTGATGACTTTATCAGAATAACTGCACATGCCAGGATCTCCCAACAGGAAATGATATACCTGCTTTCGCGGCATGCGTTTTGTTCCGAGCGGTACTCTGTCAGGAGCATTCTCATACCAACGGATCCCCTTTGATGTTGTACTGAGGGATTCCACACGGTATACTTGTCTTCTTGCTCCAATCAGTGAGTTGCCGTTAATCAGCTGCGTTCCAAACCACGGCACAAAGCCACCTTCATAGATCGTATTCAGCCAAAGTGATACTTCTGCCAGTTCTACGGCGACAGGATTAAGGTCAATTCCATAAACATTCCTGTCTGCCATATACATCTTGACCTTCTGAAGTTCTTTCAGCCGGTCATTTGCAGGAATCATTTCCCCACGCTCTTTCTGTTTTTTATCCAGATATGCTTCCGCAAGCTGCGTGATGGCTTCGTTCAAGAATGCTGCGGATCCCATAGCCGGCTCACAGATGGTCAAATGTAGGATTTCATCTGCACTCTTTCCTTCGAGCAACTCTTTCAGAGCATACTTAACCAGGCATTTCGTCAGAACTTCCGGCGTATAGTAAGAGGCAGACTTTTCCCTTTCTCTGCCGGCCAGACGATAAATAAAAGTCCCCTTCTCGTATTTGCGGAGCTGACCCTTCTTATACTTTCCATCCGGATCATTCTTCTCATAGCGAACACGTTCATCTTCGGTATATTGGTCCAACTCATCTTCAGTAACAAAGTAACCGACGTCCAGTTCGTTAAAGTTGTCTCCGGCACGCTTTACTTCAAAGAGTGTTGTTTCAGCTATAAATCCACGATACGAGAGTAGCGCCTCATACACGGATCCCATCTGGTTGATCCCAAGATTCGCGTAGGATATACGCCCACGCCTGTCGTTCCGCCGCCCAGTCTCGCGAGTAAGACTCATAAGGTCAATGATCCGAAGCATGCAGGAATTGCGAAGCTTCGACTTTGAGATCATCTTTGTGTATTCAGGATCAAAGATATGTGCTTTCAGCGGAGCGATCACGAACATATCGTGCAGGCTCTCTTCCTGCGAATACTTCAGCAGGTCTTCCTCAGACTCCGGATATCCGCTGTAGATCAGATCATACAGTTTGGAAAGAGTTTCATGAAGGAAATACCCACTACCGACCTCAGTCACGTCATCACGGATATCATCAGCGATATCTCTCAGATTATCCAAGGAGTATCCGGACTTATATGTCAGATTCTGAATCGGTGCATACCCAAGCTCCGGTCTTGCTTCAATAAAGAGCACAAAAAGCATACGGTACATGTACCTCAGGCATTCTAACGTCAGGTCACCGGCATCTACCGAATCTGTTTCCAGATTTCTTCCCTGACGGGTAGCCATGTCGTAAAGTACTTCGTTTCCAAGAATCTCAATGCTTTCACGAAGCGCATACTTCAGATCCTGTGATACACCTGCAGCATGCTTCTGTGAATTCGCATCCAGTTCGTCCAGGAGTGCTGTTCCATCTTCAGGGCACAAGCTATTTCTGTGCAGAAGGACTGCCATCGCCTGCAGTGTAGATTCCTCATGACGGCTGAATATATCCTCAAGCTCGAATTGCAGATATCTCTTCTCATTCCATTTATTACGGTCGATCAGAGCTATCTGGTTCATTCCAATCAGCAAAATGAATCTCGGGGGCTCTGCCTGTCCAAAAAGAATCTTGGTAACAAGATCTTCATTCGGAATACTGGTAAGAACATTGGCCGGTACGGAATATAGCCCTTCTTCCGCTACTTCATCTGCAGCAAAACAATACTTATCCAGAATAGCTGCTTCCTTATCATCAGAAGTCGCAAGCAGAATCCATAAGGCAGGTGCTCCATTAGCCTTGGTAAGTTCCAGGTAAACAGGCGCCTTCAATGTATCATCAATCTCAATCCACTCCGGCTTCGCCTCCGGATAGCCAAGAGCTTTTAAGTACATATCCGCAAGCGTTCGAATATTCACCAAAGTCTGGGTATCAAACTTTGAGCGAAGAAAACGGTCATGAACCGGGTAATACTGACGTGCAACATCACGCAGAAGCGCCCACGGCGTCCTGATCTCTTCGCTTTCCTTTGCTTCCGCTCGCCATGCAGAAATCGTCTCAGAAGCATTCTCTTCGAAAATTGACGAGAAATAATGATTCGTGTAATATTCGTTTTGGTTGGTAATTCCGGTTAAATCCATACTCATCTTGTTACCCCCTTCATTACCGCCATAATCCGGATATAGGGATTATTCTGTATCGACATGGTGTCCGTAACCCAAGTCGTAAATTTATCAAACAATTCATCTACCATACGTTCCTGCTCGCTTTTCTTTCTTTCGCTTTCAAACAACGACAGCTGATAGTATTTATGACGTGTTTCCAGTTCAGCCAGCTTGTCCAATTCTTCATCCAGAAGCGGATTGATATGGCTCTGATAGCTCTGATAGTACCCATCCAGATACTTCTTCGCGTGTTCAACGGCATCGGGCAGTAAGCCCTCAGCTTCAGCCACATCAGCCTCCGTCAAGCTTGCACTGTTCGGGATCTTTGTGCTTCGGAACCCGGTATGCGCAAGCAGCTCATTCATGCTCAGGCTCTTTACGAATCTTCCATTCTCATACTGAAGCCCAAACCACTCATCTACCAGCGGAGTGGAGCGCTTGTTAGGAATGCTTCCGGTAACGATGAAGATGGTCTCTTCCGGTTTCATCTTATCCGGAATGCCAATAAACGGGGCTTCTCCGCGTCCATACAACAGGCCACCTTTATCATTTACCCATGTAAACAACGGATGCTGCTTCCAGAGATACTGAACCTTTGGCCATGCCGTTTCTGCCATGTTATTCTGCATACTTCTCTTCATTTCTCCCATGCAGAATTCCTTGTCATCGGACAGCCGTAAATAATCGCCCTGCGGCATAGCCTCATCAGGGAGTAATGCGGTAAGACGTTTTCTCATATCCGGCGTTACGGTCACTTCCATACCGGACACAGATTGAAGTTTTTCAACCGGATGGCTCTCAGACTGGTTAAGATAGCTCATCGCCAGATACAGATAATCGGCATCCGAAAACAGCGTCTCATCATTTTTGACTTTCGCCGGTTCGCTTGTATCAGCAGAAGCTGCCATCAGCGCTTCAAAAGGATCAAACTCTGCTTCACCGCTATCCAATGTTTCAGAGAATGCATCCGCATCTGATCCACTTTCTATTGCCTCGGATACCACCAGCTCTTCATCTTCAATAGAGAACTTGCCAAGCAGCAATGCCGGATCCCCGATATTCTTCAGTGCCTGCTCTTCTTTGGTAATCAGAATCTCAATAATCCTCATATCACCCTTAATACGTGGATTATTGCTTTCAATCATCATATAGCGGATATCCGGACGCTTCTGCTGCCCATAACGGTCGATACGCCCGTTTCTCTGTTGGAACACCATAAGCGACCACGGGATGTCAAAATGGATCATCCTGTGGCTGAGGTAATGCAGATTAAGTCCTTCTGATGCGACATCCGAAGCAACCAGTACTCTGACCGGAGCTTCCTCTCGCCCAAAGTTCTCAACAATTGTCTGCTGCTCTGCGTCGCTCATAGCGCCTGAAATTTCCTGAATCGCATTGGCCGGCATTTTAAGATCCTCGCGGAGTCTTGCCGCCAGATATTTCATGGTCTCTATACGCTCTGTAAAGATAACAACACGGTCATCTGTTGCTCCGGTCCATCCGTATTCTTTATCTTTCAACAAAGTCAGGAGCTGTTGATACCTTGAAAAGTCCGAAGGAGTAATATTCTCCAACGCGCTCTTCAGTTCTTCTAGTGCGCGAATATCCTTGATCTCGTTGTCTGAGTACTTCTTACGAAGCTTGTTAAGTCTGGCATCAATGCTCTTGATGCAGGCTGCCGGGCTGGAAAAAAGCGACTTCTCCAGACTGGTCTTAAAGAGCTGTCCTTGAGCTCTTGTTTTACTCAAATCCATCTGCAGCTGCATCTCTGCAAAAATATCAAAAGCGATCTCTTCCTTTGCTGATGCTTTGCAACGCTGTAGCTCAATTCTTCTTTCCAGGAACGATCCGCTGACCTGATCCTTCACATCCTTCTTGAAACGACGCACGCACAGGCCTTTAATATCATCCTTGGTATAATCATCCGGATTCGCGATAGCTGTAGGGTCCAGCATATTCATCAACGATGCAAAACTCTTCGCCCGTCCATCATGCGGTGTCGCTGAAAGCATAATCATAGTATCTGAACGATCTGCAAGCAGCTTAGCCAATCTGGAACGCTGCGCCTGATGATCGCCACGCTCTGCAACATTCTGAGCCTCATCGATTACAATAATGTCCCAGTATGCCTTCTCCAGATGTGTTCTGTATTCAACATCTCTCTTCAGCGTATCAATGGACACAATGGTCTTGTCGTAATAGCTGAATGGGTTATAGTTTGATGGAAGCTTCGCCCTGATATCATGGATCTTCTTTGAATCCAGACGCACCAGCGGTATCGTGAAGCGATTCCACATTTCTTTCTGGAACTGCGTCATCATGCTCTTAACCGTAACAACCAGTATCCTCCTGCCTTTTCCTCTGGCAATCAATTCGCTCATCAGGATACCGGCTTCCAGTGTTTTACCAAGGCCAACTGTATCTGCAATCAGGATGCGCTGACGCGGTCTGCGAAGCGAAATCTGCGCAGGTTCAAGCTGATAAGGCATCAGGTCCATAGCCGCCTTATCTCCGATATGTAGATCTGTGTCTGTCGGAATCTGCTGCCTCCACTGACTTTCCAGATACAACTGTGTCCGTCGGAAGAAAGATGAGCCATCAATGACAAGCTTTACATCCTTCGGGTCCACAACTGCAATCTCTTCCAGATCAGTCAGAAATACAGCCTCTTTGTCCTTAACCAACGGCGATACGCCAACACAGTAAAGGGCATTATTCCCCATGTTGTTCTTTTCGACCTTCTTAACCATCCATTCTTCGTCTCGAATGATGGTTCTCATCCCCGGTGCGTAATCTACCATAGCAATCTATCCTTTCAATCTTCCGCGTGCTGTTCAGAAGATATATCCTTTTCTTCCACAGGAACCATCTCCATGATGTCAGAGAAATCACATTCCAAAGCATTGCAGATCTTCACTAAAACATCTGTCGTGATATTGGCGTTCTTTCCAAGCTTCGCAAGTGAAGCTGTACTGATTTCGCTCTCATCCTTCAGTTTTGTACGATTCCACTTTTTATCAATCAACAGTTTCCAAAGTTTATCGTAACTAATGGTCTTTTTCATGGTCTTTCCCTCTTTATTCTCACATACAATGTGCGTTACTCTTCTTCAGGATTTCTTACACTGTGCAGGAATCCATAACGTCCCTGCTCTTCATCCATCGTAAACGTTATCCGATTCGCATTCTGATAGTTTACCGTTTCTGGGAGCTCATTTTCGGCTACGATCAGCTGGTTATTGCCACAATGATCGATAATGTATTGAATCAAAGATCCTCTCATTCCCTTTGTGGCCTTCTCACTTTCCTTGATGCTGTATTTCTTTTCCTTTAGAGACAGGATCGGCGAATCTAACACAAGAAAATGTGACGCATACTTCCCGCTGCTCTCAAGGTACTTCATCAGATTGAAAAGCATTATCGTATTCAGAAATGCACGATATCCTTTACCCTGGTTCTTCTTATGTCTTCCCCCAACAACAACATCAGCTGTATTGATGTTCAGATATGACTCTGGCTTTCCGGTATAAGCGCAATCTTTTATCATTTCATTGACGGACTCACTCAAGTCCTTCCAGATATTTTTATCAAAGTTCTTCTTTGCATCAAACTTTGTCGCAGTCTCATCCTCTTCATTTTCCTTCTCGAAGACATCTGTTCCCAATTCCGTTGACATATATGCAATGGACTGCAGTTGCTGCCTTACATGCTGAATTCTACGGAACTCTGCGACAGCAGCTCTGAGCTCTGCAGCATGAGGTCTGAGATTTTGATTCAACAGTTTTGTAATATTACTGTTCTGAGCATTTAATGCCTTCAGCGTTTCTTCTAGTTCTTTTATCTCTTTTCTGGTATCTGTCTCCGTTACTTCCAGATCACCCAATTGCAGTCTGATACGTGCAAGCTCGGATTTAGCAGATTCAACGTATGAAGTACGATCCTCTTCCTCGGCATCCATCTCATGCCCGCAGAACGGACAATTATCCTTGTGATGAATGGTCTTCCCCTTAGCGTCGCCATCCACGATAAAATTCAATCTCTTAATATCAGACATATATTGTGAATGGAGTGCCCGGTATCTATTGCCCAGGAATCTGGCTTCCTGAAACTTTGCATTCACTTCATATATTTGTGCAAGTAACTTCCGGCTTTCCTCAGAAGCATCGACAATCTGCCTTTCAACCTTTTCTATTTCAGCCACAAACTCGTCTATCTTGGCATCAATATCTACGCCATCATCAGCAGCCAAAGCTTCTTCGAGCTGTTCCTTCTGTTTTGACAAGTCCGCTATCTTCTGATTCAGGTAACTAATGACCCCTGCCTTCCGGGTAGCTCTCTTCTCTAGCTCCTCAACGCTGATTTTGGGCAGGAAACGGTTTAAATCATCGGCTGTAAGGAGATAGATAAGCGAAGTCAGACTCTTGGTAATCTTGGAATGATCCGGATTATCAAGCGGAGTTCGCTTTTCAAATATATTTTCTTCACTCAGGAAGAAGAAATGAAAGATAGTTCGAATAGTCATTTCTTCATCCGTCGGTGCCTGCGTTGCGATAATTTTAGGGACTTTATCGATACCTATAAGACTCAACAGTAACGTGCTGTATTCCCCGTTACCAACTTTATATTCGTCTTTGTCTACTCCTGGAAAATCAGAGTATACTTTTACAACGTTCGATCCCTTATCACCGCTGCTTCCGTCTTCTATCTTTCTTTCAGCCTTAAATGAATAACCATCGTCAGACTCCATTTCCAGCATGACAGTGTCGTAACCGGTATCATCTTTTGAAAAAGGTACCTCTTTCCCGGCAAACATGAAGTCAATACAGCCAATAACATAAGACTTTCCCGTATTAGAAGGTCCTTCAATAAAATTAACGCCATCCTTAAATGGTACTGATGAATACTCAACCTTCTCTCCGGAGGCAGCAATCTTTGTAATATAAAATCTGCTCATTGATGACCCTCCTGTCGATAAGATTTTCCGCCGAGCTTAAATATCTCTGCAATCAGTGATCTCTCGGACTTTCCTTTTGTTGCATTAATGACAGATTTTGCGGCTTTTCTGTACTCACGAGCATATTCACTCGTTAGAGCACCACAGTAGTCCTCCCCCTCCGGGGTGATGATATATGATAGACCATCCTTGTAGCTGACAGCCTCTGCAGTACCGTTCAAAACAAGTTCCTTTAATGCTTTCTTTACAAGATCCCTTTGCGAAGCAAACTCACTAAATTTCAGGTCATTATCGCCGTTAAGATTCTGCTCTGATAAACCAAACGGCTCACTGTATATCGTCATAAAATCCACCGCATAGAGCATATCCAGCGTCTGCGGCATATCATATTCATCCAGCAATAACAGCAGGCGTAAAGAGTTTTCAAACGTTGAATTAAACAATCGGTCCATCGTCGTCTCTCACCCACCCTTCTATAGTGCCGTCCTTAACAAGGAAGTGACATACCCCTTTTTTCTGAGGTACTCCTACCCAATCTGTATCTCTCAAAAGCCAGCATCTATTCGAATTAAAATCTCGTACTCTTCTCAACACAGCTTTAAGTCGAGCCAAGCCGCTTTCTGCAGGATCTTCATAATCATCCTTGATATATTCATATGTTTCGCTTTTCAGCAGGTCGAACTGATCCTCTTTGTCGTAAATATCTCGTGTGCTACGTCTGACAGCCTCTGCAGCAAAATAGTACTTACGCTGTTCTGAAAGATGCTTCTCATACTTCGGATACTCTCCGATTCTATCCATAGGAAAGGTTTTTATGTTTTCTGCTTGAGCATAAGCTGCGGCAAGTGCTGTCGTATATTCGTGCTCTTCCTTGATTATCGTTTCCGGTATTTCCGCATCCTCCAGCGGATGTCTCTTGTACTCCTCTAACTCTGTATCCAGCTTGGCCTTTGCCTCAGGTGTAAGGACATTATCTCTGGTAAGAGAATACAGGTAGACTTGTCCTAAGAATTCATCAAATGTTTCCTTCTTGCCCAAACGAAGAAGCTCATCTTTTTTGCTGTCAGATATTTTACCGTCTGCCTTTATATCTCCCCTAAAATGAAAGATAATTTCTTCTTCCATTCCTGGCATAAAGTGCCGTGTGACATTCTTTTTGAAAAAGGCTCCAATTGATGACTTAACTTCAGGATCTTGCGAATGGCCTTTTATGATTCTAAGCGGATTGCCCTGTGGTGCCCTGTTCACAATTTTGCTGGCAGTACCTTTCCCCACTTTGCTTAATGTCATCCCCAAGGGTTCAGCTACACCTCTATAAAGAAGCTCTATGAGTTCAGGATCACTGATCTCATCAACAAAAGCATTCTTTATTTCTGCCACTACTGTGGCTAAAACCAGCTCCCGCAATCAGCTCACCTCCCCAAAAAGAAACTTTATGATAACTTTATAGGAACCGCTCTAACCCCTTAAAATACTGACTTTTCAAGGTGTTTCGGATATAATGACAGTGTGGGAAGAGACACTCTCCGAACAAATCCAATACTCCAAATGACAGTATAGCACAGTTCGGGTGATAAGTAAATAAATTGTTTGCGTTCGCAGATAAATATTTCATTCGATTCCCGCTGCAATTCCTACTCCGGGCAGTAGGATCACAACCAAATAATCATTAATGCGTAATGCAGCCTGACCATCGGTGGAAAGGATGCAAACCGAAACGGATTTTCCGTTCGATTTGTATGCCTTCCACCGATTTTATTTTGCGTACAAATCTATAACGTTCACAGCGACATAGTTCGGACCTTCCGTTTCGGCCCTGGGTCGAAGGAGGGCCCGAATTATGTTTCAGAGTAAAAATTTCTCAAGCAACGAAAACCAGAGTAAATACGGAAACAAGAAACCGTACAACAACATTCCGCCAGCAGCTGCAGATTGCCAGCCTAAACGGACACCTGTGCCATATTCGGCGGACAGTCTGAGA
>ERZ1090864.374-NODE-375-length-25525-cov-27.083746_pt1 | contig 25525 bp, 20 predicted proteins | sample MGYA00478479_ERZ1090864 | MGnify/ENA primary metagenome ERZ1090864 (study PRJEB33644, sample SAMEA5815743) | chicken gut metagenome | biome: Chicken; feature: Gastrointestinal Tract; material: Caecum | place: Ireland | collected 2019-01-01 | study: A study of the...
CCCGCGGGGCCTTCGCCCCCCCCCAGCACCCCCCCCCCCCCCCCCCCCAAAAAAACCCCCCCCCCCCCCCCCCCCCCCCCCTCCGGCCCCCCCCCCCCCCCCCCCCCGGGGGGTGTTTATTTTATTGCCGTGCCATTGCCGCTTTCCGGACTTCGGGAAAAGATGCGTCTTTCGGGTTGGTTATATTTCCAATGAAAACCGCGCCGCAGAAGGTGCGGCGCGGGGAATATTATTTTTTGCGGCCCAGTTCGTTGAGGGCGCCCAGCAGGAAGTATTCCGCCGTGGAGCCTTTGATGACGTGTTCTTTTGCCTCGTCGGGGGTGAACCAATGCACTTCTTCGATCTCCTCGTTGAGGGAGATGTCGCCCTCGTCCGCGGTCACGATGAAGTTGAGCATGAGGACGTCGCGTGCCTCATGATAGCGGGAGGCGTGGTAGCGCCATTTGATGGCGGTGAGGCGGGTTTCTTCGCGCAGCTCGCGCGGGATGGCTTTTTCGGCGCTCTCGCCTTTTTTGATGTAACCGGCAAACAGTTTGTAGTCCGTTTCTCCCGTATGGCGGGCGAGCAGGATCTTGTTTTCCGCGCGGTTGACGACCGTCATGGAGACGGCGACGGGAAAGAGCGGGAACTTGAATGCGCCGCACTGTTCGCAGTAGGGGATAAGGCCTTCGTTTTCCAGGAAGCGCAGGGTGAGTTTTGCGCCGCAATCTCTGCAATACATATTCGCACCTCAAAAACTTTTCAAAGACTATTTTACGACGGAAAGGGGAGAATGTCAACTCTTTGGCGTGAAAAAACTGTAAATTTCTGTCAAAAACCGATCGCAGGCAACGCGTGCGGAGGAAGCGGAAATGTGTCGGACGCGGTCAACTTTGCGTATGCTTTTTTGGGGTTACCGCTTGACAAGAACGGCTATAATATAGTATAATAACGGCGATTGTTCAATGGCGCCGCAAAGAAGGATATGCGGTGTCCGGAAGGAGGAATTTATGCTTACTTCGATCTGCGGGATCAACTGGGGCGATGAAGGAAAGGGCCGTATGGTCGATCTTCTCTCTCAGGATTACGACATTGTCTGCCGGTATCAGGGCGGAAACAACGCGGGCCACACGGTCATCAACGAGAGGGGGAAGTTTGTCCTCAATCTGCTTCCTTCCGGCATTCTGCGCGAAGGCGTCGTGAATGTGCTGGGCAACGGCATGGTGGTGGACATCCGCCATCTCATCGAGGAGTCCGACCGGCTCCGCGCGAAGGGGATTTCCATTACGCCCGAGAACCTCAAGATCAGCGACAAGGCGGTCATCACGATGCCCTATCACGTCCTGATGGACTGCCTGGAAGAGGAGCGTCTCGCGGATAAGAAGTTCGGCTCCACCCGTCGCGGCATTGCGCCCGTCTATGCGGATAAATACATGAAAAAGGCATTCCGCATGGGGGAACTGCTGCACCCCGACAAGATGTATGCCCGCATCAAGGACATCGTCGAGTGGAAGAATCTCACGGTGGAGAAGGGATACGGTCACGCGCCCATCACGGTGGACGAGATCGTGGACTATTTTGAAACGTACGGCAAGCCGCTGAAGGACTATATCTGCGACGTTGGCCTCTATTTGCATGAGGCGAACAAGGCGGGAAAGAACATCATGTTCGAGGCGCAGCTCGGCGCGCTCCGCGACATCGATTTCGGCATCTATCCCTACACGTCGTCCTCTTCGACGATTGCGGCGTATGCGCCCATCGGGGCGGGCGTTCCCAATCTCAAGCTCGACAAGTCCATCGGAATCATGAAGGCATACTCGACCTGTGTGGGCGAGGGCCCCTTCACGGCGGAATATTTCGGCGAAAAAGCGGAAAAACTGCGTCAGGCGGGCGGGGAATACGGCGCCGCGACGGGGCGTCCGAGAAGAGTCGGCCCCTTCGACGTGGTGGCGTCGCGCTACGGCATCCGTTGCCAGGGCGCGGACGAGATCGCGCTCACCAAGCTCGACATTCTCTCCGGACACGACGAGCTGGAGATCTGCGCGGCATACGAACTGGACGGAAAGCGCATCACCGAATTCCCGTTCCCCGATGCGCTCGATCACTGCAAGCCCGTCTTTGAAAAGGTGAAGGGCTGGAACTGCGACATCTCGGCGTGCCGCAAGTATGAAGAGCTTCCCAAGGAGGCCCGCGACTATGTGGAACTCCTGGAAAAGCTCTGCGAGTGCAAGATCGCCTATATCTCGGTCGGCGCCGAGCGCGACGCGATCATCCGTCGGTAAGGTTCGGGCGGAGCACTGCGCCATGAAAAAACACTTCTGGAAAATGCACGGCATCGGGAACGACTACATCTACTTCGACTGTTTCGACTGGTTCCCGACCGATCCCTCCGCGCTCGCCGTAAAGCTGTCCGACAGGCATTTTTCTATCGGCGGAGACGGCGTCGTCTATATCTGCCGCAGCGAGAAGGCGGACGGCAGGATGCGGATGTTCAACGCGGACGGCAGCGAAGGGAAGATGTGCGGCAACGCCATCCGCTGTATCGGAAAATTTTTATACGAAGTCAAGGGGATACGCAAAAAAGAACTGCGGATCGAGACGGAGAGCGGCATCAAGACGCTTGCGCTCGAGGCAGAAAAGGGCGTCGTGCGTCAGGTGCGCGTGGACATGGGCGCGCCCGAACTGCGCCCCGCGCAGATCCCCGCGAACTTTGCGGGCGAGCGCGCGATCAGCGTCCCGCTCACGGTGGGCGGAGAGCGCTACCGCGTCACCTGCGTGTCCATGGGCAATCCCCATTGCGTGACCTTTGTGAGCGATCCCTATACCGTCGATCTGGAAAAACTCGGCCCGCAGTTTGAACACCACGCGGCATTTCCCGCGCGCGTCAACGCCGAATTTGTGCGCGTGGACGCGCGGAACGAGCTCACCATGCGCGTCTGGGAACGCGGCAGCGGAGAGACGTGGGCCTGCGGGACGGGTGCCTGTGCGGCGGCGGTCGCGGGCGTGCTCAACGGATTCTGCGGCATGGGGGAGGACGTCGTCGTCCACCTGCGCGGCGGAGATCTCACCGTCCGCTATACCGAGCAGACCGTCTTTATGACGGGGCCTGCGGCGTTTGCCTTTGAGGGCGACGTCGAACTTTGATCAAAAAAGCAGACGGCTGAGCATGAAATGACGCGAACGTTCGCGTCATTTTGGTGCGCACAGCCGATTGTGGAACGACCGCGGGCGCTGTCCGATCGGTCGGTAAGCCATATCCTTAGAAATATTACGATTGAAACGAACGGGCCGCACAACGACATCGGAGGCGGTCTCTGCCAAGGAGGAAGGAATACAATATGGCAAAATACGTCTTTGTCACGGGCGGCGTTGTCTCGGGACTGGGAAAGGGAATCACGGCGGCATCGCTGGGACGGCTTCTCAAAATGCGCGGGTACAAGGTGGCGTCGCAGAAACTCGATCCCTACATCAACATCGACCCCGGCACGATGAGTCCCTATCAGCACGGCGAGGTGTTTGTCACCGAGGACGGTGCGGAGACCGACCTTGACCTCGGTCACTACGAGCGCTTCATCGACGAAGATCTCAACAAATTCTCCAACCTCACCACGGGCAAAGTGTACTGGAACGTCCTGAACAAGGAGCGTGCGGGCGAGTATCTCGGACAGACGGTGCAGGTCATTCCGCACATCACCAACGAGATCAAGTCCTTCATCTATCAGGTCGGCAAGACGACGAACGCGGACATCGTCATCGCCGAGATCGGCGGGACGACGGGCGACATCGAGTCGCAGCCCTTCATCGAGGCGATCCGTCAGGTCGCGCGCGAGGTGGGCAGGGACAACTGCTGCTTTATTCACGTCACGCTCGTTCCCTATATTTCCGGCTCCTGCGAATTCAAGAGCAAGCCCACCCAGCACTCCGTCAAGGAACTGCAGGGCATGGGCATTTTCCCCGACATCATCGTGGCGCGCGTCGATTCTCCCATGCCGGAGAGCATTCGCGAGAAGATCGCGATGTTCTGCAACGTGCGGCCCGAGTGCTGTATCGAGAACATGACGGTACCCGTTCTCTACGAAGCGCCCGTAATGCTGGAAAAGAGCAATCTTTCCACCATTGTCTGCAAGATCCTCAACCTTGACCCGCGCACCATCGACATGACCGAGTGGATGGAGATGCTCTCGCGCATCCATGCCCGCAAGAAGACGGTCAAAATCGCGCTGTGCGGCAAGTATGTGCAGCTGCACGACGCCTACCTCTCGGTTGCCGAGGCGCTCGCGCACGGCGGCTACGAGGCGGACGCCAAGGTGGAGATCGAATGGGTGGACACCGAGACACTCAACGACAAGAACGTTGACAAGGTGCTCAAAGACGTGGACGGCATTCTCATTCCGGGCGGCTTCGGCGTGCGCGGAATCGAGGGCAAGATCGCGGCGTGCCGCTATGCGCGCGAGCACAACATCCCGTATCTGGGGATCTGCCTCGGAATGCAGGTCGCCGTGATCGAATTTGCGCGGGACGTGCTCGGGATTTCCGATGCAAACTCCTCCGAGTTCTATCCCGAGGGCAAGAACTCCGTCATCGATCTCATGCCCGATCAGTACGGCGTGAAGATGGGCGGGACGATGCGTCTCGGGGCATATCCCTGCCTTGTTCTGGGTGATCGGATGAAGGAGGCCTACAAGACCGATCTCATCTATGAGCGCCATCGTCATCGGTTCGAGTTCAACAACGACTACCGCGAGCAGTTTGAAGCAAACGGCATGAAGATCGCCGGAACGTCTCCCGACGGGCGCCTGTGCGAGGCGGTTGAGATCCCTGCGAACGATTTCTTCGTGGGGGTGCAGTTCCATCCCGAATTCAAGTCCCGTCCCAACAACGCGCACCCGCTGTTCCGTGAATTTATCCGCCATGCGGTGCTCTATTCGGAGAAGAAACAGGCAAAGCAATGAAGATCAACGAAAATTTTCTCAAGCTCAAGGACAGTTACCTCTTTGCGACCGTGGGCAGAAAGACCACGGAGTACAAGAAGGCGCACCCCGACAAGGAGGTCATCCGTCTTTCCATCGGCGACGTGACCCGTCCGCTCGTGCCGGCGGTCATTTCCGCCATGCACAAGGCGGTGGACGAGATGTCGCGCGCCGAGACGTTCAAGGGATACGGCCCCGACCAGTACTGCTATGCCTATGACGCATTGCTCGACACCATTCTTGCGAGCTATGCCCAAAAGGGCGTTTCGCTGGAGAAGGGAGAGGTGTTTGTCTCGGACGGCGCCAAGTCGGACTGCGGCAACATTCTCGACATCTTCTCGACGGACAACACCGTGCTCGTGCCCGATCCCGTCTATCCCGTCTATCTCGATACCAACGTGATGGCGGGGCGGCCCATCCTCTTTGCGGACGCAAACGAGGAAAACGGCTTTCTTCCCATGCCCGATGCGAGCGTGCATGCGGACATCATCTATCTGTGTTCCCCCAATAACCCGACGGGCGCGGCGTACACGCGCGAGCAGCTCAAGGTATGGGTGGACTATGCGCGGAAGATGGACGCCGTCATTCTCTACGATGCGGCGTATGAATATTTTGTCACGGACGAGCGCTGTGCGCGCAGCATTTACGAAGTCGAGGGCGCCAAGGAGTGCGCCATCGAGCTGTGTTCCTATTCCAAGACGGCGGGATTCACGGGCGTGCGCTGCGGGTACACGATCGTGCCGAATGCGCTCGTGCGGGGCGGAACGCCGCTCAATCGGCTGTGGGCGCGCCGTCAGTCCACCAAGTTCAACGGCGTGTCCTACATTACGCAGATGGGCGCGGCGGCGGTCTTCACCGAGGAGGGCGAACGCGAGATCCGCACCAACATCGATTACTATCGCAATAACGCGAAGATCATCTCCGACTGTCTTGACGAGCTGGGGATCTGGTACACGGGGGGCAAAAATTCGCCCTATATCTGGCTGAAATGCCCGAACGACATGAAGAGCTGGGAATTTTTCGACTATCTTCTGGAGAATGCGCAGGTCGTCGGAACGCCCGGCAGCGGGTTCGGCGCGAACGGCGAGGGATTTTTCCGTCTGACGGCATTCGGAACGGAGGAGAATACGCGGCGCGCCTGCGATCGCATCCGCGCGCTTTTGAAAAAATAACGTTTGAGGCGGCGATATGGAAATGTGCAGAGGGGCGGGCGTCCTGTGCCATATCTCCTCCCTTCCGGGGAAGTACGGCATCGGTTCGTTCGGAAAAGAAGCGTATCGGTTCGCAAAGACGCTGAAAAAATGCGGGGTCCGCTATTGGCAGGTTCTGCCGCTCGTGCAGACGGGCTACGGCGATTCCCCCTACAGTTTGGTGTCCTGTTCGTCGGGCAATCCTTACTTCATCGATCTCGATCAGCTTGCAAAAGAGGGCCTTTTGACGCAGGCGGAGCTGTCGGCGGCGCGGCATGAGCCGGGTGCCGTCACATACGGATCGCTCTATAACGAGCGTTTCGTGACGCTGCGCAAGGCGTTTTCCCGTTTTAATTTTGACGGAGCGGACTTCCGCGCTTTTGTCAAGAGCGGGGTTGCCGAGGACTATGCCATGTTCATGACGGCAAAGCGCGTGTACGGAGAAAATTTCCTCTATTGGGAGGAACCGCTCAAATACCGCGATCCCGAAGCGCTCGAAAAGCTGCGCACCGACTTCCACGAGGAGTACCTGTTCTGGCAGTTCCTGCAATTTCAGTTCCGCAGACAATGGAAGGCGCTCAAGGAATATTGCAACCGCCTCGGAATCCGGATCATCGGCGACATTCCGCTCTACGTGGCGGCGGACAGTGCCGACGTCTGGGCGCATCCCGAGCTGTTCAAGCTGGATCGCGAACTTCGGCCCACCAAGGTGGCGGGGGTTCCGCCCGACTACTTTTCGGAGACAGGCCAGCTGTGGGGCAACCCGATCTACGACTGGGAGGCGCACGAAAAGGAGGACTATGCCTGGTGGACGCACCGTCTGAACGATGCGCTCGCCACCTATGACATCGTCCGTATCGATCATTTCCGCGGCATTGACCGCTATTATGAGATCCCTGCCTTTTCCGAGACTGCGGTTCGAGGGGAATGGCAGGACGGCCCGAAAGAGAAGCTCTTCGCGCATGTGGCGGGGAAAGACCGCATTATAGCGGAAGACCTCGGCATCATGGACGAGGGAGTCGAGAAGCTGCGTGAATCGCTCGGATTCCCCGGCATGAAGGTGTTGCTCTTCGCCTTTGACGGCAACGAGGACAACGAATTTCTTCCCAAAAACATCGGAGCGGAGAGCGTGTGCTATACGGGAACGCACGATAACGATACGGTCGCGGGCTACGTCAAGACGCTCTCCACGGAGGAATTTCTGCTCTTCCGTTCGCGCGTCGCGAAGGTGTTGCAGGAAGAGAATATCTTTGTCCGTCTCAAAGAGGCCCCCGAGGACTTTGCCGACGCCTTTTGTCGGATGGCGCTCGCTTCCAGGGCAAAACTCGCCGTGCTGCCCGTTCAGGACATTCTTGGGCTGGACAACGAAGCTCGCATGAATTATCCTGGCACCAACGGAGGGAACTGGCAGTTCCGTCTGGACAAACTGCCTGCGGGGGCGCCCATGCGCCGCCTCAGGCGTTGGATCAAAAAATACAGGAGGCTATGAAATCATGGCAGAGGAAAAGAAGGGCTTCTGGAAGGAGTTCAAAGAGTTTATTGCGCGCGGGAATGTGCTCGACATGGCCGTCGGCATTATCATCGGCGGCGCGTTCACGGCGATCGTCAATGCTCTCTGCAACAATATCTTAAAGCCGTTCATCAACTGGATTCTTGCAAGCATCCTCGGAGCGGATTCGCTCAACGAGCTCTTTACCTTTCTCAAAACGGCGTACATGACGGATGAGACGGGCGCACAGGTCATCGATCTTGCCAATTCCATCTATATTGACTGGGGTACCTGTATCAATGCGATCATCAATTTCCTGCTGACGGCGCTCGTGCTGTTCCTCATCATAAAAGCGGTGATGCGGGTGAGCAAGATGCGCGCCGAAGCCAAGAAAGCGATGGAGGAAGCCGCGGAAAAGCGCAAAGCGGAAAAGGCCGCAGTCGCCGCGGCATCGGCAGCAGCTGTGGCAGCGGCACAGACGACGGCGGAACAGGCGGCGGAGAGCAAGGAAAGTGCTCCTGCGGAGTCCAAAGACGTCCCGCCCGCAACAAAATAAAAACATCGGCAAGAAAAAGCCATCGGACACAGCCGATGGCTTTTTTCATTCATGAAAAAAGATACGACAGGAAATCAATATGCAAACCGTTCAGAAGATCTTTGTTTTGCACTGCAATGGTTTGCGTCGGCTCGGAGATCTTTGTTGGGGGAGAGCTGACATAAGGGGATGACGTTTCCGAATGTACGGAAGGACTTCTGCAATTCGTTTGTCTTAATGCGGAAAGATCAGGCAAGGGGGGAGACACGAAAAATATTTTTCAATTCCGAATCGGAAAAGTGATGAAAGCGCATGAAAAGAACTTGCTTTTTTTGCGGAATTGTTGTAAAATACCATTTGTTCCGTGCAGAGATGTCTGAGTGGTTTAAGGAGCACGATTGGAAATCGTGTGACGGGGGTGACTCGTCCGGAGGTTCGAATCCTCTTCTCTGCGCCAAAAGGCGAGGTTTTGCGACCTCGTCTTTTTTTGTGCCTTCAGCCGCAAAAAGAGGGGAAAAGCGTAAATTTTGCCGCTTCTTTGCGCTTGTAATCGTCAATGACATGGGTATAGACGTTGAGCGTCAATGCCGCCGTGGAGTGTCCGACAAGCTGTTGACAAACGCTCACGTTCACTCCACTTTCTGCCTAGAGCGAAATGGATCGGATCGGAAAAAATATGATTTCTGGGAAAAAATGGTCTTTCCAAACGTTGTAGAAACAGGAGGGATACCATGAAGCAATTTTTTTCCTATCTTCTGCTCTTTCTGTGTTGTCTGATGACCGTGTTCTTCGGTTCTGTTTTTGCGGACTTCGCGCAGGAACCCGCGATCGCGCCCGATCCCTATGCGGATCATGCCGCCTCGGAGACACCGCCGCAAAACATGGAGGCTGTCTGCAAAAATGCGATCGGGTGACGGCCGACGTCATTTCATATTTTTTACGCAGAGCGCGCAGCGGCCGAACTGATTGAAGAGGAGCGATCCTTTCCGCACGCGCCAGCGGTTTTGCAGGGTTTCCTTATGCCCCCCTTATGAGAACTTCTTCGGCAATTCCTTCGCGCGGGTTTGGCGGCGTGCGGGTATTCTTTTTACAAATAGGTGAAATAATTCAAAAAAAATTAAAAATATTTTCTCCAGAGGTATTGCCGAATGCGAAAAAGTGTGCTATAATGAACATATCCGAATAGATGGGGGGGAAACTATGAGGAAAAAGGCCATATCTCTGCTGGTTGCGGGGACGATGGGAGCAACGGTGTTGCTCGGCGCGTGCGCACCGACGGAGACGCCCGACGCGGAGGCGCCTGCGTTTTCGGATGCGGCGGCGACGCTCTCTCTGACGGGAGAGATCGACAAGACGGGGGAGCGCAACCGCATATCGTCCGATCTGTTCGGGCTGTTTCTGGAGGACATCAATTTTGTCTCCTTTGCGCTCGATGATAATTTGCTGATCAACAGTTCGTTTGCCAACCTGCAGACGTCGCTTTCGGGCGGCAAGCTGCACGGATGGGAGGCGACGGGGGCGACGATGGCGGCGCAGACCCGTGACGGCGTCCTCTCCGGGCAGGAGGCCTTTCGCAACGCGGACGGCACCTATGCGGATGAAGATCATCTTGCGCTTACAGTTGCGCAACAGGGGGCGACGCTCTCCAACGAAGGGCATTTTGCCGCGCCGATCGCGGTGCAGGCGGGAACGCAGTACACGTTTTCCGCCTTTGTCAAAGGATATGCGGGGACGATCGGGCTTGCGGTCACGGACGGCGAGACGGTCTATGCGCAGGGCGAAATCCGTCCGAGCGGCGACGAATGGGTGAAGTACCGCACGACGCTCACGGCGACGGGGACGGCGTCCGACGATCTGCGGTTTGTCATGACCTTTTCGGAGGCAGGGACCGTTTATCTCGACAACGTCACCCTGGAAACGTGTGACGCGAATGAGGCGACGGGGATCAAGAACTATCTCTATCAGGCGATCGCCGATCTTTCGCCGAAGTTCTTCCGCTTTCCCGGCGGGTGCATCATCGAAGGGGACGGAACGGACGACGGCTACTACGACTGGAAAAATTCGGTCGGTGCCGTGGCCGGGACGGACAAAGATTCCGTACCCGCATTCACCTACACCTTAAACGAGGACGGCGCGACGCGGGAAGTCACGACATACGGAGAGCAGGCGACGCGGACCTATAATACCAACCGCTGGCATCTGAGCAACACCTCTGCCTATTATCAGATGGAATACGGGCTGGGGTTCTATGAATATTTCATGCTCTGCGAGGAGCTGGGCGCGAAAGCGATCCCCATTCTCAACTGCGGATACAGCTGTCAGGTGCTCGGTGCGCGGGTGCTGTCGGGGCGGCACGGGAACGGGATCGACGACTTCATTCAGGATGCGTTCGATCTGGTAGCCTTTGCAAAGGGCGATCCCGCCTCGGAGGATGCGAATGAGGCATACTGGGCGCAGGTGCGTTCGGACATGGGGCATCCCGAGCCGTTTGCAATGGACTATCTCGGCATCGGAAACGAGCAGTGGGGGGAATACTACACCCAATACTATGAAAAGTTTGTCGTGGCGTTCCACGAAAAGGCGCAGGAGAATCCGCTCTACGGCAGCGTGCGCCTGATTGTCGGGAACTGCACGATGATGACGCACTGCGAAGACCCCGATCTGGGGCGGCGCGGGGCGGCGCAGACGGCGGCCGATAACTTCGTCAATTTCAAGAACGGAAACCGCAACAATACGGTGGACATGTACCGCATTGCCGATTACGGAGTCGTCGATCAGCACTACTACGTCAACTATACCGATCTCTTCTATAATCACGACCTCTATGACAGCTATCTGCGTCCCGAGGACGATCCGTACGCATATTACGACGTCTTTGTCGGGGAATATGCGGCGAACACCAACATCGTGCGCTCGCCCGGCGGAAACGGGGTCGTCATGGACAGGACGCAGTTCTCGGGCGGCGAGAGCAGCAACCTTCTGAACGCGCTCTCCGAAGCGGCCATGATGACGGGTTTTGAACGCAACGGGGACATTGTCAAGCTGGCGGCGTATGCGCCCATGTTCGGCAATCTGAACGGCGGGCGGCAGTGGTACGTGGACATGATGTACTACACCGAGACCGATCTCGTCCGCACCCCGAGCTACTACGTTCAGCAGCTGTTCATGCAGAATGCGGGGGATTACAAAGTGACCTCCGCCATGGAATACGCTTCCGAAAAGCCGACCGTCGTGTTTTCGCCTTCGGCGGGCGTGGAGCGGGAAGTCAATCAGATTTACTTTGTGACGAGCGCCGACGAAGAGACGGGCGACGTGATCATCAAGATCGTCAACGCCGGAGAGACGGCGGTTCGGCTCAATGTGTCGCTCAAAGATCTCGGAGTGAAACTTGCCGGCATCGCAGAGGTGCGCGAGGTCACGGGATTTGAATATGCGGATGAAAATGCGCTCGGCGCGGAGAACGTTTCGCCGAGAAAGACCTATACGATCGGTGCATTTTCCCGCGGAAATACTTTCGGGTACGAGGTGAAGCCGTTGAGCGTGACTGCGATTCGCGTCCGCACGCGCTGACCTTTTTGCCAGAGCATAAAGCATCTCTTTATGCGATACTATATGGGGGGAGACCCGCGCATTCTTACAGGATGCGCGGGTCTTGGTTTTGTGCGAAGCGTCCGCCGTGCGGAAACTGTCTGCGTCGGGCCTGCGGGACGGGCATTCGCTCGGACAAAGCAGGACGAGGCGAGAAAAGAGAAACAGCCGCTTGGACTTTGGATTTTACGGATGCCCAAACGCGGGACGGTCGGGGATGACCAAACGCGGGGCGGTCGGAGATGAACGAACGCGGGGCGGCTGATACGGAAGAACCTTCGGAAGGACAAAGCGAGGGGGCGAAAAAAATTTTGTCGGGCGGGGGCGGGAAATCGCCGAGAATGATTGACGAAGGGGCGCGGTTCGTGTATAATAACAGGTGTGTTTGCGGAAGCGGCGCGAACGAGGGGAATGAAGGGCGCCGCGCAAAGCGGGATGCGGAAAATATTGCGCAGGGGAGGAAGATCTTCTGCGCGAAAAATACAGGAGAAGGCATGATTACACACGGAAACGAAATCAAGCTGTTTGCAGGCAACTCTAACAGGCCCCTCGCAGAGGCGATCGCCGCCAAGCTGAATACGGCGCTCGGCGAGATCGAAGTCGGGAAGTTCTCGGACGGAGAGACGAGCGTCCACATCGCGGAAACGGTGCGCGGGCGCGATCTCTTCATCATCCAGTCGACCTCGACTCCGGTGAACGACAATCTGATGGAGCTGCTCATTATGATCGATGCGGCGAAGCGTGCATCGGCGGGGCGCATCACGGCGGTTATGCCCTATTTCGGGTATGCGAGACAGGACAGAAAGGCCCGCTCGCGCGATCCGATCACGGCGAAACTCGTCGCAGACCTGCTGACGTCGGCGGGCGCGGACAGAGTGCTTACGATGGACTTGCACGCCGCACAGATTCAGGGCTTTTTCAACATTCCCGTGGACAATCTTCTCGGCGGGCCGACGCTTTACAACTATTTTGCCGAGCACATGGACGAGAACTTCATCGTCGTGTCGCCCGACGTCGGAAGCGTCAACCGCGCGCGCAAAGTGGCGGAGCGGCTCGGCTGTCCGATGGCGATCATCGACAAGCGCCGTCCGCGTGCCAACGTCATGGAGGTCATGAACATCATCGGCAACGTCGAGGGCAAGAAGTGCCTTCTGGTCGATGACATGATCGACACGGGCGGAACGATCGTGCAGGGCGCTCAGGCGCTCGTCGATGCGGGCGCGACGAACATCTACGCCTGCTGCACGCACGCCGTGCTCTCCGGACCCGCTATCGAGCGCATTGACAAGTCGCCCATCGAGGAGCTGGTCATGCTGGACACCATTCATCTTCCCGAGGAGAAGATGCTGCCTAAGATGAAGATCATCACGACGGCGGATATCTTTGCCGCGGCGATCGAGAACGTCTATCTCGACAAGCCGATGAGCAAGATCTACGACTGAACTCTTCCCGCCGCGCACGGTGTGCGCGGCGGGCTTTTTTGAAAATCAAGTCTGAAATCAAGCCCCCGCTTTAAGGGGGGAACGGAGTCAATATGTTTCTCATTGTCGGTCTCGGGAACCCCGAGGAAAAGTATGCAAAGACCTTTCACAACATGGGATTCCTCGCCGCGGCGGACGCTGCGGAAATTCTGGGCGTCAAATTCAAGAAAAAGGAATGCGAAGCGAGCATCGCAGAGGCCTATCTGGGCGGGGAGAAGGTCATTCTCGCCCGTCCGCTCACTTATATGAACGCGTCGGGCAGAGCGGTCAAACAGCTCATGGCGCGCTATAAGATCGCGCCCGAACAGCTCGTCGTCATCTATGACGACTATGACCTTCCCAAGGGACATGTCCGCATCCGTCCGTCGGGGAGCGCGGGGACGCACAACGGGATGCGCTCGGTGATCGCCGAGACGGGCATCTCCGATTTTGCGCGCATCCGCATCGGGATCCGCGATCCCGAGGTCAACATTCCCATCATCAACTACGTTCTGGCGGATGTGAAGAAGGAGGACTATCCTCTGTTCACGGAGGCCTGTCACAAGGCGGCGGAGGCGGCCGTCTCGCTTGCGCGCGGCGAGCGGATCGATCTCGTCATGGGCAGGTATAACGGATGATCCGCAGGGGATTTTTCTCGTTTGAGGCGCTGAACGGCGACTATCCGCTGTTGGGCGCGGCGATCGGGAACGGCATTCCGACGGCGGTCGCAGGCGTTTCGGACGCGCAGAAGTACTTCATAGCCTCGCTGTGTGCGGGGCGCGTTGTCTATCTGACGGCGGACGCGCTCACGGCACAGCGGGCGGCGGACGCCATCCGCGCGCTCTCCGGGAAGCAAGTCGCCCTGCTCGCCGCAAAGGACGAAGTCCTGACCTACCGCAAGGCGGGCTCCAAGGAGGCGCTCTATAAGCGGCTTGCGGCGCTCGCGCAGTGGCAGGCGGGGGCGGACGTCCTGGTGGCGGACATCGAGGCGGCGGCGCAGCTCGTGCCGAAGCGCCTGCCCGTGTTTCATCTGGAGACGGACGGCGAATGCGAGATGCGCGCCTTTGTGGACCAACTCGTCGCGGCGGGGTATGTGCGCGAATATTCGCCCGAGAGCCGCGGCACCTTTGCCGTGCGCGGAGACGTGCTCGACATATGGCCCGTCAACTCCGAGCATCCCGTGCGCATCGACTTTTTCGGCGACGAGGTGGAGAGCATCAAGCCGTACGACGAAGTGACGGGCGAGCGCTATGAAAAGCTGAGCGCGCTCGCGATCTGCGCGGCGACGGACGTCGTATTCGAGCAGGGGGAGCGGGAGAGCGTCATGGCGTGTCTGCACGCGGAGTGCAAGAAGGCGAAATCGAGCGAGGCATATTCGCGGCTGCAGGCGATCGCGGAGGACATCGAATCGGGCAGCGTGACCGACTTTATCCTGCCGCTTCTGCAAAATTCTTCCGATCTGTTTTCCGTCCTGCCCGAGGGGACGCTGCTCGTCTTTGACGAATGCAAGCTCATCCGCGACAAGCTGGAGGGGATGTACAAGGAGCACTATGCCCGCTTTTCCGAATTGGAGAAGGGGGGCGAAGTCATGTCCTTCTCGGCGGAGCAGTACGCGCCCGCCGCGCGCATGGAGCAATTTACCGATTTCCGCACGCTCGCGTTGCAGACGTTTGCAGGGAACGCGTATTTCTTTCAGCCATTGAAGCTGTTCAACTTCACCTCCACGCCCGCGCGGCGCTATCTCGGGTCGCTGCCCGATCTCGTGACCGACCTCAAGACGTGGATGCGCACGGGCTATCGTGCCATTCTCTGGTGCGGCACGCCCGAGCGCGCACAGAAGATGCGCGACGCGCTCGCCGAGGAATATCTTCCCGTCATGCCGCTGCCCGCACGGCTCTCCGATCTGAGCGGCATCGCCGTGCTCGAGGAGACGCTCGACAAGGGGTTTGTCCTGCACGAGAACAAGCTCGCCGTCATCGGGTCTTCCGACCTGTTTCCCAAGGCGGCGGGGGCGCGGCGCATCAAGCGTCGGCGCGGCGATCTCTTTTTCGCGCCCGAGATCGGCGACTATGCCGTGCATGAGACGTACGGCGTGGGAAAGGTCACGGGCGTCGAGCGCATCGAGACGACGGACGGCACCAAGGAGTACGTCTCGCTCGTCTACAAGGGCGGAGATGTCCTGCACGTTCCCGTCGAATCGATGGACGTGCTGTCCAAATACATGGGCGGGGACGAACCGACGCTCTCCAAGATCGGGGGCGGAGAGTTCGAGCGCGTCAAGGCGCGCGTGCGCGCCTCGCTCAAAAAGCTCGCGTTCGACCTCAAAGCGCTCTATGCCGAGCGCCAGGAAAAGCGCGGGTATGTCTTTCCCGACTACTATGAGGAGATGGACGAGTTCATCGCCGCCTTTCCCTACGAGGACACGCCCGATCAGGCGTCCTCGACGGAGGAGATCCTCGCCGATATGCGTTCGGACAAGGTGATGGACCGCCTGCTGTGCGGCGACGTGGGGTTCGGCAAGACGGAGGTCGCCCTGCGCGCGGCGTATTTGTGCATTCTTGCGGGCAGACAGGCGGCGCTCATGTGTCCCTCCACCGTGCTCTCCGAGCAGCACTTTGCGACGGCCGTGGGGCGCATGAAGGAATTCGGCGTCCATGTCGCCTGTCTCAACCGCTTCCGCACCGAAAAGGAGACGGCGGAGATCCTGAACGGCCTGGAAAAGGGGAGCGTCGACCTCATCATCGGCACGCACCGTCTGCTCTCCTCCGACGTAAAATTCCGTGACCTCGGCCTGCTCATTCTCGACGAAGAACAGCGGTTCGGCGTCGAGCACAAGGAAAAGATCAAGAACTACAAGCGCAACGTGGACTGTCTGACCATGACGGCCACGCCCATTCCGCGCACCCTGCACCTGTCGCTCTCGGGGATCCGCGACATCTCCACCATTCAGACGCCGCCCTCCGCGCGTCTGCCCGTGCAGACGTACGTCGCCGAGGAGACGGAGACGCTCGTGCGGGACGCGGTGCTCCGCGAGATCGCCCGCGGCGGGCAGGTCTTTCTGCTCTACAACCATGTGGAGAGCATCTATCAGTACGCCAAGCGGCTCTCCGAGTTTGTCCCCGAGGCGCGTGTGTGCGTGGCGCACGGGCGCATGGACAAGGCGACGCTCGAAAAGAACGTGTTCGGCTTTTACCGCGGGGAATACGACGTGCTGGTGACGACGACCATCATCGAAAACGGCATCGATCTGCCCAACGCGAATACGCTCGTGGTCATCGACGCCGACCGCCTCGGCATTTCGCAGCTCTACCAGCTGCGGGGGCGCGTGGGCAGGGGAAGCCGTCTCGCGCATGCCTATTTCACCTACAAGCCCGAGCGCGTCATGACGTCGGCCGCCGCCGAGCGGCTCAAGGCGATCATGCAGTTTACGGAGCTCGGGTCGGGGTTCAAGATCGCCATGCGCGATCTGGAGATCCGCGGCGCGGGCAACGTGCTGGGGGCGGAACAGCACGGGCATATGGACAAAGTGGGCTATGAGCTGTACGCCAAGATCCTCAAGGAGGAGCTGACGGGCGAACGGCAGGAGAGCATCGAGCTGGACATCAAGGCGACGGCGTTCATTCCCGAGCGGTATGTCGAGTCGAGCGCGGGGCGCATGGACTGCTACAAGCAGATCGCGGAGATCCGTTCGCTGGACGACTATCGCCGCGTGTGCCGCTCGATGGAGGAGACATACGGGCCGCTCCCGCCGGAGACGCTCAACCTGGTCGTGATCGCGGCGCTCAAGAGCTATGCCGTGCCGTTCGGGGTGAAGCGGATCCGCGTGGACAGACGGGGCGGAGCGCTGGAATTTGCCTCGCTTTCGGCGCTGGGCGACAAGGGACTGGGCGCCGCGATGGAAAAATATGCGGGACTCGTGGGTTTGGACATGACGAGCGCGCCCGTCGTCACCTTCCGTCCGCAGGCGGACGGCGGGAAGACGATGATCCTCATGACAAAATTTTTGAAGTTTGCGCGAAGTTTTGCTTGATTTTCACTGCGAAATCATTGCGAAATTTGCTCAAATACGATATAATAAACGGGTATATGAGAAAAACGGGGGACTCCCCGTGAAATTGTTTCGGAGTAAAAGATGAAGAAATCGACGAAGGTGGCGGCGGCGGTCCTTGCCGCGGCGATGAGCACGAGTGTTTTCGCCGGGTGCGGACTTGTCACGACGAACATCAGCAAAGACTATGCGCAGGTCATTGCGGAGGTCAACATCACGAACAGCGCAAACTTCGCATCGAGCGAGTATGCGGACTATGCCGACGTGATCGAGACGTCCGAGATCACCAAGCGCGACATGGTGGCCTATTTCATCTCGACGGGCTATTCCATGATGCAGAGCTACGGCTGGACGTACTATGATACGTTCAAAATGATCAGCGAGACGCTGGTCAACCGTCAGGTCTACATTCAGTATGCAATGCTCTATCTGCTGGACGACGAGACGGAGGACTTCTCGGCGGACGGCTACCGCGCGGCGGTGGACGCGGCAGAGGAAGGGGACAAGTCGCTTGCGGCGCTCGGGTACTTCCTGACCGATGCGGAGCGTGCGAAAGCGCTCTATGATACGCGCGTGCTGTTCAACAATTCGCTTGACTCGCAGGAGCAGTCCTACATCGACGCCGAGGACGAAGAGACGTCCACCGAGACGGCGCGCACGACGCCCACGGGAGTCAACACCGAGGACGAGGACTACTACAACGAGGCATACCGCATCTATACGGGTTCCAACGCGGCGGCAAACTGCGTGGGATACGAGGTGCAGGACGGCTCGACGCCCACCACGCGCCGCAAGGCATACGGAGCGTTCCTCGCCAGCCTGCGTTCCAACGATCTCGTCTCCGCCAACGAGGACACGAGCGACATCGAAAGCCTTGACTATTTCAAGATGGAGCTGCAGAACTCCTATGAGACGGCGATCATCAACAAGATGACGGACAAGTTCGAGACGGCGATCAAGTCCACCGTCACGGAATCGGTCGCGCAGCAGGTCTACGACACCACCTATTCCCGTCAGGAAAAGGCGTTCGACGCCGATCTTTCCTCCTTCACGACGGCGCTGGACGGCGTGTCCGATACCTCCTTCGTGCTGACCGCACCCGAGCCCAACTACGGCTTTGTCGTCAACATTCTCATTCCCTTCTCGGTCTCGCAGACGCAGGCGCTCTCGTCGGCACCCGCAGACTTCGGCGACGCGAAGGGCAACAAGTTCAATTTCCGTGCCGACCTGCTCGCCAAGGTGCGCGGCACCGATCAGCGCGGGACCTGGTTCACGGGAACGGAGGACTATTCCTTCCGCGTCGATCCCGAATCGGAACTCGACAACGTCTACATCGGCGGCGACGCCTCGCGCGAGTACCTCTTCTTTGAAGACAGCCTGCTCGCGAGCACGCAGTATGAGCGCGTGCCCAACTACTACGGCAGATATACCTACAACGGTTCCGTCCGCAAGAACGACAAGGACGAATATGTGCTCACGCCCAACCGCATCAGCATCGACGCCTTCATTTCGGAGATGGAGGGCTACCTCGAGCAGTCCGCGTCGGCGGTCACGGGAGAAGATGCCTACACCGTCACGGGCGGCAGCTATGTGAGCAGCATCGGTGCGGACGACGTCATCGTTCCCGCCGAGGACAACACGGCGTATTACAACCGCAGCGTGGCCGACTACTACAAGGCGGACGGCACGGTGGATTACAGCAAGTTCGTCTACTATGCCGGCAAGGTGGACTTCGGCGCGAACGGATTCAACGCAAACGAGATGTTCCTGGAAGGTTCTGCCGAGAACGTCGCCTATTCCGTCATCAACGAGCTCTCCTTCGCATACAATACCGATACGGCGGGGCTCAATACCTACCTCGGCTATTCCGTCACGACGGGCAAGACGAGCTACATGGCCGAATTTGAGTACGCCGCACAGCTTGCCTGCCGTCTCGGCGCAGGCAACTATGTGGTCGTTCCCACCGACTACGGCTGGCACGTCATCTACTGCACGTTCTCCTTCGTCTCGGACGGGAACGGCGGCGTGGTCGACCCCTACACCTTCAACTGGAGCGACATCGAGAAGGAGGGGACGTTCTCCTACTACTTCTATGAAGCGCTTGTCGCCGACCTCGTGAGCGACTATGCGTCCAACATGCAGTCGGACGCGATCGATACCTATCTTGACTGCGCCGTCGTCTATGAAGACCGCTACGCAGATCTCTCCGGTCTGGATACGCAGTCGTAACCGAAAGGAGCAATTCATCTATGGGACTTTGGGAAGCCGTCTGGAAATCGGGCGTCCTGGGAGCGGTGCAGGGACTTACAGAGTTCCTGCCCGTTTCGTCTAGCGGACATCTCACGTTCTTACAAAAGATTCTTGGATATGACCTCGGCGGCGGGAGCATGACGTTCATCAACGTCATGATGCATCTCGGCACCCTCATCGCAGTCATCGTCGTCTTTTGGCGGGACATCCTCGCGCTCTTCCGCAAGCCCTTTAAGACGCTTCTCATGCTCATCGTCGCGACCATCCCGGCAGGGGTTGTCGGTCTGCTCTTCAAAGACCGCATCGAGGCCCTGTTCGACGGGCCGCAGGGCATGCTCTGGCTTGCCGTTTGCTTTGCGCTGACGGGCCTGCTCCTGCTCGTCGCCGAACTGGTCGCCAAGCGCCAGAAGGAACAGCGCCCCCTCGGCTGGGGCAATTCCGTATCGATGGGGCTTATGCAGGCGGTCGCGCTCTTCCCCGGAATTTCGCGCAGCGGTTCCACCATCGTGGCGGGCACGCTCACGGGCGCAAGACGGGAGGACGTCGCACGTTTCTCCTTCCTCATGAGCATTCCCGTCATTCTCGGCAGTTTTGCCGTCGAAGTGTACGACGTCGCCAAGACCCCCGCGGCCATCACTCAGATCGGCGCAAACGGATTTGTCGGCATTGCGATCGGGATCGTGCTCTCCGTCGTCTTCGGATTTCTCGCCATCAAGCTCATGCTCCGCGTCATCCGAAAGGCCAATTATATCTGGTTCAGCGTCTACCTCGTCTGCATCTCGTTGACCTGTTTCTGGCTGGACGCTCTCGCCATTTTCTGACACCGAGATTTTCCCGCCGCAACGCATAGTTTTCTTCGGACTCCGCATCATAGGAGTATCGGAGGTGAATTATGAGACTGAATTGCGGCGATACCTGCCCTAAGACGGGCTCCTACAAGGTCGTGGATGCTCAGGGCAACGTCATCAACACCGTCTATGTGGGCGAAGGCGAGACGATGCCTCCCACGCAGCGTTCCGACTGCTATTACGAGTCGAACGACTGAGACAAGGACAAAAACGCAAGAAAACGGAAAAACGGAACGCATTTGCGTTCCGTTTTTCTCATGAATGCGCGTTGTTCTGCATAGGATAGCCTGTGAAATATCGTTCCCGTCGCAACCGTATCGTGCGCCGCGTCGTCTTTCTTCTCGGGGCAGCGCTCATTCTTGTCTTTCTCATCGTGCTGTATTGCAGGGCGACGGACATCATGCTCTCCGTCACGGAGGAGACCATGCGCGCCCGCACGGCGACGGCCGTCAACGAGGCCGTCTACGAGACGCTCGCCGACAGCATCCGCTATGAGGATCTTGTCACCGTGGAGCGCGGCACACAGGGGGAGATCCGCGCCATTTTCGCCAACGCCTATGAGATCAACCGCATCGCACGCGACACGGCATACCTTGCGCAGAAGAAATTGCAGACGATGGGCGAAGAGGGGATCGCAATCCCGTTGGGCGCCTTCTCGGGCATCGAGGCGCTGGCGGGCTTCGGCCCGTCCGTGCGGATCCGACTTATTCCCGTTGCCGTCGTGACCAGCCGCTTTACTTCGGAATTTACCGACGCGGGCATCAATCAGACGCGTCATGCCGTCTTTCTCGACGTGACGGCGGAGATCTCCGTCGTCCTTCCGGGCCGCACGCAGAACTATTCCACCTCGTCCGAAGTGCTCATCGCGGAGAGCGTTCTTTTGGGCGACGTGCCGCAGGTCTATCTGCAAGGGGATATCTTCGGCGGCGTCAGCCGAGCATCCCGCGGATGATGCCTATGATGGCATCTGTGCCGTTTTCTGACTTGTGTCGGGCCAAGCCGTTGCGTACGCTTGCATTCCCGTACAGGCACAAAAGCGCCTCAGGAAGGCGGTCGAGTTCATTTTCGTGCAGTTCGGCACACAGTCCGCGCTCCGAAAAATAGTGCGCGTTTTCCGCCTGATCGCCACGGGAAGCGTGCTCCAGCGGGACGAGCAGGGCGGGTTTTCCGAGGGCGAGGAGTTCAAAGACGGTGTTGCTTCCTGCCCGCGAGAGCGCGAGATCGCAGCAGGCATAGGCGGAGGCCATGTCGTTTTCAAAGGCGCGCTGGACATACCCGTGCGGGGCGTCGGCTTGGATGTTCCCTTTCCCGCACAGGTGCAGGACGTCGAAGCGCGGCAGGATCTGCGGAAGATGTCGGCGAATCGCCTCGTTGAGGGCGCGGCTGCCGCTCCCGCCGCCGAGGACAAGCAGGACGGGTTTTTCGCCGAAGAAGCCGTATTTTGCGCGTGCCATGCGCCGTTCTCCCGCGAACAGAGAGCGGCGGATGGGCGATCCGACATATTTCCCGTTGGGAAAGCGCTTTGCCGTTTCGGGGAAAGATGTGAGGACGAAGCGGCATTTCTTTGCCGCCAGGCGCGTGCAAAGACCGGGCGAGAGATCGCTCTCGTGGGTCAGGACGGGGACGTGCAGACGATGCGCCGCCCAGATCGCCGGAAAGCTCGCATACCCGCCCTTGGAAAAGACGAGATCGGGCGTACGATCGCGCAGGATGGCAAGCGCGTGATGTTCTGCCTGAACAAGGCGGAAGGGGATCGTAAGATTTCGGGGCGTAAGCGAGCGCTCCAGCTTGGGGCAGTCGACGAGAAAATAGGGACAGCCGAAGGATGCGACGAGGGCGCGTTCGATGCCGTCCGTCCCCATGTAGGCGATGGAATATTGCCCTTTCAGTTCCTGCATGACGGCGAGATTGGGAATGACATGACCTGCACTTCCTCCGCCCGTAAAGAGAATACGTTTCACAGGGACAGTATATGCCTTCTGTAAGATTTTATTGACGCCGCGGTCATGAGGCGGCGCAGAAAAAATTTTATCCGATTGCAAGGAATATGAGAAAATCGCTTGACTTAATCCGCGCTTTTTATTATACTGAATAGGTGCTGTGCGAGTGGCATGGTACGCCCAATGCTGATATGGCTCAGTAGGTAGAGCACGTCCTTGGTAAGGACGAGGTCGCGGGTTCAAATCCCGCTATCAGCTCCAAAAAATAAGAGACACCGAGAGGGTGTCTCTTATTTATTATATAGAAATATAGCGGGATTTGAGGGTGGAGGGGCGAGCGTGAGCGAGCCGTTTGCGCAAAAAGGCGAGGGGATGGAGAAGAAAATTTTCAAATGCGAAGCAAGTCCTTTTTTGGAAAAAGATTGTCGCAAATCCGAACGAAGACGCGGATTGCAGGCATATGTCCTTGCTTGACAGCGGGGAAGGAGTGTGATAAAATAATAAGCACGTCAGGGAAGGGCGAAGGCGGAAAAGAAAAGCAGAGTTTTTCTCTTCTCGGCGCATTCGGAGAAGCCAAAAAAGTGCGGACCGAGGGATGTACAAAGGAGAGGTATGTATCTGAACGAGGCAAAGGTTGGCCGCAATTATACGGTTGAAAAAATAGACCTTCCGTTCGAGACGACGCGTCATCTGGAAGCGCTCGGCATGACGGACAACACACCCGTGAGCGTTCTCAATCGGAAGGGGAAGGGCGTTCTGATCGTCAAATTTCGCGGGACGCGGTTTGCATTCGGCAGCAACATCACGAAGAAAATCGAGGTAAAAGAAGCAGATGAACGCGAGTGAACCGTCGGAAAGCGAGCTGACAATCGGTTTTATCGGAAACCCGAACTGCGGCAAGACGACGCTGTTTAACGCCTATACGGGCGCACACCTGAAGGTCGCGAACTGGCCCGGGGTGACCGTCGAAAAGGTGGAAGGCGCCATTCGGGAGCACAATCAGAAGATTCATCTTGTCGATCTTCCCGGGACGTACAGTCTCACGTCGTACACGATGGAGGAGACGGTCTCCCGTCAGTTTATCCTGAGCGATGAAGTGGACGTCGTGATCAACGTCGTGGACGCCTCCACGCTCGAGCGCAGTCTCTATCTGACGCTCCAGCTTCTGGAACTGAAAAAGCCCGTTGTCCTGGCGCTCAACATGATGGACATTGTGGAAAAGCGCGGCATGGAGATCGATTTGCACCGTCTGCCCGAGATGCTGGGCATTCCCGTCGTTCCCGTCTGTGCGCGGAAGCGCAAGGGCCTTGACGTCCTGCTGCATGCGGCAATTCACCACAAGGGGCATACGGAACCCGAGCAGCTCATCCATGAGCATACGGAGGTTTCCCATCATATCCACGATCATCATGCCGAATATGCCATGGTGTATTCGGATGCGATCGAGGACAAGATCGACCGCATCATTGCGGAGCTGAACAAGCAATATCCCGATCTTACCAACAAGCGTTGGTATGCGCTCAAACTGCTTGAAAACGACAAGGAGATCACGGAAAAATATCCCGTCAATCTGCCCGACGTGCTGGACAAGAACTATGAGTCGCAGATCATCAACGAGAAGTACGACTTCATCGATGAGGTCATTCACGAAGTGCTCCTTCACAAGCAGGAGCAGGACGTCCTTACGGAAAAAGTGGACAAGGTCTTAACGCACAGGATCTGGGGGATCCCGATCTTTTTGTGCATCATGGCATTTGTCTTTTTCCTCACGTTCTACGTCGGCGACCTCATCAAGAGCCTGTTTGAATTGGGGCTCGGCTGGCTGTCCGATACGGCGGAGAGCGGTCTGACGTCTGCGGGTGCGCATCCCATCCTCATATCGCTGCTCGTGGACGGAATCATCGGCGGCGTGGGAACGATCATAACCTTCCTGCCGAACATCTTCATTCTCTTCCTCGCCCTGGCGTTTCTCGAGGACAGCGGATATATGTCCCGTGTCGCCTACGTCATGGAAGGGCTGATGAGCCATCTCGGCCTTTCTGGAAAGGCGTTCATTCCCATGTTGCTCGGTTTCGGGTGTACCGTCCCCGCCATTATGGCGTCGCGCGCGCTCGAAAGCAAGCGCGACCGCTTCAAGGTCATGCTTGTCACGCCCTTTATGAGCTGCAATGCGCGTCTCACCATTTATATTCTGTTTGCACAGATGTTCTTCGCGCAATATGCCATGCTCGTAGCGTTTTCCATGTACGTCATCGGAATTGTCGTCGCCATCGGCATTTCGGCGATTCTGCACCTCATCGACCGCAAAAAGACCGTCAACTATCTGATCATCGAACTTCCCGAATACAAGATGCCCGATGCGCATACCGTCGCCATCTATGTGTGGGAAAAGGTCAAAGATTACCTCGTCAAGGCGGGTACGACGATTTTCATCGCGACCATTGTCATGTGGGCATTGCTTCATTTCGGGCCGCAGGGATTTGTGGATGGCGCAGACATGGGGAACAGTTTTGCAGCATACGTCGGCAAGTTTTTGGTGCCTGTCTTTGTTCCTGTGGGACTTGGATTCTGGCAGATCGTCGTGGCGCTCATCGCGGGGATCTCGGCGAAAGAGGTCGTTGTATCGAGCAGTGCCATTCTCTTCGGAATCGTGAATGCAAGCTCTGCGGAGGGGATCACGGCGTTTACGTCCGCGCTTGCAGGCATCGGGTTCGGGCCGCTGAATGCCTTCTGTCTCATGGTGTTCTGCCTGCTCTACATTCCTTGTGCGGCGACGATCGCAACCATTCACAAGGAGTCCAAGAGCTGGAAATGGACGATCTTTTCTGTGGTCTTTCAGCTCGTCGTGGCATGGCTCATTACGCTCATCATCTATCAGATCGGGTGCCTGTTCCTTTGAAGGAGGTCTGCCATGTGGGTAAATATTCTCATCGGAGTGCTGATCGGCGTCTGTCTCATTGCCGCCTTTGTCGGTTGGCTCTTCTACCGCAAGAACCATAAAAAATGCGACGGCTGTCCTTATCGCGGCACCGATCGCTGCGATCATGCGCATGAGGAAAAAACTTCCCGTGATTGCGATCGCAAATGATCTTGCTTTGAATGATTTTCGGAACATATAAAGCGCGGCGCGGGCGTTTGGGGCCCGGCCCGCGGTTTTTGGGCGGCCCGGTTTTGGGGGGGGAATTTTTTTGGGGGCAATGGGGGGTTGTTGGAAGCGAGGGGGGCCCG
>ERZ1090864.375-NODE-376-length-25454-cov-14.658609_pt1 | contig 25454 bp, 24 predicted proteins | sample MGYA00478479_ERZ1090864 | MGnify/ENA primary metagenome ERZ1090864 (study PRJEB33644, sample SAMEA5815743) | chicken gut metagenome | biome: Chicken; feature: Gastrointestinal Tract; material: Caecum | place: Ireland | collected 2019-01-01 | study: A study of the...
AACCGGATCTCCATTTCATTTGTATTTTTCATACCGCATCCTCCTCATATATCTGCATTATTTTTGTCACTCCCGAGAGTGTAAGTATCTTTTTTATCCTTGCATTCGCATGGACTGCCCAGACCTCTCCTCCGATCAGGCAGATCGTTTTATATCTTCCCATGATCACCCCTATCCCGGAACTGTCCATAAAATCTGTTTTCTCAAAATCAAAGATCACATATTTAATGTGGTTCCGGTCAATTACCGCATCTGCCTCCCGCCTGATCTCCTCCGCATTGTGATGATCCACCTCGCGGGGCAGATAGATGGTGAGGCAGTTCTCCTGCACCTGATATTTCATGCTGCTCCTCCCCTGAAAGGGGCTTGACCCCTTTTACTAATATTATTCGGATGTACATATTGTTCGGATGTACACAAAAAAGGATGTACTTCTCCGTACATCCTTTTCTTTCGTAACTGTCTTGTCCTTATTCAGAAACCGCCTGATCGATCCCATCCAGACTGCTCTGCGCCTGAGCCGCGTATTCAGAATCCGCGTATCCTTCCACAACTCTCCGGTAGTATGCAGCCGCATTTTCATTGTCTCCGTTCCCCTGGTATGCCTGCGCCAGGTTAAACAGAGCCTGTCCGCTGTTGTAGCCTTCGTTCATCCGCACGACTTTGGAGAGGGCGTCCACTGCGCCCTGATAGTTCCCGCTGTTCAGGGCTTCTGTTCCTGTCGCGAAATTAACGTCGCAGGCCCCCGGATAGATCGCTGCCGTCAGTTCGTCATAAACGGCCTGGGCATTTGTCCCGAGCATATCCCTGCTGACATTGAGCAGCGAGTCTGCCATCTCAGCGTCACTGTAGTTCCGGGAATCGTACTGGTCCCGGACTGTCATGAGATACTCATAGCTGTCGCGGGTGGTCTGCGCCTGCTGGGCGTCTGTTGCCGCGCTCTCCCCTGACGCCCGGTAATTGTCCAGAGTCCTTGTCTGGGCGCTGACCTGGGCCTCCAGAGATTTGATCTCCTCGCTGTACTCCCTCATCTGGTCGTTCATCCGGTCCGCTCTGGACTGATTCACAGCCGGAGCGACAAGAAACCAGATGACTGCCGCGCCGATGGCAGCGCCGATAAAGATATTCGCCACGGCAAGCTGCCCCGCCATCTCTTTTATGCGGGAATGCTTCGGCTGTATGATCGTCTCATTGCCGAGATTATACTCAACCGCATCCTCTTTCTTCTTCTCACGCCTGCGCCTGCCCTTCTGCTGGACCAGCTCATGCATATAGTGGAGTGTGATCTCGTTTGTTGTATCCAGCTTCCTGGCTGTCCGCAGTATCTGTCTTGCATGCGGGTACTGCTCCGTGTGCAGATAGATCAGCGCCAGAAGCTGATATGCCTTTAAAAACGTCGGGTGCGCTGAAATGACCTGCTTTAACTGGATCACTGCCAGATCCTCGCCATTCTGCTGGCAGTATGCCAGGCACTGATTATATTTTCTGATGGCAAGATCGATCGTCTCCAGCTCTTTCGCCGACGCCTGTACATTCTTGATATAATGATCCGCTATATTGTCCCTTGCTTTTAAATTCTTGCTGATGATCCATTCCACCAGAGCTTCCGGCACCTCGCCGACCCCATAATAGACAAGCCCCAGCAGATTCCGCGCCGCAATATTCTCCCTGTTAAACTGGAGGCTCCTGCGAAGCGACGCGATCGCCCCTGACATATCGCGCATCTGCGCTTTGCGCAGGCCATCGTTATACCAGTAATTCGAATGGTATACGATCTTCTTCATATAGTCCATTTATATCCCCACTATCTTTCTGAACTTCCGCTTTCATGTATCTTTTATTACTTCTGGTTCATTACCTGCTTCAGAAGGTCTGTCATATCAGACAGATCTTCCTGGTAGACCGCGTCCTCGATCTCCTCGACCTCAAGACTCGGTTTAAATTTTTTCAGTTCTTCTTCGTAATCCAGCATCTATATCTTCCTCCTGAATCAAGCCTTTTATCATTCCTGTCAGGTAGAGAGATCCCAGACAGTAGATCCTCCGCCCATTCTGTACACTCAGCGCGTATTCAACAGCTTCCTTTACGGATTCCCTCACTGCCACAGGACGTTCCGTATATTTTCTGAAAATATCCGCAAGCTTCTCCGCGTCCGCCCCGCGCCTGTCATCTATATGAGTCACCACATAGAGTTCTGCCGTCCTTCCCCTGCACAGGAGTTCTGCCATCTTCTCATGATCCTTATCCCCCACCGCGGAAAATAAGATGATATTCCCGGCGCCATCCCCGGGGATGCTCTGTACAAATGCTTCCACAGCGCTGATATTGTGCGCGCCGTCAATGTATACGTCGGGAAGGACTTCCTCCATTCGCCCCGGCCATTTCAAGTCTGCCAGAGCTCGTCTCCAGCGCTCCGGATGGCCGCTCTCTCCAAAGAGATAACGCATCACTTCCATGGCAAGCAGCGCGTTTCCGGGCTGGTAAAGCCCGGTATTATTCAATCTCCATGTGGTATTACCATAATAAGCACTGGAACAGGAAAATGCAATATGTTTGTCCTCGATTCCGAGAATTTCGTACGCATCTTTCCCGATTTTTTTACAGAAACTCCCGCGTTCCCGCGCGTTCTGCTCAATTACGCGGTCGCTCTCCTCCGCAGCCTGCGCGTAAAATACAGGAGCGCCCTGCCGGATGATCCCCGCCTTTTCCCCGGCGATCTCTTCCAGCGTATCGCCCAGATACTCTGTATGGTCCAGTCCGATGGAAGTGATCACGCACACCTCGGGACGCTCCACCGCGCTGGTCGCGTCAAGCCTGCCGCCAAGCCCGGTCTCAAGGACCGCGTACTCCACCCCCGCTTCCGCAAAGGCGCACATGGCCATGCCCAATAAAAACTCAAAAAAAGTAGGATGCGCCAGCCCCTGTTCTTCCATGCGCTTTACGGTCTCCAATGTTTTTTCAAACACGGCGCGGAAGTCCTGGTCGCTGATCGCCTCTCCGTTGACCGAGATCCGCTCGTTCAGCTTCACAAGGTGGGGGGATATAAAAAGCCCCGTCCGTTTTCCCTCCGAACGGAGCATTCCGTCAAGATACGCGCACACAGATCCTTTCCCATTGGTCCCCGCCACATGGAGCACTTTCATGTGCTCCTGCGGGTCTCCAAGACACGAGAGAAAAGCTCTCGTATGTTCTCTGTCGTTTTTCTTTGTAAATCTGGGAATGCCCAGTATATAGTTTACTGCCTCTTCGTATGTCATTCTTTCTGTTCTTCTTCCTGCGTGACGAACGCCTGGCGTCCGTTCTGCGGAGCATCCGCGTCCTCCGGCACCTCTGTCAGGGCGCCTCCGCTGTATTCATATATCTTTGAAATCCTGAATATGGTATTGCTGGAGCCCACCTGCGCCACCATGATGGTGTCTCCGTCATTGAGCTGCGACTCCTTCAGGTCCAGCCTCGTGTTATTCAGGAAGGTTGTGGTCTGTTTTTCTCCGTTTATATAGACCTTGCTCTGTTTCGTGAAGTTATCGCCGTAGATGCTGTATGACCCATCCCACTGCTCCACTGCTTCTGTGACCTCTGCGTCCTTCACTCCCATGACCATGTGTCCCTCAGTGACCGGAGCGCCGCTCTCTTTATATACATACTGTTCTCCGTACATGATGTCATACTGGAGCAGTTCAAGATCCGCCAGGTAATTCCTTGTCTGATGGCGCTCCTGATGATAGTTGAACACTGTGCCCGAATGGATATCCAGGCGGTCAAACACCTCTGCCATGATCTGATAAGCGGCGTAATTTCCGTCCTTCTTCTCCAGACCGATATTGTCCCAGATCACATAATTTGTATTGTACAGATATTTACTCTTCAGGTCTTTTGCCTCCAGGTTCATGGTCGGAAGATGGTCGCCGTAGAACACAAGCACAGTTGGCTCGTTTCTTGCCTCCACAGCCTCGATCAGATCAGCGGCAAATTTATCCATTTCGTATACCAGGTTCACATAGTATTCCCAGGCGTTGCGCTCGCCTTGATCCTCCACGCCGCTGACTACGATCTCCGGATTCTCCAGCACTTTTTCCGTCGGGTACTCTCCGTGTCCCTCCACGCTGATCGTAAATACAAAGTCCTGCCCTTCCGTAGTATCCATGGAGTCCATGATATTCGGTACAAGGATATCGTCCGCCGCCCATCCTTTCGGCGTTGTCTGGAGGATATTCATGAATTCCTTACTCGTGTAGTGATCGAAGCCCATGTTGTTGAATACCTGGGCGCGGCTGTAAAAATTGCCGCCGTTATTGTGGAGCGCTTCCGCCCCATATCCAAGCGCCGCAAGCGCGGACGCGGCGCTTTCCAGCGCATTCGTCTTGGTATACGTCTTATACGGATATTCTCCCGGTCCGAAGAAACGCATGCTCATCCCTGTCAGCACCTCGAACTCTGTATTGGCGGTTCCGGCGCCAACGGAAGGCACTTTGAAATACCCGGTGCTATACTCACTGAACAGCTTCCTCAGGTTGGGGATCGGGTCTTCAGAGAAACGGAGCCATTCTACTTCCGTAGGGTCAAAGAAAGACTCCAGCTGCACAAACATGATATTTGGCAGTTCATCCGCCGCACGCCCGGTCTCACACTTTGTAAGCTCTCCGCTGCCGCCGATCTCATCCATTGTCTCCTCGCTGTAACCGGCGGGCTTATTGATCCCTGTATTGAACAGGCTGGCGGAAAAGCAGTAGGGGAATCCATAGTCCTCATAAGCAAAGGCGATATTTCCGAAATAGTTGGAAATGACCCGCTTATCGATAGCCACATCCGTGAGGGCGATGCAGGCCCCAAAAGAAACCGCCACGCCGCCCAGGGCGATGACCCTGTGCATCTTCCCCTGAAACTGCCCGCCCCTTCTCCACATAGAGACGACCCAGAACACAAGCGCTACCACGCCGATGATGATCATGATCAGTTCAAATGTATTAAAGTAATTCCCTGTAAGCTCCAGGGCATCTGAGAGCACCTTTAAATCCTGCGCATTAAACGGAGTGACCCGCTTTGTCAGGAGATAGCCGTTGCAGATCCCAAGGAATACCCAGAATACGCTGATGAGGATCCTTACAAACACTCTCCGCCGCACAAGGTATACGATGGAAAGTGTGGCAAATATCATAAATGAATTGTACAGGAACACAAGCGGGGTTCCCACGAGATAATCCCATGCCTCGAAAAAGGACAGGCGAGAGACGATCTCTATCAGAAAATTGATCACACAGGCAAGGAGAAAATGGAGCGGCAGTGACAGCCGGTTCATCCACTTGTAGACAGGCTGCATCTTTTTTGCGAACCTGCTGTTGCGGCGCTGTTCCAGTATCCGCTGCCTGCGCTCTTTCCTCTCTTTAAAATGCCTTTTAATATCTTCTTTTTTCAGATTCTTATCTTTTGTGAAAAATCCTTTGATATCCGGCTTTTTTATATGGATCCGTTTCATGTACAGACTCTTTCCTTTCCTGGCACAGGGGAACCGGCCTGTCCTTCACAGACCGGTTTATCGCGTGACTTACTTTCCAAGTCCCTCCATACGCTCTTTGACCTGTGAGAGCATCTGAGTATACTTCTCCAGCTTCTCCTTCTCCTCCCGGACCTTCGCCTCAGGAGCCTTGCTGACGAATTTTTCATTTGCCAGCATTCCCTGCGCTCTCTTGATTTCTTTTTTCAGCCTCTCTTCCTCTTTTTTCAGCCTCTCCATCTCCTGATCAAGATCCACCAGATCTTCAAGAGGCAGATACACTACCACATCCGGCACTACAACGGACACCGCATTGTCCGCCACGCCCTCCTTTGTCCTCTGGAGCAGGATCTCATTCGCCATCATCAGCGGCTGGGCGGACGCCCTTACTTCCGAGATCCCGGCGCTTAATCCCTCATCCTCGCAGATAATATACACCTTCGTCCTGCGGCTGTTGGGAACGTCCATCTCAGAGCGGATGTTGCGGATCCCTCTTGTCACAGCCTTCACATGTTCCATCACATTCTCATCTCCGGGGAAATTCCACTCGTCTTTATATTCCGGCCAGCATGACATCATCAGAGACGGTTCCTCCGGAACAAGAGCGCTGTAGATCTCCTCTGTGATAAACGGCATAAACGGATGCAGGAGTTTCAGCGCCTGTCCGAGCACTGTCTTCAATACCCAGAGCACGCAGTCCGCTGCCGCCGGGTCTTCCTCCGCGTGGTAAATGCGGTATTTCGCCAGCTCAACATACCAGTCGCAGAACTCGTCCCATATAAAGTCGTACATCTTCTGCACCGCGATGCCAAGCTCGAATTTGTCCATATTGTCAGTGACGTCCTTTGCCAGTGTGTTTGCCCTGGATAATATCCACCGGTCCACAGGCGTCAGGAGGGAATCGTCCGGTTGATCGACGACGTTTTCCTCCATGTTCATGAGGATGAACCGGGAAGCGTTCCACACCTTGTTCGCGAAGTTCCGGCTCGCCTCCACACGCTCGTTGTAGAAACGCATGTCGTTGCCCGGTGCGTTTCCTGTAACAAGGGTCAGCCTCAGCGCGTCCGCACCGTATTTGTCAATGATCTCCAGAGGGTCGATCCCATTTCCTAATGATTTGCTCATCTTGCGCCCCTGGGAATCCCTCACCAGGCCGTGGATGAGCACCGTGTGAAACGGAGATTTTCCTGTGTGCTCATATCCGGAAAATACCATGCGGATGACCCAGAAGAAAATAATGTCATATCCGGTCACCAGCACGTCTGTCGGATAGAAGTAATCCAGATCCTCTGTCTTCTCCGGCCATCCCAGAGTGGAAAACGGCCACAGCGCGGAAGAGAACCATGTATCCAGTGTATCTTCGTCCTGAGTGAAATGTGTGCATCCGCAGTGCGGGCACTTCTCCGGCGCGTGTCTGTCGACCACGAATTCTCCGCATTCATCGCAGTAGTATGCAGGGATGCGGTGTCCCCACCAGATCTGGCGAGAAATGCACCAGTCCTTGATATTCTCGAGCCAATGCAGATAAATCTTGTCAAAACGCTCCGGCACAAATTTCAGTTTTCCGGTCTTCAAGGCATTGATCGCCGGTTTTGCCAGCTCTTCCATCTTCACGAACCACTGCTGCTTTATCAGGGGTTCCACGGTCGTGCCGCAGCGGTCGTGTGTCCCGACAGCATGTGTATGGGGAGCGACCTTTACAAGGTATCCCTGCTCGTCCAGATCAGCCACAATGGCTTTTCTTGCCTCGTAGCGCTCCATGCCCGCGTATTTTCCGCCATTTTCATTGATGGTGGCGTCATCGTTCATGATGTTGATCTCCGGCAGGTTATGTCTCTTGCCCACCTCAAAATCATTCGGGTCGTGTGCCGGGGTGATCTTCACCGCGCCTGTCCCGAATTCTTTATCCACATAGTGATCCGCCACGATCGGGATCTCCCGCCCCACCAGCGGCAGGATCACATTTTTCCCGATGATATCCTGATATCTCTCATCATCCGGGTGTACGGCAATGGCAGTATCCCCCAGCATGGTCTCCGGGCGCGTTGTCGCGATCTCCAGGAAACGGTCTGTTCCCACGATCGGGTATTTGATATGCCAGAAGTGTCCTTCCTGCTCTTCATGCTCCACTTCCGCGTCAGAAAGAGAAGTCTTGCACTTCGGACACCAGTTGATGATCCTTGACCCTTTGTAGATATATCCCTTCTTATATAAATTAATGAACACTTCCTCTACGGCCCTGGAGCACCCTTCGTCCATCGTAAAGCGCTCTCTGTCCCAGTCGCAGGAAATGCCGAGCTTTTTAAGCTGATTCTCGATCGTTCCCGCGTACTCTTCCTTCCACTGCCAAGTCCTCTTCAAAAAGCCCTCTCGTCCCAGCTCTTTTTTGTCAATGCCTTCTTCCTTTAACTGGTTCGTCACCTTGACCTCTGTGGAGATCGCCGCGTGGTCTGTGCCCGGAACCCACAGGGCATTATACCCTTCCATCCTTTTATAGCGGATCAGAATGTCCTGGAGCGTGTTGTCCAGCGCATGTCCCATATGCAGCTTTCCTGTGATATTCGGAGGCGGCATCACCGTTGTGAAGGGCTTTCTGCTCCTGTCCGCCTCTGCGTGAAAATACTTGTTTTCACACCATTTTTCATAAAGTTTTTCCTCGATCGCTTTCGGATCATATGTCTTTGCCAGTTCTTTTCCCATTGTACTCTCCTTGCTCTCCCTCATATTTTTACAGTTCCGCCTTGTACTCTGTGTTCACGGAATTTTCACATCTCCATAAAAAAATACCCTTTACATAACGTAAAGGGCGAAGATTCCGCGGTACCACCTTATTTCATATGCCCCGGCCCCGGATCCGCCGATCTCTGCCGGAATGCATATCTCTTAAGTCCTGTAACGGGGACCACTCCGGGACAGCCTATCTTCGTTGTGAAAAACGCCCTTCAGCCGTCCGGTTCAAAAGCTACCTTCCACCATCCTGTACCGAAACTGCCTTTCAGCCGGGCCTCTTCTTTATCTGGCGAATCAGCTCCGGGCAGTCCTCTCTGACGGAAATGATGATGTACTCCTCTTTCTCAACACCTTTTACGCTCTTATCGGAAAGTCATCCCATGCCCCAGGCACACCGTCTGGCTCCCCTGAAAGTTTTACAAAGTTGTTAACTGGAAATTAACTATTAATTACTATATCTGTAAGACGCGGATTTGTCAAGATATTTAGAGAATCTTAAGAAAGCGCAGGGGAAGCCAATTATTTCCACGGTGGCAGCTGTCTGCCGTCATTCCATCATATCCTTTATCATATTCACGATATCATACCCATAATTGTCACCTGTCGCCCAGCCGAGCCCCTCCGGATTCTCCTGCTGGCCCAGCCACTCCACATAAGGAGCGGCGCCCTTTTTTACATATTCATAACGGTCATCCACGCATTCCTGCGCCAGAGGGTCCGCGGTGGCATAAGCCTTCAGGTGCTGGATCTGGGCGCGTATCCCTGTCTGCACATCAGGATAAGAGTTGCCGGGCACGCCTCCCCCGGTCGTTCCAAGCCCCGCAAAGTTAAACTGTTCGATGCTGGCGTCCCCTCCATATTGTAGAAACCCCGTCTCCTTCATGGTCTGCGCAAACGCTACCTCCGGACGGACGCCTTCCGCGGACGCCTCGTCGTAATACATCTGACAGAACGTTTCGATCGAGTCCGCTCCGCCCTTGGAAAGCTGTTCGGACGGATACGCCTTTCCCGAGGCATTAAAATAATCCACCATCTCCTGGACGGTCACCGCGCTCTCCCCCATGATGGGATACTGTCCGTCCGCGATGGCTTCATCCGCCGCTTTGTCTTCCCCGCCTTCCGCCGCGGTACCTGTCTCCGCCCAGGCTTCCGCCGCGACACTTATATTTGCCCATGCCGTCACTGCGCCATGTTCTTCCGGCCGGGAGGACAATGCCCCCGCGGCCCCTGCAAGGCCGAACGAAAGCACAAGGAGAACAGCAAGTCCTGCTTCCATATATAATTTGATCTTTTTATCCTGCCAGTTCATGCGCCACTTCCTCCTGTGACATTATATTATCATACCAGTTCGGATATACCCAGCACATTCCGGTAAAAATACTGCCAAAAAACAAACCGAGATTTTACTTTTTCATGACTTGTGCTATAATCGAAAAGAAACTCGATGCAGGCGCCGTCTGCCAGCGCCGCAAACCAATGAAAAGAGGGAAAATATTATGAGTTCACAAAATCTTACCCTGCTGACGGATCTCTACGAACTGACCATGATGCAGGGATATTTTGAGACACAGGCGAACGAAACCGTCATTTTTGACATGTTCTTCCGCGAGAACCCGAATAATGGCGGTTATTCCATTATGGCCGGGCTGGACCAGGTCATAGAGTATGTCAAAAATCTGAACTTTTCTTATGAGGATGTAGATTATCTGCGGGGACTTGGTATCTTCAGCGAGGATTTCCTTCATTATCTGAGCGGATTCCATTTCAGCGGGGATATCTATGCGATCCCCGAGGGCACTGTCATCTTCCCGCGTGAACCCCTGATCAAAGTCATTGCCCCCATCATGGAGGCACAGCTCGTAGAGACCGCGATCCTGACGATCATCAATCATCAGTGCCTGATCGCCACCAAAGCCGCCCGGGTCGTCCATGCCGCTCAGGGCAACGGAGTCATGGAATTCGGCCTCAGGCGCGCCCAGGGACCGGATGCGGGACTGTACGGAGCGAGAGCCGCCATGATCGGCGGATGCATCGGGACCTCCAACGTTCTCGCCGGGGAACTCTTCGATGTACCTGTCCTTGGCACACACGCGCACAGCTGGATCATGAGCTTTAAGGATGAATACACGGCCTTTAAGGAATACGCCCGGCTGTATCCGGACGCATGCACCCTCCTGGTCGATACTTACGACACATTGAAATCCGGAGTACCCAATGCCATCCGCGTCTTTAAGGAAATGCGCGAGGCGGGCATCCATCCCAAAAGCTACGGCATCCGCCTGGATTCCGGAGATCTTGCCTATCTTTCCAAGAAGGCGAGAAAGATGCTTGACGACGCCGGCTTTACGGACGCTGTCATCGCAGCGTCAAATGATCTGGATGAATTCCTTATCAACGACCTGAAGATCCAGGGCGCAAAGATCACATCCTGGGGCGTGGGGACGAACCTGATCACCTCAAAGGACTGCCCCTCTTTCGGCGGCGTCTACAAACTGGCCGCGATCCAGAATAAAGAGGGTGAATTCACTCCAAAGATCAAGATCTCCGAGAACACGGAGAAGATCACAAACCCGGGCAACAAAACAATCTACCGCATCTACGACAAGGAGTCCGGGAAGATACGCGCGGATCTGATCTGTTTCGTGGGCGAAGAATACGACACCTCCGAGGATCTGCTGCTCTTTGATCCCAACGCCACATGGAAAAAGACACGGCTTGCCGGGGGCACATATACCATGAAGGAGATCCTGAAGCCGATCTTCATCCGCGGAGAATGCAAATACCAGTCCCCGACTGTAAAAGAGATCGCTGAATTTTGCAAACAGGAGAAAGAAACTCTGTGGGAGGAAACGAAACGTCTCTTCAACCCTCATAAGGTTTATGTGGATCTGTCAAAGAAACTCTATGACACAAAGACTGACCTCCTCAACAGTGTAAATGCATGATCCTCATCTCAAATGCGCGATTTTATATGGACGCGCTGATCTTAATGAAAACTTTTATATATAAGGAGTACAGATTATCATGAAAATTATCGTACTGGCAGGCGGATTGAGCACAGAGCGCGACGTCTCTCTCGCTTCCGCTGCAGGAATATGCAGGACTCTGGTAGAAAAGGGGCATGACGCGTTTCTTCTGGATGTTTTCCTCGGCCTGGAAAATGCGCCGGAAAATCTTGAAGACGTATTCGCCCTCCCCGGACACGGTCTGGAGATTGCCGGAAATATCGGAACAGAGGAGCCGGATCTCGCAGCGGTAAAGGCATCCCGCAGCGACCAGTCAGACTGTTTTCTGGGACCCAATGTCATCGAGCTTTGCCGTCTGGCTGACATTACCTTTCTCGGACTCCACGGTGGAGAAGGGGAGAACGGAAAACTCCAGGCGACGTTCGATCTGCTGGGAATCCGCTACACGGGTCCCGATTCCCTGGGCTGCGCGATAGCGATGGACAAAGGCTTTACCAAACAGGTATTCATCCAGTCCGGCATCGACACTCCAGCGGGAGCATGTCTGCACAAATGCGCCTCAGACCGCTCTGTCGGATCACTGGGGCTTGCCTTCCCGGTCGTTGTAAAACCCTGTTCCGGCGGTTCAAGCATCGGCGTTTACATTGTGAACGACGAGTCCGAGTATGAGGATGCCCTTGAGAAATCGTTCCGTTACGAAGATGAAGTCGTGATCGAAGAATATATCAGGGGAAGGGAGTTCGCCTGCGGAGTGATCGACGGCGAAGCGCTCCCGCCCATCGAGATCATTCCCAAATCCGGCTTTTTTGACTACGCAAACAAATATCAGGCAGATGCCACGCTGGAGGTGTGTCCGGCGGACATCCCGGAAGAAATCGACAGACGGATGCGGGATCTGACTGTCCGGGCTTTCCGGGCATTGAAACTGAATGTCTACAGCCGGGCCGATTTTCTTCTGGATGACTCAGGCAATCTGTACTGTCTGGAGATGAATACGCTTCCCGGCATGACCGCGGCCAGCCTGCTCCCGAAAGAAGCGAAGGCCGCGGGGATCGGATACGGCGATCTTTGCGAGCTCATCATCAAAAGATCACTGGAGGCAAGATATTTATGAAACACATGTCCTTACAGGAGATCGCCGCCGCATGCGGCGGTACATACCACGGTGACACCGCCCTCTCTTCGCGGGAGGCCAGCAGTGTGGTCATTGACAGCAGAAAAGCAGAGCGGGACAGCCTTTTCATCGCCATCAAGGGCGCCCGCGCGGACGGACACGACTTCATCCCCCAGGTAATGGAAAAAGGCGCGCTCTGTTCCGTGTCTGAACAGGATCTCGGCGAGACGCCCTATCCGTATATCCGGGTAGATTCCTGCCAGCAGGCGTTAAAGGATATCGCGGAACACTACCGCCGCTCTCTTGATATCAAGGTAGTGGGCATTTCCGGCAGCGTGGGAAAGACGAGCACAAAGGAAATGATCGCTTCCGTGCTCAGCCAGAAATATAACGTCCTCAAAACGGAAGGGAATTTTAATAATGAGATCGGGCTTCCCCTTACCGTATTCAATCTCCGGGAAGAACATGAGATCGCTGTCCTGGAAATGGGGATCAGCGGCTTTGGGGAAATGACGCGTCTGGCGAAAATCGCCCGCCCGGATATCTGCCTGCTCACAAATATCGGCGTGGCGCATCTGGAGAACCTCGGTTCGCGAGACGGCATCCTGAAAGCGAAAACAGAGATGTTCACATACATGGATCCCCAGGGAACGATCATCCTGAACGGAGACGATGACAAACTCCGGGCCTTCACTCCTGAGAATGGTATCTCTCCGGTATATTTCGGACTGGACCCATCCTGTCCTTTCCATGCGGAACACATCGAGAACAAAGGTCTGAAGGGAACAGATACGGAATTTGTCACCCCAAGATCCCGGTTTTTCGCCCACATCAATATCCCCGGGAGCCATATGGTATACAATGCGCTTGCCGGAGCTGCCGTGGGATACGCGCTCGGCATGACAGACCGGGAGGTTGCCCGAGGGATCGAAGCAAACGTGCCCATAAAAGGGCGCAACAATCTTATCGAGACCCCCAGGTACACGATAATTGACGACTGCTATAACGCAAATCCCGCTTCCATGAAAGCTTCCCTGGATGTGCTTGCATGCGCGGATACAAGGACAGCGGCGATCCTTGGAGATATGTTTGAACTGGGGGAAACTTCCGCAAAAATGCACTATGAGACAGGCGTACACGCGGCCAATGCCGGAATCAATGTGCTGATCTGTATCGGGACGCTTACCGCCGACACTGCCCGGGGCGCGGAAGATACGGCCGTAAAAAAAGGACTTCCCATGGAAATCCGGCATTTTGCCTCAAAAGAAGATTTCTTCAGAGAGGCGGACACTATATTAAAAGCGAACGACACCATCCTTGTCAAAGCTTCTCATGGAATGGAATTTACAGAGATCGTAGATCGTCTCAGAGACCCCGCTGAGACAGAGAACAAAAAGCGAAAGACTAAAAATACAGAACGAACAAAGGATCACAGCTCATGAAATATCAGGTTCTTGTACTGGATCTGGACGGTACACTCACGAATTCAAAGAAAGAAATCACAGCGCCCACGAAACAGGCATTGTTAGAGATCCAGGAGGCCGGAAAGACGGTCGTCCTGGCCAGCGGGCGTCCCATCAACGGTGTGGCTCCTCTGGCAAAGGAGCTCGAAATGGATCGTTTCGGCGGGTATATGCTTTCCTTCAACGGCGCGCGTATAACAAGATGTTCCTCCGGGGAGGTCATCTATAACCGGACCCTGCCGCCGGAGATCATAGCACCGGTATATGATTATGTGAAAACATTTCCCGGGGTGGACATTATTTCCTACACTGACACCCAGATCCTCTCAGGGATCTCTCCGAACAGATATGTTGAAATAGAATCCCAAATCAACAATATGGAGATCATCTCTGTGGAACATTTACCGACAGCCCTTGCCTTTCCTGTAAACAAGCTGCTCATATCAGGGGAGCCCGGGCTGCTCGAGACTCTGATGACGCCGCTTCAGGAGCGGTATCACGGACTTCTGAACATTTACCGCTCCGAGCCGTTTTTCCTGGAGATCATGCCCCGCAATATCGACAAGGCACAGTCACTCCACAAGCTCCTCAACAGCATCGGCCTGACCGCAGACTCGATGATCTGCTGCGGAGACGGATATAACGACTTATCCATGATCGAATACGCCGGGCTCGGAGTCGCGATGGAAAACGCGCAGCCCATCATCAAAGAATCCGCTGATTTTATCACCCGGTCAAACGATGAGGACGGCATCCTCCATGTTATCGATCTTTTTATGAGAGACTAGCATAATAAAATTTATTATGGATAGTCTCTCCCCGGGCATCCCGGTTTATTTTACCAGATCCAGAAGCGCGTTTTTCGGCACTGCGCCGACCTGTTTCCCGGCAACCTCGCCATTCTTAAACGCGATAAAAGTAGGGATGCTCATCACTCCGAAGCGTTGCGCCAGCCCCATCTCTTCATCGATGTTGATCTTGCACACCTTTACTCCGGCTTCTTCCGCGGCAATCTCCTCCACGACCGGGCCCATCATCTTGCACGGTCCGCACCAGTCCGCGTAAAAATCTACGAGCACCGGCTGACCCGCCTGCATAACTTCCTGCTCAAAATTTCCCTCTGTTAATTTTACTACTGCCATTTCTATGTCCTCCTCCAAGATTTCTTTAAACATGGTGTTTCCATTCTACCACATTTCACTCTTTTTTCAGTGACAAAATCACATTATATACCTTCTTCCCCTTGTCTGCCTTCTGCCGGAAACCCATTTCCTAGATCCTTCCGAGCCCGGCCGCATCCAGCACCTCCACTTTTCCCCGCGTCAGCTTTACCAGTCCGTCACTCTGAAACTGCTTCAGTATCCGGGTCACCACCTCCCGCGCTGTGCCCGCATCTCTTGCCAGCACCTCATGGGTCAGATCCAGAACATCTCCTCCCGCGATCGCCCTGTGCTCCAGAAGAGCCCCGGCGATGCGGGAAGCCACATTGGAAAATACAAACTGGTTGAACAGCCACATGATATCCGAAAACTTCTCCGATATCATTTCCATTGTATATTCTTTCACCGCACTGCTCTCATCATACAGCTTTCGGTAAATCTGCTTTGGTATCGTGTATATAACGCAGTCCGTCTCCATCTCCATGTCCAGCTCCACATCCATGCCGTTCAGCATGCACGCCGCGCTCAGGATGCTTACGTCGCCAGCCAGAAGGCGGAACAGGGTAATGTCTCCGCCGCCCGGTGATGTGATGAATACGCGAACCCTTCCTTCATCAATGATCTGTACGCCCGCGCACTCGCCCCCTCCAAAGTGAAGTCTTGTTTTCTTCGGGCAGAAATTTTTCACTGTATTGTCCTGTATATTCTTTCTCTGTCCCTCCGTGAGATCATCCCAGAAGGGAAAGGCTTTTATAAATATCTCTTCCATTTGTCTCTCCATATTTACTGAAATCTTCATTTGCCATCCTGCATTTTTCCTGGATGAGACAAGTATAACATATCCTGCGGCTAATTACTCTTATTATTTTTCTCTTACGGCGAATAACGGATGCGAACAGACAGAGAAACATCAGAGAACGTTTTCTGCCGGAAATTTTATCAGTGTTTCCTGCTGAAAATTTTATCAGCTTCTTGACATTTCCCATCCCCTCTGCTATCCTTTTCGCAGAATAAGGGAGCGCAAGGCACTCCCGCAAGATTGGAGATGAAAAGATGATCATTACTTCCTGCTGATCCCAATACTGCATGACAATATATCCTCCGGATCCATTTCGTATATCTATGCGAAGACACTCTTATCCGGGCAGTCTGTCTTGTCATGCACCCGCAGGAAAGTATTTTCATCTTTTTGATCCATACGGCAGCACAGCGCCGGCCGCTCCTGCGGCTGTGCTCCCACGCTCTCCCTGACACATTTGGGGACACGTTTATCGTATGAGACATAAGGACCGCGGAAATCACTTTCCCGCGGTCTCTTCTTTACCCTGTCCACAAGGAGGTAGATACTTATGTCACTTATACAGATAAACAATCTAAGCTTTACTTATGAAGGCAGCTTTGACCCTGTCTTTGAAAATGTCACTTTCCAGATCGACACGGACTGGAGGGTGGGGTTCATAGGACGAAACGGTAAAGGCAAGACTACATTTTTAAAGCTGCTCACCCGCGAATACGAATACAGCGGGTCCATCACAGCATCTGTGGATCTTGAATATTTTCCGTTTCCTGTAAACGATCCCTCTCTCATGACCTGTGAGATCCTTGAAAACGTCAATCCCATGATGGAACAGTGGGAACTGATCCGGGAGCTGAACCTGCTGGATACAGACCCTGAGATCCTTTACCGCCCCTTTTACACACTGAGTTCCGGCGAACAGACGAAAGCGCTCCTTGCCACACTCTTTTTAAAAGAACATGCTTTCCTCCTGATCGATGAGCCGACCAACCATCTGGACATCCTTGCCAGGGAAAAAGTGGCGGACTATCTTTCCCGGAAAAAGGGATTTATCCTCGTGTCCCATGACCGTGATTTTATTGACCGTTGCGCGGACCACGTCCTCGTCCTGAACCGGCAGTCCATTGAAGTGCGCAAGGGGAACTTTTCTTCCTGGTACGCTGACAAAACAGCCAGGGATCATCTGGAATTAAAACAGAATGAACGCCTGAAAAAAGATATCCATAAATTAAAGGAGGCCGCCCGGCAGGCGGCTCACTGGTCGGATAAAGTAGAGAGTTCAAAGACCGGCGCTCGCGTCGCGGGTCTCAAGCCGGACCGGGGACATATCGGCCATCAGGCGGCAAAAATGATGAAGCGCGCAAAGTCGCTGGAACACCGGAAAGAAAATGCCATCCGGAAAAAGGAGGGCCTCCTCAAGGATATAGAATCTCTGGACAGCCTGAAACTCAATGTGACGGAGCATCACAGCCGCAGGCTCGTATCACTGCGGGATATCACTATTGAGTATGAGGGCCATAACAGGGGACACCATGGCCAGGGTTTCCCTCTGCTCTCACATTTCAGCCTTGATGTTTTAAAGGGCGAACGCATCGCCCTGTCGGGGAAAAACGGCTGCGGAAAGTCCAGCCTGATGAAGCTTCTCTTAGGGGAAGATATTCCCCACACCGGGGAGGTGTATCTAGCCGGAGGGCTTAAGATTTCTTACATCCCCCAGGACGCCTCCCGGCTGAGCGGCACGCTCTGCTCCTTTTCCGAAAAGCATGGGCTGGATGACGTCCTTTTCCAGACCGTGCTAAAGAAACTGGGACTGGAAAGAATCCAGTTCGAAAAGAAGATCGAGGACTACAGCGAGGGGCAGAAAAAGAAGGTGCTCCTGGCGTCCTCCCTGTGTGAGCCTGCGCACCTGTTCCTCTGGGATGAGCCGCTGAATTTTATCGATATCTTTTCCCGCATCCAATTGGAAGAACTCCTCCTTGCCTCCCGCCCCACCATGCTCTTCGCGGAGCATGACCGGGCTTTTCGGGAAAAAGTGGCGACCCGGGTGATAGATATCTGAATCGTCGGTCAGCCGGTCCGCAGCTCATTTGGGACCGGCTGATCTGACGTCAGATAAAAACAGCGGATATACTGTTATCACTATTATAAAGATGCTTTGAGGATCTCAATAATATCTTTTTCGGTCAGCGGCACATAGGCATTTTCCAGGCCTTCATTTACCGCAATGTGATGCGCCATTTCTTCGATCCGGCTCTCATCGATGCCAACCTCCCTTAAATGCATCGGAATCCCGATGGATTCAAAGAACTTGTAAGTTGCTTCGATCGCTTGGTCAGCAATCTCGTATTTGTCAAGGCTGCTGTCTATCCCAAATACATTGACGCCATATTTGACAAAACGGTCCACGGTTTTGTCACTCAGGATGTGCCTCATCCATCTTGGCGTAAGGATGGCAAGCCCTTCTCCATGAGTGATGTCATAGTAGGCGCTGAGGGCGTGCTCCATGCCATGGCATGGCCAGCCGGAAGCGCTGTTTCCAAGGGACAGGATTCCATTACATCCATAAGTACAGCACAGCATCAGTTCCGCTCTCGCGCGGTAATCTTCGGGGTTTTCCAGTGCGATCTTCGTATTTTCCATCAGGCTCTTCAGCTCTGCCTCGCAGAATCCGTCATTCAGCAGGGTAGTGTCTTCCGAAAAATACTGTTCCATCACATGGTTCATCGCATCCGCGCAGCCCGCTGCCGTCTGCTTTTTTGACACGGAAAAGGTGTAAACAGGATCAAGGATCGAGCAGACAGGAAACAGGTGCGGGTCCATGTACCCGATCTTATCGTTGGTTTCTGTCCTGGAAATCACACCGCCGCAGTCGTACTCGCTTCCGGTGGCCGCCAGTGTCAGGATATCCACTATGGGCAGCGCATCCTTTGCCAGAACTTTGTATGTGATCAGATCCCACGGATCTCCGTCATACTTCGCGCCTGCCGCGATGGCCTTGGAACAGTCAAGCACACTTCCGCCTCCTACCGCAAGGATCGCGTCGATTCCATTTTCTTTACAGATACGCACGCCGTCCAGAACACTGGGATCGTATTTAGGGTTGGGCTGGATATCCGAAAGCTCATAGATTTCAAAATCGGCAAGCAGTTCTTTTACCTTGTCATAGAGCCCGATCTTTTTGATGCTCCCGGAGCCATAGGTCATAAGGATCTTCCTGCCGAGGGGCTTCATTACTTCAGGCAGATTCGAAATGACTCCCTTTCCGAAAATAAGTCTGGTCGGTGTCTGATAATCAAAGTTTTGCATGTCTGTTTCCTCCTGTTATTTTATTGATTTTTTTCTGCAGTCCAGTCAGGCTCCTCTCCGGTCTCCCATGACAGGTCTCCACCTTCCATGGCGATTTTATAGCGCCCGATCTTATAATCCAGACGCGCGAGTGTCTCATCGATCTGCCGGCGCTGATCCAAAAGGACCTCCCTCTGTGCAGTCAGCAGTTCAAACCGGGCCGGGATGGTAGAGTCTCCTTCTTTAAAAAGAGTCAGATATTCGATCAGGACTTCTATCGGAAGCCCGGCGGATCGCATGCATTTCGCAAGCTCCACCCAGCCGATATCCTCCTGCTAGTAGTCGCGGATCCCGCCCGCGGTCCTTGTGACCGGGGGAATGGCGCCCACGCGTTCATAATAGCGCAGGGTATCTGCCGGAATATCATATTTTTCGCTGACCTCTTTTATTGTCATATCTTTTCTCCTCTACAATGCTCGTACAATGCTCTGCTGTAAATCAATCATACATCTTTGAGTTAACTCCAAGTCAAGACTTTTCTGATATTTTTTAAAATTTAACAGAATCCGTATCAGATACAGCCTTTTCTCCCAGATTCCGCCCCCTCTCCGGCGCCATTTTCTTCCCCGGGAGCTGAGCCAGGAGCACCGCCGCAAACACCAGAGCGCAGCCGAACAATTCCCGCCCGGACAGGCGCTCTCCCAGGATCACCCAACCTGTGAGTACAGAGAATACGGATTCAAGGCTGAGAAGCAGGGAAGCCACAGTCGGATCTGTATTTTTCTGCGCGATGACCTGAAGCGTATATGCCACGCCGCAGGAGAGCACTCCCGCATAGGCAAGCGGCATCCACGCTGCCTGTATCTCATCGACCTGAGGCCGCTCCAGCGCCAGCATAGGGACGGCACACAGGATCCCGCACACAAGAAACTGGATACAGGACAAAGCCACACCATCCACTTTCGGCGCAAAATGATCGATCACAAGGATATGTACGGAGAATATGACCGCACACAAGAATACGAGAAAATCTCCCTTTGATATGGAAAATCCGTCCGTAATGCACAGGAAATACATCCCCGCCATAGCCAGAGCGACCCCGATCCACACCTTCCTCCCTGCTCTTCTCCCGAGGAAGAGCCTGATAATGGGTACGATCAGTATGTACAGAGCCGTGATAAACCCTGCCTTTCCCGCGCTTGTATATACAATGCCGATCTGCTGGAGGGAACTCGCCACAGCAAGGGCAATCCCGCAGAGGATACCGCCGGTGACCAGAGTTTTCCTGTCGCCTACAGAGGATTCGCCCATAGAAGAATCGCCTGCAGAGGGTCCGCCCATGGAGGAGACGTACGCAGAGGGTTCGCCTGCGGCGGATTCCGGCTGTCTGCTCTTTCTCCCCCGCCCCTTCAATATAAAAAGGACTGGCAGCAGCACAAGCCCTCCCATGGCGCTTCGGATCGAATTAAATGTGAACGGACCGAGATAGTCCATGCCAACGCTCTGCGCCACAAAGGCGCTGCCCCAGATCAGTGCAGTCAGCGCCAGAAGAAGATTATTTGTCGATCTGTATCTCATTGGAAAAATCTCTCCATCACTTCCTGTGCCGGCATCTCTTTTCCGGTGAACAGCTCAAATGCCGCCGCGCCCTGCCAGAGGAGCATCCCGATCCCGCCGACTGCTGCGCGGCATCCTGCCTCTTTTGCCTTTTTCAGCAGCAGGGTCTCTCTCGGATTATAAACCACATCAGCTACCGCCAGATCTTTATGAAGAAATTCCGCGGGGACAGGAAGCACATCCTCAAGCGGACTCATGCCCGCGCGAGTGGCATTGATCAGGATATCACTTTCCGCGACCGCTTTTTTCAGCATCTCTGTATCATCCAGATCGTCAATATAGACTTTTCCGATGTCAGGGACGGCATTCTTTATCTTTTCCACTGTTTTTTTCCCATTGTCATAGAACTCATCCTTCCGGTTGAAAAGAGCGATCTCGCTCACTCCGTCCAGCGCGGCCTGGACCGCGATGGCAGTGGCCGCCCCACCTGTTCCCAGGAGAACGATCTTCTTTCCTTCAATGTCAACGCCATGTTCCTTAAGATTCCGCACAAAACCGCTTCCGTCTGTAATATGTCCGGTCATCGTTCCGTCTTTCTCGAAGACTACAGTATTGCATGCTCCCACCAGTTCCGCCGCCGGGGAAAGCCTGTCCACCAGTTGTGCCACTGCCGTTTTGCACGGCATGGTCACATTAAAGCCGCCCGCGTGAAGATCCCGCAGAGCATTGACCGCGTCCGCTGTCTTTTCCAGCGGCACGTCAAAGGCAAGATACGCTGCATCTATCCCAAGCTTTTCAAAACTGTAATTATACATGGCCGGAGAGCCGGAGTGCCCCACCGGAGAGCCGATAAGCCCATAAAGCTGCGTATGTCCACTGATCCTTCTTTCCATAATGATCTACCCTCCTGAATCTGTTTTCAAATATAAAACGCAGATACAGTATAGCACATCACCGCCCGATTCTTCAATCCTTTAAAGTGTGAAAATTTCAAAGTGATAAATTATTTTTTACTCATCCGGCTAATGATCTGTTTTGCATAGGCGCTCACCCCTGTCACGATGATCCCCTGCGTTACCGCTGTAAACGCCGCCATCGCCACATCTTTTGCCCCGCCGCACTCACAGGTGGCAAACACATATAGAGAGCAGATCAGTATCCCCACAAGTCCTGTAAGAAAAATAACATATTTTTCCTGGATGACCGAGCTTTTTCTCAGCGCCATATCTAGAAAATAGAGCGCCAGCGCGACGACGATCAGTTCCGGTTTGATATACTCTGTGATCTCCATATAGAAATCCCCTTTCATGCATATAGTAAAATATATGCAGAAGCGGGGATTTCTGTGTTGTCTCTGTGCTATTTCTCAGTTTACCTTCCAGATGTCCCACCCTCTCTCCAGCGAGTATACGTTCAGTGCAGCTCCATCCAGATCTACACTCTTCATATCCACGGAGCTGATCCGGTTGTTTCCGTAAGTTTTATAGTAATATGTTCCTGTGTCTGCATTCACACAGCAGGAATATGTGGTGATATCATATTTCCCATCCTGTGTGACGACCGCGCCCCGGGGCATGGCGACGCTGTCCAGGATATGGAAAAACTGCGCTACATTCTCCTCCTCATTTTTCCCGCAGACAGAGTTCCATCTCAGAAACGCTGCCTTCACAAATCTCGATGGAGAAGAATAATCCCCAGGCAGTCCGATAGCTCCCATTCCCTGGCAATATGGTACAAGATCCGGGGAATGTGGGACCAGATCCGGTGGACATGAGGAGACTTCTCCGGAAAAGAACTCTGTTCTTCCTGTTCTTCCTATTTTTCCTCTCCCCCCGCTCTCCGCCCGGCAGAACCGGGATACCGGATATCCGGCAGTCACATTCAGATAATTGTTCAGATTCATCCTATGATATCCAAAAGAGGGATTGTTCGTCAAAATACCGGTGAGATTTTCATAGACCATTATGCCTTCCCGAACCGACTCGACTACAAGACATCTGTCCCGGTCGGCCAGCATCCAGTGAAGCTGCGCGGGCGGCATGGTCTTTGAAAAAGCATCCTCCGTGATATTTATATCGCGCAGTTCCGCTTCTGCTTCCGCAACAGACGCACACATTCCCAGGATCCATGGGATGAGTTCAAACGTAGCCACATTTTTCCTGCCCGCTTCTGCTTTTCGGTAATATGCATTGCCGGGGAAATTCAGTCCTGCCATGCAAAGACCTTTTTCATTGACCGCCTCCGCATAGAGCGGAAAAGCCCGCCCCCCTCCGCCTGCCGGCCGTTCCTCTGCATCCTGTACCCTTTCCTCCTGCCCCGCCGCCATTCCGATCAACGCATAATGCTCAGGCTGCTCTTCCATATGTGTGAACCGAAATGGAAAACGGCGTGGGGTGACGGCAACACATTCCCCGAAGGAATACTCCAGATCCATGTTCCTGCCAAAATAGAAGCCTCCGTTTTTATAAGTAACGCATGTACACATAGAAAGCTGTCCCTCCCGGAATTTTCTGATCAGTATCTCATGTCAGTATTCCCCGGAAGGGACAGCTTTATCCCCTATGTTTTTTTATCCATGATGAGTTCTTCTTTTTCATGTTCTCTTCTTTCTCTGCGTTTTCACACATTTTTACTTTGTTGTTTTTGTGCCATAATATTATTCAAGATCAAATTTAGGGAAAAATGTGCAAAGTATGTAGCGTGGTTATCAAATGATCATTCTAATCCTGACATTTTTTTATACAACGTTTTTGCATATCCATCTGTCATTCCGCTTATAAAATCCGTCGCGATCAGTATTCTGCGATATAAAAGCTCTGACTCATCGGTAATACCATCAGATTCCTTTGCCTTAAAATAATCGTCAATGTAATTGGCAGAAACAAGAGTAATCACTTTTTTATCCTGCGTGGTCATTGCCCCATAACCGTCAGACCGAACGACCGCGGGAACAAACTTGTCCAACAAAAAATTAAGAATGACCTGCGCGGACACTTCAGGTTCTGTAATAACACGCGAATCAAAAACAAATTTGGCCATTGCCTTCTTTAACATTTTTACGGTCAGGCTATGATTATTATCATAGAATAGATCATGATCAAATGTTCCCTGCAAAATACTGTCATAACTTCTTGAAAACCTCCAGCATACAACATACATCAGCCATCTTCTGAGATATGTTCCCCATTGGCTCATCACTTTTGTCTTATCGTTTTCTGCTTTATTAAGGGAATCCAATTTATCAATAATCTCTTTTGTCCTGTCGATGTGCTGCTGAGATTCCTTGTATTTTTCTCCCAATTGCTCATATGTATCATTAAAGAAACACAGCAGATCACCGACACTGACTATACCTGATTTTACGGCATCTTCTAAGTCAGCGGTCATATACGCGATATCATCTGCCGCCTCCACTAAATATGCCAACGGATGGCGGATTACTGTCCCATCCGCGTTATTGGTCCCCACTTCCTCCGCAATCTGTAAAAAAATACTCTGTTCCGCCTGATAGCAGCCTATTTTATGTCTGATACTGGCCTCTCCTATCTCATCACATCTAGTGGGATATTTGATCAAAGCGCTGATGATCGAAAACGGCAGATTAACCTCTGATTGATACCGCGCTTTCGCTAAAATCCTAAAAGCCTGGGCATTCCCTTCAAAGTTCTCCAGGTCTGCGATCTGTTTTTTATCCAGCAGATCGGAAACAGGCTTCTCATCATCGCTCTTTAAAGGATAAATCTTTTTAAGATTGTCCTTGAACCATTCCCTTATGATTTCTTCACCGACATGACCAAACGGAGGATTTCCGAGATCATGCAATAATCCGGCACATGAAAGGATCGCTTCAATATCACCAACTCTTTGAGACCTTAATTTTTCATCGTCCTGGCAGTCTATTGATAATTGCCGATGTGACGCTGTATTTTGAAAGCACATGATCCCTAACTGTTTCGCTATTGTCGATACTTCTATAGAATGTGTTAATCTCGTTCTAACAAAGTCGCTCTTAGACAGAGGAAAAACTTGTGTTTTATCCTGCAGCCTTCTGAATGCCGCACTGGAAACAATCCTCTCATAATCTCTTTCAAATGGGCTTATATAATAATCATCAAATGCTTTTGGAGCATTTTCTTCGTTGCCCAGCCGGGTTTGTGTCAATAGTTTTTTCCATTCCATAAATATTTTCCTCCTCGCATCGTGCTCTCACATATTATGTTTTTATCAATAATTTCGCATCTTTCTTTTTCGCTAAGTATTCCATTTTTTGTGAACAGGCTTTCTCCACACGCATCGTTTACAGAATACAGATTATTCCATATATCACAGTTTAACATACAATCACTGGAAATGCAGTAAATACAGACATTTTTCAGAGTATTTTCCCTATGGATCACTTATCTGCACGGCGAATAATAGAGCATATTTTATGTATGGCAGGCAAAATGCAGGCAGGACTACCGCCAGATTTTCCTTGAATAATGGTATCCAATATGCTATATTGTGAATAGAAGAGGAACAACCGCCCACAAGGGGTTGACCTCGTTAAATTAGTTGATAGAATTACCACCTCATCACTCAGTCAAAGTTTCGAGGTGGTTTTTCTATGCCTTAAAACATTACTTCAAGTTCGCGAAAACGAATGTCAGCAATGCCAGAATGAACATTCCAAAAGCCATCAGATCTTTAAAGTCAAACGGTTTCTTGTCCATCAGCACCACCTCCATTCTATGTAGAATAGAGGTCGACCACCCTGCAACACGGTTGTCCCTGTCCATATACTACCACAAGCACAGATAGCGTACAATATTCATTTCAATATCACTGGGAACCCCGGTGTAGGATTACAATACATGTGTTACAACTGAATAATTAAAAAGACGGAAATACAG
>ERZ1090864.379-NODE-380-length-25385-cov-7.988788_pt1 | contig 25385 bp, 26 predicted proteins | sample MGYA00478479_ERZ1090864 | MGnify/ENA primary metagenome ERZ1090864 (study PRJEB33644, sample SAMEA5815743) | chicken gut metagenome | biome: Chicken; feature: Gastrointestinal Tract; material: Caecum | place: Ireland | collected 2019-01-01 | study: A study of the...
ATTCTACTTTTGTCTTCACCCGGTAATCTTTCATAGCCCAACTCCTTAACTTCTATTTATATAATCTGCCTTTCTATTCGGTATAACTGCTTCAAGACGGCTCATGCTCGTATGATGTCACTCCTGATGGGAAACAGCAGTGTTTGGTCTTCATGGCAGAATAGCCATGGTCAATTCCAATGATCATTAAGTCTCTTCCTCCTTATTTCCTGGATTTGCTTTCATTATATCCGGGCAAAAGAAATGCACAATGGAAAATGCGTAATCTAATATTGACGATGAAAAAACTAAAGCCCATCCGAAAAAAGTGGAAGAAAATAACGCCGCTTCACGAAGAAACGGCGTCGTTCAATTTATTATTCAATTAGGGGCATGGGATCAGGATTTTCAGCCGGTAAACTCTTTCTTTCTGTTGGAAGTTGCACTGGCCGCTGTATTTTTCTACGGCTTTTTTAATGTTGGGAATACCAAAGCCATGCACAAAGCGGTCTTTCTTTGTGGTTCCCTCTGTCAGATGGTTTCCCGGTTGTGTATTGTTTTCTATGGTGATAAGCAGCATATCCCGGACACGCTCGGCCTTGACAGTAATCAGGCGCTTGTACTCCGGCAGATTTTCGCTGGCCTCTATCGCGTTGTCAATGGTGTTGCCAAAGATGGTACTGATGTCCAGCGGCTCCATGAAGTCGATCCCGTGAAAGTCAACCATAGCGGAAAAATCAATCTGTTTTTCACGGGCCTTTGCCGCCTTATCTTTCAGAATGATGTCCAGAAATTCATTTCCCGTATGTACATAATCCTCATAGTCTGCAATTTGGGAGCGCAGTGTTTCCGCCATCTGACGTGTTTCTTCTGTGTTTTGTTTGCTTTCCATGACAAGCAGGTGGTTTTTCATATCATGGTAAATGGAACGTATACGTTCTTCATTTTTTAATTTTGCTTCATAGTAGTTCTGTTGCATTTTTAACTTCTGTGCATGATACATCTCCTGCGTACTTTTATGCAGATACTCCACAAGCAAAATGCAGCTTAGGTTTGAAAACACTACTACCACGCACAGTGGATATACAATGGCGGGCTGATCCGGTATAAAATAAATTGTTGTAAAACAGGCTACTGTAGGAACTGCTATGATCAAAACGACGATCAACTGCAACTTCATAGGCAAGCTGATTCGCATCCGCCGCAGCGAAGTTTTTAAAAGTAGACTGACGCCAATCCATACTAGGAATCGTATCATACGTGAAAGCGCATACAAAATTGAACTAAACATCCATTCTGTTTCTGTCCACCCATATCCAAAATCGCCTGGCGCACCAGTTACATGAAAAAATATCTGACTAAAAATATTTTGCATCAGAAAATTTACAGAAATCATAACGGGATAAAAATCAAGACAGCCATAATCTTTTCTGCAAGCTTTCCTTGATGGAAGATTATCATATATAGGGAAAATTCACACAACGGCAATAAAATATTGGGTAAATAATTTAGATACACAACAACGCCTGTAAACATAGATGATGCCAAAAATGCCAGTATCCTGAATGGCAGTCCCCTTCTTAGAGGAATAAAGGTATGCAAGGACCAGAAAAATACAGCTCTGTAAGCCCACGAAAAAATAAATGTGAGCATATCAAAGAAAAAAATCATAGCATATCCCCCAATAGTCGGCCAAACGCTCCATAAACTCTTTACGCTTAGGTTGGCTGATGGGAATAATCTCGCCTGAAATCAACTCAATGTCCAGCTTTTTAATGCCTTTCACATAAAACAGATTGACTATATAGCTGGTATGACAGCGCGCAAAGTTTTTGTCGCAAAGCTCCCGTTCCATTTCTTTCATGCTCTTGTAGCAGACGATATTTTCCTGTTCGGTGTGGAACATCAGATTGCGGTTGTAGGTTTCAATGTAACGGATTTCAAAGGGGCCTTGTATTTTCCCGTATCGTTGGCAATTACCAGAAAAGGATTTTCTTCTTTCTGACTGCGCTCCACGAATTTATTCAGTTCCGATTTCAGCCGGGCATACTTTAAGGGCTTGATGATATAGTTGGTCGCCTGATACTTATACCCTTCAAGCCCGTACTGCGTGAGTGTGGTCAGGAAAATAATTCCCACACGTTCATCCATCTGCCGGATGCGTTCGGCAGCATGAAGCCCATTTACCAACTTCATGCGAATATCAAGGAAAATCAGGTCAACGGTCGTGTCATATTTCTCGATCAGTTCCATGCCGTCATAGTAGGCGGTAATCTTTATGTCCCGGCCTGTTTCCTTGCTGTATTGGTTCAATAGGTCAGTCAAATACTGAACAAAGTCTTTTTCATCGTCACAAATTGCTATGTGCAACATCGGTTTAACTGCTTTCCTTATATCGTTTATCAACAGGCTTGGTGGCCTTCTTAGGAATCAGCCAAACCCGTCCCATTTTTTCAGCTCCGGGAATACAACCCATCCTGAACACCTTAATTTTACAATATACCACTGTATAATTAAAAGAAAGCCTAATTTCCAAACTATATCGGAAGTAGGCTTTCCTTATTATTAAAGTGACCAAGACAAGCTAAAAAATATTTCACGCAAAAACGCTATCTTGTTTTCTTTTGTTATTTTACTCAGCCACATCGCGGATGCTAAAGCTGAACCGACCCATCTTATCCTTGCCCAGGCATACAGCCTTCACTACATCGCCCAGTTTGAGCACATCCTCGACCTTGTCCACTCTCTTCTTCGCGATCTTGGAGATGTGTACCAGACCTTCCTTGCCCGGAGCGAACTCGAGGAATGCGCCGAAATCTTTGATGCTTACGACCTTTCCTTCGAATACCTGTCCCGCCTCAAAATCTGTGACGATCGTATGGATCAGCCTGGCAGCCTTATCCATGCCTTCTTTCTCTGTGCCGCAGATGGATACGGAACCGTCATCCTCGATGTCGATCTTCACGCCGGTCATATCGATGATCGCGTTGATCGTCTTTCCTCTCTGTCCGACTACATCGCCGATCTTCTGCGGATCGATCTGCATCTGGATGATCTTCGGCGCGTACGGTCCGACTTCCGGCCTCGGCTCTGCGATCGCCTTGTTCATGACCTCGTCGATAATATAAGTCCTTGCCTTCTTCGTCGCAGCGATCGCTTCTTCGATGATCGGTCTTGTCAGTCCGTGGATCTTGATATCCATCTGAATTGCTGTGATCCCTTTATGTGTACCTGCGACCTTGAAGTCCATATCTCCGAAGAAATCTTCCAGTCCCTGTATATCTGTGAGTACCAGGTAATCATCATCTGTATCCCCTGTCACCAGACCTGCGGAGATACCGGCCACTGCGGATCTGATCGGCACGCCTGCTGTCATAAGGGACATACTGGACGCGCACACACTTGCCTGTGAAGTGGATCCGTTGGACTCAAATGTCTCAGATACAGTACGGATCGCATACGGGAACTCTGACTCGCTCGGAAGTACCGGAAGGAGTGCTCTCTCAGCAAGCGCCCCGTGTCCGATCTCACGGCGTCCCGGTCCTCTCGACGGCTTTGTCTCACCTACGGAGTAGGACGGGAAATTATAGTGGTGCATATATCTCTTCGATGTCTCAGACTCATCCAGCCCGTCCAGTCTCTGCGCCTCGGACAGAGGTGCCAGTGTGGTCACAGTACAGATCTGTGTCTGCCCTCTCGTAAACATAGCGGATCCGTGTACTCTCGGGATCAGGTCCACCTCTGCGGCAAGCGGACGGATCTCATCGATGGCACGTCCGTCCGGACGCTTGTGGTCTTTTAAGATCATCTTTCTTACAGTCTTTTTCTGATACTGGTAAACAGCCTCGCCCAGAACTTCCAGCCACTCTTCTTTGTCTGCGAATGCCTCTTCCAGTTTTTCCGTGATCTGGCGGATATTCTCTTCCCTTGTCTGCTTGTCATCCGTGAAGACCGCTTCCTCCATTGCTGACGGCGGGACGATCTCTTTGATGGCGTCGAACAGCTCCTGCGGTACCGCGCAGCTCTCGTAGCTGTGTTTCGGCTTTCCGCATTCCGCGACGATGGTGTCAAAGAATGCGATCACTTTCTGGTTCAGTTCATGAGCCGCAAAGATCGCCTCGATCATCTTGTCCTCAGGTACCTCATTTGCACCCGCCTCGATCATGATGACCTTCTCCTTTGTGGAAGCCACGGTCAGCGCCAGGTCAGACGCCTCTCTCTGAGCCGCTGTCGGATTGAAGACGAACTCTCCGTCCACCAGGCCTACCTGAGTCGTGGAAATCGGTCCGTCAAACGGGATGTCGGAAATACTTGTGGCGATGGAAGCGCCAAGCATCGCTGTCAGCTCGGGGCTGCAGTCCTGCTCCACGGACATGACCAGGTTTTCCAGAGTCACGTCGTTTCTGTAATCTTTCGGGAAAAGAGGGCGCATCGGGCGGTCGATGACACGGTCCGTCAGGATCGCGTTCTCAGAAGCCTTCCCCTCTCTTTTATTGAAGCCGCCCGGGATCTTTCCTACCGCGTAGAGTCTCTCATTGTACTCAACGCTTAACGGGAAGAAATCGATCCCGTCTCTTGGTTTCTCTGATGCCGTCGCAGTACAGAGCACTGTCGTATCGCCATAGTGCATGAGCACAGCGCCATTCGCCTGCTTTGCCACTCTGCCCACATCAACGCGCAGCGTCCTGCCGGCGAGTTCCATTTCATACTTTTTGTACATGTTATTCTCCTTTATTTACTCGTTTTCTTTCACGGACAGATGTCACCGAAACTACTGAAAAAAACATCAGTCCGAATGCTGATATGCTTTTCAGTGGTCTCGGGTACTGTTAAGCCGTCCGCAATCTTATATATTATAGCATATGCCTTTTTGTTAGGCAATAAAAAAGAACTGCCGCTGCGATTTTTCGGTAACAGTTCAGCCATCGGGCTGCGCGGGAGAGAAAATCATGCTCGCATGATTTTTCGAGCGGGCAGTCCGATGAGCTGAGCGCCCGTTTATGAGGAAAACAGCGGCGCAGCCGCAGTAAGCACGCAGTGCGGTTTTCCGAATGGCGCGGGCTGAACTGTTACATTTTTCGGATGGCGCGGGCGGGCCCGGTGCATTTCCCCGGCAGCCCGGCGCCATCCACGGTTTTAACGGCAGTTCCATATTTTTTATCCGATATCCGGTCTGGTATTTCCTCGGGAATTTACTGTGCCGTCCTTTCGACAGACACGCTGTTACAGGCAGGATGCAAAGGCAGCCAGCGCGCCTTTCTCCCGGATCAGCTTCAGATTATCGGCTGTAAGTTTTTCAAACCCGACGATCTGTGTCAGATCCTGTCCCCACATCTGCTCATCTGTCATCACCGCATGGACCAGGTCTTCTGCAGAGTCATTTCTGTGATCCCAGTAAAATTCCAGCACCCAGCGGTCATCCGAGCACACATAGGTGTTTCCTTTCGCGCGGCGGCAGACCAGGCCTTTGTCGTTTAACTCCTGGATGTCATTTGTATAAAATGCGATATACGCCGCAAAGCTCATGGCCAGGCAGGTCGGGATCTTCCCTTCCAGATCGATGTAGTCCAGCAGGCTGGGCAGATTCCTTGCCCGCCACTTGGAAGTCGAGTTCAGGGAGATGCTCATCAGCTCGTGATCCACGAACGGATTGTTGAAGCGGTCCTGCACCGCGCCGGCAAATTCCATCAGGTCCTTCCTGTCCAGCGGCAGGGTTGGGATGATCTCCTCGTAGAGCATATGGTTCATGAACCCGCGGACTGTGTCATCCGCCATGCAGTCTCGTACAATGTCAAACCCGCCCAGGTATGCGCCCAGGACAAATCCCGTGTGGGCGCCGTTTAAGATCCTTACCTTTCTCTTCTTGTAAGGGGTCACATCCGGCACGACGATGCAGTTTACCCCTGCTTTTTTAAAGGGCAGCTTTTCCTCGAGCCACTGCGGGCCTTCGATATTCCAAACGCCGAACACTTCGCCCACGTCAAGAAGCTGATCCTTATATCCGTTCTCCTTTTCCAGCTTCTCCGCCTCCTCAGCGTCCTTGATCCGGCCGGGAACGATGCGGTCCACCAGTGTAGAGCAGAATGTACAGTCTTCGGAGACATATTTCCCGAATCCGTCTTCCAGTCCCCACTGGCTGATGTACTGTTCCACACATTTTAACAGTTCTTTTCCGTTGTTGTCGATCAGCTCGCAGGAAAGGATCACAAGCCCGCTCTTTTCCGCTTTATACCTTGCGTACAGCACCTGTGTCAGTTTCCCTGGGAAGGAACTGCACGGCCGGTCTTCCATCCGGCACTCCGGGTCATAGACGATCCCTGCCTCTGTTGTGTTGGAAACAATGTACTCCAGATCGTCGGACACTGCCAGCTCCATCATCGCGTCGAATCCTTCTTTTTCATACGGATTGACACAGCGGGAAACAGAAGAGATCACGCGCTTTCTGTCTGCTTTTTCCCCGTTTTCCCTGCAGCGCAGATAGAGGGTGTAGAGTCCTTCCTGGGCATTGATCATACTGGTCAGTCCCTGAGGGATGGGCTGTACAAGCACGCACTTTCCGTTCCATCCCGCCTTTTCGTTGGCTACGTCAAACCAGTAGTCAACAAACGCGCGCAGGAAATTTCCTTCACCGAACTGCATCACTTTCTCAGGCGCTGACTCTAAAATATACCCCTCGTAACCGGATTTCTTAAGCACCTCATAATTTAAAAGCTCCATTGTTCTTTTCACCTTTCTTCTGTCAAATCCTCATATCAAAATCTGCTCTGGTCAAAACTCGGAAAAATCAAGGACGACTTTCAGCATTTCCGCCCCGTTTTTATCAAACTCGGCAAACGCCTCGGCAGCCTTATCCGCAGGATACATGTTTGTGATCACCCTGCCCAGATCCGCCTTTCCTGCATTGACCAGATCAATCAGCTCGACGAAATCCTTCTTTAAGGCATTGCGGCTCCCAAATACATTTAACTCTTTCTTCTGGATCAGCGTAAAGTTAAAATCCAGATTCTTCTTTCCCACGCCGATCAGCACAACTTTACCGCCAAAGGCCGCGGCGTCGATGCAGTTCTGGAATGTGGACGGCAGTCCGACTGCCTCGATGCACACGTCAAAACCATAGGCATTTACATTGCCGCGGATATCGATCTGCCCGGTAATGTCTGCCACCGCTTTTTCCAGAGCCTCAGGAGACTCATTCAGGATCATGCCGTCAAATCCGAAATTGTCCATGGCATAGCGCAGCTTCTTCTCCGCCACATCGCACATATAGACTTCTCCGCCCAGTGCCTTTGCAGCACAGCCCGCCAGCACGCCGATGGTGCCCGCTCCGACGACAAGGACTTTGTCGCCTTTTTTGATCCCGGCTCTCTGCACGCCGTGATAGCTGATGCAGAACGGCTCTATGGCTGCCAGCAGTTTCGGATCCAGTCCTTTGCCGTCATAGATCCTCTCCAGCGGCATCGTGATGTATTCGCAGAAGGCGCCGTCCCTCTGGCATCCCATAGTCTGATTGTCCATGCACGCATTGACGATCCCTCTCCCGCAGCTGTAGCAGCTGCCGCAGTTAAAGTAGGGGTTGCATGTAACGATCATTCCTTTTTTCAGCCCGTACTCATTCTCATCGACTTCCACGATCTCTGCGCTGAACTCATGTCCCGGGATGCGGGGATAATCAAAATATGCGAATGTCCCCCTGTATGATCCCAGGTCGCTCCCGCAGATCCCCCCGTAGAGGATCTTTAAAAGAGCTTCCCCCGGTTTCCTTACCGGTTTTTCGATCTCCCGGATCTCCACATGTCCGGGTTCTGTGATATAGATTGCTTTCACGGTACTTCCTCCTGTTTTTTATGATCTGTTTTCCATGATCCGTTTTCTTTTTCAGCCGCCTGGGCTCTCCGCTCAGCGGTCTGCGTCGATATATTTTTCGTTCCAGATGACCGCGGTCTTCATGGGCGCGCTCTTGGAATAGATCTTATTTTCATAAGCTCCGATGGGATCTTCGGCAAACTCACCTTTATCGATGAGTTCCACGATCTCGTCATAGCAGCTCTTCTCAAGAATGCGGATTGCCTCCTCCATATGGTCCTGGCGGAAATTAATGGAGCCGAAGATCACCTGGTTCTTAAAGCCGAAGGGCATGGTGTCAAAGGAGACCACCGGGCCTAAGGAGAAGGAATTGTAGATCCCGTTGCATCCCAGCACGCCGTACTGAAACGCGATCTTCTGCTCGATCCCCGCGCCGCTGGATCCGATGAACACGGTAGCCGTGCCGCCCAGCTTATCCATGATCGCTTTCGCCAGTTCTTCTTTTGTGTCAAAATTGCTCTTCACATAATCTGCCTTTGCCTGCTTCAGGGCAAAAGAAACCTTCGGGCTGTCCTCATCGCTCCTCGCCACAAAGACGATCTTTGCCTCCGGATATTTCTGCCGGATCAGGTCTCCGATGAACATGCCCGTGGTGCCAAGGCCGAAGACGCATACCCTCTGGAACGTCTCTTTTCTCGCGATCTCGCGCGCCTCTGTCTCCGTGCATTTGTACTGCGCCATCTTTACCCGGAAGTTGTGCGCCTCGCCAAGATCTTCCATGCGCTCTCTCTGGAAGATCATGCAGGCATAGGGATCGCTGAATACCAGTTTTTTTGCCAGGGAAAGGGTAATCTTTCCGTCCTTGACATACCCGTCCGGGATCTTCAGGAGCATGTCGGGATTGTAATAATCCATATCCGAGAACAGGCCGTCCGCCTGGTCGCAGCCGTACTCAAAATAATCCTCTTCCTCTGTATACCGGGTGGGGTCATAGCTGTTCCCCCCGCGGATCAGGACAATGGCAAACCGGTTCTCCGACGGCACCCACACCACGCCTTCGTGTCCGTTGATCAGGCGGTCACATCCCGGCGGGAATTTGGCATCCAACTCACCTCTGCGTCCCATCTCCATCAGCGTATGGTCTGTCCCGCAGAAGCCGACCAGCACGCTTTCCGCCAGGATCCCTTCCTTCTCTTCCTCTCCTCTGAGCCTTCTCCTCGGGATATTGTGGATCTCCACATCCCCGTATACAAGAGGCCTGTCTTCACTGTTCTGAAAATATGTACCTTTTACGATCATGTCAAATCCTCCTAATCTATAGTTCCGGGTCATTCCACCATGTTGATTATCTTATCCGGGACTGCCAGTTCCGGGAATCCGTAAAATTTCTCCGCGTTTTCACCCAGGAATTTTCTCTTTTCCTCTTCTGACAGCTCTGCTGTCTTCTCCACGAAATCCTTGCTCATGTCATAAGTGATCGCTGTCATTGTCCTCGGGTAGTCGCTGCCCCACATCAGTTTGTCTATGCCGCAGATATCGATGGCAGTGCGGATCGCCTTTACTGCCGACGGGTACGGATAGAACTCACTGTGGAAGAGCCACGTGATGCCGCCGCTCTCGATATAGACATTTTTATGCTTTGCAAGGGCGATCTGCTTTTCCCAGCCGTCCACTGTGACCATTCCGAAATGTCCCACCGCGATGCGCAGATCCGGGTGTCTTACGATCAGCTCCTCCATGGCGTCTGTCTGGGCGTCCCCGTCCGCCATGTCAATGGCGATGAATTTCCCCAGACGCTCCGCCTGTGCGAAGACTTCCTCATGGGCAAGAAGGTCTTGATTTTCCAGTCTGCCCCCGCAGATCTTTACACCGTCAAACCGGGACATCCACTCGTCCGCGATCGGTTTCTCCTCGTACAGGCAGGTGATCCTCATCCGGTCCGGGTATTTCTCCTTACACTCCAGGAGATAGCTGTCCTGACTGCCGTCTATATATTCCTGTGTGATCACACAGCCGCTGACCCGGGCGTAATCCATATTTGCCATCAGCATTTCCACGGTATTGCGGCCGTCAAGCATATACGGCGGCATCATCTGTCTCAGCTCGCCGCCGAAATCGCTCTTCCCGCCGGTAAGCGGGATCACCGGTTTTCCGTTCACACGGCCTGCCTGAGGGTTCCATAAATGTGCATGTGCATCAATGATCATATAACTCCTCCTTCTGACCATATTTTTCTCTCAATCTTGCTTTCATTATATCGCCTGTGGTACGATGAAGATACATCAAAATCAGACAATTACGGCATATCCGTGTCCGATAAGCGTACTTTGAGAGGAGCATCTCCCATGAAAAATGACAACCTGAACATTACCTTTTCGATCGGGAAATACATGATCACGATCCTGAAGTTTACTTATGAATGCCAGACCTGGAACACCCCGTCCCATTCCCACAGCTCCAACAGCTATGAGCTCCACTATATCCCCCAGGGAAAGGGGACGCTGATCAGCAGCCAGAAGTCTTATGCACTGTATCCCAATGTCCTGTATACGACCGGACCCCATATCGAACATCAGCAGTATCCCGACCCTTCCGATCCCACTTATGAATACTGCATTTATCTGAGGATCGAAGAAACACACACCAGGCAGCGCAGAAAAAATACAGACCAGGAAAATATCATGGATCTGTTTTTAAACTACCCTTTCTGGTACGGGACTGACCATGCGGATCTCCCGGTCACTCTGGAACAGATCCGCCGGGAGATCTTTGACCCGAAACCAGGCGGAGCCCTGATGCTGGAAGCGCTGTTCATTCAGTTCATGGTCAAGGTGCTGCGCAACTATAAGCCCGCATCCAAAGCCGCGATCACCTCGATCCCGATCCCCCTGATCAAAGCCTATATCCTGATCGAGGACAGTTTCCTTCTGGAGTACGATACGATCACGCTCGAAGAACTGTCCCGGAGGCTGGGCTTAAGCACCCGCCAGACAAGCAGGATCTTATTCGACCGTTACGGGCAGAATTTCACTCAGAAACGGACCGAGGCGAGGATGGCGGCGGCAGCGACCTTTTTAAAGGAGGGCAGTCTCTCCGTCTCTGAGATCGCATCCAGGCTGGGGTACTCCTGCCCGAACCATTTTCACGCAGCGTTCAAAAAGTATTATCAAATGACTGCCACGGAATATAAGAACCGGTATCTGGACAGACCGTGAGGCGGTGTTCCGCGACAGGCCATAGATCAAAAAAACGTCAAAAAAAGCGCCGGCTGCATGGAAAAATCCATCTGCAGCCAGCGCTTTTTTCATTCGGTTTCTTACCAGATCCCGGATTATTTTCTAAGTCCGAGTCTCTCGATCAGGGAACGATATCTCTCGATATCTACTTTCTTAAGGTATGCAAGAAGTCCTCTTCTCTGACCTACCATCTTAAGAAGTCCTCTTCTTGAGTGGTGATCCTTCGGGTTTGCCTTGAAGTGCTCTGTGAGCTCGTTGATCCTTGCTGTCAGGATCGCTACCTGTACCTCCGGTGAACCTGTGTCACCCTCGCTTCTTCCATACTCTTTGATGATTGCCTGTTTCTTGTCTTTTGCGATCATGCTTTGTCTCCTCCTTAAATATACTCTGGTAACCGCCTGGCATTAAGCGATGGCTGGAGTTTTCCGATCACCGAACGCCGGCTGATTGTGTAACCTCAGCTAGTATAGCACAGCACACTGTGGTTGTAAAGAAAAATTTACCTGACTGTATGCCAGTCTGTATGTCAGTTTTTTCAGCTTCAATCTTTAAAGAAATCGATGCCGTACTGCATGTCCTTCATGACCTGCTCTCTCAGCTCTTCCACAGAGCCGAATTTCACCTCCGGGCGCTCAAACCCGCAGAACCGGACCGTCACTTCTTTGCCGTAGGCGTCTCCCTCATATCCATAGACATATACTTCAAAAAGCCTCCTGCGCTCATCCGTGACCGTGGGCTTGACCCCGGCGTTTCCCACGCCGTTATACCACTCTCCGTCTATCTTCACCCGGCAGGCGTAGACTCCGTACCTGGGGAGGATCTTCTGCGCTTCCGGCTCCACATTCATCGTCGGGAACCCCAGCGTACGCCCGAGCTGTTTCCCGTGACGGACAGGCCCGGTGAGTTCGTAGGGATAGCCCAGGAGCTGCTCCGCGAGCCGGACGTCCCCCTGTGCGAGGGCGTCCCGGATATAGGTGCTGCTGATGATCATATCCCCGTACCGCTCTTTTTCCACTACATCCACGGTATAGCCGTATCGGGGGGCATATCTTTCCAGCATCTCCACGCTTCCACGCTTATTGTGTCCGAAGACAAAGTCCCTGCCCACGACGATATGGGCGGCGTTTAGTCCTGCGCACAGGATGTCCCGGATAAAGTCTTCCGCCTCCATATTCCTGAGCGTCTCTGTAAACGGACAGTCGATCAGCCAGTCGATCTTCCCCTCCAGATGCTCCCTGCGCTCCCGGTTCGTCATGATCGCATCCCTGTGCATGTCGAAAGCGCAGAGCACACTGTCACATTCATCGGTGGCATAGCTCCTTATTTTATCCACCAGTTTCTGATGGCCCCTGTGGAGCCCGTCAAACTTCCCCATAGTTACCGCTGTCTTTTTTGTTCCGTGATAAGATCCGATCCCTGTTATATATTTCATGTCTGCCTCATCTGTCCTTTTTCTCTGTTTTACCTGCGCTCAGTCCATCGGGATCAAGGAACATCTTTTCCAGCCGGAACTGCCCCCGTTTTCCCTCGTACCGATAGATGCCAATGAACCGATCCCTGCTGTCATATACGCGGAATCTTTCCCCGTCTGCGGGTCCCGCGGCGCAGCTTTTCTGTTCCGGGGCTCCGGCAGGTTCCGCTTTGCCCGGCTGCCGTATGACATGCTTCAGGCAGAAAGGATTTCCGTTATATCCGAGAGAAGCCGCCCCATCCTTTAATATCACCTGTCTCAGTTCAGAAAATACGCTGTCCAGGGGAAGAAGGATCTGTGACAGATCACCATCCTTCACATGATCCTCCACATCTGCCAGCCGCAGGCTCTCTTCCAGACAGAATCTTCCCACGCGGGTGCGGAGAAGCGACTCCATGCATCCTCCCACGCCCAGTTTCTCTCCGATATCATGGCAGAGCGTGCGGATATAAGTCCCTTTGGAGCAGTCCACTTCCATGCGCACTCTCGGGAGACAGAGTTCTTTCACCCGGATATCATGGATGAGGACTTTCCGGCTTTTGCGCTCTACGGTCTTTCCTTCCCTTGCCAGTTCATAAAGCTTCTTCCCGCCCACTTTCAGGGCGGAATACATGGGCGGAATCTGGTCGTATTCCCCGACAAAACTCCGGATACAGGCCAGCACATCCTCTTCTGTGATGCCCGCTGTCTGCTGTTCGGCCAGGACAGTGCCCGTGATGTCCTGTGTGTCTGTCGTCTTCCCGAGGAGCAGGACCGTCTCGTAAGTCTTGTCCTTATCCGTGAGCAGGTCGCAGACCTTTGTCGCCCTGCCCAGACAGACAGGAAGCACCCCCTCCGCATCGGGATCGAGGGTGCCTGTATGTCCGATCTTCTTCTGTCCCACGATGCCCCTCAGACGGGCGACAACATCGTGGGAAGTCCATCCTTTTTCTTTATAAATATTCAGAATACCGTTGATCATTTCTTCTCATCCTGTCACTTCTCTATTCCTGCGGTGATACGGCGCCGCTGTGGTCGAGCTGCAGCGCGATCCTGGCTGTGATATTGTTGATCACATCGTGGCTGGATCCGCTCATCGTCACTCCTGCCGCGCGCACATGCCCGCCGCCGCCGAAATGCTTCGCGATCACGCTGACATCCACCGCGCCCTTTGAGCGCAGGCTGACCTTGAACTTCTGCGGCTCGATCTCATGGAGAAAGATCGCTACTTCCACGCCCTTTGTCTGGCGGAGCTGGCTTACGATCCCCTCCAGGTCAGACGGCTGCGCCTGGAAGAACCGCATGGAACGCTGTCGGATCACAGAGACAATACAGCGCTTATCCATGATAAGCATGCTCTCCAGAAGAGCGCGCCCCAGGATCTGGTTCTGGATGTACGTTTTCTCATAGTATGTCTTCTCAATGATCTCACTGCCGTTGATGCCTTTGCGCATCAGCTCCGCCGCGATCTCCATAGTCTCCGGGGAGGTGCAGGAATACTGGAACACACCGGTATCGTGCACGATTCCCATGTAGAGTGCTTCCGCCACTGCTTTGCTGATCTTTTCTTTCTCAGTCAGCCGAAAGACCAGCTCTGATGTGGAACTGGCGTCAGGGACAATATAATTGTGGTCTGCAAACGCCTCATTGCTGATATGATGGTCAATGCACAATGTCTCTGCCGCGGCCTCAAATAAAGGCTCCGAAAAGCCCAGGCGCTTTGTGTCCCCGCAGTCCAGGCAGATAAAAAGATCATACGGCTCCGCCCCGTCAGGGATCTGTGTCTTTACTTCATCCGTCCCGCTGATCATGCGGTATGCCTCCGGCACATCTTCCAGATAGACATCCGTATGGATGTGCGGGAACTGTTCTTTCAGGTAAAGGTACAGTCCCATACAGGATCCGACACAGTCGCCGTCCGGGCGGACATGCCCGCCCAGTGCGACGCTGCGCTTGTCTTTTAAGATATCTTCTAATACAATCGTCATATTAATCTTCAGCTCCATTCTCTGAATTCCCTGTCACTTCATCGATCTTTCTGCTGATATTCACTCCATATTCAATGGACTGGTCCAGGATAAACCGGATCTCCGGGGTGTTGCGCATATTGACCGTGCGCGCCAGCTCGCGGCGGATATACCCCTCCGCGCTTTGGAGCCCTTTCAATGTATCCTGCTGTGCCTTCTCATCTCCCAGGACACTGATATATGCCTTACATGTCTTTAAATCCGGAGCCACTTCGACAGCAACCACGGACGTCATCGGCGCCACCCTGGGGTCTTTGATCCCTCCGCGCAGGATATTGCTCAGCTCTCTCTGGACCTCAGCATTTACTCGTGTGTTTTTGATACTGTTTTTTCTCATTGCTGCTCCTTCTCTCTGAAACAGGCTTACTTTCTCTCAGTCTCGACCATCTTGTAAGCCTCGACCTCGTCGCCTTCTTTGATGTCATTATAATTCTCAAATACAAAGCCGCACTCATATCCGGCTCTTACTTCCTTCACATCGTCCTTGAATCTCTTCAGGGATGCCAGCGGTCCGTCGAATACGACGATACCGTCGCGGATCAGGCGGACAGAACAGTTTCTCTCGAAGATACCGTCTTTGACATATGCACCTGCGATCGTTCCCACGCCTGACGCCTTGAATGTCTGGCGCACTTCCGCGTGTCCCAGTACCTTTTCCTCAAAGACCGGATCGAGCATGCCCTTCATGGCTGCCTCCACATCCTCGATGGCATTGTAGATGACTCTGTAAAGCCTCAGGTCCACGCCCTCTCTGTCCGCAATGTCCTTTGCAGTCGCATCCGGGCGGACATTGAAGCCGATGATGATGGCATTGGAAGCAGACGCCAGGATCACGTCGGATTCGTTGATCGCGCCTACGCCTCCGTGGATCACCTTTACAACGACTTCATCGTTGGACAGCTTTAAGAGGCTCTGCTTGAGCGCCTCTACAGAGCCCTGCACATCTGCCTTTACGACGATATTGAGCTCTTTTAAGTTGCCTTCCTGGATCTGGCTGAACAGATCGTCAAGGGACATCCTGGACTTCGTCTCATCCAGGAGCTTCACCTTATTCTGTGCGATAAAGGTCTCCGCGAAGTTTCTCGCTTCCTTCTCTGAATCGCATCCCACAAACACCTCACCGGCATTCGGCACGTCATTCAGACCGAGGATCTCCACCGGCTGTGACGGACCTGCCTCTTTGACACGCCTTCCCTTATCGTCCATCATCGCGCGGACACGTCCGTGCGCGCTTCCCGCTGCGATGGCGTCTCCTACGTGGAGTGTTCCCTTCTGTACGAGAACTGTTGCGACAGAACCTTTTCCTTTATCCAGCTCTGCCTCGATCACAAGACCTCTTGCCGCGCGGTTCGGGTTAGCCTTAAGCTCCATCACTTCCGCTGTCAGGAGGATCATCTCAAGCAGCTCCGGGATCCCTTCTTTTGTGTGCGCGGACACGGGGACAAAGATCGTGCTTCCGCCCCAGTCTTCCGGGATCAGCTCATACTCTGTCAGCTCCTGTTTCACGCGCTCGATATTCGCGCTGGGCTTATCGATCTTGTTGATCGCCACGATGATCTCGACCCCTGCCGCTTTCGCGTGGTTGATCGCCTCCACGGTCTGCGGCATCACGCCGTCGTCCGCAGCCACTACGAGGATCGCGATATCCGTGGAGTTTGCACCGCGCATACGCATTGCGGTGAACGCCTCATGTCCCGGCGTATCCAGGAAAGTGATCTTCTCTCCATTGACTTCCACCACATAAGCGCCGATATGCTGAGTGATGCCGCCTGCCTCGCGGTCAGTTACGTTGGAGTGGCGGATCGCATCCAGGAGAGAGGTCTTGCCGTGGTCGACATGGCCCATGACACAGACGACCGGAGGACGTTTCACCATAGTGCTTTCGTCTTCCTCATCCTCTTTTAAGAGCTCTTCGATCACATCCACGACTTCCTCTTTCTCGCAGAGGACCTCAAATTCCATTGCGATCTCCTCTGCTGTATCAAAGTCGATCTCCTGGTTCACTGTCACGACTTTGCCCTGCATGAAGAGCTTCTTCACGATCACAGACGGCACGACCTTCATCTTATCCGCAAGCTCTTTGATCGTCAGGACTTCCGGGATCACGATCTGTTTGATCTTCTCCTCTTTCTTCTCCTCCTGCTTCTGCTGCGGCTTCTTCGCCTCTGCCACCTGTTTCTGCTTTCTGCCCTTCTTGCCTTTGCCGTCGAACGCCTCGTCTCTGTATTCTTTCTTCCTGTTGTCGCGCTCTTTATCTTTTGCCTTATTTCTCTGGCTCTTCTGCTGCTCTACCATCGGTGCGCCCACATCGTCCCTGCGGGAATCCCTGCGGTCGCCGCGCGGTCCGGATCCGTTCGGCCTCTGGTCCCGGCCGCCTCTTTCACCTCTGTCCCCTCTGTCAGAGCGCCCTCTTCCATCGCCGAAAGAGCGGCCTCCCTGGGGCCTGTCAGAGCGTCCCGGCCTGTCGGAGCGTGCTGTCCGGTCTCCTGACGAACGGCCTTCTCCCGCAGTCCTTCCCTGTCCCGCGCGTTCCGAACGGACAGGACGGTCTCCGGCCGGTCTGTCTGCGCGTGCCGGACGGTCTCCCTGCGGTCTGTCTGTCCGCGCCGGGCGGTCTCCGACCGGTCTGCCCTCGCCGGACGGGCGTGTGCCCTGAGCCGGACGCTCCGCACGTACCGGACGGTCTCCTGACAGCCTGCTCTCTCCCGCCGGACGCTCCTCTCCTGCCGGGCGCGCACCGGCAGCCGGACGTGTCCCGCTCTGCACTGCTCTCTCCGGGCGTACCGGACGCTCTCCGGCCGGACGTCCCTCGCCCGCGGGACGCGCTCCCTGTGCCGGGCGTGTTCCCGGCTGTCCCGGGCGGACTCCCTGCGCCGGACGGTTCCCCGGCTGTCCCGGGCGTGCTCCCTGCGCCGGACGGCTGCCCGGCTGTCCCTGACGCGCAGGATGCTGCTGTGCCGGACGGCTGCCCTGGATGCGGCGGCTGTCACGGGAATTCTGGGGACGGATAACAAAGGCCAGATTTTTCTTCTTCGGCGCCGCCTCCTTTGCATCAGCAGACTCTGCTTTCACACTGTCCGTCTTTGCCTCTTCTTCCTTTTTCGGCTCCTGTTTCGCCGCTTTATTCCCGGAATGCTCTCTGCGGATTTCTTCCGCCACGCTGTCTTCCAGGGAACTCATATGATTTTTCACCTCTACATTTTTCTTCTGCAGGATCTCAATGAGTTCCTTATTATCTATCCCGAGCTCTTTCGCAAGCTCATGTACCCTCATTTTTGTCATATTTCAACTACCTCCTATATGCAATATCCTCTCGGTTTTTAAGCTCTTTTAGAATCCCGTCTGCAAATCCTTCGTCCAATATCGCCAGAGATGCACGGAATTCTTTTCCCATTGCATGCCCTAAGGTATCTTTATCTCCATAAAAACAAATTGGAACTCTGTAAAATTTACACATATCCCGAAATTTCTTCTTCGTGTTCTCCGATGCGTCCGATGCCACGATAACGAGCTTTGCCTTTCCTGACTTTGTCTCATTCTCCGTCATCATCTCGCCGCTCGCGCACCTTCCTGCTTTCATGGCAAGCCCGATCAGAGACAGGACTTTATCTCTATTCGCCAATCTCGCCCATCTCCTTTTCCAGCCTGTCATATACATCCTGCGGGATCTCCTGTTTGAAGGAACGTTCCAGCCCCCTGCTCCTGACCGCCTTCCGGAAGCATTCAACCGACCTGCATATATATGCTCCGCGTCCGTTTTTCTTTCCCTCGGCATCTACAACAAAATCTCCGCTTTCCGTTCTCAGGATACGCATCAGTTCTTTTTTCGGCTTCATCTCACCGCAGCCTACACATTTTCTCATCGGGATCTTTTTCTTTACTGCCAAATGATTCCACTCCTTCAGACTCTTGCTTAGTTCTCTGTCTCGACGAACTCGATCCCGTCCGGATCATCCTGTCCGTCCGCCCCCTCGTAGTCCCCGTCATATCCGCTGTCATCATAATCATCGTAATCTTCATCATAGCCGTCGTATGCGCCGTCCCCAGCGTACTCGTCCTCGTAGTCGCCGGTGTAGCCTTCCTCACCCATGAGTCCCATCTGCTCCATGTAATTCTCCGGAAGGTCTCCCGCCTCGATCGCCTGAGTCTCGCTCTTGATATCGATCTTATATCCGGTAAGGCGCGCCGCCAGTCTTGCGTTCTGCCCTTCTTTTCCGATCGCAAGGGAAAGCTGGTAATCCGGCACGATCACGCTCGCCACTTTTTCCTCCGGGTCAGCCATTACGGAAATGACCTTCGCCGGGCTCAGCGCGTTTTCGATCAGAAGCGCCGGGTTCTCATCCCAGTTGATGATATCGATCTTTTCCCCGCGCAGCTCCTGGACTACCGCATTGACCCTGGAACCGTTCATGCCGACGCAGGCGCCGACCGGATCTACGTTCGGGTCATTGGACCACACTGCCATCTTTGTACGGGACCCGGCCTCGCGGGCAATGCTCTTGATCTCCACGATGCCTTCCCTCACCTCAGCGACCTCCGCCTCGAACAGACGCTTCACCAGCTCCGGGTGCGTGCGGGATACGAGGATCTTCGGTCCCTTCGGCGTGTTCTTGACTTCCACCACGTACAGTTTGATGCGTTCTGTGGGCTTAAACACCTCGCCTTTTACCTGCTCATTCTCCGTGAGCATTGCGTCAGCCCTTCCAAGGTTGATGCTGATATTTTTCCCTACATAGCGCTGGACGATACCGGTGACGATATCCTTCTCTTTCTCAAAATACTGGTCAAATACGACTTTTCTCTCTTCCTCGCGGATCTTCTGGAGGATCAGGTTCTTCGCATTCTGTGTGGCGATGCGCCCGAATTCTTTGGACTGTACCGGGATCTGAGCCACATCTCCGATCTGGAGCGCGGAATCGATCTTCTCCGCATCTTCAAGACTGATCTCCAGCGCAGGCTCTGTCACTTCCTCAACGACTTTCTTCTCCGCGTACACTGCGTAATCGCATGTCTCCCTGTCCATGATGACCTTGATATTCTCCGCTGTGCCGAAATGGTTCTTGCAGGCGCTGATCAGTGAATTCTCGATGGCGTCCATCATCACATCTCTGCTGATGTTCTTCTCTTTCTCAAGGATCGTCAATGCTTCCATTAACTCTGTGTTCATTTTTTCCTTCCTCCTAATATTAAAAATCCAAAGCCAGACGGATCAGGGCGATGTCCGCCCTCTCAAATGTCTGTTCCGTATCATCTTCATATGCGATGGTAACAGTATTTTCATCATATGCCTTCAATATGCCGGTGAATTCCTTCTGCCGGTCGATCGCCCGGTATGTGCGGATCTCCACCTCTTCGCCCAAGCTCCTCTTAAAATCCTTTTCCTTCTTAAGCGGTCTCCCGAGTCCCGGGGAGCTCACTTCAAACACATAGGAATCCGGGATGTAATCCTTCTCATCCAAAATATCTGAGAACTGCCTGCTGACCGCCTCGCAGTCATCCACTGTGATGCCGCCGGGCTTGTCGATATACGCGCGCAGGTACCAGGTCCCGCCCTCCTTGACATACTCCACATCCACCAGCTCAAAGCCCAGAGCTGAGACGATCGGCTCTAACAGTTCTTCTGTTTTCTGTTCGTACTCTTCTCTCTTCGACACACTATACTTCCTTTCCCTGTTTACTGCCATGCTTTCAACGGCATAATGGCACACCCCTCTCGGAGTTTCCCACACCAACAAAGAAGAGTGAACTTTCGTCCACTCTTCTGCCGGAATCTTTATGTAACTGTTAAGCAGTATAGCACTTATTTTCTGATCTTGCAAGGGATTCAGGCAAATTTTCCCCAATTTCCAAATCAGAAAAAATCCTTTTTCTCAATGATCCTTCCGCCGATATACAGCACAACAGCTGTCAGCGGGATGCATACCGCCAGACACTGCCCTGCATTCACGCCGCTTCCCGCAAATCGCTCATAACGGAGCAGCATCAGGTGGTTAAAGATCAGAAACGGCGACCTTAAAAATACCGAACTCACCAGAACCGCCACAGGTACGATAAATCCCGCCACAGCATTGACCTTGACAGACAGCACGCACTGAACAGATGCAATGGCATTCATGACAACAAGAGACAGCCCCGCCAACTCCAGAACAAGCCCCGCTGTGTTTATCTCCTTCAGCATCAATCCATTGTATTCCCATTGGAGTTCTGTATTGATCCCGTTTATCTCAGCGCCTGAAAAAAAACCGAATATAAGGAAGCCGAGAAGAGAAACCGCAAGAAATACGGCTGATTCCAGAAAAACACCGCCCATGCATGACATCCACCAATGTCCCCTTGTCTTTTTCCGCAGAAGGATCTGCTGCTGGTACTTAGAGAAGCTGCTGCTGATCCTCTTACCCGTGACCGCGAAAAAATAGATGAAATACAGGGACCACAATGCCGGAATATTAAATGGCTGCTGCGCAGACCTCTCATACGGCAGTTCTCCTTTATAAAACTCAACCACATAATCCGCCACGGACAGCCCGATCTCTTCTCCGCGCATCTGCTCCAGCGCCTGGATATTTATCTGAAAAAAACGGCACGAGATCAGTACAATGCACAACGGAACCAGATACATCCAAATATGCGGCACCGACATAGCCTTTTTAATCTTCCTCACATTATCCCCCTGTTTTCTATAATTCCAAAATCGACTTTACCGGATATGACGAAAATGTCAGCCAAAATTCCCGGCTGTCGATCTCTTTCCACTGCCGGTCTGTAAACTGATATTTCAAAATCTCAAAAAGATATGAAGTCTCTATCTTCTGCCCCGGTTCAAGCTGCGGTACCGCAGAACCATATTTCTCCATGTCCGTGCTCCCGAGAAGACTGTTGATCGACGCAGAATACCCGAATGTCTCCAGGTTCAGTGCTGTCAGGTCACACTGTATCGACTCATCTGTCCTATTTTCCAGAGTAACAGAAACTTCTCTGAGTTCCGCATCCAGGAAGGGCTCTTCCCCTCGCTTCTCATAGAGCGCTTCCCGTTCTTCTTCTGATAGTATCTCCCATCCCGTCACGGTAAGAAAGACTCCGTCCCGGATCTCCACTTCCTGCCCGGCCTTCGTCCGCTCTATGGACGGCGCCGGATATTTCCGGTTGATCCGGAGATACCCTGCTGTAAAAATAGCAGCCAGTATTACAACCAGTACGACTGCTGTCACTCTCTTTTTCATATGCGTCTCCTATCCTGCAATATGCTCTTTGATCTCTCCCAGATCCATCCTGTAAATCTCATCAGCCGCTTCTTCCAGCAGTTCAGATGTATGGCAGGAGATGATCACCAATGCCCCCCGCTCCTTTTCTTCTTTTATGATCTCCCACAACCGTTTCTCGCTCTTTTCGTCCAGCGCATTTGCCGGCTCGTCCAATATGACAATGTCCGGCTTCTCCATAACCGCTGCCGCGATACCAAGCTTCTGTTTCATTCCGAGCGAATAGGTCCTGTACTTTTTGTCCATCACATCTTCCAGACCGACTCTTTTGACCGCATTGATGATTTCTTCCCGGCCGATGACCTTCTTAATAGATGCCAGCACCTCCAGATTTTGAAAACCAGTATACGAGTTCAGGAACCCGGGCTTTTCGATCAGGACGCCAATGCTTTTCGGAAATGAGATCTCTTTCCCCAATTCTTCTCCATTGATCACGACTTTCCCCGAGGTAGGAAGCACAAGCCCGCATATCACTCTCATAAGCATAGATTTACCGCACCCGTTCTTTCCCTGGAGCCCGTAGACCCTTCCCCGGTCCATGGAAATCGTGATATTCTTTAAAACCTCTTCCGCGCCGATCTGCTTGCTGATATTTTCTATTTCTAAAAACATAGTTCTATTCCCCCGTATTCATTTCTCCGTATAAATCTATTTTTCTGATAAAACGCACTCCCACAGAATACTCTGCCAGGATTACAAGAATCCCCAGGAGAAAAGCTCCTCCCATTTTCACAGGGGAGTCCCATGACGCTGTCTGGACTGAAAAAAACTGATAATACCCATCGAATCTCCAGGAAGATATAGCTGCCAGCAGTATGAGCAGGATCCACAGAGCCGGCATATATTTGGGGCACCAGAACAGCGCTTCCATAAATATAAGGATCTGCACAAACTTCACAAGGTACATCACAAAAATCATCCCCAGGACCATGGGAAAGCTTACCTCTTCTACTCCTCCTGTCATCGAATAGTACAGGCTGTCGATCTGATCCCAGTTAATGAAGCTTTCCGTCATTGCCCGGGCAAACACCGTCTCTACCGCCAGCATGACCGTTGTAATTATAAATGCATATATGATCCCTTCCCGGATCTGCTTGCGGAACATCTTTTTCCGGCTTCTGTACCGCAGCAGCTGCTGGATGTTCAGACTTTCTCTGCTGGATTTCATGACAAAAAAAGTAAAGACCGGCAGCAGCATAATACCAAAGTTCCAGTGTCCCTGGAACATGATCAATTCATCTGCCGCACAAAGTCTCACATGATAAAGCTGCAGATAAGATTCATATTGCCCATGGCAGCTCCAGTAAGCGCAGAACACGGTCCACGCAAAGACCAGCGCCGACAGGCGCTGCTCCTTTCGCATTCCGTCAAGGACGCTCCGGATATGCCATTTTATATCAGAAAACATCTTCCCGTTCTCCTTTGCGTGTGAAAATAAACCAGGAAGCCAGCAGCCCGACTGCCAGATAGATCAGGAAAACCCATGGATTAATGATCCCACAGCCGGCTCGTCCCATATATACAATGGAGTAATCCCATACCCCAAGAAGGCTGCATCCCACATGAATGATCAACTGGATGAAAAACGGGATCACTGCGATCACGATCTTATAGTCCGACAGGAAACTGACTGCCAGTGTCAGACAGGCAAAGATCCCGCCGATCACAAAATCGATCAACAGAAAGATCAAAATATAAAGCAAAGGATGTGTAAAAAATATACTGCTGAACAGATGGGCCGGCGTAATCATGCTCCGGGTGTAGATTGTTGACGGCTGAAGATCCGGAACCAGCGTCATACAGCAAAGCAGATTCAGGAAAAGCGGGATCGCGACCGCTGCTCCTCCGGAAATAAAAGCCGAAAAATACTTTGCCTGCAAAAAGCCTTTTCTGCCGCAGCGGGTATAAATATTTTTGAGGAAACCGCTGTCTCCATCCGTAAAGTAAGATGTACCGAAAGGCAGCATCGCAAAGACCGGCACCAGAAGGAAATAGATAAATCCCTCTATATTTCCGCCGTTTCCCGCTATCCAGGTCTCTGAAACAACGGCCGGCTGAACTATCGGCCACTTTGCGAAATCCATAGCCTCATTTCTGAGGTAAACAGGGATCTGATCCCCGATCACCTGTGCGGCCGATAATACGCAGCCGATCAAAACCGCCAGCAGCATGCCTTTGCTTGTAAATGCGCGTTTTAACTCTATTTTTAAAATGTCCTTCATATTCTCTCCTGTATAAGCGGCTGAAGCCGCTGCACTTTAATTTAAAATGATCCAGCGACGCACTTCCGCATCGAGTTTATTGAGCGTGCTGTCCGATCCGCCCGTATGTTCGATCCGCAGGTAAAACCCATCACAATAAGGGAGAAGATCATCCGGCACAACATATATCAGCCGTTCTTTTCTTATCTCATTAGCCGCAAAAGTCTCCTTATATGTATTCTTTGTTATTGGTTTCAGCTCATTGGTCTCCAAATTGACAATATCGCTCACTTCGCCGGTGCATGACTTCTCCGCGCCCCGCATCTGCAGTCTGATGAACCCCCATATATGCTGCGTCACTTCTCTGTCCTGAAGATTCTCCACTGTGATATCCGCCACGACATAAGAATAGTCGTTCAGTATATTCTTATTCTCGTCATACTCTACCTCAGGATACTCGTTCAACTGATAGTCCCCCGGATTTTGTTTCGTCAATTGCCAGGAGTCCACAGTGTAGGCAAATGGGAGATTGCGGATCGTATCCCCCGTTGACACGACATATCTTGCATCCACCTCATGATCCAGGTACTCCGTCAAATGTTCTGCAAGATCCTCGGAAGCCTCATCCGGCTCCCCGTCCTGGATTGGAATGCCAGTATTTATACCGTCGGTATCCGTCACTTCCTCAAAAGTCGGGGCGTCTTTGTCCTGTCCGTTTCCTCTGAAATAGAGGATACAGATCAAAGCGATAACACACGTTGCAAATAACACTATAATTGTAACTGCTGTTTTTCTCATTCTAACTTCCTTTTGCTAATTGGCTGCCCCGGGGCAACGGAGTAGCCAATTATAAATCACATAATATAGATTATTGTACTAATATTTTAAACACTGTCAGGGCTCCAATAGCCGTAAATTGTAGCCGGAACATTTTCTGCTGGATGTATCAACAAAAAGCACTCTGCCTTTCCACTTTCTTTTACCAGATTGGGAATATATCTCACTTCTCCGACACCGACATAATATTCACGTGCACCATATGTAAAATTCGCATTATCACTATATACAGAAAAATACGCCGGGATATTTCCTTTGTGATACACATAGCACGAGGTATAATCCCTTTTGGCTCTGGGCTCAGTCTGATACCACGTATTTCCAGTCGATTCATATACATAAAATGAATCTGTTATATTGCCAACTGCAAATACTGTCTGTGCAGCTCCTCCCACAAAGAACACTCCCAACAATGCCAGGCACGTTACTCTTGCTTTCCCGCTCAGCTTCAACAAGGTTTTTTTCTTCATAGTCTCTTCCTCCTAACTTTTAAGTCCTGAGTCCGAAACACCACAAATACTAGATTAAGCATATAATAAATTAGCTATTATGTCAATAATAAATCGTTATTCGATACATTAATTATACATTTT
>ERZ1090864.380-NODE-381-length-25379-cov-8.872848_pt1 | contig 25379 bp, 19 predicted proteins | sample MGYA00478479_ERZ1090864 | MGnify/ENA primary metagenome ERZ1090864 (study PRJEB33644, sample SAMEA5815743) | chicken gut metagenome | biome: Chicken; feature: Gastrointestinal Tract; material: Caecum | place: Ireland | collected 2019-01-01 | study: A study of the...
TGTGCGAATATCCGGAAGCCGGCATTGATGATCTGATCCTGCCTGTCTTTCGGAAGTGTAAAAAATTTTTCGTTCATAGTTACCATTATACCGCGTTGACCATTTTTGAGAAGACTGTTTTTTTTACGCAGACTCTCATGTTATAATAGCAAAAATGAATGTGCCGGCGGATACACTGCTGGCCACATTGAGAGATTATCAATATGTACGGGAGATATGTTAGTTATGGGATATTTGGGATATTTTTATTTTACACGTCACGGACAGACTGTATGGAATGTAGAAAATAAAATATGCGGAGTCACTGATATCGAGCTTACAGAGAGGGGGCATCGTCAGGCGGCGGAACTTGCCGAACGGATACTGCGGGAGGACATTCATATTGATGAGATCATCTGTTCTCCTCTCAGGCGCGCGGTGGATACCGCGCGGCACATTTCAGAAATTACGGGAGTTCCCATGCGTGTCGAACTGAGACTTAAAGAGCAGAACTTCGGGAAATACGAGTCCACGCCGCGGAACGGGGAGGAGTTTCAGTATGCCAAGACCTGTTTTGTCAACAGCTATGAGGGCGGGGAGTCCATGATCCGCTTCTGCCAGAGGATCTATAACCTGCTGGATGACATCAGGCAGGAGGCGGATGCGAAGGTATATCTCATGGTCGCGCATAACGGTGTTGCCAGAGCGGTGCAGTCTTATTTTACGGACATGACGAACGAAGGATTCGCCCGGTTCGGGATTAAAAACTGTGAGCTGAAAAAGTATGAATTTGACTGATTTCTTATTTTAAAAGTGAAGAATATTCGGGGTGTTTTTCAAACCATTTCACAGCGTAGGAGCAGGTGGGGACTGCCTTTAAGTTCCTCTGCTCCAGATCTTTTGCCAGTGCCTCCATCAGTTTTGCGGCGATCCCCTGACCGCGCAGCGAAGCGTCTACAAAGGTATGGTTTATATCTACTGTTTTACTGTCGATATAGGGAAATGTGACTTCTGCGGTCAGTTCTCCCCTTTCTGAATATAATGCGATCTGATTTTCATTGTGTATAAATTCCATTTTCACTATTTCCTTTCTGATTTGTTTTTGCGGCCGGACTGCGGTACGCGGCTTCTCAGGCATGTTTCTATTTAAAAGATACCGGCAAGCCGGCTGGTCTCCATTCGGCCAGTATCCCTGGGGGAGAGTAAAAATATTATAGCATAGAAAATAACATATTTGTATATCATGTGTGACTTGATCTTATAATGTTACTGTCAAGTAATTGTCGGCAGCTTTTTTCGACTTATCTTTTTTCAATCAGTTCTTTTTCCAGCTCCTAATACCCAGCCATGTGCGGCAGTCGTCTTCTTTCTCTTTGTATCTTTCCAGTCCTGCTACATACCCTGCTGGCGGATATTTTGCCAGTATCCTTGCCGGCTGGTTCTCTCCTCACCGTTCAGGCTGTTCCGGCAAATCTCCAGATACCGGAATACTTCTTCGATCTATCTTTCTCGCAAAAACTGAAAACAGCATCCTGCGTTTCCTTTTTCTGTCTTTTTCCCACGATTTGATATAAACTCCATCCACTATTTTAATATTCAGTTGTAACATATGTATGGTAATCCTACAGAGAATGATCTTTCAGGTGTTTTCTTTTACTTTACGGATATACGGGGGAATGATAAGATAGAAAATAAGTAAAGATAAAAACGTAGCGTGCATCTGCTATAGTGTGCCAGAGCCGGAAGGCAGTCCAGCCGTCTCATCGCTGATGAGGCGATTAATCTGTTCTCCGGGGTAACTGTTAATGAAATAGAGACGGATTATAAAATCGTAGAAGATATTACAAGAAAGGCTTTTTACAACGTATACTGCCCGGGCTGCATGGAACATTATCTTGTTCATATCATGCGAGTCCATGAGGACTTTGTGTCGGAGCTTGACTTCGTGGCAGAACTGGACGGCCAGGTGATCGGGAATATCATGTATACGAAAGCAAAACTGACAGATGAAAACGGAACAGAAAAAGAAATACTGATATTCGGGCCTGTCAGCATCCTGCCGGAGCGCCAGAGAAATGGATATGGGAAAATGCTTATCGGACATTCCGCCCAGAGAGCACGGGAACTCGGATATGATGTGATCGTTATATTCGGAAGTCCGGCAAACTATGTGAGCTGTGGTTTTGAATGCTGTAAGAAATATAATGCCTGTGCAGAGGGAGAAAAATATCCTGCAGCGATGCTGGTAAAAGAATTAAAGGCGGGAGCCTTGGACGGGAGAAGATGGCGTTATTCCAGCAGCCCGGTGATGAATGTAGATGAGAAGGAAGCGGCGGCGTTGATGACAGTTTTGAAAAGATGGAGAAGAAGTGGCTGCCCAGTCAGGAGGTATTTTACATAATGAGCCATGTGTTTGTGGAGTAAAATTTATGATAAGAGATTGAGAGGGGATGAGTTATGTATTATATCGTTTGTGAAATGCGAGAGGATGAGTATATCAAGAAACTCCGGAGATATAATCATACATCACTATGACAAGGAGAGAAGGGAGAGTCCAGCCATATCTAAAAAAGATCATCATATTTACTGTCATTTTGTTCCTGCTGTCCGCAGCCGGACGCATTGTCTGGCTCTGCCGCTATTACTTCCCTGGTACAAGCAGTACTCCGGTCCAGGCAAAAGAGAATGAAGACTTTGGAATAGTCGACTTCCACAGCGATGAGGATAAGGACGGCGACGGGATTGTCTCTGACAAGAGAAATGACGACGGAGTGGCATATATACTCCATCACAATGATCCGTTTCAGAAGTCGTATGAAGAAGATATCCTTGAGAGTAGGGATGACGTTACAGGTTATTACCGTGTCAGTGAATAAAAGAAGCCGGTGAAAGAGAAGAAAGACTAACAGGTAAAAGAGGAAAACGGAGAAAGGTTATGGAAAGATGTTTGTGGTGTATGTGCAATGAAAAGATGATCCGTTACCATGACGAAGAATGGGGCGTCCCGGTGTATGACGATCAGAAGCAGTTTGAATTCCTGATGATAGAGGTCATGTAGTGCGGTCTCAACTGGAACATGATGATCCAGAAAAGAGAGATATTCAGAAGTTGCTTTGATAATTTTGATTTTGATAAAGTAGCTGAGTATGATGAAGAAGGTGTTCAAAGGATCCTCGAAACAGAGGGGATGATCCGGTCGAGGCGAAAGATCGACGCAGCGATATATAACGCCCGGCGCTTTCAGGAAATCCGCAGAGAGTTTGGCTCGTTCAGCGATTATATCTGGGGATTTGCGAAAGGGAAAATCTATTCAGTAAAAAGACTGATCAGGGCGCTGTTTTGCGAAGACTATGTACATGAATTCCTGTTCTTTGGTGTATTTCTCTGGCATATGAGCGCGAGGGCAGATTTGAAGAAGCAGCTTCCGTATCTGAAGAAAATGTCAGAACAACCTGAAAAGAGAAAAGCAGCGAAAGAGAAATAGCCGGTATACTGGCAATAAAGCGAGTGTAAACTCACACTGTATTTATAGTAGGAGGTAATGCGGTCATGATATCAGAACTGGTAAAAGAAGACAGTTATAAAAACGATTTTGTCCCCTTCGCGGATATTTCCGACCGGGCGGCGTGGGAAGCGCTTCCGCCGGAAATGAAAGATTCTGTCACAGAGAACGGGCTGCAGTATCTCGGTTACAGGTTCCCCCAGATCCCGCTCTCTCTGTACAGGGAGTTTTCCAGCAACGGGAACCGGACACGGTGCGAAGACAAGGTGTTCCAGCGCCGTTACGCCCTGGACGCCCTGGTCCTGGCCGGATGTTTCGAGGGCAATGGACGGTTTATGGATGATATTCTAGACGGGATCTATTGTATCATGGAAGAGAGCACATGGTGCGTGCCCGCGCATAATACATATATCCGGGACACGCCGCAGAGCCCTATCCCGGATTACAGCAATCCTGTGATCGATCTGTTCGCTGGAGAGAGTGGGGCGACACTGGCGCTCGCGGAATATCTCCTGCGTCCGGAATTCGAAAAGATCAGCCCTTTTATTAGCAGGGATATCGACTTCCGTCTCCGTGAGCGGATATTTATACCGTATCTGAACAGACATTTCTGGTGGATGGGCGATGGAAAAGAGCAGATGAACAACTGGACGGTATGGATCACACAGAATGTCATGCTGGCGGCCTTTACCCGCCCGGACAGTGTACTCTCAAGAGAGGAGAAGTCATGTATTCTCGCAAAAGCCGCCCGCTCTGTAGATTATTTCCTGGAGGAATACGGCGAAGACGGCTGCTGCAGCGAGGGGGCCCATTACTATGGGCACGCCGGCGTCGCTCTCTTTCACTGCCTGCGTATCATGAATCAGGTGACGGACAATGGACTCCAGGCAGTCTTCCGTGAGAAGAAGATCCGCAATATTGCGGATTATATCCGCAAAGTCCATATCACGGAGGACGTTTATGTGAACTTCGCGGACTGTCCTGCCCGTTGCAGCCGCCGGGGCGCAGGTGAGTATCTCTTCGGGAAGGCCACAGATCAGCCGGAGCTGTGCGCTTTTGCCGCGGCGGACTTGAAAAAGAACCCAGATCCGTTGCTCACGGGGGAGGAAAGCCTGTACCGCCGCCTGCTCCAGATTACGACATGGGAGGAAATGACAGGTGCTAATACAGCTGCCAGTATAGCCGCGGGCGGCTGTGTGTCAGAGAGCGCCCCCGGAGCGGGAAGTCCCGGCGGGCCGGCGGATGCGTGGTTTGAGAGCACGGGTGTCATGACAGCGCGGGACGGCCGCCTCTTTCTCGCGGTAAAGGCGGGAGAAAACGGCGATTCCCACAATCACAACGACGTAGGTTCTTTCATTGTGTTCCGGGACGGGCGGCCGCTCTTTATCGATCTTGGCGTAGAGACATACTGTAAAAAGACCTTTTCTGAGCGCCGCTATGAGATCTGGACCATGCAGAGCCAGTATCATAATCTCCCCTCCTTCGGTGGGTTCATCCAGCAGGCGGGGGCGGAATATGCTGCCTCAGATGTATCCTGTACGATCACGGACCGGGAAGCCAGCCTCTCAATGGAGATCGCCGGGGCTTACCGCCGTCCGGGAGAGGACACAGGCTGTATCCGGCAGGCGGACGGGACCCTCGCCCTGAAAGACGGCGCGGCAGGCATCCGGTCTTACAGGCGGAAGGCTGTGCTGACCAGGGGGGAGAATATCCGCATAGAGGACGTCTATGACGGGGACCTTCCGGCTGTCTTAAATCTGATGGTATGTTTTGAACCATCCATAGAGCAGACAGGGGAGGATGCGTGGGAGCTTTCTCTGGACGGAGAAAGGGCCTGCCTGATCCAGGGCGCGTCCGCCGTGTCCGCGGAGGAGATTTACCTTGAGGATGAAAAGCTGAAAAGCTGCTGGGGACAGCGGGTATTCCGGATCCAGGTCCGGATGGAGAGAAGGCTTGCCCTGACCATTATATGACAGAAGATAGACAGACGGCAGGCGGAGCGAGAGAGTGAGGCGGCATTATGAAAATCGTTGATAAAATCTCAGGTCAGATGAAACATCAGTTCCAGATGAAAGTGCTGGCGGGCATACTGATCCCGACGGTGGCTTTCTGTATTGTGACGAACATGGTGATCGGCATTTTGTTCGGGGGACAGCTTATCGAGAAAAAGACGGACATAGAAAAGGGGTATCTGTCTGTTATCAGCTCCTACCTTGAGTCGGCGAAAGAGAATTTGGACAGGCTGAGCCTGTATGCCGAGGGGAATGCGGACGTCAGGGGGGCCATGCGGATGTTCGGGACGGATACTGCCCTTGCGAAAAAGTATGCCCTGGATGCCCAGAGCAACCTTGTCACCACCCTCAGCGGAAACCCTCTGGAGAGCTACATAGACAGCATGTACGTGGTCAGCGCGCAGGGGTTGATCGCGGTCACGCAGAAAACAGGGATGGTGACTGTGGAGCAGATCCTGGGGAGCCCTGTATTCGATGAAACAGGCGGCGAATACAGGGTGACAGCTCTTATAACAGAGTCTGTGATCGAAAAAGGAAAGACAAAGCTGGTATATCTGTATCCGATAGACGCGCGGTATGGAAGCTGGCTCTATGTAGAAGTGGACGAGAAACTGTTTTCGGACCAGCTGCTGCCCTACGCCGACTCATCGGATATCCTGATAAAAAATGTACAGGGAGAGGGGGCGTGGTATTCATCGCCCGGCCTGGAGGAGCGGATCGAAAGAGGAGAGAAGGCAAAAGCGCGGCTGGAGAAAATGAGCTTTGAGCCTTTTGGCGTCACGGTCGAAACTATGGTAGACACCAACCTCTACTCGCCGGAAAACGGATACACCCCGTACATAATCCTGATGATGGTCGTGTTCGCCATCTGCCTGAGCGCCTTTGTCTCCAGGACAATCTCAAAACGCATCACAAAGCCTCTCCATGCGCTGAGCAGGCATATCAGCCGCCTGGCGCAGGAGAAAGTGCTGCACACGGATCCTTCCATCGAGGAAGGGGAGGATGAGATTGCCGAGATAGGGAGAGAATTCAACAAACTCGTAACACACATCAACAGCCTGATCCGGCTCCAGACGAAGATGTATGAGCAAAAGCAGAAGCTGGAGATGAACGCGCTGCAGGCCCAGATCAACCCGCATTTTCTCTATAATACGCTGGATTCGATCCGGTGGATGGCTGTCATCCAGGGGGCTGACAGCATCGCGAACACCGTGGTGAGCCTGGAAAACCTGCTGAGGAATATAGCGAAGGGCGTGGGGGACAGGATACCCCTCAGAGAGGAGCTCTCCCTTGTGAGGGATTATGTGGCGCTCCAGCAGGTGCGGTATGTGGAAATATTCGACTATATCTGCAATGTACCGGAAGAATACGGAGATTACCTGATCGTGAAGATGACGCTACAGCCGATCGTTGAAAACGCTATCTTCCATGGCATAGAACCTACGGGAGAATACGGCGAGATCCGGGTGTCCGCCGGAGAGGAAGAGGGCGGCCTGTACATTACAGTTGAAGATAACGGGATGGGAATGGACGAGGCGGAGCTGGACGAACTGACCAAGTCAAAGGCGAGAAAGAGCGCGGTCAGCGGGATCGGCATCTCGAATGTGGACGAGAGGCTGAAAATGAATTACGGGCAGGAATACGGCCTGAGTTATGAAAGCAAAAAAGGCCGGTACACACGTGTGACGGTGCACATACCAAAGCAGAAGCCGGTGGACGAGGAAGAAGGAGGCTAGAGTAATGTACTACAGGGTAATGATCGTTGATGATGAGGCTATCATCCTGTCAGGGATAAAATCTCTGATCAACTGGGAGGAGAACGGATGCGAGGTGACGGCCACCGCCAGGAACGGAAAAGACGCGCTGGAACAGATGAGGGCATTTCCGCCGGATATCGTGCTGGCGGATATTAACATGCCGGTGATGGACGGGGTCACCTTGATGAAAAAGGCGGCGGAAGAATTCCCCCAGACTGTGTTCATTATCCTGACAAATCTGGGAGAGTTCGAGCTGGCGCGCCAGTCACTGCAGTATAAAGCTGTGGACTATATACTGAAAAGCCAGATCGAGGCTGAGGGACTGGAAGCCGCTCTGGAGGCGGCCAAGGCGGAACGGAGAAAAAGAGAGTGGTCCATCGTATCGGATACGGAGAAGTATCTGGACAAAAAGCTGAAGATGGACCTGATGAACAAAGTACTTTTAAGCGCCCTTCTGTTTGGGAATGATCCGGGCGGTTTTTCGGAGGAAACGGTCAGGATGCTGACGGAGTCCGGCTTTCTGGAAAGCTACCGGTACTTTTATATTCCGTTCGTCATCCCGGCGAAAACAGGGATGGTGTCCAGAAATAAGGAGGAGAAAGGACAGCTGATCAAATGGCTGAAAGAACTGGCTTCAAAAGCGGCCAGGAATGTCTTTAAGGACTGCCACCTCCTGCTGGATCTCGAACCGGTGGACGCCATTCTCCTGTTCGTATGGCAGCCGCAGAACAGTGAATGGGAGAAAAAGACAGAGGTATTCAGCCGGAAGCTGGCAAGCACCATCAGGAATCTGGCGCAGACAGAGTGCACAGTCATGTGCACCCAAGTCCATTCCGGCATATCCGGTCTGGCGGACAGCGCGGAGGAATACCAGACGCTCCTGAGCAGATATTACCTTGAGATGGAAACCGACGGCAAAATAGAATATGAGTCTCTGGAACTCCATAAGATCGGTTCCCAGCTGTACCACGAGATCCTGAGAAAGAACACGGAGGGTATCAGGGAGGTCATCAGCCGGGCGTCGGAACGCATCAGCACAACGTGCCACCAGAAAAGCCAGGCGGTCTGGGTGCTCAACGAGATCACAAGGGAGATGAATTCCGCGATCGAAAATCTGGGCATAGACCACGGCCTTGTCAGCAGCGGCCGGGCGCCCGAGAGCATCAGCAAGAGGAGTCAGGTCCTCAGCTGTCTGGAGCACATAAGCAATACGCTCTGCGCTCTGATCGGGAGCGAGGCCATGACGGCGAACATGCTGGCTGAACAGGCGCGCAGGTATATACAGGACCACATCGAGGGGCATATCAGCCTTCAGGAAGCGGCGGAGTACACAGGCGTATCTCCGGGGTACCTGTCCACAGTGTTCAAAAAAACGTATAATCAGAGCTTTATTGATTATGCCAATATGAAAAAAATGGAACATGCCTGCAGGCTGCTGGAGAAGCCGCAGATGATGATCATGGACGTGGCGTACAGGCTGAACTTTGAGAACGCGTATTATTTCTCAAAAGTATTCCGAAAATACATGGGGGTGTCTCCGTCAAACTACAGAAAAAGATGCATGGATGAAAAAAATACAAATATCGTAAAAAATGACAAAAAAATTTGATGGGATATTAAAATTTTATATAAACTTCCACGTTTTCTTGCTTCAAATCCGCGCGGCAGAGATGTAAAATACGGATAACTTCAGTAAACGAGGTTTGTGTGGTCCGGAGACCGCGCACAGCATAATACACCAAGGAGGTAAAAAGTATGAGAAAGTTTCTGAAAAAGACAGTTTCTGTCGGACTCCTGACAGCCATGACCGCGACGACTATACTTGCGGGCTGCGGCCAGAAAGGCAGCGACGGCGGCAGCGACGCCGCTTCATCGGAAGAGCAGGTGACGCTTACATTTCCGGTGTGGGACCTTGCGACGACGCCGTTTATCCAGGAAGTCATTGACGGATTCGAGGCTGAGCACCCGAACATTAAGATCAATGTGGTGGACATCGCGGCTGCTGATTATGTGACAAAGCTCACGACAATGCTTAACGGCGGTGCTGAGTGCGACATCGTGTACATTAAAGAGGCAGACGGAACACCGTCCTTCGCGAACAAAGGCCAGTTGGAAGACCTGACTCCGTACATTGAGAAAGACGGGCTGGACACAGCGAAATTTGTAGGATTCGATGACTTTAACCTGGATGGCAAGCAGGTAGGGCTTCCGTTCAAGACAGACTACTACTTACTGTATTACAACAAAGACATTTTTGATGCCGCTCAGGTAGAATACCCGTCAAATGATATGACATGGACTGAGTGGGAAGAAATGTGCAAAAAGCTGACAAGCGGCGAGGGCAACAGCAAGATCTACGGCGGTTTTCTCCATACATGGCAGGCATGTGTCCAGAACTGGGCAGTACAGGATGGCGAGAATACGATCCTGGGACCGGATTATGAATTCATGAAACCGTACTATGAGATGGCTCTGAGGATGCAGGAGGAAGGCACGATCATGGACTACTCCACTCTGAAAACGGGCAACATCGCTTATGCTTCTCCGTTCCAGCAGGGAACAGTCGCTACACTTCCGATGGGAAGCTGGTTCTCTTCAACAATGATCGCCAAGAAGAACGCGGGCGAGACAGATGTGAACTGGGGAATCGCGACACTTCCGCATCCGGAAGGCGTACCGGCAGGAAGCACGATAGGCTCGACCACACCGATGGGTATCAATTCAAAGTCAGAGCACAAAGAGGAAGCATGGGAGTTTGTAAAATACGCATGCTCCGAGACGAATGAAATCCTGATCCGCAATGGACAGATGCCGGCTTACCAGGATGATCAGACACTGGAATCTCTGGCAGCTCTCGATGGTATGCCGGAAGGAGCGGCTGAGGCGATGAAGACTGTCAGCATTGTTCCGGACAGACCGATCAATGAGTACTCCGCGGAAGTAAACCAGATGCTCGGCGAGGAACATTCCCTGATCATGAGCGGCGAGGGTGATCTCGACACAGTACTTAAAGAGATGGCGACACGTTCAGCAGAAATCCAGGGAAAATAATAAGCTATCACAATCTGACGGGCGGCAGGAATGACTGCCGCCCGTTGTTTTATCTGTATTGTTTGTGCATAACGGGAAAGGAGACACAATGAAAGACAAGACAAAAACAAAAAAGAAAGGGCTGTCCCTTGTCCTCAGGCAGAACATCACCGGATATTCTTTTATTTTGCCGAACTTTATCGGATTTTTTATCTTTACATTTATACCTGTGATGTTTTCATTGTTCCTGAGTTTCGCGGACTGGGACGGCTTTACAGAGATTAAGTTCGCGGGGCTCGCGAACTTTAAGGCAATCTTCAGCGATCAGGTATTCACCAGCGCCATCTGGAAAACAGCGTATTTCTCGCTGTTCACGGTTATCCTCTCCATGGTGGCGTCCCTCGGGCTCGCGCTGTTGCTGAACCAGAAGATCAAGGCGAGAGGATTTTTCCGCTGCGCCCTGTTCTTCCCGTATGTGGCGTCAGTGGTGGCGATCTCTGTCGTGTGGAACGCTATGCTCCAGCCGGATTATGGTCCGGTCAACGAGCTTCTTAAGACGATCGGCATATCCAATCCTCCCGGATGGCTTGCTTCCACGCAGTGGGTTATCCCCGGACTGATCATCGTAAACGTCTGGAGGAATATGGGATACTTTATGATCATCTATCTGGCGGGTCTGCAGAGCATCGATGAGAGCCTGTACGAGGCGGCGGCGATAGACGGGGCAAAGGGCTGGACGCTCTTCCGCAAGATCACATGGCCCCTGCTCAGCCCGAGCACCTTCTTTGTGGCAATGATGCTTGTGATCAATTCATTTAAGGTCTTTGACCTGGTATGGCTGATGACGCAGGGCGGCCCCGGGACATCATCGACGATGCTCTCCCAGTACATCTATAACCAGGCGTTTATTTCCTGGGATTACGGAAGATCCTCCGCGGCCGCGATCATCCTGTTTATAATCGTAGGACTTCTCACGGTATTCCAGTTTAAGGCTGAGAAGAAATTCGTGAACTATTAAGGAGGTGTCAGACTATGATTAAAAAGAAAAATCCGGTAAAACGAATTCTGGTCTATGTCCTCCTTATCGGACTGACTGTGATCACGCTTACTCCGCTGATCTGGATGGTATCTTCTTCGCTGAAGCTTGATATGGATGTATTCTCCATACCGATCAAGTGGATCCCGGAGGACCCGCAGTGGAACAACTACGCAAGAGTATGGGATAAGATCCCTCTGCTGACATTTGTTTTCAACTCAGTGAAGCTGACCGTGATCATTACGGTATTGCAGGTGATCACATCCAGCTTCGCGGCTTATGGCTTCGCGAAATGCAAATTCAAGGGAAGAAATGTGCTTTTCCTTTTCTATGTGGCGACAATGGCGATCCCGTGGCAGGTATATATGCTTCCGCAGTATTCGATGATGAACAAAATGAATCTCGTGGATACGCATATCGGATACATACTGATGCAGACATTCATTCCTTTTGGAGTGTTCCTGATGCGGCAGTCGTTTATCTCCATACCGGATGAGCTTCTGGAGGCGGCGCGCATCGACGGCCTTTCCGAGTATGGCATCTACGCGAAGATCGCCCTTCCTCTGAGCAAGGCGTCCGCCACGACACTGGTTATATTCAGCTTTGTAACCATATGGAATGACTATATGGGACCGATGATCTACTTTAACTCAGAGAAATACAAGACCATCCAGCTTGGTATCAAGATGTTCATCGGACAGTATTCCACAGAGTACGGACTTGTCATGGCAGTCTCTGTCATGGCGCTGCTGCCGGTGCTTATCATCTTCCTGATCGGACAGAAACAATTCGTTCAGGGAATCGCCAGCAGCGGTATCAAGGGGTAATGCGAAAAGGAGACCACTATGTTATATCCAGAAATGACGTCAGGCAGGCTCGTCTTTGATCTGAGCGGGATATGGGATTTCCGCCTGATCAAGAAGGAACGGGGAAATACAGAGGAAAAAGAGGAGAGGGAACTCGGCGGGAGAGCGCGGGCGGAAGAAGCCGCCCGCCCGCTCAGGGACAGCCGGCCCATGCCTGTCCCTTCTTCTTATAATGATATTTATCCGGGGAGAGGATTCGCGGACCATGTGGGCGAGATGGTGTATCAGAGGATGTTTACCGTCACAGAGGCAATGAAGAGGGGGCGCCTGGTACTGCGCTTCGGCGCTGTGACACACGGAGCCCAGGTTTATCTGAACGGGAAGCTGGCAGGCAGCCACAGGGGCGGGTTTCTCCCGTTCTCCTTTGAGATAGGAGAACAGACAGTCGTGGGAGAGAACCTCCTGACCGTGTATGTGGACAATGTGGTGGACTATACCACACTGCCCTGCGGAAGGCTGGAAACCCAGAAGATCCCCGGACGGCCGGACCGGACCGTAAATCTGCCCAATTTTGATTTTTACAACTATACCGGCATCATGCGCCCGGTGTGGCTTTATACGACGCCGGACACTTACGTCAGGGACATTGAGGTAAGCGGGAAAATGGACGGAACCTTTTGCTGGAAAGCCGATATCGGCCGCAGAGACGGAGTGCCGGCACCAGCCAGGGTGGAGACTGAGGTCAGCGTGCTGGACGCGGACGGGAATCTTGTTTTTACCGGACAGGGTGAAGAGGGGACGGGCAAGGTAGAGAATATCCGCCTCTGGAGCACGGACGCGCCGAACCTGTACCGGCTGAAGGTGAGGGTAAAAGCGGTAAGCAGCTGTACGGACAGCGCGGAAGACGCCGCGATCGACGAGTATACGGAGACATTCGGCTTCCGGGAGGTGTCCATACAGGGCTGCCGCATCCTTCTGAACGGCGAGCCGGTTTACCTGAAAGGCTTCGGAAAGCACGAGGAAGGGATCACGAGAGGACGGGGCACGGATACAGCCCTCATGACAAAGGACCTTGCCCTTTTGAAATGGATCAACGCGAATTCCTTCCGCACGAGCCACTACCCCAACAGCGAGGAGATGATGCGGCTCTGTGACCGGCTGGGGATCCTGGTGATCGATGAAGCTCCCGCGGTGGGGCTCAATACAGGCTTTACGGCCACAGGGCTTTTAGGCGGAGACGCCGACGGGACCTGGAAAACAGTAGCCACACAGGAGCACCACAGAGATGTGATGGAAGAGCTGGTAAGGCGCGACAAGAACCATCCCTGCGTGATCGCCTGGTCCGTGGCCAACGAGCCGGCCAGCCAGGAGGAAGGCGCCCGGGAGTATTTCGCCCCCCTGATCGAGCTTACGAAGAGGATGGATCCGCAGAGCCGCCCGGTGACAGTCGTGACCTACGAGGGGGCGGACGCGGAGACGTGCCGTGTTTCTGAGCTGTGCGATTTCCTGATGCTGAACCGGTACAGGGGATGGTATGACACCGAAGGAGATTTGGAGGGAGCGGCGGCGAAGCTGAAAAACGAGCTGGAAGCCTTCCACAGAAGGTATCCCCGGAAGCCGGTCATGCTCGGTGAGTATGGGGCGGATACGATCGCTGGGTTCCACGACCTGAACGCGAGGCTTTTTACCGAGGAGTATCAGACAGAGTTCATGAAAGCTTATGGAAAAGTGTTCGACTCCCTGGACTTTATCACAGGGGAGCATGTGTGGGTATTTGCGGATTTCGCCACGGCTGAAAATGTCAAGAGAGTGGACGGGAATAAGAAGGGGATCTTCACAAGGGACAGACGGCCCAAGCAGGCGGCGTTTTTCTTAAAAGAAAGGTGGAAGGAAAAGTAAGATGGGCGAGACAAGGAAGAATGTACTTCTGATCTGTACAGACCACTGGCCGGGGCATCTGCTGGGATGTGCGGGCCATCCGGTCGTTATGACCCCCACCCTGGACCAGCTGGCGGCGGACGGGATACGCTTTGACAGGTGTTACAGCACATGCCCGGTGTGTATACCGGCCAGGAGAAGCCTGATGACAGGGACCTTCCCGTCAACCCACGGGGACAGGGTGTACTCGGAGCGGATGCCCATGCCGGATGTGAAAACACTTGCCCAGTCGTTCCGGGATGCGGGCTATCAGGCATATGCCGTGGGAAAGCTCCACGTCTATCCACAGAGGGACCGGATTGGGTTCGACGACGTTATCCTGGAGGAAGAAGGTAGGACAGAGTTCGGGGTGACGGACGATTACCAGATCTGGCTCGGGGAACACGGGCGCGCGGGCCAGGAGTTCTCCCATTCCATGGGGAACAACTGCTATTACACGCGGCCGTGGCACCTGCCGGAAGAGATGCATCCCACGGCGTGGGCCACAAGGGAGATGGTCCGCCAGATCCGGAGGAAGGACCCCACGCGCCCGGCGTTTTATTATCTGTCCTACTCCTTCCCCCACCCGCCGCTGGTGCCGCTCAGAGATTATCTGGAGCTCTATGCCCCGGAGGAGATCGATGAGCCACTGGCAGACGACGACTGGGGCGACGGCCGGGTGATCTGGAAGTTTTTAAAAGAGAAATCAAGGCCTTACTCCGCGAAAGAGATACGCCTTGCCCGCCGGGCTTTCTACGCGCAGTGCACCTACATCGACCACCAGATCCGCAGTGTGATCGGCGCGCTTAAGGAGGAAGGGATCTTAAAGGATACGGTCATTGTATTTTTAAGCGACCACGGAGACACGCTCTTTGACCATGGACTGGTCGGGAAGCGGACTTTCTATGAGGGCTCCGCCAATGTCCCGCTGATCCTGTCCGGAGAGCCTGTCGCGAAATACAGAGGGACCGTGGACAGCCGGGCAGCCTGCCTTGAGGATGTAATGCCGACTCTCCTTGAACTGTGCGGGATCCCCGTGCCGGACACGGCGGAAGGGGTCTCACTGCTATCCGGTGAGAAGCGCGGGATGCTCTACGGCGAGATTGGCGAGGATATCAGGGCCACCCGGATGGTGACGGACGGGAAGAGAAAGCTGATCTACTATCCATGCGGCAATGTATTCCAGCTCTTTGACCTGGAAAGCGATCCGAAGGAACAGCGCGACCTGTACGGAACGTCCGGGCAGCAGGATACGGTGAAGGCTATGAAGGAATATCTGATCTCACATCTCCACGGGGGCGACGCAGCGTGGATAAAGGACGGAGCGCTTGCAGGCATTCCGGAACCGGAGTACCGCACTGCGCCGGACTATACACTGTTTAACCAGAGAGGGATACACTGGCCGCCGCCGGGACAAGGAAGGTGAGAGGATGAAAAAGGATGGGCGCTTATTGAAACTGGCCGGGATCTGCCTCATCTTCTGCTTTATGGCCGCGGGGTGCGGAGCGGGGCAGGACGGCCGTGCCTCAGAGGCGGGGGAAGAGACAGCGCGGATAAATGAGTATACCGTGACCCAGGAGGAGTACAACTTTTTCTACGATATGAATAAGGCCCGGGCCGCCTCCGATTTCTACTCGGAGTATGGGATCGATGTCTCCGGCGCGGACGCGGACTGGGATACGGAAAACGAAGAAGGGATCTCCGCCTCAGAGTACGCGGAAGAGCTCACGGTACAGGCTATTACCCGCTACGCGGCAGTCTGGACCTGCGCGCGGGAGCGGGGGCTTGAGACGCTGGACGGCTACAGCGGGCTGAAGGAAAAACTGGAAGAAGTAAACAGCTCCGGGAGCGGGGTGACCGGATACGGGATGACCAAATGGACAGAGGAGAATCTGTTCATGTACCTGTACCAGGATCTGGAAAGCCGGCTCTTAAAGGAAGTGGGGGAAAACGAGTTTGAGTTCAGCGAGGCGGAGCTCAGAGCTCATTATGAAGAAATGGACAAAGACAGCCTGGCTCTCCGGGGAGAGCTCCGGGCCCGGATTAATGTCTGGTACTGCGCGGACGAGTCCGCCGCGGACTTACCTGAGGTGAAGCAGTATCTCGGGACAGTGTACGAGGCCCTCACCGGCGGGGACGAGGCTCCCGCTCCGGCTGGCGATCTGGGCATAGAGCGCCTGCAGGATCATGAGATCGGCACCGGGATGACCGGGCTGGACGATATGTTCGGGCAGGCGGTCCTGACAGAACTGTTCAGGCATCAGGAGGGTGATGTGTTCCAGGGAGTCTATTCAGGGCTTCCGACCGTGGTCCAGGTGCTCTCGGCGGAAAAGACAGGAGGCGACTTCGAGTCGTCGGAGCAGGCCGTCAGAAACGATCTGATCCAGAGGAAGTACGGGGAGATGATCGAGGATAAGATGGATAAGGTATCTATAAACTGGGAGTTAGATTAAAGGATGAACAGGGAGAAAAATATGCAGAAAAAAACAGAAAGAAGCAGGAGGAGATCGGTAAGATCAAGAGCAGCGGTCCTGGCGGCAGCGGCGTTCCTTTCCCTTGGATTATTAAGATCCTCAGAGGTGGCGCAGGCTGTGGAGACTGGTAATACCATGCAGCTGACCGCGGTTAAAAATGGATTCGTAACAGGGAAAGGTTCAGGGATGGACGGCAAGACTGCGTCTGAATTCGCGGAATCTACCGGGTATCTGCGTGTGAAGCACAGCGATACAGCGGGAGATAAGGGAGAGGCATACCACAGGAGAAGCTACATCGACTTTTCGCTGAAAGACATTTCAGAGCCGGTCAGTAAAGCCCAGCTGGAGCTGACCGTGTTAAAGGCGGACAATGGTTACTCTACGAGCACTCCCTACTACGTGGGAACGTATGACGGGGATATGGACAAGGTGGACGTGACTCCCTCTTTCGCGGACTGGCTTCAGAGCAGTGCGCCGGCGGATGAAGTGGAAATGTCTTTTGACAGCGCAGGCACTCCGGCGGACGGCACCCTGATGTACGCGGATGTGACAGGCCAGGTAAATACTGCCATAGAAGATGGAAAAGAGACCATCACCTTCTGTGTCTATCACCGTGACAAAGATAAGAACAACGGTCTGAACATTTATTCGCTTAAGGCGACAGACGATTCAAAGAAGCCTCATCTGACCCTGACCCTGTCAGAAGATACCGGGGATACAGACAACCTGGACGGCACAGGGGAAGAAAAGTCAGTCATTGCCGAGGAGGACACTTATGTCCAGGCAGGAAGGGACTCGGACAAACCGGGAAGCCAGCTGAATAATGTAAACGAAGTTCTCCGCGCGAAATACTCGGACAATGTTAATGACCAGACTTATACAAGGCGCATCGCCATGCGGTTTGATCTGGCGAGCCTGGATACAGAAGGGATGGATCAGTTCCTGCTGAGATTCCAGACCGCGGATTCGGGAGCGAACAATCCGGGAGAGCACTTCGCGTCACTGAAAATAAAAACATTTGAGATGGACGGGTGGAGCAGAAGCACGCTGACCTGGAATACTCTGAATACGGCTCTGACCAGCACAGCGAAGGATGTGACAGTGGTCACCACCGAAAACCAGGTAAAGACTGTACAGCTTCAGTATCCTTCCTATGTTTACGAGGCGGATGTGACAGAGGCTGTGGAAGCGGCGCTGCAGGCAGGAAAGAAAAACATCTCTTTCGCCTTTGTGATCGATACCCCCGCAGCGAACAACCAGTTTGACATATTCGCGTCAACCTCGGCAAGAGACGTCCAGAAACCGGCACTGGTGGCCTCAGAGGCGCCCTATGTAAGCGGAGTGGAAGATGTGGCTGTAGAGACGCTCATCAATGTAAAACCCCAGCTCCCGCAGACAGTTACGGCTGAGTATAAGACAGGAACGACCGGGCAGGAAGAAGTGGTATGGAATAATGTTTCCGAGAGCGATTACGCGAAGATCGGAACCTTCCAGGTGACCGGCACTTTGAAAAACTACCCGTACATGACCGTGACAGCCCATGTGACGGTAACTCCGGATCCGTCCTATGAGGGGACGACCTACTACATAAGCAATAACGGCGACGACGGCAATGACGGAACCTCACCCGAGAAGGCGTGGAAAACGCTGGATAAGGTGAATGAAAAATATTTCCTCCCGGGGGACAAGATCCTTTTCGAGGCCGGAGGCATATGGAACGGATATCTGAAACCCCAGGGGAACGGAACCGAGGACAAGCTGATCACACTCAGCTCCTACGGCGATATCGACGCAGAGGGACGCCCGGTCATCAACGGCGGAGGCACCGAATACAGTGACTACAGCGCTACCATCATGCTTGTGAACCAGTCATACTGGACGATCAGCAACTTTGAGCTCACCAATTACGGTCAGGGCGAGGAGTATGGCGTTACGAAATATGAAAGACCATACGCAAGGGCAGGCATCTATCTCTACACATATGACCAGGAGAACCTGGTAAAAGGCCTGACAGTGGAAAACTGCTATGTCCATGACGTAGTTTCATGCGTATTGGGCGATGGAGTAGGAAATATCGCGCCGAAAATGTCCGGCGGCATTATCGCCCTGGCTGAATGGCGCACACCCGATGGACAGAAGGCGGGAGATCCGAACGATAACGTGGCCGGGTTCGACGGGGTCAAACTGCAGTACAACACAGTATACCGCACGATGCATGAGGGGATCCGGACAAAGGTCCAGGCGAACTCAGGCACATTTAACAGAACATGCAAAAATATTTCCATCAACAACAACTACATTGAAGATACCCTGGGCGACGGGATCGTACTGGGAGAAGCGGACGGAAACGCTGTGGTTGAATACAACGTGGTGAACAAGGCCGCTGCCCGCAGCTTGAACAAGGTATATTACGCTGCCGCGTGGACGCATTTTTCCACCGGGGTCAAATTCCAGTACAATGAAATTTACGGAACGACATACGGACAGACGGACGGCCAGGCATTTGACGCGGACAATGAGTGCTATGATACATTATTCCAGTACAATTACAGCCATGACAACCAGGGAGGCGCCCTCCTTTTAATGGGAAGCCAGAGAAATACGGTGTACAGGTATAATATATCGGCGAATGACGCCACGGGGAACAATCAGGAGATCTTCCAGGACCACTCCAATAACGGAACAGCGACAGGAGCGCCCATTGTCTACAATAATACGCTCCATATCGCGAAAAACGGCAGGTACCTGTTCTCCAGCATGAATACGACGGGAACACCTGAGTATGTGACCTTCGTCAATAATATCGTCAATGTAAAAGAGGACGTAAGCGGGCTTCAATTCTCGAAGTCGAATAAGGGAATCGCGGCCGGCTCCAAGATACAGAACAATTTATTTACCAGCCAGAAGAACTTCGGCCTCTATGACGCCGGATGGACGGACAACTACTACGGAGACGCGGAGCTGGTGAATCCGGAAGCATACGTGGATCACAGGGATGGATTTGCGACCGGTGAAAGAACGCTTGCCTCTGTGGAAGAACTGAAAAAAGACCCGCTGTCCACGCTCAGAGAGCATGCCGCGAACTACGCACCGCAGAATACAGAGTTAGTGGAAGGGAAAGGGATCGATGTAACTACGCTCGGACTTACCATGGATCTGACAGAGGATATGATGGGAACTCCGCTTAAAGACACGGCAGCTCCGACTCTGGGGGCAATCGAGGTGAAGGAAGAGCCGTGCGTCCACGATCCGGTCTTTACGGCGGATACTGCCAACGCGGCCATAAGCGCGTCATGCCGGATCTGTAGGGAAGAGCTGGGGACGGCAAAACTGAGCGTGCTGACGGACCCGGAGCATGCCGGAACCGCAAACGCGGTGACTGTCGTGTACAGCGCTAACTGGGATATGCAGCTTCTGGGAGAACTGGAGGTCGTGTACGTAGACAGCCAGGGGAATGAACTTACAGGACCGCCGACTGAGAACGGGACATACACGGCAGTACTAAAGGCGGAAGGAGCGTCAGTTTCAATGGACTTCGAGGTAACGGAAGAAACTTCAGAGCAGCCGGACGGAAATCAGCCTGTCACACCTGACGAAGGAAACCAGGGGGATACAGGAAATACAGGCAATGCCGGAAGCACAGGAAACGCTGGAAATGATCAGAGTAAGCCGCAGCAAAGCGCGGGATCTACACCTGATACAGGCGACAGTGGGGCGATGGCGCCGCTGTTTGGAGCGTTGCTTGTCTCAGCGGCCGCGATGTGCGCATGCTTTTACAGACAGAAAAGATCAGGCAGAAACAGAATGGGGGAATACAGATAGATGGGAAAATGGATCAGTGAAGCAGAGCTGGACAGATACCGTGAAGCAGAGACCGGCGAGATCCGCCAGGCGATGGAGACTGCGGTGGCGCAGGTAGAGCGTGGCCTTGAGAGCTTCACATACCGGTTCCCGGGAGCAAGCAGTGTGGATAACTTCTACATTCCCGGCGACAACGTGGGATGGACGACGGGATTCTGGACCGGGGAAATCTGGCTGGCATACGAAAACGCAAAGACAGAAGAGGAAAAAGAGCAGCTGAGGAAAGCAGGAGAGATACAGGTAGAGTCTTTTCTTGACAGGATCAAAAGACATGTGGACGTGGACCATCATGACATGGGATTCCTTTACAGTCTGTCCTGCGTGGCAGCGTACCGCCTCACCGGCATGGGAAAAGCGAGGGAGGCGGCCCTGCTCGCCGCGGACAATCTTGTCGGCAGATTCCAGCCGGTGGGAGAGTTCTTACAGGCATGGGGCGAAATGGGCAGGCGGGACAACTACCGGTTCATCATCGACTGCCTGCTGAACCTGCCCCTCCTGTACTGGGCGTCAGAAACTACCGGAGACGGCCGCTACAGGGAGGTGGCGGAGAAGCATATCCGCACTGCCCTGGCAAATGTCATCCGGGAGGACGGCTCTACATGGCATACGTTCTTTATGGACCCGGAGACAGGGGCGCCGGACCACGGTGCCACCTGTCAGGGATACCGGGACGGTTCCGCCTGGGCCAGAGGACAGGCCTGGGGAATCTACGGCACAGCTCTGGGTTACCGATACACAGGGCGGAAAGAGTACATTACGGAATTTAAGCGGGTGACAGAGTACTTTCTGCAGCATCTGCCGTCGGACCTCTGCCCGTACTGGGATCTGGAGTTCGGAGACGGCGACGGGGAGGCGAGAGATTCCTCCTCCGCGGTGATCGCAGTCTGCGGTATGCTGGAGATGAGTCGGTATCTGGAGGAAGAGGATAAAAAGTACTATGCTTCCACCGCAAGCAGGATACTGGCAAAGATGATCGAAAAGTACAGTGTAAAAGACCCGGAGAAAAGCAATGGACAGCTCCTTATGGGTACTTATTCCAAAAAAAGCCCTTATAACACATGCACCCAGGAGGGGGTAAATGAATGTGTGATATGGGGTGACTATTTCTACATGGAAGCGCTGTACCGTATGCTGGATCCGGAATGGGAGACATACTGGTAGAGATACAACCAGATGGCCAACAGAAAGGGAATACAGGTATGAAATTTGAACCAAAAGAGCCGGACTACCGTCTGAGTCCCTATACGGGACTTACGAGAAGACACTGGCTGGACGCGGCGAGCTATCTGCTGGACGGGATATTCGCCCATGTAGCGGGCGTGGACGATCCGGTGCTCGTGCCGCGCAATGAGACGGAGATCACTTATCCGAACAGCCGGACGCCAAAGTGGAAAGAGCAGGCGGAAATCTTTGAAGGGATGGCGCGTAGCTTTTTTATCGCCGCGCCGCTTTTGAAGAACGAGCCGGACGCAGAGGCCGGTGGGATACGGCTCCGGGATTACTATAAGAGACAGGTACAGGAAATATGTACGCCCGGGAGTAGGAATTTTGTGTTTACCTATGAGGACATGGCGAGACTGGAGGGGGAGAAAGAGCCGCTCAACATCTATCAGCAGACCGTGGAGACATGCGCTCTTGTGATCTGCCTATGGGTGTGTAAAGAAGCGGTGTGGGATACCTACACGCAGGCGGAGAAAGATGTGGTGCTGGACTTTATCGAAAGCTACGCGGGGCGCGAGACCGTGCCTCAGAACTGGCGGCTTTTCAACATGCTGGACCTTGCGTTCCTTCATATGAACGGGAGAAAGATCGATGAAGATGTGATGCGCCACCACGCCTCCATGATACTCAGGTACTACGCCGGGGACGGATGGTACAGGGACGGACATGGGTTTGACTATTATTCTGTGTGGGCGTTCCAGACTTACGCGCCTCTCTGGTGCAGATGGTACGGGTATGAAAAGGAGCCCGCCCTGGCAGAGCGGTTCGAGGCATACTCCCATCGATTTATGGAGAACTATCCGATGATGTTCGACCGCGACGGCTGGGTGAACATGTGGGGCAGGAGTGGGCTGTACAGAAACGCGGCGACGTCCGCATTCGAGGGCAATTTCTTTTTTAAGAGCCCGTCAGCGGACCCGGGGCTTGCCCGTAGGATCTGCTCAGGAGCGCTGATGCAGTTCCTGGGGAGGAACGATATCCTGTATGAGGGAGCGCCCTCGCTGGGCTTTTACCGGACATTCCCACATATGCTGCAGCCGTACAGCTGTGCGGAAAGTCCCCTGTGGATGGGGAAGGCATTCCTCTGCCTGCATCTGCCCGAGAACCATCCTTTCTGGACTGCGACGGAGAAAGAAGGCTTCTGGCCAGAACTCCAGGAAGGCGGCACAAAAGAAGCGGTGCTGGACGGGCCGGGGATCGCCCTTGCCTGTCATAAGAAAAACGGGACGACAGAACTGCGCAGCGGAAAGGTGATCCGCGCGGCAGGGGACGAGAAAGGGATGTGCTGCTACGCGAAGCTTTCATATAGTACGAAATATCCATGGGAGGCTATGACCGGAACCGGGAGGGAGGCCCAGATGTACACCCTGACGGACCACAAAGGGAATACGCAGAACGCGAACGCCCTCTTCTGGGGAGGGGCTCGGGACGGCGTCCTCTACCGGAGATGCTTTTTTGAATACAACAGCAGCCAGGAAGCGCACTGGTTCCACTGCATAGATCTGGCGGATTTCCCGGTGGCAGAAGGGATCGTCAGGGCGGATCGGCTGCGGCTCTACCGGGGCGGTATAAGGGTGACACTGGGTTCTTACGGATTCCCGGATACAGGCGATGTCCAGTTAAGGATGCTGGAAAAAGGCAAAGCCAGCGCGGCCGTGCTAAAGGGATACGATTCCCAGGGCAGGGAGAAGCAAATGGCGATGACTGTTTTCTCAGCATGGGAAAAGCTGGATATCCTGTACAGCGAAGAAACGAACGCGGATACAGAAAGGAGCCTGTTCATCACGGCGGAACTCGGACGTGAAAAGCTCTATGGATATGAGCCGTTTGTTATGGTCAGTCAGGTGCTTACAAGAGAATCCCATGAGGATTTTACAGAGGATGAGATATTCAGCATAAAAGACATCCGCTATTCGGATCCCCAGGAGTGCGGCGGGTATGGACCGGTGAGGATCATGATGGAGAATGGGAACGAGTATATCGTAGATTATGAGAAAATGGAAGGCAGTCTGCAAATTTAGAAAAAGAGTGAACTGCAAGAGAGGAAAAAGGCGAAAGACAGTGTAGAAAGCAGAAATGCTTTTTGCGCTGTCTTTCCCTCCCTTATATCCACTCACCGTTAGTGGCAGACCACTTTTTCCTAAATGCAGTGTTATATAGTTGGAGTAAAAAGGAAACTCTGTAATATGGCATTAGGCGATATTAGAAGACAAAGGGAGGAGCACTCCATGACCCGGCAGCCGCCGGATTGTATGTATCAAAGCAAACGGTATCCTGCTTTGGGACCAGACGTAAAAACTGTGAGCAAAAAAGATTTCCCACTATATACAGGAGTTAGAAAAACATGGCCGCCATGTAGGGGTTCAGAGTTAATCTGCGTTTGCATGGTCTGTATTTCACTAACGGCAGCCGATATTGCGACTGCGTTATAAGTGATGTCTTTATGATTGTTGAAAACATTTGTTGTCAGGGTTCAATTCCCTGCTACAGATTTTATTTTCGTAACAAGGTATGAAAATAATATGCGCTAAAAAAGGGAAAGTCCGTTTTAATGTACACTTGATAATATAGATTATAACCAGATTAAGAAATAGATCTTAAAGGTTATGGAGATTAGCCTTATGAAAGGATATACTACATCTGAAGGTTATATGGGGCTTGTAAACGGGCGGTACATGCTTTTTGCGAGTGAAGCGGAATACAGGAAATATTTTGAGGAGATGTAATGCTGCCTTAACATGAAGCGGACAGGATGTGATAAGATGAGTAAAAAGTCATTGAGAGAAATCTCAAAGTACCATAAGATAAGAATATCATACAAAATAATTTCCGGAAAGGGAACACAGCTATCCAGTTATTATTAAAAGATGAACCGATCTTAGCTATACAGGAAAATGGAACATGCAGGATACTGGACTTTGACCAGTTCCCCGTTGCGCTGATAAATGTAAATGTTACATTCATTGATTTTATCGAGTGGTCGTCAAACGGAACCTTGTCCCTTGGGCACAGCTATGGGAAAGAGCGTTTGAATTCGCTGCGGTCCTCTCAGACTAACGGATTTGCTGTGTGCAAGGCGTGCCGGGGGGCTGAGTCTTGAGTACGTGTACTGGATCCGGGAAGAGGGCGGTGATAAAACAGGGGAAGAGGTTAATCTGTTTCACAATCTATTGTCTCTCTTTGTGACAGAAATCTCCCGGTCCGGCGCGAATGTCCATTATTCTGACAGCGCAGAAGAGAGGGACAATGTCCATACACCGGAACTTACAACACTGGATACAAGCGTGAAAGGCTGGATCTGGCAGGACGGGAAACTTTTTCTCTACAAAACAGGCAAATTCGAGATTTATTTGTACAGAACTCAGATGCTAAGAACAGTGCAAAACTCTATAATTTGTCAGAATTACACGAATTGTCTGAAATAAATAAAAAACAAGAAAAACATTGACAATTCCTTCCTGTGGTGATAAGATAGCACCTGTCGCTGATGACAGGGCCTGAAAAGCCGCGGGAAATCAGGTCGGCCGGAGACGCGGAGGCGGAACAGCCGGAGGCCGGAGAGCGGAAGAAGCGGGTCTGGAGGCACAGGGAAACAGTTAAAAAACTTGTTGACAACGCCGTGCTGATGTGATAACCTAGACAAGCTGTCGCTGAGAGCTGACTGAAAAGGAAGCAGAACGACGAAAAAAAGTTCTTGACAAAAGCAAAGCGCTGTGGTAACATATACAGGCTGTCGCTTGAAAGAGAACGACAGGAACCTTGATAACTGAACAATAGACAACAA
>ERZ1090864.382-NODE-383-length-25351-cov-8.127372_pt1 | contig 25351 bp, 26 predicted proteins | sample MGYA00478479_ERZ1090864 | MGnify/ENA primary metagenome ERZ1090864 (study PRJEB33644, sample SAMEA5815743) | chicken gut metagenome | biome: Chicken; feature: Gastrointestinal Tract; material: Caecum | place: Ireland | collected 2019-01-01 | study: A study of the...
TAGAAGTACATGGGATAGGTTTTTGGACGCGGGTTCGATTCCCGCCAGGTCCATAATTTCGGGGAACAGCGGATCTTCGCCTGTTCCCCTTTTTCTGCTTATTTTCTGATCATTTGCCTGCATTCACTTTACTCATCAGGGCCTCCCGGAGCACCTGAGAGAAATTTACGCCCATCGCGGCAGCCGGATCTCCACCCGCAGCCCGCCATTCGCCCCGGAAGAGAACTTCACTTCCCCGTGATGCGCTCTGATGATCTGCTGTACGATCAAAAGCCCCAGCCCATGGCGGGGCTCATCCGCCCCGCTGTCATTCATCATATAATGGGGCGTATTTTTCAGCTTTTCCAGCTTCTCTTCCGGGATCCCCACGCCGTCATCTTCTATGGCAATGCAGCAGGAATCTTCTTCCACCTGGAATCCCATCGTGATATGGCATCCGTCGGGATTGTGGGTCTGGGCATTATTCAGCAGGTTGTTCAGCGCCCTGCCCAGCAGGGTCTTATCTCCCCTGACCACACAGGAAGGCAGGTTTTCCTGCGCCTTCCATTCCAGAGGGTATTTCCCGCTGATATCCGTATTCATGAAATCTGCCGCGCACTGCCGCGCCACTGCCGCCATATTCACCTGTTCAAGACAGAGCGGCTGCATATTGTATTCCAGCTTAGACGCCAGGTTCAGGTCATTTACCAGATTTTTCATTTTTACACTCTGCTGCCGGATGATGGCTGCTTTTCTCCTGTCATCCTCCGAAAGCTCCGGTGCGTCTTCCAGCTGTCCCGCATACCCCATGACCATGGAGAGGGGGGTGCGGATATCATGGGAGACTCCTGATATCCAGTCAGCCCTCGCGGCTTCCTTTTTCCTCAGGTCTCTTCTCTGGGACTGAAGGATATCCGCTGTCCGGTTGATATCTTTTGCCAGATCCGACAAAAGCCCCTTCTCCTTCACATACAGAGGCGTCTTCGTCGGCAGCGCCTGGATCCCGTCCGCGATGGGCCTCACAGAGCGGAGCAGCTTTGTATTTGCAGTCACATAGATCAGAAGGACCACGGCAACATTGATCCCAATCGCAGACAGCGCGATGTACGGGCTGTTCCTGATGAAATCATAATCCCAGGAAGGGCTCATGTGCTTCCAGTACCGGTCTTTCGGAAAGCCCACGACCACCAGCCCGTTTTCAGAGCCTGCGGTGTAGGTGGGATAATCTGCCAGGTACCCCCTTGTCAGGCTGGAAATGTCCGCGATCGTATACTGCATGGGGATCTCTGACGGAAGGTTTTCTGTATGCCACAGTACCTTTCCGGTGTCATTGTCAATATAGACTGCCCATGCATCCTTATCTTTCAGCATCTTTGTCATCTCATCAGACAGAGCATATCCGGCCTCTGTTTTCTGCAGCCCGGCTTCCGTCTCCTGTGCAGTCGTCCACGGACCGATGCCGGGATTCTGCGTGGACGCCACTGCCAGCAGGATCACCACATTCACTATAAAAAGGAGGAACATGCTCAGGACCAGGATCCCGACAAATCTCCGGATCAGCTTTCCCACACTCGTCATCTTCTCCCCTCCAGCACCAGTTTATACCCCAGCCCCCTGACCGTGATCAGGGAGACCGGCTTCGACGGATTTACCTCGATCTTTTCCCGGATCCTGCGGATATGCGCCATAAGGCTGTTCTCATACCCAAATGGATTCTCTCCCCACGCCGCCTCGCAGAGCTGGTCGATCGTCACGATCCGCCCTGCATTCCGGTACAATACTGACAGGATCTCGTGTTCTTTCGCAGTAAGGGGCAGATGTTCTCCGTTTTTGACCACCTCGGCCCGGGCAAGATCGATCCTGCACCCTGCCAGTTCCACTGCCGGGTCTTCCGCCTTATAATAGCGCCGCAGGATGATACCGATGCGCAGCAGCAGTTCCTTTGGCAGAAATGGCTTGACCATATAATCGTCCGCCCCGAGCCCAAGCCCGCGGATCCTGTCCTCGTCCTCTCCCCGCGCGGTCAGGAAGAGCACGGGGATCTCTGTAAATTTCCGCATCTGTTCAAACAGGGAAAAGCCTTCCCCGTCCGGCAGCATGACGTCAAGGACTGCAAGCTCCGCTCCCCATTCTTCTGCTGTCCTGAGCGCGTCTTTGACGGTGCCCGCTGTCCGTATCTGTGTATATCCGTCCCTGCTGAGAAAATCTGTTATCATGTCAAGGATTTCCTTCTCATCATCCACGAGAAGGATCTTTTTCTGTTTCAGATAATATTGCTCCATCATCCATCCCTCCTGCTTCTGATTATAGCACAGAAGAGCCTGCTCTCATTTCTCTTTCCCTAAATGTAAGGTAAACGTAAGGAAGGGAGAAGGTCTCCGTAAGGACGGCATTCTATACTTTAACTGTCAGGAAAAATCACCGGTGGAAATGCCGCGGATGCTTTTACGCCGCGCAGGCACCGGATACTGAAAGGAGTTCAGGAAATTATGAATATTATTGAAACAAAGGATCTGACGAAAACGTACGGCGGCTTTACTGCTGTCTCTCATTTAAACCTGCATATCCGCAAGGGAAGCGTATATGGCTTCCTCGGTCCTAACGGCGCGGGAAAATCCACTACCATGAAAATGTTCCTCGGGCTTACCCGCCCCACGGGAGGGAGCTTTCAGATCGACGGGAAGACCTATCCGTCCGACCGGATATCCATCCTGAAAGAAGTCGGTTCTTTTATCGAAGCGCCCGCCTTTTACGGCAGCCTGACCGGGGAAGAAAACCTGGATATCATCCGCAGGATCCTTGGGCTTCCCAGGAGCAGCGTCCGGGACGCGCTGGAGCTTGTCGGGCTGTCCCAGTTCCGGAACAGACCGGCGAAAAAATATTCCCTCGGCATGAAGCAGAGGCTCGGGCTTGCCGGGGCGCTCATAGGACGCCCGCCCATCCTGATCCTGGATGAGCCCACCAACGGTCTCGACCCGGCCGGCATCCACGAGATCCGCACCCTCATAAAGTCCCTGCCCCGTCAGTTTGACTGTACTGTGCTCGTCTCCTCCCACCTGCTTTCCGAAGTAGAGCTGATGGCGGATGAGATCGGGATCCTCAACCACGGCCGCCTGCTGTTCGAAGGGACAATGGATGAATTAAGATCCAGCGCCCATGAAGCCGGATTTCCCACAGACAATCTGGAAGAGACCTTCCTTGCCATGATCGATGAAGATAACAGGAAAGGGGGCGGCAGGGCATGGCACTGAACCTGGAGATCAAAAAACTGAAGCGGACCGGCTATCTCCCCGCTTTCCTCGGGGGATCCCTCCTCGCCGCGGCATTTCCCCTGGCAAATATGCTCTTCCGCCCGGAGACATTCACCGCAATGCCCGGACTCCCTTTTGACATCCTCATGGATGCGGACTGGCAGATGATGGCAATGCTGAATATCCTTGTCTCCATCTGCGGAGCCTGCATCATGTACCACACAGAGTATGCGGACAACGGCGCCCAGAAAATGGATGTGCTGCCGATCCGCACCGGGAGCATATTCCTGGGCAAATCCGTGATCGCCGCGGTGATGCTGGCGATGATGACTGCCGTGGAAATCCTCGCGGTCACAGGGTGCGCACTTCACTGGTTCCCGGACCGCATCCCGGATGCAGCGGAACTGCTGAAAGGTCTCCTGGGGAGTATCCTCTTTCAGTGGGGAGCCGCCCTGCCTACGGTCATCCTGATGCTCGTGATCGCCTCTGCCTGCAGAAATATGTGGGTGTCCCTCGGGATCGGTGTGATCCTGGCGTTTACTCTCCTCATCTTTCCCCAGGATAATGCGGTGCTGAGCCTTTTCCCGTTCAGCTCCCCTTACCAGACGCTCGCCGCAGCAGAGGAAAATGACCGGGTCTTTCTCTTTCTCGGCGTGTGCGCCGCTGAGGTCCTGTTGTTCGGCGCACTGGAACTCATTTACCAAAAACTCAGGAGGTGTGTAGAATGAATTTCTTTTCTCTTATCAGCGTGGAACTGAAAAAGATCAAGCGGTCTAAGATCCTGCTGATCCTGCTGGTCCCGGTCATCATGATGTGGGTCCCCGGTATCATCAACTCTGACTTTGCTTTTGACACCAGAGGGATCCCGATCACCCCGGAAAACAACTTCTTTATCCAAGGCTATATGGGAATGGTGTGGTTCATGATCCCCGCATCACTGGTCATCTGTACGGTACTCCTCATCCAGACCGAACGCTCTCACGGCGGCATCATGAAAATGCTGTCCCTGCCGGTGAGTTCCGCAAAGCTGTGCCTCGCCAAATTCACCGTGCTCATCCTGCTGGCATCTGCCCAGATGCTCATGACAGTCTGCGCTTATTACATCAGCGCCGCGCTCGTCTCCCGGATACAGGATTATGATTTCATCCTGGACCCGCTCTATGTCTGCGGGAACACACTGGGCATTTACGCCGGCGCCATCCCCATGGCGGCAGTTTTCTGGATGGTCGCCTGCCTGATCCAGACCCCGGTCTTTTCCGTAGGGATCGGACTTGCCTCCATCGTGCCGTCCGTGCTGATCATCAATACAAAAATCTGGTTCGCCTACCCAATGAGCTACCCATTTTACCTGCTGATGGTACAGTACGGGAAAGCCGCAGAAGGGATGTATGACACCCGGATCGACTGGCTGCCATGGCTGCCCGCCGCCATTTTGATCACCGCCGCCGCGCTGGCCATTGCCTGCGTCCGCTTTGGAGCTGCTGAAAGGAAATAAATCTGAAAAATAATAATACGAAAGGAAATCATGAATATGAAAAATAAAATCTGTACTGCCATTGCCACTCTTATGCTGTTTATCCCGTGGACGATCCTGCCCCTGCGCACCTTTGACTGGGCGCTGGAGTCCCCTGCGGCGGAGATCATTATCTACAGCTATGCCGCGTTTATGATCTTTTCCGGAATCTTTTCCGTGCTCGCCTATGCGGCGGGAAACGTCAGGAACAAATGGATGCAGGTGTGCATGGTCATCAACTGCATCTATGCTGCGGGAGCCGTGGGGATCGCCGGGATGATCGCGTATGGGAGATTGATATTATGATGTATCCATACATGACTTTAAATGATGATACGGAAATTACACATTCTAAAATGTTATCGGACGGTAAAGTAAAAGTATACATTGAAACACCGGACGAAAAAGATGGCTTTCACAATGCTGTCTGCTGGCTGCCGGAATATAAATGGGAAAATAATGGGTATTCGGACGTAGAACTAGAGTATTTCAAAACATTCGTTCGAAATAATGCACATTTAATAATCGAATTTTCCCAGGAAGGAGGCTTTGCGGATGCCTCAAATCTTTAGGATCGGATCATATTTTAATCACGGATAAGTGGTATGCGCAATTCGGGGAAATCCGATTCTTTTGTTGAGATACCAAAAGCACCAACAGAAGTTTATTCTGAAGGTGCTTTTTCTGGAATAAAATATTATTTTAGAGTAGCTCTAATATTTTAGAAAAATTCACACAAAATTTATTGATTTTTGACTGCCTCCGGCATAGTATATAGACGCGACGAGAGTTATTAAGTAAACAGGCCTTAGGTGGTAGGTTTCCCATGATACGGGATTGGCTGATACCTAGGGCTTTACTCATTTAAGGCGGCTTTTATGGAATCCATCCGTTTCGGAGTCTTGCGAAAGGGGTGGTGCTTATGTACGTTACATACGACGACTTATTTACATTTGTACTAATGATTATTGCAATCATCACTCTTGTAAAAAGCTTCTATGATAAACGGAAAAAGTAGTCGCCCGTATCTTGGTAGGATAAGCGACTACTTTTCGTAGTTTAAAATCTTGCCCGGGACGGATAGGCTTCATCTATCTATCCCAGTTGTCTTGTTAAATACATTATAGCAAATGTGCTTAAAAAGTCAACCACCCGATGTCGGCGCATCAGGCGGAAATGCACATCCGAAGATGTACGTCTTTTCGACAGGAATATTGTATCATCTTCGGGGCAGCCACATGACTTTTATTGACCTTCCGGATTCCGAACTAAAGATGCGACATTTGACGAGAAAAAATACAAGGCGTGGCTTATTCTCTTTAACAAGCCAGATAATAAAAAATCAATGCGGGCTTTCAAAAAATTCATGTAACACGAAAATTGAAAACCCGCATAAACACTGGACTTATATAATGGAGTATACGGGATTCGAACCCGTGGCCTCCACAATGCGAATGTGGCGCGCTCCCAGCTGCGCTAATACCCCAAAAGGATCGATGGAAGCAACGGGGCTCGAACCCATGACCTCCCGCTAGTCAGGCGAGCGCTCTCCCAGCTGAGCTATGCTTCCGCGTCCATCGGTTATTATACCACGCCGCACCGGGAATGTATAGTACAAATTTTATCGATCTTCCGCTGTCGCTTTTCCCTATCGCCTTTCCTAACGTTTTTCAACGGCTCTTTCCCGCTCGCCGCCTTTCACAGTCACTTCCCGTTCTTCCGCACTCCCACAGCCTGCATATGCTGCGCCCGGTGCCGCTCCTCCACCGTTTCTTTCGGATAACAGATGAGCCCGTTATTGTCATATGGGTCGTTAAAATAATACCCTTCTTCATCATATCCGACGAGGAGCATACAGTGCTCGTTGGAGATCCACGTAAACGTCTCGCCCGTATCCAGTAGTTTCCACTGCGGGCCGACGACTGGCTCCCGCATATTGATGCACGCCCAGCAGACGACCGGCATCCCCCGGTCCAGATAGCGCCGGGCCAGTTCTTCCAGCCGGACGCCCGTCTCATCAGTCACTGTATACCCGCTGCCCAGCGCCCGCCGCAGGGCCTTCGCGACTACCGGCGCGTAGCACCCGAAGGAATCCGCGTCATAAGGGCTCCCGCAGAAATATTTCCGGGGATCCGGCCCGTACAGCACTCCGTCCCGCTCTTCAAATCCCTGTTTGTCCAGATACTTCTCGATAAATTCATCCACAGAGATCCCAACTCCTAAAAACCGCAGAAGCATGACTGCTGATACGCTCTCGCAGCCGGTGGGATAAGCACCGCTCTGGTCGATATACGGCGCTTTTATGCAGACTTTTTCTCCGGAATTTCTGCCGCCGGCTCTCCTGTCAGCAGCGTCTCTGCCATCCGCACCCATGCCGCCGGGCCTTCTCTCATCCATCTGCCCGCTCCTGCTTTCTTCCGAGATATGTTTTCATCCCTGTCAGCACGGCCAGCAGTACGATCAGGCTGGCCCCCAGCACGATCCACCAGACATGCACGAATCCGGCAAAGATGTATCCCGCGAAACTGATGACTGTGACAATGGCCGCATACTGCATCTGCGTGGACACATGGTTGATATGGTTGCTCTGGGCGCCCGCCGAAGACATGACCGTCGTATCCGAGATCGGCGATACGTGATCCCCGCACACTGCGCCCGCCAGGACCGCTGAGACAGAGATGACCATCATCTGCATATCCGCTCCGCCTGAGAACATCGCTGTGGCGATGGGCACGAGGATCGCAAAGGTCCCCCAGGAAGTCCCTGTGGAAAAGGACAGGAACACTGCCGCTGCAAAGAGGACCGCCGGGATGAAGATGCTTGCCGAGGCATTGTCCCCCACCACATGGCCCACAAAATCCGCAAGCCCAAGAGCATCTCCCATGCCTTTCAGCGACCATGCGAAGATCAGGATCGTGACCGCAGGCACCATGAGCTTGAACCCGTCCGCCAGGCTGTCCATGAATCCTTTGAATGTCACGACCTTCCGCGGCAGATACAGGAGGAGCATAAAGAACACAGTGACCAGCGTCGCAAAGATCAGGCTTGTCTCAGCGTCGCATCCGGAAAATGCCGTGATGATATCCTCCGCCCCGCCGAGGAAGCCTGTGTAGATCATCGCCCCGATGGCGGACACGATGAGCACTGCCACCGGCAGTACCAGGTCGATCACCTTCCCGTTGGGATTGACTTCATCCTCAGACACCTGCTCAAACTCTTCCGCCCCGCTGGTAAAGAGATCTCCCTTCGCCGCATTGTCCTCATGCTTCTTCATCAGCCCGAAATCAAATGCCGTAATGGCGATGTAGAACACCATGACCAGCGTAAGGATGGCATACAGGTTATAGGGGATCGTGCTGAGGAAAAGCTGGAACCCGCTGATCCCCGCGTCCTCCGGCACGTAAGAATTCACCGCCGCAGCCCAGCTTGACACCGGAGCGATGATGCACACCGGGGCAGCCGTGGCGTCAATGATGTATGCAAGTTTTGCCCTTGACACTTTATACCGGTCTGTCACCGGGCGCATGACCGAACCCACGGTCAGACAGTTAAAATAATCGTCCACAAAGATCAGGACTCCCAGCCCCGCCGTCGCGAGAAGGGCGCTCCTCTTGGATCTGATCTTGGTCCCCGCCCATTTCCCGTAGGCAGCGGAACCGCCTGACTTCGCCATGAGGACAATGATCATGCCCAGGAGGACATCAAAGATCAGGATATTCAGATTCATGCTGTCCTTCATAATCTCAAAAAAATTCACAAACGACTCCCACGGATGAAAACCGCTGTAAAGCAGTGCTCCCACTGCCACGCCGATAAAGAGGGAACTGTATACTTCCTTTGTGATAAAGGCGAGCAGGATAGCAAGAAGCGGCGGCACCAGGGCCCACCATGTGCCGATAAACATTGAACTGTCCATATTGTACTCTCCATTCCTTTTTAATCTTAAACCGTCTCAGCGCTCTCTGTTTTTTCCGGGAGCACGGATGTGCAGTGTGGGCACCGTGTCGCCTGTACCGGTATATCACTCAGGCAGTACGGGCATTTTTTCGTGGACGGGGCTGCCGGCTCCTGTTTCTTCTGCCCGAGCGCCATGATCTTATTGATGCCTTTGATCAGGCAGAACAGCACAAATGCCAGGATCAGGAAATTTAACAGGTCAGATGCGAATCTGGACGCAAACCTTACCAGGTCCCGGAGCGTGTACATCTCCGCCCGTGTCACAAGGTTCAGGATGGGATTGATAAAATTGTCCGTAAGAGATGTGACGATACCGGTAAAACCGCCGCCGATGATAACGCCGACCGCCATGTCCATCATATTCCCCCGAAGGGCGAATGCCTTAAATTCCTCAATAAATTTTTTCATTTGTCTCTCTCCTTTCATTTAAACTTTTGCAGGACTATTGGGGAAATTATAGCATACACGCCGAAAAAAAGGAAGGCGCCCTGCCACGGCTCTGTCTGCCCTCGGCTGCGCCCTCCCTTTCTTTCTCTTTCTTTTTCTTTCTTTAGTTTATCTGTTTTTTGCGTCTTTTTCTTTCCGCCCGAAGACCGCTTCCGCGATCAGGCAGAGCACAATGACCGCCGCCATGTCAGGCAGCGTATTCCCCACCGGGATATCCACGGTCATGAGCCACCGGTAGAAGATAAAACCGATCAGCCATATCACGAGATTTTTCCACTCAAAGTCTCCCGGATCTTTCTCTTTTTTCAGCAGGAACACATCCGCGATCTGCACTGCGATCATAGGCGCGAACACAGACCCGATGAGATAGAGGAAATCCGTGATATCATCCATCGGGAACAGGATCGCAGCCACAGTGCCGATGACGGTCACGATGATCCCCACATGTCTCCCTTTCAGCTTCGGGAAAACAGATTCCGACGAAACGCCTGCGGAGTACGCATCCAGGAAGGTGGTCGTCACAGTGGAGAAGATCACGATCAGAAGCGCCGCGATCCCCAGCCCTGCTTTTACCATGATCACTGCGATATCTGACTCTCCCGTATAGATCGCCGCGCCCATGCCGATGACGTACATCCAGCAGCTCACCAGGCCGTAGACGATCACGCTGGCGGCAGTCGCCTTCACCGGCTTTTCCGCCTCCCGTGTATAATCGCTGATCACGGGCAGCCAGGAGAGCGGCATTGCCACGGAGAGTTCTACCGCCGCGCCGAAGCTCATGGCCTCACTGCCCAGGTCAGCCGCCGCGCCGGAATCTCCAAAGAAGATGACTCTGCACAGCAGGACCGTGAGCACAAAAAGCGCAGCCATGGCGACTGTATTGAGTTTCCCCAGATTGGTCACACCCACAGCGATCCACAGGATGATCAGTGCGCCGATCACAATGCACCACACCCATGCGCCGGTATTGAAGGTGCCGTTCGCAGCCAGAGCGCCGTCATAGATCATGATCGCTGTCCAGCCCACAAGCTGGAGCACATTCAGGACCGCGAACAGGAGCCCGCCTTTCTGGCCGAAGCTCATCTTTACAGTCTCCATGGCGCTCTTTCGCATCTTCCCGCCGATCAGCCCCGCGAAGAACATCATCAGGCAGCCGATCACATGGCCTGTGATGATCGCGGCAAGTCCCTTCTGGAATCCCAGAGGCGCCAGATACGTACCGGTCAGGATCTCCGCGATGGAGACTCCTGCGCCGAACCAGATCAGGCTGTTCTCAAATACAGAGGTACGTTTCGCTTCCATTCTTATACGCCCTCCTTTCCGTTCCCTGCGGATCCCGCTGCGCCGGATCCGGTCTGTTCAGCTGCCCTGTCAGATTCCTTTATGTATTCCCCGGAGATGTCAAATGCGTGGTTCATAGGGCCGCTGCCCTTCCCCAGATCCAGCATAGCCCCAAGCGCGCCGGATATGTAAGCCTTTGCCCGCTCCACGGCTGTCTCCATGTCAAAGCCTTTCGCCAGGTTTGACGCGATGGCGCTGGACAGGGTGCAGCCCGTACCGTGGGTATTGGGATTATCGATGCGCTTCCCGTAAAACCAGCGGTGCTCCTCTCCCCGGCAGAGAAGGTCGTTTGCGTCGTTTAACTGATGTCCGCCTTTTAACAGCACGGCACAGTGATAGGTCCGGCTGATCTTTTCCGCCGCCTTTACCATATCCTCTTCTGTCTTCACTTCCATCCCGGAGAGCACTTCCGCCTCGGGAATATTCGGCGTCAGGATATCTGCCATGGGGAGAAGGGCTTCCTTCAGGGTCCCAATGGCGTCATCGCTGATCAGCTTTGCCCCGCTGGTCGCCACCATGACCGGGTCCACCACGATATTTTCCGCCTGATACTCTTTCAGTTTCTCAGCGATCGCGCGGATCAGCTCCGCGGAAGATACCATCCCGATCTTTACCGCGTCCGGGCGGATATCCGTGAAAATACAGTCGATCTGTTCTTTTAGAAATTCAGGAGATACCTCCATGATCCCTGTCACGCCGGTCGTATTCTGTGCAGTCAGTGCTGTGACCGCGCTCATGGCAAACACGCCGTTCGCGGTCATTGTCTTGATATCTGCCTGAATCCCGGCGCCTCCGCTGGAATCGCTCCCGGCGATCGTTAATGCTGTCTTCATTGTTCCTCATCCTTTCTTCTTTTGCATGTTTCTCAGCATTAATTTTATATAGCGGCAGAAAGTGGTGCCCCCGGCCTGCCGCTGAAAAGTGTCTGTCCTGTGCTTACGCATCAGAGCGCAGACGCCCTTTTCCAGAATATGTTAAAATCCTGGAACTCCGGCAGATAGATATCCGCTGTGTTCCAGATGTGCGCAAGGTCTCTGTCATTCGCCCTGTCATAGACGCCGACCGTCTTAAATCCGGCTTTCTTCGCCGTGCGGATGGCATGGTAAGCGTCCTCAAAGACCAGGGTCTGCCCCGGATCTGTATCGAGCTGGAGCGCCGCGGCGTAATAGATGTCCGGCTCATTCTTACTGCTGCCGATCTCCGAACAGGTAAAGATCCCCTGGAAAAACCGCAGTACATTGAGCCTTTTCAGGGCTGCTTGCGCATTCTGCCTGTCCCCGGTCGTCGCGATCACCATGGGCACTCCTTTTTCGTGGAATTCGTTCAGGTACTGACGCACTCCTTCTTTGAGCGGCACCCGGCTGGCATAGAAGTCTTTCACCTCCCGGTTGACCCCTGCTATGACCTGTTCCGGAGCCAGGTCAAGGTGGTATGTTTCGGTCAGGTATTCCGCGCTCTGCTCCAGGCTCATTGTATACAGCTTTGTCCCCAGGTCCTTTTCCGCCTCGATCCCCAGATGCCGGAGATACAGCTCTCCCAGATTTTCCCAGACCGGCATCGAATTGAGCAGTACGCCGTCCACATCAAATATTACGCCTTTGATCATACCTCAGCTCTCCCTTAACATCTCTTCCGTGCGCGCTCTCAACTCCCGCGCGGCGCTCTCGATATCCTCCTGCGCGAAGACCGCGCTGATCACGGCGATCCCACAGATCCCGCACCCGGCAAGCTCCTTTACATTTTCCTTTGTGATCCCGCCGATGGCGATGACCGGGATGTCTACTGCCTCGCAGATCGCCTTTACTGTCTCGTGGCTCACTTCCACCGCATCTGCCTTGGAGCCTGTGGGGAATACCGCTCCCGCTCCGAGATAGTCCGCCCCGTGCTCCTGGGCTTTGAGCGCCTGCTCCACGGTCTGGGCGGACACACCGATGATCTTGTCCGGCCCCAGCTTCCTGCGGACGTCCAGGGCTTCCATATCGCTCTGCCCTACATGGACTCCGTCCGCATTGACGGCTGCCGCGATCTCCACATTGTCATTGATCACAAAGGGCACTCCATAGCGGGCGCAGAGCTTCTGTATCTCCTTTGCTTCCTCGAGGAACGCAGCCTCATCCAGTGTCTTTTCCCTGAGCTGGACGAAGGTCACTCCGCCCTTTAACGCACGCTCTACCTGCTCATATAACGTATGCCCGCCAAGCCAGCTCCTGTCAGTCACTGCATAGAGGAGCAGGTCCTCTTCTCTGCACGCCGTATTATCTGATCTCATAGTCTGCCCCTTTCTCCAGGTCTTCTCCCGTCATGTTATAAATCGCGTCAATGATCCGGTTCCGATAGGTGGCATTGCCGTCGCCCTCCTGCATCCGGCTCCACCCGGTCTCGCCCGCAAGCCCCATCACGCACACAGCCGCTGCCGCCGCTTCCAGCCTGTCCTCGGGATTTGCCGTGACATAGGCTGTCATCATGCCGGAAAGCTGGCAGCCCGTCCCTGTGATCTTCCCCATCTCAGGGCGTCCATTCCGGATCACATAGCATTTCTCCCCGTCAGACACCAGGTCAATGGCTCCTGTCACCGCGATGATGCTGCCCGTCTCTTTTGCGAACCGCTTCACAAACTCCACTGCCTCGTCAAGATTCTCTTCTGTCACCGCGTCCGCTACGTCCGCGTCCACCCCTTTTGTGGTGCCGCTCCCGAGCGCAAGTGTCTTGATCTCGGAAATATTGCCCCGGATCACAGCGAGGTCTAATTCCCGCATCAGATCCAGCGCTGTATTTGTCCGCAGCGCGCTCGCCCCTGCCCCGACGGGGTCGAGGAGCACCGGGTGTCCCAGCTCATTCGCCTTCTTCCCCGCGCGGAACATGCCTTCGATACTTGTCTTGTGAAGTGTGCCGATATTGATATTCAGCCCGCCGCACACAGAAGTAATGTCCTCCACATCCTCCGCCTCATCGGACATGATCGGGCTTCCGCCGCAGGCGAGCAGCACATTTGCCACATCATTGACTGTGACATAGTTTGTGATATTATGTACCAGCGGTACTGTTTTCCTTACATTTTCCAGACAATTTTTAAACATCTCTGTTACCTCCTCTTCTGCTGAGCAGACGGGACCGGCAGGACAGATAAAACTGCTGTACAGATAAAAAAAGCGGGTGACCGCCTGAAATGGGGTACGCCCGCGCTGAGGTTCTGTATGTTCCCTACGTTGGCATTACCCAAATCAGGTGTCGGGTCGAGACATTCATTCTCCTCTCAGCCTGCTTGGTACGCAAGCTCCCCGTTTGATCTATCTGTTTTATTCTCTGTTATATATCCGTTTTATTCTTCCTTTTTGCCGTTTCCTCTTCTGCTTTCCCTGCCGGTCATCCTTTTGTCTTCTGTGTCTCTGTGTCCAGATTGCCGAGATAGATGTCAAATACCTTCATCTTCTTCATCGCTGTCACAAGGACTGCCGCGATGACCGTTCCGCCGCAGCTCGATACAAAGAACGGGATGACAAATCCGAACACTGCGCTCTCGCTTCCCATGATCAGGGTCGCGACCGGGTAGCTCAAAAGGCCGCCGATCACAGATGTGCCGAACAGCTCTCCCGCGTAGGCGAATGGCAGGTGCTTCCCGTATTTGTAAAGCAGTCCGCAGAGCAGCGCTCCGCACATAGAACCCGGGAATGCAAGAAGCGTCCCTGTCCCCATCAGGTTCCTGAGCAGGCTGGTCACAAAAGCCATACCCACCGCATATCCCGGGCCTAAGAACACGCCTCCAAGGATATTGATAAAGTGCTGGACAGGCGCGCATTTTGACGCTCCTACCGGGATCGACAGCGGTGAACACACGATCCCCACTGCCACAAGGATGCCCGCAAGGGCAAGTTTTCTTACGTTGACGTTTTTCATCACTGAACCTCCTGTACTTGTGCCGCCATGCTCTCCCGCCCAATATAACCTTACCAAAAGGACGGCGCGTCAACGACAGGGCTGACACTTAACGGTCGGCGCTTGCTGGCGCCCTCTCACTCCGGAACACGGATTCCCTCGCATGTGTTTTCGTACATTTCGTACAGCAGGGCTGTAATGATGTACAGTAAAACCCGGGACGGCGCTCCCCACCCGGGAAAACCTGTTATTCGATTGTCCGGGGTTTATGTTACCACGTTCCTGCGATAAATGCAATAAGGCTGCATTTCCCCCACAGATATTTACCCCACGGATATAACTGTCTCGATCACGAGGAAATTCTCTCCCCCCGCCTCGGGAAAGTGTCTGAAATGTGCCTCCGGATCCACTGCCTCCCATTTCTGTATTTCCAGTGACTCTCCTTCCTCTCTCCGGATATTTACCTGCTCTCTGTCACGGGGCGTCTCAAAGTAGGAGAAGAGAAGGTTTTCATGAAGGGAGATCATCTGATATCTGTCCCCGACGAGAAGCCCCTCTTCTACGATCGCCTGATGGTGGCACACATAGGAGAACAATTTTTCCGGGTACAGCACTGCGATCCTGCCGCACCGCTTATCCGGCGCTTTCTTCCGTCTCCACGTCTCCAGTCCTTTCGGCGTGTCAAACCAGAAGACCGGGTACATGTACGCCCAGTGTGTTTCTCCGGAAAGTTCCGGCCAGGTATGCAGGAGCGGCGCCATCTCCGGGAACCACTGCTCCGGGATCCCGGCCCAGTCCGTCTGACCTTCCCGGCCCGCTGCGCTGTCAGCTCCTTCATTTTCCCCTTTTGACACAGGTTCTTCTGTCACATATTCCATATAAAGGAATAAAAGTTCATGCCAGCGGAACATCCCTCCTGTCAGGAGACGTCCTTCCTGTTTTTCTTTTTCCATCTTCCGGCGGCATACAGAGACAGCTTCTTCCAGTACTGCCTCTGTCACGTCATTTTTCAGCGCCGCACGGTACTGAGCTCGTACAACCTGCTGCACATCCTGCTGTACGCCCTGCTGTACATCCCGCTTCATCATATCTTTCCTTTCCATCCTTCCGGCAGGTACTTCTGCGTTGCCCTCAGCATGTCGTCTACGAGCTGCCGGACGTCGTTTTCTCCGCACTTTTTGCCTTTTACGAGCGGGTCGTTCAGGAACGCCTGCACCACTGCCTCCTTATCACAGCTAAGCGCTGCCTGGAGGATCGTACCGTGGTTTTCTACATGCGGCATAATAAGACCTCTGACATCTTCCGGGAGTTTCCCCGCGTAAAGCGGACGCACTGCATCCCGCTCAAATACTGCATTTGTCTCTACGACCGCATCAGCCGGGAGATTCGCGATCTGGAGCGCACTGTTGGGGATATTCACATTGCTGACCATCCGGGTCAGGCCGCAGAGCGCTTTGATCAGAAGGATGCCTTCTTCCCCTGTCGGCTTAAGTTCTACGCTCTCCCCGCCGCTCAAGAGTCTCCTGCTCTTTTCAAGCCGATCTTTCAGGTCTTCTTTTCTCCATGCCACAGTTGTCAGCCCGAACTTCCATTTCTTCACTGTCTCCGGGTCGTTCAGGTATTCGTCTCCCGGCATGAATTCCGCGAGATGGCGGTCGCCGGCAGCCGCTATCAGGCCAAAGCGGCGGAAAAGGTCAAATTTTACTCTGTGCGCGCAGGCGAAACAGGAATTTGCCCAGTTCATGTCCCGCTCATGGAATCCTTCCTCAAAATGCTTATCCACATATTCCATGTAGACCGGGAACAGATCCATCCCCATGTAGGAAGCATAGTCAAACCATGTGAAATGATTGATGCCCAGCACATTGACATGGATATCTTCTCTCCTGATGTCCTGAAGCCCGTACTCCTCTTCCAGGATGCCTTTCAGCACCTTCTGTGTGCCGAACACTTCGTGGCAGCATCCGAACGCTTTGATCTCCGGGAACGTGTGATACAGCGTCTTCACGCACAGGGACATTGGGTTTGTATAATTGATGACCCATGCCTCAGGAGCGTATTCTTTTACAGCCTCAGCAATCTCCACGAACATGGGGATCGTGCGGAGCGCCCGCATCATGCCGCCCGGGCCCGCCGTATCTCCCACTGACTGCCAGATCCCCAGACGTTCCGGGAGATGCACATCTGCTTCCATCTCATCAAATGTACCCGGAAGGATGGAGATCACTGCAAAATCAGCTCCTGTGAGTGCTTCTCCCAGGGTGGCGCAGGTCCTGTATTCCCACTTTCCTTTTGCATCCTCTCTTGCACTGACCGCATTGCCGATCACCTCGTTTGCCTCTGCTGCCTCTCTGTCAATATCATACAGCCGGATCGTACCGCTCATGTCCGGCTCCAGCGCCAGGTCTGTCATAAAAGTCCACGCCCATCCGCGGGATCCGCCTCCGATATAAGCGATCTGCACATCCTGTACCGTTTTGTCTTTATACTTCATCTTCTTCTCCTCTCCGCATCTCAGCCGGGGATCCCCTGCCTCCTGCCTTTTTTATTTTTCTATCGATTATTATAAAAAAATATCGTATAATAATCTCACACGATATTGCTTATTTTATAATTATTCATACGATATTGACTTTCTTTTCCAAAAGATACTTTAGGGATACCCGGCAGATGCTCTGTGGCTATTTGGGGGGCGCTTTGCGGGGGCTTTGTGGATGCTTTTGGAAAGTATTTAAAGGAGCTGCCATGCAGAATATACTTTTTGAAGGATCCATAAAAGGCCTGTATATCAGCCGGATCGTCCGGGATTTTGAGTATACAATGTCTGACGTACATATCCACTATAATGACTATGAAGTTTATTATCTCCTTGAGGGAGAGCGGCGCTATTTTATCGGGACGAAAATCTATCATCTGAAACAGGGCAGCCTTGTCTTTATCCGGCGCAATGTGATCCACAAGACCGCCCTTTCCAGAGAAGCCCACCACGACCGTATCCTTCTGGAAATCTCCCACTCTTATCTTGAGTCTGTGTTTGCCGCCACAGATGAACTGTCCCTGCCGGAATATTTCCGGGATGACTGTATCGTCCTGTCTCTGGACAGCAGTGAGCAGGAATTTGTAAAAGGGCTCCTCCTCGAAACAGGCAGGGAGCTGAAGGCAAAAGACTGCGGATTCCGCCTGCTCGTCCAAAGCCTCATCGCGGAACTGTTCGTTTTTGCCAAGCGGTGGGAAAACAAAGCAAACTCCGCCGCATCCTCCCGCACCGACGATCCCCGCCACAGGCAGATAGAACAGATAGCATGCTATATAGCGGATAACTGCTGTTCCCCGCTCTCTCTCAGCTCCATAGCTGAACATTTTTATATGAACAAATGCTATTTAAGCCGGATCTTCAAGGAGGTCACCGGATTTACAGTGACCGGATACCTGCACGCCCGCCGGATCCAGAAAGCACGCACTCTGCTGGTGCAGGGCTCCATGAATATCTCTGAGATATCCGAAGCCGCAGGATACGAAAACCTGACTTATTTTGAGCGGGTGTTCAGGAAACACACCGGGATGTCACCTCTGGAATACCGAAAAGTGCACATAAAAAATGCAAGGGGTCGGAGGATTTCGGGGGATATTTTCTGAGTATTCAGAAAATATCCCTTGAAATCCTCCGACCCCTTACACTTTTTAAAGGTTGCCAAGCAGTTTATCAATACTTACAAGTTTTACGCTGAGGACAAAGATATCTGCTGCAACGGCAAGCTCTTCCGGCGTCGGGTAGGACGGCGCGATACGGATGTTGCTGTCGTGCGGATCCTTTCCGTACGGGAAGGTAGCGCCGGCGCCTGTCATCACGAGCCCTGCCTCTTTTGCCTTTGCCACGATTGCCTTCGCGCATCCTTCCATCGCGTCAAAGGAGATGAAATATCCGCCCAGCGGCTTGATCCAGGAGCCAATGCCCAGACCGCCCAGCTCTCTCTCCAGCACTTCGATGACTGCCTCGAACTTCGGGCGCATGATGTCCGCGTGTTTCTTCATGTGCTCTACGATGCCGTGCACATCCTTGAAGAAGCGCACGTGGCGGAGCTGGTTTACCTTGTCGTGGCCAATTGTCTGGAACTTCAGCATATCGCGGATGTCTTTTAAGTTCGCCTCTGACGCCGCGATCGCCGCGATACCGGAGCCCGGGAAGCTGATCTTGGACGTGGAGGAGAACTTATATACCATATCCGGATTGCCGGCCTTCTTACACTCGCTTAAGATCTCGATCAGATAATCCTGCTTATCCTCATACAGATGGTGTACGCAGTATGCATTATCCCAGTAGATGCGGAAATCTTCCGCCGCCGGTTTCAGGTTCGCGAAGCGGAATACCGTCTCGTCAGAGTATGTGATGCCCTGCGGGTTGGAATACTTCGGCACGCACCAGATCCCTTTGATCGCCGGGTCTTCGCTGACCAGCTTTTCTACCATATCCATATCCGGTCCTGTGGGAGTCATGGGGACATTGATCATCTCAATACCAAAGTGCTCTGTAATGGCAAAATGTCTGTCATATCCCGGCACCGGGCACAGGAATTTCACCTTGTCAAGCCTGCACCACGGCGTGCTTCCCATCACTCCGTGGGTCATTGCCCTCGCCACGGTGTCATACATCACGTTCAGGCTGGAGTTCCCGAAGATGATCACATTGTCCTTCGGCACTTCCATCATGTCGGCAAGAAGCTGCTTTGCCTCTGTGATCCCATCAAGCCCGCCGTAATTGCGGCAGTCCACTCCGTCCTCGCAGATCAGGTTCGCGCTGCTGTTGAGCACATCCATCATACCCATGGACAGGTTGAGCTGCTCAGCGGACGGCTTTCCTCTGGACATATCCAGCTTCAGCCCTCTTGCCTTTACTTCTGTAAACTGAGCCTCAAGCCCGTTTTTCAGTTCCAATAACTCTTCTTTACTTAAATCTTTGTACGCAGTCATCGCAGGACTCCTCCACTTTCTTTTTTACTCACTGTCTGCTATTGTATATAATTTATGACAGTTCGTCAATCCTTTCCTGCATTATTTTATTTTTTATCAACGCATTTTCAGGGAAAAAGGATTTGTTTTTGAAATTTCATTTCCTCATTCATTCATTTTTTCATTCATTTTCCTGTTCACTTTCCCCTTCACTTAGCAGGTTTTCTTTGATCCTCAGAAGCTGACCCGCCAGTTGTCTGATCTCTTCTTCGCGAAATCCGCTGCATATCATTTGTTCGATCTCTGCAAATCCGATCCTCACTGCCTCTGCCTTTTCCCTGCCCTCTTCTGTCAGGCTGATCCGGCAGGAACGCCTGCAGTCCGGGTCTCTCTCCCTTATGATCAGCCCCTGTTTCTGCAGTTTATCCAGCGTCCTGGACATGGTCGTCACATCCAGCATGCACGCGTCCGCGATCTCCTTCTGGGTGACCGCCGGATGGGCGTCCACAAATACAAGGATCCTCGCCTGCCCCTGCCCGGGCGTCAGACTAATCCCCAGCAGGAATTCCTGCACCCTCTTTCTCTTGATCAGTTCGATCTGAAATAAAATTTCCCTCAACTGCTGTCCCATCTTCTATCCCTTCTATTCTAATTCGTACATTCCTGTATAGAGCTGGTAATACCGCCCCTTCTGTTCCAGCAGCTCCTCGTGGTCTCCTCTCTCGATGATCATCCCGTGCTCCAGTACCATGATCGCTTTGGAATTGCGGACTGTCGAAAGCCTGTGCGCGATCACGAACACGGTCCTGCCTTCCATGATCGCATCCATGCCCTTCTCGATCAGCCGCTCTGTCCTCGTATCGATAGAGGATGTCGCCTCATCCAGGATGAGCACCGGCGGATGCGCCACCGCTGCCCTTGCAATTGCGAGAAGCTGCCTCTGCCCCTGGGAGAGATTGCTCCCGTCGCTGTAAAGCATGGTCCGGTAACCGTTCGGGAGCCTGCGGATAAAGGAATCCGCATTGGCAAGCCTCGCCGCCTCTGCCACCTCTTCGTCCGTGGCCGACAGATTCCCATAGCGGATATTGTCAGTGATCGTACCGGTAAACAGATGGGTGTCCTGTATGACCATGGCAAGGGAACGCCTCAGGTCATCCTTCCGGATATCCCTGATGTCGATCCCGTCATAGAGGATCCGCCCGCCCTGGATCTCATAAAACCGGTTGATCAGGTTGATGATCGTTGTCTTCCCTGCTCCGGTAGAGCCTACAAACGCAATCTTCTGGCCGGGCTTTGCATACAGGCTGATCCCATCCAGCACCTTCTTATCCGGCACATAGCCAAAGGTCACATTCTCGAACCTCACGTCCCCTTTTAACGGAGTCAGCTTCCCCCTCTCGTCCTGCCATGCGTACGCATACCCGATCCTGCCGTTTTCTCCTGTTTTCTCCGAGCGGACAAGGCGTACCTTTCCTTCATCGATTTCCGGCTCCTCGTGCATCATCTCGAAAATCCGCTCTGCCCCTGCAAGAGCGGACAGGATGAAGTTCACCTGCTGCGTGAACTGGTTCAGCGGCATCGCGCTCTGCCGCACATAGACAAGGTAAGCGGCAAGGCTTCCCAGGTCCATCATCCCCGCAATGGCCAGCAGCCCGCCTGCGCAGGCGGACACCGCATAGTTTGCGTACGACAGGGACACAATGCTCGGCACCATCATCCCGGAGTACCCGAGAGCCTTAGTGGACGCCCGCCGCAGCGCCTCGTTTTTCTCCCGGAATACTTTCATGTCCTCTTCTTCGTGGTTAAAGACTTTCTCCACCTTCTGCCCAGCAGCCATCTCTTCCACAAAGCCATTGATATCCGCAAGGAACGCCTGCTGCCTGTCATAATACTCTTTGCTCCGTCTCCCGTTCCATTTAATGAAAAAGAACATGATACACAGGAACACGATCACGATCAGAGACATATTGACGTTGAGCACGAGGAGCATGACCACAGTGCCTGTCAGAGTCAGCGAGCTCTGGATCACCATGGTGAAACTGTTATTGAGCGCCTCCTGCACGGTATCCACGTCATTGGTAAACCGGCTCATCAGCTCTCCGTGCGTATGGGCGTCAAAATATTTTAGGGGCAGCTTCTGCACATGGGCAAAGAGATCCCGGCGGATATCCGCCACCACCTTCTGGGAAGTCTTTACCATCAGCCTGTTATATCCGAAAGTAGACAGCGCGCCGCACAGGTACATGACCCCCATTCCGACGAGAGCATAGATGAGCCCTCTGATATCCCCGGGCAGGATAAACTGATTGATCACAGGTTTCAGAAGGTACGTGCCCGCCACGTTTGCCCCTGTGCTTATAAACACGAGCACCGCCACAAGAAGCAGGAGCCACTTGTGATACCCCATGTAGTGAAATAATTCCCCGAGCGCTTTCTTAGTATTTTTCGGGCGTTTATATCCGGTATATCTGGCCATTACAGATCCGCTCCTTCCTTCTGGGAATCATAGATCTCCTGATAGATCTTATTGCCAGCCAGCAGTTCCTCGTGGGTGCCGATGCCCCGGATCTTCCCGTCGTCCAGCACCACGATCTGGTCCGCGTGCCGCACGGAGGAAATCCTCTGGGCGATGATGATCTTCGTCATATCCGGCAGCTTCTGCGCGAGCTGCTCCCTTATCCGCGCCTCTGTGGCAGTATCCACCGCGCTCGTGGAATCGTCCAGGATCAGCACCTTCGGTTTCTTCAGGATCGCCCGAGCGATGCAGAGACGCTGCTTCTGCCCGCCGGACACATTCACTCCACCCTGGCCCATCTCCGTATCATACCCTTTCTCCAGACGCCCGATAAATTCGTCCGCCCCGGCGATCCGGCAGGCTTCCTCTACCTCTTCCCGGGAAGCGGCGCTGTCTCCCCACAGCAGGTTTTCCATCAGCGTCCCGGAAAAGAGCGTATTTTTCTGGAGGACCACCGCCACCGCGTCACGCAGATGTTTCAGCGGATACCGCTCCACCGGCTGTCCGTCGATGAGCAGCTCTCCGGCAGAGATATCATAAATCCGCGGTATGAGCTGGACAAGAGTTGTCTTCGCGGACCCTGTCTGGCCGACGATCCCCACGGTCTGGCCCGCCCGGATGTGCAGGCTGATATCCGAGAGCACATATTCCGCCGCTTCCTTCTTATATTTAAAGTAGACATGCCTGAACTCGATCTCGCCCCTGGTGACCTCGATATCCTGCGCCTTGTCTTCTTTGATGTCGATCTCTTCATCCAGCACTTCGATGATCCTCTTCCCGGACGCAAGGGAGCGCGTGAGCATGAGGAAAATATTGGAGATCATCATCAGGGAATTCAGGATCTGGAGCACATAGCTTAAAAACCCGGTCAGCTCTCCCACCTGCATGGTCCCCACGCGGATCATGCCCCCGCCGAACCAGAGGATGCTGAGGATCGTGCCGTACATGACGAACTGCATTGCCGCCATATTCGTCATGGCGAGCTTAAACGCCCGCTCAGACTGGGTCTGGAGATTCGTGTTTACCTCCCCGAACTTCCGGATCTCATATTCTCCTCTTACATAAGCCTTGACTACCCGGACCGCTGTCAGGTTCTCCTGGATGATCCGGTTCACCAGGTCGATGGCTCCCTGCATCTTCGCGTACAGGGGACGCACATTTTTTATGATCAGGTACAGACAGATCCCAAGCGTCGGCAGTGCCACAAGAAACACGACCGCCAGTCTGGCATTGATCGAAAAGGCCACCGCCGTGGCCGCCACCAGCATGACAGGCCCCCTGCACGCCGGGCGCAGCCCGCCGGAGATACTGTTCTGGATATTAGTCACATCACTGGTCATCCTTGTCACAAGGGAAGAGATCTGGAAGTGGTCCACATTGGCAAAAGAAAACTGCTGGAATTTCGCATATTCCGCTTCTCTTAAGTTCGCGCCCAGCCCCTGGCCCGCAATGGCAGAGAACTTCGCGCTCCCGATCCCGAGGAGAAGGGCAAGACCCGCGCACACGAGCATCCAGGCGCCCTGCTGGAAAATATATCCGCGGTCCCCTTCTGCGACGCCGATATCCACGATATTTGCCATGATCAGAGGGATCAGAAGCTCAAAAAGCGACTCCGCAGTAATGCACAGAGCCGCAAAGACCAGATATTTTTTATATTTCCCGGAATAAGAAAAGATCCGCCGTATCATAGTGAGCACACACCTTTCATAAATCTGAGAGCAGTAAGAAACAAGGAGCCGCAGACAGCCTCAGCCAGAATAGAAATATCTTACTGCCGCACAACAGTTGTATATGCAACTATTGTATGCACAACCACTATGATTTGTCAATCCAGATCAGTCAGATAATCTGAAAATACCTCAACGCTTTCCCGATCCCGTCATTGTCCACGCTGTCAGTGACATAGTCCGCACTTTTTTTCACTATGTCATCCGCATTTCCCATTGCGATACCAATGCCGGCAGCCTCCAGCATTTCTATATCATTTTCCCCGTCTCCGAATGCCATGGTCTCCCGGGGCAGGATGTCGTTTGCCTCTAAGTACTGCTTTATTCCCACCACTTTTCCGCCTCCGCGGGAAATAATATCCACGGCCCTGTCATTCCACCGCGTGATCCTGCAGTCCGGCAGGATGGCTTTCAGTTCGTCTTCTTTCTCTTTCTCCACATAGGCAATTGCCTGATAGATCTCGCCCCCGCCGTATTCTCCTGTATCTGGTATATCTGAGGAAATCTCCCTCTGCGCCTTTTCAACCTTCTTGTTTACGAAATTGATATACATTCTTTCCTTCTCCACCAGAAGAACCGGGATTTCTTTCCTTTCAAACAGTCTTATGATCTGCTCTTTGTCCGCACCCGTAAGCGCTGCACCGCTCAGGACGGACTGATCCTGGTCAAGGCACAGCTGCCCGTTCAGGGTAATGTAGGCATCAAACGCAATATCCCTGACAGGAAGTTTTTCCAGTTCTCCCATATATCTTCCTGTTGCAATGACACAGCGTATCCCTTTTTCTTTTAGCCGGCTGACAGCCTTCCTTGTACTGACGGGCACTTCTCCCTTTGTGTGGGAGACCAGAGTTCCATCCACGTCAAAAAAAACAACTTTTATCATTTCTTCTCCTTACATTCTCTCCTGCTTTATCCGTCTTGCAGTAATTTCCAGGACATATGTTATCATTATTCTTTTTTATGCGCAAGCCAGTGCAGGGAACGCATCCAGAAACCGCATCTGCTTCCCGGTGCGATAACGATCACAGCTTTTCCAGACCTTGTTTTTATCAGGCTTCAAGTATTTAGAAATATTTCTAAATACTTTTATAACTCATCATCAAAGAAAGAGGTGATCTGTTGAGCTTTGCGGAGACTTTTAAAGCATTATCAGATCCCGTAAGACGGCAGATACTGGAACTGCTGAAGGACGGCAGGCTCTCAGCCGGAAAGATCGCAGGGCATTTCGATATGACCCAGGCTACTGTATCCTACCATCTGAAAATCCTGAAGCAGGCAGACCTGATCCGTGAGACACGGGAAAAAAATTTTGTTTTTTATGAGCTGAATCTGACGGTCCTGGAAGAGATCATGATGTGGCTGTCAGAGCTGAAAGGAGAGACCTGATTTATGAAAAACTATAAAAAAGCGATCATCATCACCACGCTGGTTACACTGCTCCCGATCCTCCTCGGGGTCATCCTCTGGGAAAAGCTTCCCGACAGCATCGCTACCCACTGGGGAGCGGACGGTCAGGCATCCGCCGGACAATTAACGCCACGCTTTCTCCCTTTAAGTCTTTCCATCAGATTACTCCAAGTCACCGCCGCCATATCCCCGTCCGCCGCGAAAGGCGCATCAAAGGGGCCGGTTTTCTGGGTTCATCCGATCGGAAGGTCCCCGCAGGCAAATGCAGGATTTCGAAAGTTGGATGAAAGGGGAGCTTCTGTGGCGAAACAGGAAGATTTATTAATCGGAAGGGACCGCGGACTTCCGGGAGATGGGTTGCCTTTTGCCGGGAGAGTTCCCTTCTCGCCGCGTT